>BNJV01001327.1_pt1 | contig 21806 bp, 19 predicted proteins | sample 8540591 | NCBI WGS metagenome assembly BNJV01 (sample SAMD00202457, study PRJDB9452) | human saliva metagenome | host: Homo sapiens | reverse complement strand
AATTTTAGACTGTAGGATTGACTACTGAGGCGTACTTAATTGTCTATTCACTATTATTCAATATACAAGACCCGCCTCTCCTTGGAGGCGGGTTAATTAACTAGTCTATTTAAAGTAAATGCTTGATATCTCGTTTATTGTAGATAATTCTCCGGACTTCCATCGTCTTATCTTCCACAACATAGAAAATACTATAATTACGGACCTGGATTCGATAATAGGGATGAGGTCTCTTAGTCTTCGTAGGATAAGGGACATATCCAAGAGGTGCCTTAAGCCGCTTATAGATAGCAACTTCTACTTCATTCACTAGGCGTTCAGCAGCCTGCGGATTATGAAGCACCTGTGTTATATAGTCAACAATGCCTGACAGGTCTTCCTTAAATAAAGGGAGATACCGTATGCGATAAGTCTTATTTTCCATCGATCCGCTTTCTTATGTCTGAAAAGACGTCCTCATGTTCTAGTCGGGTATCCGTTTGGGCAGCCATTTGATCGGCCATATCAAGAGCTGATTCTACTGACTCTGTTAAACTAGCATAGTGTTCGATACTCATGACGACCATAGAACCATATCCATTCTTAGTCAAGTAGACTGGACCCTGAGATTCTTGTACAATAGCTTCGATTTCAGGATACTTATTACGCAAATCAGATACTGGGCGAATATTAATCATATCTATCACTCCTTTATCCTAATTTTATCATAATAAACACTTTATCGCAATCTCTTTCTCCTGCTGATTTAAACTAAAATCTAGGCATATTCCTACTCCCTCACGACCTCATTAGAAAACCCTCTCTGCTTATAGAAGCAGAGAGGGTTGATTAGTTTTGATTTTATCCATCAACTACTCGTAAATTGAAGAGTTAAAATCATCTGTCGCTTTGAGGTAAGCCTTATAGATGGCTTTTTTCAGTTTTTGAACTGGGCTTTCGATAAAGTCATATTTTAGCGCCTTAGTGTGGCCTGCCTTTATCTGCTCCAGTTCTTGCTGGACAGCCTTCTTCATCAAGTCACTGACTTTCTGACTAGTTAAGGCTATCTCCTGTCCCTCATATTGGATAGTCACAGGCTTCAATTGACCCAACTTGGCGACTCTTTCCTTAATCTGATCTTTTTTGAAATCAGCATAGGTCTTGCCCTTCAAAATCTTACTGAAGATATAAGTATCAGATAAAGGTTTGCCCTCAGCTTCAGCTGCTTGCTTGTATTGATTGGATACATAAGGGACAAAGCCTTCATAGTAGCCTAAGGCAGCCATCAATTCGAAGGCCTGTTTTCTGAAGCTAATATCGCCGCTCATACCTGAATCATTCTGGCTAACACCATAAATGGTGTCGAACATATCAACGGTATAGTAGCCATTGGCCTCGATCAGGCCTCTATCTCTAAATCCAGCAATGATATAACGATTGACTAGGATATGGTGGTCAATCAAGCTATCGATATTGGATAGTTGATTAGCCTCTTCCAAGCTAAGTGCCTGAATCTCTTCACTCATATGCCTTGGTTTCACTGCCGCATTGCGGTAGTCTACCCAGGTTCTAGACCCCTTTGTGCCTACCGGGATAATTTTTTTTGAAGTATTTGATCTTATCTTGTGGAGACATATCCTTACTTGCCTCCGCCTCTAGGTAATCGAGCGTGTAGAGGACATCAAAACTTCTTTGCATGTAGGTTTTCAAGTCTTCTGGTGATTGGAATCTGTCAGGCTTCTTATTATAAAAGCCGTCTTTGTCACTCTGATCATAGACAAAATTCAAATTGAAGTAAGTGTCTGATTCCGGCGTATAGGAATTTTCAAACATCCCTCGGGCATAGAATTCTGCCCCTGTCCCATCACGACGTCCCTGATTATTGAATAAGACGGTCCGATCCAATAAGTGGGTCATTTCATGAGAGTATGTGGCAGAGCCCCGATCGTCTAATACTCGATCAATGAAATAACGTACGCCTAAGCCATTAGCCTCAGCCCCCACTTTACTTACCGGAGAATAGTAATTCATAGGCGTCATAAATTGGGCAACACCCTTGTCAGCACTGCTACCAAAGCTGGTGACCAAGTGGTCTCAATCTGAGCATCTTGCCTACTTGAATATTGCTTCATAGTATCAATAATCAAGCGATTGCTTACTAACTTATCACGATTTTCTGGCTTGGTGATCCGATAGAGGGTATCTACATAGTTAGCCTGCTGTTGGGCGGCCTTGTCAATTAAGGCCTTGACCCTAGCAAGTTCGACCTTGTATTGGCTTGGGTTAGACTGGGCAAGTGAGGCATCCAGATAGGTGCCTATATTCCCATAGCTAATGGTGTCCATGTTGCTTATCACATAGACACTTGGCTCGGTCAGATTCAAGAGCCCCAAAATGGCTGCCATATTGGCATCTTGTTTGCGAGGATCTGGCTCCCCTTCCGTTAACTTACGATAAAGTCCAACTGGGGCGGCAGGATTTTCCTTGGATGGTGTAGCCACAATCATGGCTTTACTTGCTTTCTTAAGCCAAGTCTCGGCATCATCGGATGTAAAGAGCTGGCGGTTGCTATCGAAAAATTCTTTTAGACTGGCCTTACCTGTAAGATCCGCTAGGTACTTCTTATAGGTCTGAGGACTGTTGCTCAACTTCATCTCTTCATAAGACATGGAGCCTAATTTCTTCAAGCTATCTAAAGCTGTCACTTTTTTATTAGTGAATGAACTTGGATTAAAGGCCAGTATATCGCCAATATTGGTATCGCCAAATTGAATATTATAGAAACGTTGAATGTAGGCAAGTCCTAATAGAATCTGCTCTTTATTGTCTTCCAAGTCCTGCTTAATCTTGCGTCTATTCTCGCTTGTATCGCCTAGAATACCTAAGGTATGAGCGGCAATTTTCTTGAAGCTAGCCTCGGCCTGGGCCTTAGTCTGATCAAAGGCCTCTTGAAGCGAAAGTTTTTGCAGATACTCTGGACGGAGCAAGTCTTTGACTTCTTGGTCGCTAATATTAGGCCGTGTTTTTTTGAGTAAGATTTTACGCAAGGCAATATCGCGTGGATCATAGTGTGGCTCTAACTGTGCTTGGATAGCAGGGCTATTTAAGAAATCCAGTGATTTGAGACTTTCTGCTAGGGCTGACAGGTCTACCGCATTTTCTAAGCTAGGATTTGAAGGAAGCAAATGAGGTCTATCCTCCTGAGTGCCCACTAAAATAAGTCTTAGCTGCATTTGCTTAGTGATTTGACTGCTTTCTTGAGGATTGAGCAAGTCACCTGTTGCTTCATTGACAGTATAGCTTCTGATTACTGTCTGCTCCCCAGCTTGACCGGCAAATGCTACTTTCTCCGTATTTTTAGCTAGCGATGGATCATTTCTTCTTTCCTCAACAATCGGAATGACTTGGCTCACTCTTTCAATGTTCCCAACTTTCATCACCTTGTTAAGGGCTGGAGTCACTTGTCTACTTGGGCTATCTGCCGTCACTTGCCCAGTCGTCCCATCTACTTGATAGGTAGTAGTAGTGACTAGCTCCCCATCATGGCCTGCTTGCGCTAATTCCTTTTGTCCAAAGGCCAAACCCGAATCGGCTTGATAGATTGTTTTAGCTGGGAGTGGCGTACGTTCAACAGTCGGCTTAGTCCCTACTTCAACTAGCTGATCAACTTTATTGGCTAGGACATTGACGGTCCTATTCTCACTCATACTACCACTAGTTGGATCAAGACTGTAAGTAGTCGTCACTTGCTCTTGCCCTTCTTGGCCTTGAACTTTTACCCTGCTGAGACCCCGTTCCAAGCTGTCATTGGCTTGATAAATTGTCTCATAAGCAATCCTTCTAGTTTCGACTCTAGGCTGCGGAAGTGGCGTGGCTACTTGATAGACAGGAAGTTCCTCTTGAATCTCGGGCTCACCCGCTACCCCGCCTTCAAAGGCTGGAGGCTCTGGTTGAACTACTGCTTGGCCTACTTGACCTTCATTGCTTGGAGGAATTGCTTGCGCCCCTGTGTCTCCAGTTGGAGTGGGTTGATTGGTCGGTGGCGTTGCTGGAACTCCTGTGTCTCCGGCTGGAGTTTCTTGAGTCGGCGGTTGGCTTGGCTGAGCTCCTGTGCCTCCAGATGGGATTTCTTGAACCGGCGGTTGACTTGGCTGGGTTCCTGTATCTGCGGCTGGTGTTTCTTGAGTCGGCGGTTGGCTTGGCTGAACTCCTGTGTCTCCAGTTGGGACTTCTTGAACCAGCGGTTGGCTTGGCTGTACTCCTGTGTCTCCAGTTGGGGCTTCTTGAACCGGCGGTTGACTTACCTGGGCTCCTGAATCTCCAGTTGGGACTTCTTGACCTGTCGGCGGAACTAGCGCTAGTCCTGCATCACCTGTTAGGCCACCATGATTGGTCGGTGGAACTAGTGGATTCTCCAAGTCAGGCTTGCTATTTCTAGACGGAGCTTCCGCATTTTGATCATCCTGGGTAAAAACTGGAGAGGCTAGGGCATGACTAGAATAGGCCTTTGTAGCCTCTCTCTCAAAATAATAGCCTGTAAATTCATAGCCTTGAATTTTTTCCGGACTAGGTAAAAAATTACCCTCTACCCTTTTAATCTGAGCTGCCTGCAATTCAATAATATGCTCTAAAGCCTGGATACTTGCTCCCCCAGCCCCCAAAGCAAAAACCGTCACAAGGAAGTAGGCTGTTTTCTTCTTCTTGATTAAAGTTAAAGACACTAGCAAGAAACTGGCACCCAAAAAGAGCATGCCATCATTGGACAGAGACCCTGTCTCTGGCAATTTGTTAGCAAGCTTTCGATAGACAAAGTAGTATTCTTTTCCCTCTTTTATCTGAACCTTGTTTTCTTCGAACCTCTGTAATTCTGTCTTAAGCATATGGCTTAAATCCTGCTCATCGACATAATGGTTTCTTATTTCTTTAATGTTAGCTTCTGCAGCTGCTACTGGCTGAGAACCTAGTCCTACAAAAAATAAACTCGCTCCTATTAATACGGAACAAGTCCCTATGGCATATTTTTCGCAAAGAAAAACGTTGCCTTTTTTCGTATTGAATTTGCTTCATTACTTCACCTATCGTTCTTTTTTAATGTAGTTTTTAGTATATCAGAAACTACTCACATTCACTAAAGGTTTTTGGCGCTTATTATGAGAGTTTTAGCATATCCACATAACTTTATCATAATAATCACGAAGATGTATATACATATATTCTTTTCCTTTCATGATGTCAATATAAAAAAGAACATAGTCCTCTCACACATAAGAAAAAAAGCAGGGACTAAGTCCCTGCTGCTTCCGGATGACAGCTTCTAATCATCCAAACGATCATCATCGATACCTACCACTTGACCAGACTGAGCATCCACTTTGACTTCAACATCGATGTCACCTTTCTTGTAAGTCAGGCTCCATACAGTCGCAGCCCCTTCACGGTCTAACTCCCAATGATCTAACTTCAAGTCCTTAACATCGGCCCCTGCTTCTGCAGCTGCCTTAATGTCCTTGAAGTCCTTCATCTTCTCTAAGTTCAGACCTTCCTCGCGGCGCTCCACGCCCCCTTGTTTAGCCTTAACTAAGCTTTGTTCAGACTTAGCTACTTCAGCATTAGTCGCAGCATTAATCTTGAGTTCGTATTCATTATTGTCGTCTACTGCATCATATTCTACCACATAGAATCTCAAATCATCGTCAAACTTCAATTCAACATTGGTTAAATCTTGCTTAGGATGAGCATCGCGATAGAATTTGATGAATTCTTCTGCAGTCTTAGTTACTTGATCATAAGTCGTTGCATTTGGCTTATTAGCCTCATTGCTATTAGCAGTTGCCGCTGTTGAGCTGGCACTTGAATCTGAGGATTGAGCCAATACAGTCGGTGCTAAGCTAGCAGTTAGGGAGAGGACTACGAGAGCTGTTGCTAATTTTTTCTTCAATGTCATAGTAAAGACCTCCTATATTTTTATCTTGTCTATATGATAACACGACAATTGTAGAATGTCAACCTATAAACCTATTGTTCTTCTGAAACTAACTTCTCAACCCACTCGGCATTGACCATGAGTTGTAGGTTGGACTCATGCTGGGTCATGCGGTCACCCCAGCGCTCTAAGATCAAATCGTAATGATCCCGATCAAAGGCAATAAAGGCTACAATGTCATCTTCATGCATGAGAATGAATTGCTTCTGCCCTGTCTCCCCATCCACATAGAACTGCACCCGCTCTACCTGGGCGCTTGGATACTGTTCTAGGAAAGTGGCCTGAAGGTAATATTTCAAGAGCTCAATCACCCGGTCATCCAGACCCGCCTCGAAAATAAAAATCTTCTCCCACAAATCACGTAATTCCGGCACAATGCGGAAACGATAGCCCGCCTTGCGTTGGACATAACCTTCCTCGCGGAAATAAATGGTCCGTAAGTCATGGGCAATTTTCACATGCTTTTCAGGCTGAGGTTCATAGTAAACCATGAAGACACGCTTAGGGTCATGGTAGAGATAGCCGTAGTTGACGAAGGTGTCATAGCCACAATTCTCACAGTGGAAACTCAAGAGGTCAGTCGACATGACCAGGGGCTTTAGTTCAGGGTTGGCACTAATATTGATGCTGTCATAAGCCAGGAAATCTTGTGTATGGTTACAATTAGGACAAATCATGGGATAGGTATGGTGTCGGGTCATAAGGTCACTCCTTTAATTTTTACTTCCTATATATACCAAAAGATTCAGTTGCGAGCAACTGAATCTTGAAGTTGACTTAACGGGTGTTGGCGACATTGCCGTAGGTTTCAGTCAGAACAAACTCAGGGTTGCCTGCCTGATCTTCGACTGCAATGAGGCCTGCTTTTGGTGCATAGTAGAGATAGATAGTGCCATTTGGCAATTCACGTGATACCTTAACGGTGTTCTCGTAGCGTTTGCCATTGATGACATAGGTCATAGGATTAGCCACCACTGTGTTCTTAATCGACTTATCATAGCCGGTATAGTAGACCTTGCCCACCGTCAAATCCGCTGGCAAAATCAAAGCCTGCTTGTCGTCTTTGGCAGCATCGGTGGTCCGCTTGTCTTCCACATCACTATAGGTGTCAAAGTGCGCAAGCTCGTAGAGACCGTCCTGTCTAATTTGGTAGATATAACAGTTAGAGCTAGTCCCTTCCAGGACAGAGATTTGGAAATCCCGTTGGCATCCGGCGAATATTCCATGATGACATCCCGGGCGCCACCCTCTACCCCATTGCCCACATAGTGGTAATTGACGAAATGAATATAGGGAGCACTCTCGGACCAGTCTGGTTTGGCATAGACTGGCTGCCCCATTCCCAATAGGAATAGAGCTAGCAGGCCTAACATGGCCCAGCCACGACGCGCTATTGATTGCTTCTTCCGCATCGTACTTCCCCCTTTTCGACAATGCTACTACTTTACTCTCTTATTCTATCATAAAATCCGCCAAACGGAAGGAGTTTAGCAAGAATAAACTATGAATTTTTAATGAATGACAAAAACAAGAGCTTGGGATTAAATCCCAAGCTCTTGTCATGCTGTCACTAGGACAGTTTTTTTAGGGTTCTTAGCCTTGATGAGTTTAGCTCACTTGCTCTTCTTCATCCTTGCGTTTACCGGTTGCGACTAGACCTAGACCTGCTAATACAGCAAGTGCTGCTGCAGAGAAGAAGGTCTGGTTGCTGGTTTCCCCGGTCGCTGGTAAGAGACCTTGTTTCTAGCATCGCAATCTGGACATGGCGCTTGCGTTTCGCAATCCGGACATGGCACTTGACTTGGCGCTGGGTTAAGCGCAGCAAGGTCTGTTAGTGCTTGGTCTAGGATGGCTTTGACTTGGTCTTGACTGCTTGCTTGGTCAATCGCGTCCTTAGCTTTTTGAGCTAGGTCTTGGACTTGAGCAATAGCCTTAGCCTTGTCCGCGTCATTCAGATCCTTACGAGCCTTGAGGGCGTCAATCTTAGCCTGGCTTGCCTGATCGATTGCTAGCTTACTATCCGACTTACTGTCAGAACTTGGGCTGAAATCTTTGAGGTTAGCTTGGGCCTGCTTAACAATTGCATCCACATCAGCTTTGGTTGTCGCCGCATCGATCGCTGCCTTAGCTTGCTTAGCTGTATCAGCCAACTTAGCCTTAGCTGCGTCCTTCTCTTCTTGCGTCAAGTCGGTACGTGCGTCGATTTCCTTAGCCTTGTCTGCCACTGCTTGGTCGATGGCTGCCTTGGCTGCCGTCTTAGCATCCGCGCTTGGGCTTTGGTCCGCAATGGACTTAGTGCCCGCTGCTACCGCTGCGTCTACTTCTGCATTAGTGGTTGCTGCATCGATCGCTGCCTTAGCTTGCTTAGCTGCATCAGCTAACTTAGCCTTGGCTGCGTCCTTCTCTTCTTGCGTTAAGTCGGTACGTGCGTCGATTTCCTTAGCCTTATCAGCGACTGCTTGGTCGATTGCTGCTTTGGCTGCATTCTTAGCGTCGGCGCTTGGGCTTTGGTCCGCAATGGACTTAGTACCTGCTGCTAGCGCTGCATCTACTTCTGCATTGGTGGTTGCCGCATCGATCGCTGATTTAGCCTTGTTAGCTGCATCAGCTAATTTAGCCTTAGCTGCATCCTTCTCTTCTTGCGTTAAGTCGGTGCGGGCATCGATTTCCTTAGCCTTGTCTACGACTGCTTGATCGATAGCTGCTTTGGCTGCTGTCTTAGCGTCAGCTGTTGGGTTGAAGCCATTAATTGCACTTGATGCGGCTTGGCTTGCTGCATCGACATCAGAGTTAGTGGTTGCCGCATCGATGGCTGCCTTAGCCTTGTCTGCTTCTTGAGCTAACCCTAGCCTTAGCCGCATCCTTCTCTTCTTGCGTTAAGTCAGTGCGCGCATCGATAGCGTCGGCCTTAGCTTTGGCTGCAGTGTCAATCGCATCCTTAGCTGCTGTCTTCTTATCTGCGCTTGGGTTGAGAGCATCAATCAGGCTAGCACCTGCCTTGCTAGCTTCCGCAACTTCCGCATTAGTTGTTGCGGCATCAATCGCATCCTTGGTTTCAGCCACTGCAGCATCAACTTTCGCTTTGGCTGCCTCTTTCTCTTCACGAGTTAGATTATTGTTAGCTTCAATCGCTGCTTTCTTAGCATTAGCTGCTTGTTCAAGCGCTTCTTTTGCTTTTGGCTTAGTTTCTGCAACTGGTGTTAGGCCTGCAATGGCACTTGTACCCTTGCCTTGTTCGTTGGCAACTGTTGAATTATCGCTAGCTTCGGCAATGGCAGTCTTAGCTGCTTGTGCAGCTTGATCTACTGCGGAAATAGCCGCGTCTTTCTCTTCGCGAGTTAAGTTCTTATCAGCTTCGATGGCTGCCTTCTTAGCATTAGCTGCTTGTTCAACAGCCTCTTTTTGCTTTTAGGCTTAGCGTCCGCAACTGGCGTTACGTCAGCAATTGCTTGCTTACCTTGATCACGATCAGTTGCAACTTGGCTATTAGTTGGAGCCGCGTCGATTGCCTCCTTAGCCTTCTTAGCTGCATCCTCAACTTGCTTGATTGCCGCATCCTTCTCTTCACGAGTTAAGGACTTGTCAGCCTCAATTGTAGATTTCTTAAGGTCGGCAAGATCTTGAACTGCTTGCTTAGCAGTAGGCTTAGCAATTGGATTTGGTGTGACATCAGTGATTGCCTTAAGGCCGGCGTCTTTCTCACTCACAACTTGAGCATCAGTAGCCGCTGTATCAACCTTGTTGCGAGCTTCCTTAGCTGCTTCTTCAACTTGCTTGATTGCTTCTTCTTTCTCTTCCTGAGTTAAATCAGTCCGTTCTTGAATAGCATCTTTCTTGAGATTTGCTGCTGCGTTAATGGCTTGCTTAGCGTCTGTCTTAGCCACAGAACCTGGTGTCACTGCTTCAATAGCAGCTAAACCGTTGGCCTTTTTTCATTGGCTACAGCCCCATCAGTAGTCGCTGCATCAATTGCTGCTTGCGCATCTTGAGCTGCCTTGTCGATGGCCGCTTTGGCAGCCTTCTTCTCTTCCTTAGTCAAATCACCACGATCTTGGATGAGCTGTTTCTTAGCATCTGCTGCTGCTTGGACTTGGTCCTTAGCAGTTGGCTTCACGGTTGGTGTTGGAGCGACAGCATTAATTGCCGCTTCACCAGCAGTCTTCTCGTTTGCAACATCAGAATCAGAATTTGCTGACGCAATGGCTTGCTTAGCCGCATCTGCCGCTGCTTGTATTTGATTAATAGCTGTATTCTTCTCTTCTTGAGTCAAACGATTATCCGCTTGAATCGCTCCCTTCTTAGTATCCGCTAAAGCTTGAATTGCTTCTTGCGCACTTGGCTTGGCTACTGGAGTTGGAGTTAGGTCACTAATTGCCTTAACGCCTTTATCCTTCTCAGCTGTTACCGTTGCGTCATCCGCTGCCGCATTGATCGCTTGCTGCGCTTTCGATAACTCTTCGTTGACCTTACGCTCGGCTTCCGCTTTCTCATCGCTCGTTAACGCGTCGTTGGCTTGGATCGCTGCCTTCTTCACGTTGGCTGCTTGCTCTACCGCCGCTAACGCCGCTGGTTTGGTCGCTGGGCGTGGGCTAATCGCCGCTATCGCAGTCGTCCCATTCCCTTGTTCTTCCGCTACCTTGACATTCGTGCCCGCTGCGTTAATCGCTGCGGTCGCGTTTTGTACCGCGTCGTTGACTTCTTGGATCGCTTTCGCTTTCTCTTCGGTGGTCAGTTGCTGATTATCCGTAATCTCGCGCTTCTTAGCTTCGGCCGCTGCTTCTACTGCCTTAATCGCATCTGGGCGTACCTTCGCTGCTGGGCTGATACCCGCAATCGTGGTCGTCCCATTCGTCTTGGCTGCTTCCACACCGTTTTGGTCTGCCGCATCTTCCACTGCTTTCGTTGCGGTTGCTGCTGCTTGAGTCACTTGAGCCTTGGCTGCGTCTTTCTCATCTTGCGTTAAGTCTTGACGATTTTGGATCGCTTGACGTTGCGTTTCGGCCGCGCGTTCAATCGCGTCCTTCGCTTCCGTCTTAGTGCTTGGCGTTTCGGCTACATTGTTAATCGCCGCAATCCCTTTGGTTTGTTCTAAGGTCACGTCGGCTTGCTTAGCTGCGTCTTGATTGCTTGCTTAGCCTTGGCTAATTCGCTTTCGACCTCCGCGATGGCGGTCTTGCGTTCTTCCTCGGTTAAGCCACCATTCGCTTGAATGTGTTGCTTCTTCGCATCCGCCGCTGCTTGCACTGCTGCGATCGCTGCTGGTTTCGCTTTTGCGGTCACTGCTAGGTCCGTGATGTTTTGAACACCTTCGGTTTGCTTATCCGTTACCGCTTGGTTGGTCGTTGCCCTCATTAATTGCCTGGTTGGCTTTCGTTACGGCTTCGTCTACTTTCCCAATCGCTTCGGCTTTCTCTTCATCGGTCAAGTTGCCATTGTTCCGGATTTCATCCTTCTTCAATTCGGCTGCTGCTTGGATCGCTTGCTTAGCTGCGTCCTTCGTTGCTGGCGTTTCTGGAACCCCTGCGATATCCGCTTTACCTTGCGCTTCTTGAGCTTGAACATCCGCCAATTTCTTGGCTGCGTCAATCGCATTACGCGCTGCTTCTGCTTTCGCTTCGACCGCGCTGATTGCGTCGTTCTTCTCTTCGCGAGTTAATTGATTGTTATTCTCAATTTGTCGCTTCTTATCTTGCTCGGCTTGCGTAATCGCTGCTTTCGCTAAGTCTTTCGTGCTTTGGGCTTGGTCCTCAATCGCTTTAATCGCTTCGATGGCTGCCTTGCCGGCTGCTCCTTGGGCCTCTACGTCAGAAGTGCTTGTCGCTTGCTTGATTGCTTCCTTCGCTTGACGCTCGGCTTCGTCAACCTTCGCTAACGCTGCTTGCTGCTCTTCCTCGGTTAACTTGTCATTCGATTTAATCTCTTGACGCTTAGCCGCCGCCGCTGCTTCCACCACTTGGTTCGCGCTTGGACGCGCTACTGGCGTTTCGGCTACCCCGCTAATCGCGGTCGTGCCATTCCCTTGTTCGCGCGTTACATCTTCATCGCTAGCGGCTGCTCTAATCGCTGCTTGTGCTTGGGTTAACGCCTCGTCGACCTTACGCTCGGCTTCCGCTTTCTCATCGCTCGTTAACGCGTCGTTGGATCGGATGGCTGCCTTCTTAGTTTCGGCTGCTTGCTCTACCGCCGCTAACGCCGCTGGTTTGGTCGCTGGGCGTGGGCTAATCGCCGCTATCGCAGTCGTCCCATTCCCTTGTTCTTCCGCTACCTTGACATTCGTGCCCGCTGCGTTAATCGCTGCGGTCGCGTTTTGTACCGCGTCGTTGACTTCTTGGATCGCTTTCGCTTTCTCTTCGGTGGTCAGTTGCTGATTATCCGTAATCTCGCGCTTCTTAGCTTCGGCCGCTGCTTCTACTGCCTTAATCGCATCTGGGCGTACCTTCGCTGCTGGGCTGATACCCGCAATCGTGGTCGTCCCATTCGTCTTGGCTGCTTCCACACCGTTTTGGTCTGCCGCATCTTCCACTGCTTTCGTTGCGGTTGCTGCTGCTTGAGTCACTTGAGCCTTGGCTGCGTCTTTCTCATCTTGCGTTAAGTCTTGACGATTTTGGATCGCTTGACGTTGCGTTTCGGCCGCGCGTTCAATCGCGTCCTTCGCTTCCGTCTTAGTGCTTGGCGTTTCGGCTACATTGTTAATCGCCGCAATCCCTTTGGTTTGTTCTAAGGTCACGTCGGCTTGCTTAGCTGCGTCTTGGATTGCTTGCTTAGCCTTGGCTAATTCGCTTTCGACCTCCGCGATGGCGGTCTTGCGTTCTTCCTCGGTTAAGCCACCATTCGCTTGAATGTGTTGCTTCTTCGCATCCGCCGCTGCTTGCACTGCTGCGATCGCTGCTGGTTTCGCTTTTGCGGTCACTGCTAGGTCCGTGATGTTTTGAACACCTTCGGTTTGCTTATCCGTTACCGCTTGGTTGGTCGTTGCCTCATTAATTGCCTGGTTGGCTTTCGTTACGGCTTCGTCTACTTTCCCAATCGCTTCGGCTTTCTCTTCATCGGTCAAGTTGCCATTGTTCCGGATTTCATCCTTCTTCAATTCGGCTGCTGCTTGGATCGCTTGCTTAGCTGCGTCCTTCGTTGCTGGCGTTTCTGGAACCCCTGCGATATCCGCTTTACCTTGCGCTTCTTGAGCTTGAACATCCGCCAATTTCTTGGCTGCGTCAATCGCATTACGCGCTGCTTCTGCTTTCGCTTCGACCGCGCTGATTGCGTCGTTCTTCTCTTCGCGAGTTAATTGATTGTTATTCTCAATTTGTCGCTTCTTATCTTGCTCGGCTTGCGTAATCGCTGCTTTCGCTAAGTCTTTCGTGCTTTGGGCTTGGTCCTCAATCGCTTTAATCGCTTCGATGGCTGCCTTGCCGGCTGCTCCTTGGGCCTCTACGTCAGAAGTGCTTGTCGCTTGCTTGATTGCTTCCTTCGCTTGACGCTCGGCTTCGTCAACCTTCGCTAACGCTGCTTGCTGCTCTTCCTCGGTTAACTTGTCATTCGATTTAATCTCTTGACGCTTAGCCGCTGCCGCTGCTTCCACCACTTGGTTCGCGCTTGGACGCGCTACTGGCGTTTCGGCTACCCCGCTAATCGCGGTCGTGCCATTCCCTTGTTCGCGCGTTACATCTTCATCGCTAGCGGCTGCTCTAATCGCTGCTTGTGCTTGGGTTAACGCCTCGTCGACCTTACGCTCGGCTTCCGCTTTCTCATCGCTCGTTAACGCGTCGTTGGATCGGATGGCTGCCTTCTTAGTTTCGGCTGCTTGCTCTACCGCCGCTAACGCCGCTGGTTTCGCGTTGGCTTCCGCCTCAATGGCGCGAATCGCACCTAAGCCGTTGTCCTTGGCTGTGCCTACTAACGCATTCGTGTCTGATCCGTTAATCGCGTTGCGGGCGTTTTGCACTGCTGAGTCAACTTTTGCTAAGGCTTGGTTACGTTCTTCTTCGGTCAGGCCTTCTTTGTCGCGGATTTCTTGACGTTTAGTCGTGGCCGCCGCCTCAATTTCATTAATCGCTGTTGCCTTCGTTGTCGGCACTTGTGGTACACTGTCAATCGCGAATTTACCTTGGCGTTCTTGCTCTTCAACCTCTTGCAAGGTGTTGGCATTTTCAATTGCAGTGCGAGCATCACGAGCTTTGGCTTCTACGGCACTGATTGCATCATTTTTCTCTTCGCGAGTTAATTGATTATTATTTTCAATTTCGTTCTTCTTAGCTTGCTCAGAGATTGCGATAGCCGCTAGACTTGCTGGTTTAGTCTGCGCAACAGCTTGAATAGCTTCAATTGCGCTTAAGCCATCACTCTTGGCATTGGTTACGCCTGTTCTATCTTTCGCTTGGTTGATCTTAGCTTGCGCATCTTGAACAGCTTGATTGATCTTCTGAATCGCTTCATTCTTCTCTTCTTGAGTGAATGCCTTGCTTTCCTCAATCTGACGTTTCTTGGCGTCTGCTGCTGTTTGGATTTCTTGCAAAGCATTTGGCTTGTCTTGAGCTTGTGCGGTTACAGCTTTAATAGCTGCAATCCCATCAGACTGAGCTTGGTCAACGTCTGTCTTTTGTTGGGCTTGCTTGAGTTTTTCTAGGGCATCTGTCTCAGCTGCCGTTACAGCAAGCTTAGCTTGGTTTTTCTCTTCGCTAGTTAAGCCTTCAAGTCGGTCAATCTCGTTGCGACGGGCTTGCGCTGCCGCTTCAATCGCACTTTTCGCTGCTGGACGAGCCACTGGATTTGCAGTAATGGCAGCAATGGCTTGCGTCCCATTAGTTTGTTCTTGCGCTACCTTGTCATTTGTTTCCGCGGCGTTAATTGCGTCTTTTGCTCTATCAACCGCTGTGTCGACATCTTGAATTAGTTGCGCTCTCTCTTCAGTGGTCAAGTCTTGGTTGTCACGAAGCTCAGCCTTCTTACGATCAGCGGCCGCAACAACTTCCTTGATAGCATCTGGACGTGCCTTCGCTTCTTGCGTGATAGCATTAATCGCGACTAGTCCATTGGTCTTAGCTTGATTCACAGCGTTTTGGTCTGCTGCTGCTTGCACTTCTTGCTTAGCCAAGGTTGCTGCTTGATTCACTCTCTCCTTGGCTTCGTTTTTCTCGTCTTGTGTTAAGCCAGGAAGTTCTTGGATTTCTCTGCGTCTCGTTTCCGCGGCTGCCTCAATTTCATTGATTGCTGTTGGCTTAGCAGTTGGGGTTGCTGTAACAGCTTGAATGTTTTTGGATACCTTGGGTTTTCTGAGTCGCCACTGCTTCATTAGAGTCAGCTTGAGTGATAGCCTGACGTGCCGTCTGGAGGGCATTCTCTACTTGAGCAAGTGCTTGTTCTCTCTCTTCCTTAGTTAAGCCTTCTGTCTGCTGAATCTCACCGCGTCTCTTAGACGCTGCTTCTTCAAGTTCGTGGATAGCGGTTGGCTTGACGGTTGGGTTAACTGGCACATTCCCAATGTTGGTAATGCCACCTTGTTTCACAACGCCTACAGTGAGGTCGTCAGCTGCTTCATTGATGTCTTTTTCAGCCTTAGCTAGCTCGGTGTTAACCTTCTGGATAGCTTCGGCCTTCTCATCGCTCGTCAAGTTGTCGTTAGACTGGATGGTAGACGTCTTATTAGCAGCAGCTTGTCGAACTTCCGCCAGAGCAGCTGGCTTGCTTACTGGAGTTTGTGGTACGTCTTGAATCGTTTGAAGCCCTTGTCTTTCTTGATCGCCGACTTGTTGGTTAGTCGTCGCTTGTTGGATTGCTTGGAGTGCATCTGTAAGGGCTTGGTCCACTGACTCAATGGCCTTATCTTTCTCTTCCTTAGTTAAGAGCTTATTCTGACGAATCTCGTTACGCTTATTCTCAGCTGCAGTCCCCAAGGCTTGGTTGGCTGCTGTCTTAATCTTAGATTCTGTCCCAATGGCACGAATTTTTTCGAGCCCGTCCTCATTTGCTGCTTGGACCTTGTCATTGGTCTTTTGACGATGAACGTTTAATACAACATCAGCTAATACTTGATCTACTTTCTGATTAAGTTCCACACGCTCTTCATCGGTTAAGTTTGGCGCTGTCTGAATCTGTTGACGCTTAGTTTTCGCTTCTTCATTAAGACTTTTAACCGCGTCGGATTTCTTAGTAGCTACAATTGAGAAGTCGTGAACACCAGAAATCCCACTATCACGGGCATCTTGTACTTCTCGGTCAGTCCCGGCATCCAGGATAGATTGACGCAGCTGATCTCTGAGGGCTTCAAAGCGTTGCTTGTGGTCTTCACGCTCTTCATCAGTAAAGTCAGAGTAGTTATTAATCGTATTAGCACGCACTTGTGCTTCTCTATCAAAAGGCATCCAAAGCAGCTTGACGAACTGACGCCGTCGGAGTGAAGCTCTCGATACCTGACTTATGCGTGTTAAGGGCTTGTTCCACATCTTCATTGCTTGCGGCATCCGCAATCGCCTGCAAAGCATCTTGACGTTTCGTTTCTAATTGGGTAAAGGCCGTCTGACGCTCATCAGACGTCATAGTTTTGTTACCTTCAATCTCTTGACGCTTAGCCGCAACCGCTGCTTCAATGTCAGCATTCGCTTGTGGCTTCTTAAGAGCTTGGCCTGTTACATCGCCAATCGCGTTCAAACCTTGGGCTTGGGCTTGGGCTACATCATCTCGGCCAGAGGCTTGTTCTACCTTGCCTTTAGCTGTTGCTAAGGCTTGGTTAACCTTCTCAATCGCTGCTTGCTTCTCTTGAGTGGTGAGGTTTTTGTTATCAGTTATTTGTTGACGTTTAGTTTGAGCGGCGTTGTCTAATGCCTCATTCGCTGCTTGCTTAGTTAGTGGCTCTGGTTTAATCGCTTGAATTGCAGTTAAACCATAGGACTTAGCATTGCCGACTCCCGCATTGTCAGCTGCTTGTCCAATAGAATCTTTTGCCGTTTGTACTTCTGTTGCTAAACGTGTCTCAGCAGCTTGACGTTCTTCAGCCGTCAAGCCTTCCTTGCTTTGAATTTCTTGAAGCTTAGCTGCACGTGCCGCTTCAATGGCTGCGAGGGCATCCGCCTTCACTTGGCCGTATGGGCTAATGGCTACAATGTTGCCCAGCCCCTGGGTCTTAGCATCGCTAACCGCTTGGTTATTTTCAGCGTCTTGAACTCGCTTCTTAGCATTATCAAGGGCTTGTTGAAGGTCTTGGGTAAATTTCTGACGCTCTTCATCGGTCAAGCTCTTGTTTTCTTGAATCTCACGCGTCTTGATAGCTGCCTGATCTTGCAGTTCTTTGATGGCATTAGGTTTAACCTCTGGAGTAACCAGTAGATTAGCAATCGTTTCTTCAGCTAAATTCTTCTCAGCTGTGACTGTTTCATTGCTATTCGCTTGGTTGATTAAGCCAACTGCCTTCTGAACTTCAGCCTCAATAGCGTCTGTGAGCGTTTTGCGCTCTTCAGAAGTTAAATCCGGATTTTGTTGGATATTGTCCTTCTTAGCATCCGCTACTTGACGAACTGACTGGATGGCTTCGTTCTTAATCTTAGCTACTGCGGTGACTGCTTGAATAGCTTGGATACCCTTTGTTTTGGCATTCCCTACTTCTTCATTGTCATCAGCAGCCTTAATATCTTCAATCGCCTTAGCAAGTACCTGGTCAAGCTGATTAAGGGCTGCTTGACGTTCATTCTCAGTCAAACCTTGTGCCTGGTTAATGGCTTGACGTTGAGCATCTGCTTGTTCATTTACAGCTTGAATAGCTTGTGGTCTTACAGAAGCCTGCACCTGAATGGCACGGATATTGTTAGTACCCTCGGTCTGCTTGCCTTCAACATCTGCATTACGAGCACCTTGGTTAATGGCTTGCTCAGCCGCAGCAAGGACTTGGTCTACCTGACCTAATAAGACATCACGTTCATTAGCGGTTAGATCAAGGTTATTCTCGATTTCTTGGCGCTTAGTCTCCGCTTCTTGACGAACGGCTGCCAAGGCCGCATTACGCTTAACCGGAACAGCAGGGGCATTAATCTTGGCAAGGGCCGTTCCTTTGGCAGATTCAACCTCTACTTCACCATAAGAAGCCAAAATGTCTCGGTGGGCATCTTGAGCAGCTTGCTTGACTTGTTCAAGGTATTGTTCGCGCTCTTCAACCGTTAGGTCGCCTTGAGCTTGGATTTGCTTAATGCGTTCGGCAAGGGCTTCTTCAACGGCCTTTCTAGCCGCTGGCTTAACAATGGCTTTTGGTTTTACCGCTTCAATTTCAGCCAACATCGCATTCACAACTTGTTCCAAGTTGTCATTAGAAGTCGCTGCCAAAATTCTTGCTTCGGTTGCTTCTGCAATCCGGAGCAATTTGTCGTTGGCGCCTAATTTCTCTTCGGCAGTCCAATCACTGCTTGTTGCATTAAGAGCTGTCGACACAGCCTCACGCACAGCATCTACTCGGTCCTTGGCATCTGGTTTTTTTAGTCCCCTGGACAGAAACACTGTTAACGGTAGAGATACCGTCTGTTTTGGCAGAATTAAGTACATATTCTCCTCTTGCTTGGTTAACACGTTCAAGCGCGGCATCCTTGGCTGACTCTAATTCCCGCAGTTTTTCGTCCTTCTCATCAGTTGTTAACCAAGATTCATTAGAAATCAATTGCTTACGCGCATTGTAGGCATCCATGACCTCATTAACTGCTGCCTGACGGCTTGGAGATTGAGTTGGAATAGCTTGAATTTGACTAAGCTCATTGTCAATAACGTTCTGAACATCTTGGTTAGAGCGAGCTGCTTTAAGACTTTCTTTAGCGGCGTTCACCTTACGCTCCCATTCGCGGAGCGTTTCTGATTTTTCTTCATCAAGCAGGTTACTGTTTTCAATCTCTTGACGTTTAGCCTTTCTAGCTGCTTCGATGGCTGCTAGGGCCGCTGGTTTCTTAACAGCTGTCACCGGCGTATCGTTAATAGCCTGAACTTGCGCATTTTGAGTTGAAGTGACATCTTGAGTGGATGTTTGAGCTGCCACTGCTTGTTTAGCTGTTGCTTCTTTCTGACGGACAGCTGCGGTTTGTTCTGTACGCTCTTCATTGGTCAAGTTCTGGTTAGTGTTAATTTGTTGCACCTTGTTATTAGCTGCTGTTTCAATAGCTGCGCGAGCCGCTGGTTTAGCAACTGGTGTCTGGGTCAAGGCATTGATGGTGCTTGTCCCATTATTTTGAGCCGTCGCTAAAGCTTGGCTAGTCTTAGCTTGATCAATGGCAGCATTAGCTGAATTTTTGAGCGTCGGTCACCTTTTGGCGTTCAACTGCTCGTTCTTCAGCTGTCAAATCAACATTATTATCAATTTCAGTGTTCTTGCGTTGAGCAGCATCAGCCACTGCTTGTTTGGCTGCTTCACGTTTTAAGCCCACAAGGACTTGTACTTGAACAGTGTTATCTGACAACTTACCTTGGCTATCCTTGGCACGCAAAGTAACGGTGTATTCACCTTCAGAACTAGTGTCGATACTATTATAGGTTTGTCCATCCTTAGTACGGGATACAATTTCAGCAGCAACTGGAGTGCCGACTGTTTGTCTAGCATCATCTTCAGGGTCAGTTACATTGACCATACTTAAAATGTCTGCATCACTAACCGATTGCCCCACCGCAACTTCCTTAGTTGCTTTACCGGGCGCTACTTCAATAGATGGAGCAGCGTTCGATGCATCAGCGTATGTTATGTGATTTTCAAGCACTGCGCCAGACGCAGCATAACGTGGAACTATCTGCATTGATGCAACAACCGTATCCGTCTCGGGGCCAAGGGGTAGGTCTTTGCCCTTATATCTTAGAACTTTATCGCCGACTGCCTTGATTTTGAAATCATCAGACACTGTGATACGAAGAATTTGGTAGCCAAAAGGCGCTCCAGGGACGACTTCTATTTTTTGGATTAGACTTCCCTGCCCTGTGTCTTTTCGTATGAAAGTCCCCCCACCATTGACACTCCATGGAGCTGTCGCCGAAAGGCGTCTGATGGATAACTGCCAACGGTTATCATCAACCCCGAACTTTTCAATTTTCCCACGACTTCCTCTTCCCTCATATTTGGTAATGTTAGTTTCGAGAGATAAACCTTGCGCATCATGAGGTATAAGTAGTTCGATAACCTTTTGACCAACAACCAATTTACCACGACCTGGGGCTGTGGTAGTTGATAGAGGATTATCTCTAAAATAAAAATTACCATGATCAACAGCCATAGTGACTTCGCCGCTGTCTTGACCATCTAGACTTTGTACAACTGAAATTTTTGGCCCTCTACCCGCAATCGCTTCTGTTTCACGCATAGGACTTGTAAGCGTTATACTCCAGTCACCACGAGAATCAACCTTAGTAGTTTGAACACTATTATCCTGCAAAGTAACTTTAATAGTTGCCCCTGGAATCCCTCTACCTGTAATTCTTTCATCTGTCGAGGACAGTTTATCACCCATAGTAGGGGTTCACAGTCGGAGCCGCAGTCACTTTAGGCACCTTACGAGCCGTCACGACTTCCTCTAGGTAGGAGACATAATGGCCTTTCTTACCGCCATCAACGATTACTCTGCCGTCTGATGTGATTTCAATATTTTCATCAGTAAGCTTGAGTTTTGGGTTCAAGCGGATATAAGTTGCTCGTAGTTGGCGCTTCTCTTCCTCAGTTAGGCTCTGAGGGTTGACTACTTCGATAAGGTTAGGCCCTTTTGGTTCTAACAACCTAGCGAGGTCCCCAGTCCCTTTGCCGCGCAAGCCAGTCCCTGGCGTCATTGGTTTCCCTTGTTCCTCAGGGCGTGGCATAGCCGCGCTGGCTGGTTTCTCAACAGGTTTTTACCGCATAGCCTGGCGTCTTGCGCGTATCGTTTTGACGGCTTGGCTCAAGTTTGCTGTCTTCCTTTTGCTCAGGCTTGCTCTCGTCAGCTGAAGACTGACTGGATTCTGAGCTATTTGCTTCATTAGAATTAGCACTTTCTGAGCTTGCAGAAGTCTCAGAACTTTGGCTGCTTTCAGCGGACACCAAAGAAGCCTCCTCACTAGAGGCGGATAAGACCGCTGCTTGTTCACTGACGCTGGACTCCTGGCTAGCGCCCGTGCCGTCGGACGATTCAGCCTGGGTATGTGCCGTTGCCGGTTGAACAGATGCTGGCTCAGCTGCATATGCTTGACCAGAGTTCAGCATAATGAAGGAGCCGACTGCAACAGAAGCCACCCCTACGCTAAGTTTTTTAATGGTGTAATGTGTGATCTTCTCACCTTCGCGCAAGCGACGAAGGTAATGATTGTTTTTCCCTAACATAGCTTTCTCCCTTTTTTTATACATTCATTTGGTGATTAGTAGAACGGAAAACACTTACGGGTTGTGCCTTCCTAGACATAATCATACATGATAGATAATACCACAAATACATAAGAAAAACAAATACCAATTTGATAAAAAAAGCATATTAAAAAAATAAACTTTCATCATTATCTCCTTAAATTATAATATTTTCGCCTTATAAATCTTGATATTCTTTTGTTCGTTATAAATTTACCAACTTCTATTTTTAACCTTTATATCAGGGGTTTAAGCGGGTATCACCCAGTTCACAAATAAGCGCCATAACTTGCTATAATTGCCTGGTTCATAACCTCAAATAATTACGAACATTTTAAACTAATTACTCACCAACGTTCAATACTATGAAAGATGTCTAGACATAGAGCTTTCATTTCATCCTTGTTTTCATTAGACTATGTGCACTTTCTCTTACCATAAGGCTTCTATCTGGCCCTAGCCCGCACTAAAAAAAGGATGGAAGCAAGCTTCCATCCTCTGGGGCGCTGACTAGTCCTCGAAGACCAC
>BNJV01002185.1_pt1 | contig 21872 bp, 28 predicted proteins | sample 8540591 | NCBI WGS metagenome assembly BNJV01 (sample SAMD00202457, study PRJDB9452) | human saliva metagenome | host: Homo sapiens | reverse complement strand
CGCAGTGCCTCGCCCCTCAGACTGAAGAGCGGGGCACTGCGCTTTTGACGGAGAGCCACATCAGCGCATCCATCTGATTTGCACTACCTTTACGCACATAGGGTCAATCCCCAACTATCCCCCTTATATGAAACGAATCAAACATTACCTTCTCCTCTTAGCAGTCCTTGCCCTCAGGGCTCTCCAGCTGTAGCAAGGACCAAGCTTACCAGCATGCCCTGCCGGCTGATGCCTTCTCGGTATGCTCCTTCGACCTCAAGTCTATGGCCAGAAAGCCGGCGTCGCCAACAGTAAGTATGGCGAGCTACAGAAGCATCTCACCGAGATGCTCAGCGACAACGAGGAGGCCGAAGCCTACTACAAGGAGCTCATCCAAAAACCCCAGCAAGAGCGGTATCGACCTCAAGAGTCCCGTCTTCCTCTTCTCCAATGAAAAGGTCAGCCTCGGCTACCTCCTGCGTGTCGATGACAAGAGCAAGCTCGAGGCCTGCGTGAATAAGCTCCGTAAGCTCCGCAACAAGGATGCTGCAGCTCTCAAGGCTGAGGACGGCATCTTCTTCGATATCGACGAGGACTCCACCGAGCCCGAAGATGTCAAATTAGATGAGTTCGATGAGAGTGAGTACGACGTCGTCGAAGCGACCAGCGACACGACAGCCCACCAGCCCTCGATCTCTACCTATCACGTCTCAGGGAATGTCAAGCTCTACGCCTTCAATGACAAGGCCTTCATCTCCCTCAACACCAGCGAGTCGACCATCGAAGAGACGAAGCAGCTCGCTAAGCAGTACCTCAGCCAGACCAAGGACAAGAGCTATGTAGCTACCCCAGCCTTCCGTGACCTCAAGGATCAGAAGGGCGATATCCGCGGTGTCCTCTCAATGACGAAGTTCTTGGAATCCAGCTATGGCAAATCAATGACTGAGAACATTGTAGGCCTTTCGGATGCCACCAACTTCGATGGCATCGATATGAAGAAGTGCTATATGCTCTACTCGGTCTCCTTCGAGACGGGCGAAGTCGTGGGTACGATGACCTATGGTAGCGAAGACAAGGAGATCCTCAAGAAGCTCAAGAAGCTCGCCGAGGAACTCTCTCCCAAGTCCGTACAGGATGACCTCGTGAAGTTCCTCCCCAAGGATAGCTATATGACCGCTGCAGCCTCGCTCAGCGTGCAGAAGCTCCTCGAGCACTACAGCAAGCTCCCTGACTTCAAGAAAACACTCTCGGAGCTCAAGGAGGAAGGCGTCGACATCGAAGCTATCGTCCCCACCCTCGGAGAGAGATTGCCTTCACCTTCCCCCACATCAATGCGGAGCAGTCGGAATTCGGCCTCGTAGGCTACCTCAAGACGAAGGATGCTACGCTCGTGGACATGCTCTACCAGCAGGCTGAGAAGGAGCACTCTGGCAGATACGTCAAGGACGGTGGTGAGCACCGCTATCGCATAGAAGAAGGCCCCTTCTTCTTCGGCTACCAAGACGGTGTGACCTATCTGGCCTATGGCGGGATGGGTAGAGAACAGCTCTTCAAGACGTCGGGTGAGAACTTCACCAAGCACAGCGACTACAGCTCGCTCAAGAAGAGCAACAGCTTCTGCTACATCGACCTGAAGAAGCTCCTGACGACGGCTCCTACCGCTGATCTGCTCCAGATGTTTATCGGCGAGAAGGCCAAGGCCTTCCGCGTCCTCCAGTCCCTGAGCTTCACGGCCACCAATCTCGATGGTAAGATGAGCCTGAAGATCGACTCGAAGGAGAACTCGCTAAAGACACTCGCAGACCTCTTCGCCGCCCTGCGATAATCCCTCACGATCAGCGCTCTGCACCGAGCGTCCCCCCTTACGCAATGCCCCGCCCCTCAGACTGAGGAGCGGGGCACTGCGCTTTGACGGAGAGCCACCATCGCATCCATCTGATTTGCACTACCTTTACGCACAGAGGTCAATCCCCAACTATCCTCCTTATATGACACGAATCAGTCACTACCTCTTCCTCTTAGCAGTCCTTGCCCTCGGGCTCTCCAGCTGTAGCAAGGACCAAGAGTATCTGAATGCCCTACCAGCCGATGCCCATCTGGTATGCGCCTTCGAGCTGGAGCCTACCTAAAGAAATCAGGCCTCTTAGAGGCCAATATCCAATGCGGCAGCGTATCACCCGAGCACTGACCGGTCCTATCAACTCCAATGGCGATATCAAGGGCCTCATCCAGGGCATCAAGCAATGGGGAGTCAGTATCAAAAAGCCCCGTCTATGCATTCGCGAATGAGAAGATCGATGTGGGCTACCTCATGCGTGTCGACAATGTGGAGAAGCTCAAGAAGACCTCCAGGGATGTCCTCAAGCTCTTCGGCAAGGACCCAGCCTCAGTCAAGTCAGAGGACGGTGTCTTCATCTATATCGACAAGGAGTCGAGAGATCCAGGGGAAGTCAGGGTGCTACCACAGCGAGGACGGCTTCTCTACTGAGGGAGGTGCAGCAATTGACTTCACTGAAGACTCCATAGCCCCCTACAAAGGGGTACGAGGGAGAAAGGAGCCTTACCGATACCATCGCCTATCATCAGCCAGGAGATGTCTCCATCGTAGCCTTCAACGACAAGGCACTCATCACGCTCTTTACCTCTAAGGCCACCATCGAGGAAGCGAAGCAACTCGCCAAGCGCTACCTCAGCCAGAAGAGGGGGCAGAGCTATGCAGCTACCCCTGCCTTCCAAGATATGGAGAAGCAGAAGGAGACATCCGTGGAGTCCCTATCCTTGAGGCCGCTCACAGTGACAGCTATCCCTTTGAGCTGTTCACCGAGCTGGGTAAGCTCAGCCTCCCCTGAACATCGGTGGCATCGATCTGAAGATGTGCCACCTACTCTTCGCCTTCTCCTTCGAGCTGGGGGAGCTCAAGGGGCAGTGTGACCTATGGTAGCGAGACCAGGTGACTCTGGAGAAGCTACGGAAACTCACCAGCGAGATCTACCCCACGACGATACAGGAGGGGCTCATCAAGTACCTCCCCAAGGATAGCTACATCACGGCAGCAGCAGCCTTCAGTGCTCAGAAGCTCCTCGAGCAGTACCGAGAGGATCCCAGCTTCCAGGAGCTACTTAGCGAGCTCAAGGCTAACAGCTTCGACCTTGAGGCTATCGCCCCACCCTCGGAGATGAGATCGCCTTCTCCTTCCCCCGCATAGCAGAGGACTGGATGGACCCACAGTATGGCTTCGTCGTCTACCTCAAGACCAAGGATGCCACGCTCGTCGACGCTCTCTACCAGCAGGCAGGAAGAAGATCCCTGGCCTGCACACTACTGAGGGGTGCCCACCGCTATTTCGTAGCTGAGGGCCCATTCGTCTACGGCTATCAAAATGGGGTGAGCTACTTTGCCTACGGCTTGATGGGCAAGGACGACCTCTTTAAGAGTGGAGGTGCAGACTTCACCAGGCACAAGTCATACCACACGCTCAAGGGAGACGAATAGCTTCACCTACATCGACCTGAAGAAGTTCGTCACCAACCCTGCCACCGCCTCTATCAGCCAGTTCATCCTCGGTGATAAAGCGAGCCTCCTCGAGTCACTCACCTTCACCACCTCTGGCACCGAGCTCCAGATGAGCCTCAAGCTTAGCTCGACAGACAATGTGCTGAATACGCTCCTCGACGCCTTCCTCCCCACGGAGTAGAACCTGATTCTTAGCGCTCTGCACCGAGCGTCCCCCTCACGCAGTGCCCCACCCCTCGATCTGAGGAGCGGGGCACTGCGCATTTAGCTGGGCACTCACCCGCCAGATAGTCGGAATAGAATGCGTACCTTTTGTGCCACTGTGCAAAGGGATTTGCACGACGTACATTCCATCATTTACTCCCTCCCGCATGCAGCAAGATACCCCTACATTTTCGCCGAAGCGATGGGGCTGGTTCGGTCTGAGCCCTCTCATCGTCTTCCTCTCCGTCTATCTACTGACCTCGATTTGTGCAGGGGACTTCTACAAGATGCCCATCACGGTGGCCTTCACCGTAGCCTCGATCTATGCCGTCGCTATCACCCGTGGCATCAAGCTTGAGGAGCGTATCCGCCAGTACTCACGTGGTGCCTCCGACCCGAATATCCTCCTGATGATCTGGATCTTCGTCTTGGCTGGTGCCTTCGCTACAGGTGCTAAGAGCATGGGTGCCATTGACGCGACCGTGAACCTCATCCTCTCGCTCCTCCCTCCTCACTCCTCCTCCCAGGACTCTTCATCGCGGCGTGCTTCATCTCCCTCTCCATTGGCACGAGTGTCGGCACGGTCATCGCCCTCGTACCCATCGCCCTCGGGCTCGGTGAGAGCCTCGGGCTATCGAATGCCTATGTAGCCGCCGTCGTCACGGGGGGCGCCTTCTTCGGCGACAACCTCTCGTTCATCTCCGACACGACGATCGCAGCGACCCGCACGCAGGGCTGTAGCATGAAGGATAAGTTCCGTGCGAACATCGCTATCGTCCTACCAGCCGCCATCATCGCTTTCGTCCTCTACTTCGTCGTCGGGCTGGAGCTCCCTGCCGTACGTCCCCTCGGGCGAAGGCTCCTTCCTCCTCACCCTCCCCTACCTCCTTGTCCTCGTGGCGGCCGTCGCTGGGATGAACGTGCTGGGCGTCCTCACCCTCGGCATCATCGCCTGCGGTGCTGTCGGGCTGGGTACAGGTACGCTACCCGCCTGGGACTGGATAGCCGCTCTCGGCAGTGGTATCACGGGTATGGGCGAGCTGATCATCGTGACGCTGATGGCAGGCGGTATGCTCGAGCTCATCCGCTACAACGGCGGTATCGATTACCTCCTCAAGCACCTCACGCGTGGCATCAGTGGCAAGCGCGGAGCTGAGCTGACTATCGCCGTCCTCGTCTCTGTGGCCAACCTCTGCACGGCAAACAATACGATCGCTATCCTCACCACGGGCAAGGTATCCCGTGAGATCACGAAGCAGTACGGCCTCGATCCTCGTAAGACGGCGAGTATCCTCGACACCTTCTCCTGCTTCGTGCAGGGGCTCATCCCCTATGGCGCTCAGCTCCTCCTTGCTTCGAAGCTCGCAGGTGTGTCGCCTATGGACATCGTCCCCAACCTCTACTATCCCTTCATCATGGGTGGCTGCGCACTGCTCTCGATCCTCCTGCGTTTCCCACGCCGCTACTCCCGTGGACCCGTCATGCCTACCATCGAGCTATACCCTATACCTTGGGGACAAGAGCCCCCAGCACATCTGCGACAGATCTATGAGGAAGCCTTCCCTCCCGAAGAGCGTCGTCCGTGGACACAGCTCTTCAGCTCAGAGCGCTGCGAACATATAGCTCAGCTCATCCTCTCCGATGACGAGGTCGTGGGCTTCGTCGTAGGCTGGGAGCTACCTTCATCACATTACTTTGAGTACCTTGTCATTGATCCCAATCGAAGAGGACAAGGCCTTGGTACTAAAGTACTCCAGCTGCTGGGACAGCTCTACGATGACGAATATCCCATCGTCCTCGAAGCCGAACCTGCGGGCTACTCACCGATGGCGGAGCGACGCTTAGCCTTCTATGCACGCTTTGGACTCACCGTACAGCCCTTCGACTACCGCCAGCCACCCTATGGGGCAGACCTCCCCTGGGTCGATCTACACTTACTCTCTAATCGCTCACTGCAGGAAGCAGACTTCCTCCGCATCCAGCAGGAGATCCACCGCCAAGTCTACCGTATCTCTTCAGACAAGTAACGTCTATCAAACAAGTAAAGCCCTATGAATAACTTCACCTTCCGCAATCCCACCAAGCTCGTCTTCGGTAAAGACAGCATCCTGGAGCTCCCTAAGCTCCTTCCCTCAGATGCCAAGATCCTCCTCACCTTCGGCGGAGGTAGTGTCAAGCGTAATGGTGTCTACGAAGCCGTCATCAGTCAGCTCAGTGGCTTCCAGACCGTAGAGTTCTGGGGCATCGAACCTAACCCCAAGGTAGAGACCCTGCGTAAGGCTATCGCCCTTGGGAAGCAGGAGGGAGTCACCTTCGTCCTCGCAGTGGGCGGAGGGAGTGTCCTCGATGCCAGCAAGCTTATCGTCAATGCGATCCCCTCGGAGCGTGATGCTTGGGATCTCGTACTACATGGGGCTGACCGAAGCGTCCAGACCCTCCCTCTTGGCACTGTGCTGACGATCCCCGCTACGGGCTCAGAGATGAACCGTGGAGCCGTGATCTCCAGCGAAGCGACACATGAGAAGTTCGGCTTCTACAACGAATATCCCTATTCTCGATCCTCGATCCGAGCTATACCTATTCCCTACCCGACTACCAGATAGCGTGTGGTATCGCCGATAGCTTCATCCACGTCGTAGAGCAGTACCTCACCCGTGTCGGGGAGAGCCCTCTCATGGATCGCTGGGCGGAAGGCATTCTACTCACCCTCATCGAAGAGGCAGACAAGATCAAGGCTCAACCTGCAGACTACGATGCACGTGCCACCTTCATGCTCTCGGCGACGATGGCACTCAATGGATTCATCTCTATGGGCGTGACACAAGACTGGGCGACCCATCGCATAGGGCATGAGATCACAGCTCTCACGGGGCTAACGCGTGGTCACACACTGGTCATCGTCCTACCCGCTCTCCTCAGAGAGCAGGCTGGCAAGGGAAGCATGCCAAGCTCCTGCAGTATGCCTCCCGTATCTGGGGTCTTACCAAGGGTAGTGAGGACGAACGCATCACTCAGGCTATCGACAAGACAGAAGCATTCTTCCGTTCGCTTGGTCTCGAGACGCGTCTCGCGGAGCGTGGCTTCGGAGATGACCTACGCGAAGAGATCGTCCGTCGCTTCCGTGAGCGTGGCACCCTCCTCGGTGAAGATCAAGACATCGACCACGAAGCAGTAGCACGCATCCTTGCTCGCTGCTAATCCCCCTTATCATACACAAAAACCTCCTCTATGACTCTTGCCATCCTTGCCGTCTCACCCCAAGGGGATCCAGACGGCTAAGCCGATTCTATCCAACTATCCCGATGCTCGCCTCTTCTCCACTCATCCTGGGGAAGGGGTCGAGCACATCGATCATATCCAGTCGTTCGTAGCCGAGCAGTTCACCGCATTCGAAGGGTGGATCTTCATCGGAGCTATGGGCATCTGTGTGCGTAGCATAGCTCCACTGATCGGGCACAAGTACACCGATCCAGCGGTGATTAACATCGACAGCACAGGGCGCCACGTCGTCTCCGTCCTCTCTGGACACATCGGCGGTGCCAACGAGCTGACGCGTGACCTCGCTGCCCTCCTCGGTGCCGAGCCCGTCATCAGCACGCAGACCGACAATACAGGCCTGTGGGCTCTGGATCTCTTCTCTCGCCGCTATGGCTGGGTGACGAAGGGCAGTTCCGAGGGGCTGAATCGTCCCATCGCTCTCTATACCAATAGGGAGAAGACCGCCCTCCTCCTCGAAGTGCAGGACAAGGGTACGAGCGAGCTGGAGCGTACCAAGGCCGACCATGTCGACGTCTATTACTCGCGTGAGGAGCTTATCCCTCGTCTCTCCGAGTACGCGCTGCTCCTCGTCGTCTCCTACCGAGCACTGGAGACCGACCTACTCCCTCGTCGTACACTTCATCCCGCCCGTACTGAGTCTCGGCCTCGGCTGCCGCTATCAGTGCGACCCCAAGGATATCGTCAGCTATATCCTCAGTGAAGTACGCCGTCACGGCTTCTTCCCCGAGGCCATCCACCATTTGGCTACCATCGACCTCAAGAAGGATGAGCCGCTCCTGCATGAGCTCGCCGCGACCCTCCAGCTCACTCCCGAGATCTACACCGCAGCTGACCTCGCAGACGTAGAGGTCGCTAATCCCTCGAAGAAGGTCCACGAGGTGACGGGCGTATGGGGCGTAGCTGAGAGCACGGCACGCTATGCTGCCTCCCTCGGTAGCCTCGTGCTGGAGAAGCAGAAGGGCATGCTCCACAATGGCAATGACTTCACCTTCGCTCTGGCTGTAGAGCGCAGTGCAGAGCGTCGCGGACATATCGAGATCGTCGGTGCAGGGTCCCTGTGACCCCTGACCTCATCTCCATCCGTGGTCGTCAGTGGCTGGAGATCGCCGACCTCATCCTCTATGCGGGAAGCCTCGTCCCCCGTGCCCCTCACGCTATGCGCTAAGCCTGGTGCGACGGTGCGTAGCTCCGCTGACATGAACCTCGAGGAGCAGTTCGCTCTGATGAAGGAGTTCTACGACAAGGGCCTCATCGTCGCTCGCCTTCACACCGGTGACCCCTGTATCTATGGGGCGATCCAGGAGCAGATGGCCTTCTTCGATGCCTATGGGATGAGCTACCATATCACCCCAGGGATCTCGTCCTTCCAGGCGGCAGCAGCGGAGCTCCGCTCGCAGTTCACCATCCCCGAGAAGACGCAGACCATCATCTTGACGCGTGGCGAAGGCCGCACGAAGATGCCCGAGACGGAGCAGCTTCACCTCTTGGCTCGCTCACAGAGCACGATGTGTATCTTCCTCAGTGCAGGTATCGTCGACGACGTACAGCGCCAGCTCCTCGAGCACTATCCCGAGGATACCCCCGTCGCAGCCTGCTACCACCTGACGTGGCCCGACCAGCGTATCTACCGTGGCGTACTGCGTGACCTCGCACAGATCGTCCACGAGAACAAGCTCACCCTGACGACGATGATCGTCGTCGGCGAAGCCATCGACAATCGCAAGGGGCTCTCTCGCCTCTATGCTGATGAGTTCAAGCACCTCTTCCGCAAGTAGTCTCTCGCGCTACCCAAGAGAGTAGCCAACGAGAGCAAAAGGTCACGGCCTCCATCCCTATCAAGTAGAGATGGAGGCCGTGACCTTTATATGGGGAGCGTATATCTGCTTAGATGAGGCTGTAGCCGAGAGTCCTGCCCTCTATTTAGAGTGCTAAGGCATCGCTCGCCCAGCTCCCCGATGTACCTCTCCGAAGTGATACGCAAGCCCTTCGCCTTATCGCAAGTATTCCTCTTATCCAGCGGAGGAAAAGCATTGTTCTCGTGAAGAAAAAAAGCGCCTTCACGTAGTGGTTTTTCTCTCATCTATGTACGTAGTCTTAAAGACCAGGCACGTCAATCCAAATATCCACGTACGCTAGATATTAGAGCCACGTACGTAGCCTAAAACTTATTTGCCACTCGTCCACAACTTTTATCCCTACGCGGAGCAACAAACTAATATAGATCACTTCATAAAGCTATACGGAAGCAGTCCAAAGCTATATAGCTTTGGACTGTTTCCTATATAGTTCTACCTACGCACCCATATACCTATATATGGGACATTGCGCAATCATCTCTTAGATATCGAAGGTAGCTGAGAGGTAGAGGCGACGAGGGCGGTTCGGCCCGTAGATGTAGTCCGAAGCTCGTCCAGGACCCATATCGGTATCCTTCTGATAGGCATTGAGGAAGTTCTGCACACCAGCATCCAGCGTAAGCTTCACCAGCGAAGTGAGGCTGAAAGGCATAGCTCACACGGAAGTCAAGATCAACAAAGGGCTTTGCCTTGTATAGGTAAGCTGACCCTGCATTCTGCCCACGATAGCGCGTACCATCACGCACGACATCGAAGTGTCCCTGAGCATCCAGCTCATTAGCTTGGAGGTTGAGATCCCCCACTCCTTCGTAGGCGGCATGGGGCACATTCATCGAACCCGTATAGGTGCCCGAGAGGACGAAGCTCAGAGCAGAGGTAGGACGAAGCGTAGCGGTCAGATAGCCGTAGAGATTAGGGGTACGCTCGTAGTCTCGTGTGGTGACCTTGGCCTGCGTAGGATTGTCTTCATCAGCATCGAAAGAGCACCTTGTCCTGCCCGTAGAGGCTACGCTGTAGGGTCACACCGCCCTGCAGGTCAAAGAGGCGCTGGTACGCCAGACGAGCCTCGAAGCTCAGGCCATAGACCTTGCTCATCCCGTCACGAGCGTTGATGATCGTGATGACCTTTGCGCCCGTCTTGGGGTCGAGGACACCATCCTCATTGTCTGGAGTGAACTTGTCTCGGATCCAGGTAGCGAAGCCTTCACCCATGAGGTTGAGCTGCCAGCCCTTCCCCAGCGTGGTGTACCAGTCGAAGGAAGCGCTGAGGCTACGAGAGCGCTCTTCCTTCAGATCCTTCGCTAGGACACGCTCCTTGGGCTCACCACCCGCCAGCGTGACGTGCATCTCCTCATCGAAGAACTGAGGGTGCACGGAAGCCTTCGCTGTAAGAGAGGCGCAGACTGAGGTCCTTGGTAGGATTGAAGCGTACGTTTGCTCTGGGGCTGAAGATGAGGAGCGGGTCAATGCTCTTCTGCCCACCCTTTGCGTCAGACGAACATAGTCGAAGCGGCCACCAAGGAGGAAATTCCAACGGTCGGTCGAATACTCCAGCTGGTCGTACTGCGACCAAGTCGTCGTCACTTGATCGATGCCGTGAGCACGGTAGCCACTCTTATCGTTGAGCGTCGAGTAAGCACCCTCAGCACCTACCGTCAGGGTCAGCGCCTTGGGGAACTTGTGGACGTAGGTACCGCCCCCCTGGAAGTCAAAGCCCTTGGTCTCGCCATAGGCTGTCAGCGCCTTGAGGGCATCGTCATAGGCCTTCTGATACTCCTCGGCCTGCTTCTTCTCCTCGTCGGTGCCTTGGGCATTACCACGAGGGAGGTTGATCAGGGGCTTCAGGAGCTCATCGGCGTAGTTGCCCCCACCATAGTAGCTCTTACGCAGGACCTTCTGCCCCGAGGCATAGAGACTGAAGCTGTCGTTGCCCTCAGCAGTCGTCTGGTCGAAGCGTAGGCTTCCCCCATCGACGAAGTGCTGGAGGTACTCAGCGATACGAGCTTGGAAGGGGTGCTTCACTGAGGCGATCACCACCACGACGATACTCGTGCATGGAGCGGTATTCAGCCGTCAGCTTGCCATAGATACCTGTCTTGTAGTAGGCACGGAAGCCGAGAGCTCTATTCTTCAGTTCGGGAATATCGGTGAAGTCATCCCCATCGACATCCACGATCCCTCGCGAGGAATGCTGACCGAAAGATCATCGCAGCAGCACGGCGGTCTTCGCTGACCAGCGAACCATTGAACGAGGTCGTAGGCATCAGCGAAGTGTATGCCCCCTTGTTCTGCTGGAAGGAAGTATAGCTCTGGCGAAGGCTAGCGGTATTGCGCAGAGGCTCTCTCGTGATCACATTGATCACCCCACCGACGGCATTAGCGCCGAAGAGGGCTGATCCACCCCACGTACCACCTCGACACGCTCGATCATCGAAGCAGGGATCTGCTCCAGACCATAAACGCCAGCAAGCGAACTGAAGATAGGGACGGCTATCGATGAGGATCTGAGAATAGGCCCCTTCAAGCCCGTTGATACGCACTTGGTTGAAGCCACAGTTCTGACAGTTGTCCTCGATGCGAAGACCTGGCTGGAAGCGGGAGACCTTGGCTGAGGTTCTCCGAATTGGTCTTCTTGAAGATCTCCTGCGAGAGGACGGTGACCAAGCTGGGAGCGTGACGGCGAAGTGTCTCCTGACGATTAGCCGAGACGACGACCCCATCAAGGTCGATACTCTGCTGCTGGAGGTAGAGATCGAGGTGGCGACTATGCCCCGCCTCAATCCCGACACGGCTCTCCTCGACACCATAGCCTACGAGACGGGCTTGGATGGTATAAGAGCCCGGAGCAAGGCCTTGGATCGAGAAGGCTCCATGGACATCGGTAGTCGTACCGATCGTGGTCCCCTTGATGAGGACTTGGACATTGGGAAGGGCTTTCGTGTGTCGAAGCGTCGACGACGGTACCCGCGATACTCCCCGTAGTCGCTGAGTGCTGTGCCTGAGCTTGCCCAAGGGCCACAAGGGCAAGGCTCAGCAGTAGTGCCATACGGCAAATAATACTCTTCATGTATACTATAAGTTGATTATACGAATCGGATCAATAACAGAGCAAGACGTAGTCCTCCCAGTGCAACTCACCCGTCAAAGGATCCAGGGAAAGGGGCTACATGTCGAGCGGAGAGAGAGGCTTTCTCGAGAGCGATTCCTCGGTAGAGCGAGGGATCTTGTTCTGTTTCGGTCTACACAAAGTTAAACACAGAAAGCACAACTATGGATCACCTACCCACAAAATACCTATTGCTGGGGATAGACTAACACCCGCTAATAAGTTAAATAGGTCACGGCCTCCATCTCTACCGAGTAGAGATGGAGGCCGTGACCTATTATTATTAAGGAGTAGTCCTTAGTCCTTCTTGCGCTGAGCGATAGAGCCCGAAGACTTATCGTAGCGGTTGGAGCGACCGCCGAAGAAGAAGGGCAGGATGACCGTGAAGACCAAGAGAGCCCCCAGCACGACGAGGGCCCGTGATCCAGGCCTTGGTCAAGTCGGCAGAGGTCACGGGGATCTCGACACCCCACAGCCCAAGGAGATAGAAGGCCAGCGTGGCCAGGAGAAGCAGCGTGATGATGCCGCCAAAGATGTACTTCATAAGTCGGATCTGTCTGAGGGGTTAGAGTTGATCGAAGCTCTTGCTTCTTCTTGTCGTAGTCTTCCTGAGTGATGACGCCCTCGCTGAGGAGGAGCTTGAGCTGCGTGAGGCGACGAAGCAGTGGGTCATCAGAGCCGAGATCCTCGGTCTTTACCTGAGGAGCCTCGGGAGCAGGAGTTGCGGGAGCAGGCTCTTCGCCATTCACGGTCTGAGTGAGCTTCTTACCCAGCTCCAGACCGAGCCCCATCTGCAGGCCTGCGGCACCGATACCACCTTCGTTACGAGCAGCATCGCGCAGAGCCTCGAGACGCTGCATCTCTTCGTAGCTGATACCCGCTTCACTGGCAGCAAGGCTCTCTGCCGTGATGTCTGCCACGCGAGCGATACGCTGGCTCGTAGCCTGATCATAGTGGGTACCCGTGATACGCACATCCGTCAGCTCAATACCCAGCTCGTTGAGGATGGGTGACATCGTAGATTGGAGTTCGCGAGAGATCTCGGGCAGGCGGCCGTCGATCTCGGTGATGGGATACTGATGCGCATGGAGGATGGAGGCGATCTGCTGGTAGGCACGCTCGACGATGACACTCTGTAGCTCACCTACCTCATAGTTAGCGACACCGGCACCGATGAACTGCGTGAAGAAGTGGCTGGGATCAGCGACACGGAAGGCATAGACCCCCATGCACACCGAGCTCTACAGGCACCTTGTAGATCGGGTCGACGATGAGGATAGGTGTAGCCGTTCCCCAGGGATATTGACGATCTGCGTGGTACGGAAGAAGTAGATCTGGAGCTTATGCTCGCTCTCAAAGCCCTGACGCAGACGCACCAGCGTAGTGAAGAAGGGGATGGTTGTCCGTCTTGAGCTGGAAGGAACCTGCCTCGGTCAAGACCTCAGCGACCTTACCTTCGTAGACGAGGAGCGCACCCTGACCAGGAGCGACGATGAGCTTACTGCCGTCCTTGATTTCATCAAGCGAGGAGGGGAAGCGATACCAGAGATCGCCTGGGCGTGGATCAGCCCACTGGATGACCTGCGCCAGCTGCCCCTTGAAAACATTGAATAGACCCATAGAAAGTATTGTATGTGTGGGGTTAGAGTTATCGTGTTATTGGCTTGTGCTATTCTTCGCCCTCGACGACCTTGTGGAAGTCCGTGCCTTCCTTGAGCTTACCATCGTTGGTCAGCACCCAGGCCTCAGAGGAGCTCGCCACGACATAGCCTCCAGAGAAGCGAGTAGTCTTCAGCGTATAAGCGAAGTGATCTTCTTCATCAGAATAGCTCCACAGCACCTTGCCCGTCTGGGCATCCAGGCATCGGAGGATCCTTGTCGCATCAGAGGCTGCCGTGGGCTTGAAACGAAATGAGGACTCGGTCAGCAGCCTCATGAAGGACCGCAGGAGAGAAGTAGTAAGCCCCTGGGGTAAAGTCTTCGTAGCCCTGCAGGCGTGAGCGCTCAGCAGTATAGGGCAAGACGAAGACCTTGCGATAGGGCGAGGCATCAGTGAAGATCCCAGAGCCACCATAGTCCTTCTGCCAGCCGAAGTCTGGCTCATCGTACGGATAACCGACCTGCTCAAGCGTACGGTAGCGCACCAGCTGGATCTGCTGATCCTCATAGTCAGTAGTCTGACGTGAGAAAGTAAAGTGCGTGCAGACCTTAGGAGCAGGGAGCTTCTCCAGATAGCCCTTATAGGCCATCTTCTCGCCATAGAGCTTATTGGGGATAGGATAGTAGACAAAGCTCTTACCCAGATTCGTCATGACCTTCAGGCCATCGCCATTGTCTCTATAGACGAACTCTACCGTCGCAAAGCCCTCGCTGAACTCAGCTACCTTATAGTCCTCGCCATGGATCTCCTTCATATCGAGCGTCGAGGGATCGATACGATAGAGGTGCTTCTTATTGAGGATAAGGTAAACTGACCCGTCTCCGAACTGACGTAAGCCCGTCACGTCGACGCTTCCCTTCAGATCAGGGAGCTGGATATCCTTGAGGACCTTCTTGGTCTCTCCATCATAGAGGCGCACAAAGCCCTGGGCATTCTTTGAGCTCGTATTCATCTGATAAGCAGAGCCACAGACCACCACGATGGGGCGCCCTGCGGTACTGGCAAAGAGCTCGATGGGCTCCAGGTCATAGGACATACGCTCCTTCAGAGTACCAGTATAGCCGTAGCCACCCTTGTGAGGCCGCGATACGCTCGGCCACACGGTCCATCGAGCGACTGGAGGTGAGATTACCGATGATGACCAGGAGGAAGAATGCAAACGATGCCCCTCCTGCGATGAGGAGGCTGCGCTTGGGATGTGCTGAGAACTGCGACTGGATGAAGGAGAAGGGATTCGAGTTATCGGGTACCGTCTCATGCTTGTGATGGATGGTGATATCATCCGAGTCGAGGAAGAACTCCGTCGAGCAGCTATCACAGCGGTAGTGATCCTCGCGGATCAGTGTGGCGCGTGCTACCACACTGGGGGCATTTCAGAGCTTTGATGTGCTTGGGCATACTGGGTATGAGCTATGCGAAGAGCTATAAATATGTGTAAGTTACGAACGTGATAAAGTCCTGTATTCGTATGGGGCAAAGCCTCTACAAGGACAAATTTAAGTAAGAAATACGAGTAGTTAAGAGCGGCCTTCGATGAGCTTACGATAATCCGTGCTGCTCACGAGCTTACCCTCGTTGGAGATGACGTAGGACGAACGGTTGTTCACCACGACATAGCCACCAGCGAAGCGCGATGCGACGGACCCACCATGGAGATTATTTCTCATCATCGGAGTAGCTCCACAGCACCTTCCCGGTCTGGGCATCCAAGCATCGGAGCATTTGCTTAGCGTCATCGGCTGCTGTGGGCTTGAAGGTGATGAGGATCTGGTCTTCCGACGCATCAAGGACCCCAGGCGAGAAGTAATAAGCTCCAGGAGTCAGATCTTCATACCCCTGCAGACGCGCACGCTTCTCACTGGTGGAGCTGATCAAAAAGTCCTCACCATCCCAGCTCCGCCATTGGAACCTTGGGTATTCGCAAGGATAGCCGTCCTGCTCGAGTCTACGATAGCGTATGAGCTGGAGCTGCTTATTGGGATAGTCTGAGGACTCAAGCGAGAAGGTGAAGTGTGTCGCCACCTTAGGAGCTGGGAGCGTCTCCAGAGGAGCAGCATAAGCGTCCCTCTCCAAGTAGAGCTTATCCGCAATGGGATAGTAGACGAAGCTCTCACCCAGATTTGTCTTGACCTTCAAGCCATCCCCATACTGAGATAATAAAATACCACCTTTGCAAATCCCTGACTAAGCTCAGGGCGCTTATAGTCCTCACCATGGACCTCCGTCATATCGAGCGTCGAGGGATCGAGCCTATAGAGGTGAGCCTCATTGAAGACAATGTAAAAAGCCCCATCCCCAAATCGGCGCATGTCCATATTCTGGATTCGCCCCTTCACGTCAAGGAGCTCAATCTTCTTAACCAGCTTTTGAGTCTCTCCATCAAAGAAGGACACGAAGCCCTTAGCATCATCGACATTGCTTGAGCTGGTCGGACGAGCAGAGCCAAAGATCACGACGATCGGACGTCCCGCTGTAGTGGTAAAGGTAGCGAGCTCCTCAATACTGTAGGACATCCCCGCCTCACTGCTACCCATCCCCGAGCTCCCTTCTCAGGGAGCTTCCCAGGGTAATAAGCCCAATGATAATGAGTGAGAAGAAGACCGTCACCACAAGGATGGCGAGGGGTAGACGCTTGAGGCGTGCCGTGGCAGCACTCTTATGGAAGGGCTCCGTCTCAATCTTGTGATGGATGGTGATATCATCCGAGTCGAGATAGAACTCCGTCGAGCAGCTGTCGCAGCGGTAGTGATCCTCTCGAAGCTGTGTGGCATGCTGCTACCACACTGCGGACATTTGATAGTTTTGATATGCTTGGGCATACTGGGTATGAGCTATGCGAAGAGCTATGAATATGTGTAGTTACGAACGTGACAAAGTCCTGTATGCATATGGAGTAAAGCTCCTACAAGAACAAATTTAGTATAGAAGTATGAGTAATTAGGATCGGTCCTCAATGAGCTTACGATAATCCGTGCTACTCACGAGCTTCCCTCGTTGGAGATCAGCCAAGATCGAAAGTCATCCACTACTACGCAGCCGCCAGAGAAGGGCGCTACGCCACAGAATATGTCGAACTTTTCGATTCCCTCAGAGCAGCTCCACAGCACCTTCCCCGTCTGAGCATCCAGACACCGAAGCATTATCTTGGCATCAGCGGCTGCCGTGGGCTTGAAAGAAAGAGGACCTGCTCAGACGACTCATAAAGGACCTTAGGCGAGAAGTAGTAGGCGCCTGGGGTAAAGTCTTCATAGCTCCCCTGCAGATGTGAGCGCACTCACGAACTTGGGCCTGATAAAGATCTTACGATAGGGCGAGTCATCAGAGAGTTGCCTCGATTCTCCATAATATTTCTCCCAGCCAAACTGTGGTTCATAACGAGGGGATAGCCCACCTGCTCGAGTGTACGATAGCGCACAAGCTGGATCGGCTCACCCAGATCATCATACTGAAGCGAGAATATAAAGTGGGTAGCGACTTTAGGGAGCAGGGGTGCTTCTCTTTGTAAGCCTCATTAATAGTCTCTTCTGTGTAGAGCTTATTCGCCGTGGGATAGTACACAAGCTCCTTCCCGAGATTCGTCTCGATCAGCAGCGCATCCCCATACCAAGGGTCGTAGAACTCCACCTTGCCAAAACCCTCACTAAACTCTGGCCGCTTATAGTCCTCACCATGGATCTCCTTCACATCAAGCGTCGAGCGGTCAATCGTAAAGAGGCGCTGCTTATTGAGGGATAAAGTAGAAAGTCCCGTCCTCAAACTGACGTGCATCCGTCACACTGACTCCCCCCGTAACATCCGAAAGCTCAAGCTTCCTGACGATCTCATTAGTCTCTCCATCGAAGAAGTACATAAAGCCCTTAGCATGATTCCAGTCCCCTGTCGAGTCGTCACGGCGCGCAGCACCACAGAGTACGACGATGGGTCGCCCTGCTGTACTGGTGAAGGTCAGCGAGTCGCGTACATCGATAAGACATATGCTCCTCCGCTACACTACTAGCATCCGCTGGAGCCACATCACTGGAGCTCCCGAGAGGTCACAAAGCCGATGATAATAGTTATGAGCGAGAAGAAGATCGTCACCGCAAGGAGGATGAGGAAGAAGCGCTTGAACCTCACTGCAAAAGGTATTTCGAGGGAGATCCATTGCGCTCCGCCTCAATCTTGTGATGGATGGTGATATCATCCGAGTCGAGATAGAACTCCGTCGAGCAGCTGTCGCAGCGGTAGTGATCCTCTCGAAGCTGTGTGACACGCATGCTACCACACTGCGGACATTTGATCGTTTTGATATGTTTGGGCATACTGCGTATGAGCTATGCTAAGAGGTATGTTTAGTTGAGAGGGCAAATACTATGTAAGGGGAGCGGACTGGAGTTCGTGTTACCTAAAGCGGCTATGGATATCCACACAAGTCATCACCTTACCCTCACTGGAGATCAGCCAAGAGTGAGAGTAGTCTACCAATACATAGCCGCCAGAGAAGCGCGCTACGCCTAAGCAGAAGTCGAGGCCGTCCAGCCTCAGAGCAGCTCCACAGCACCTGACCCGTCTGAGCATCCAGACATCGGAGCATCTTCTTGGCGTCAGCAGCTGCCGTGGGCTTGAAGGAAATGAGGATCTGGTCATCCGACTCGTAGAGGACGATAGGCGAGAAGTAGTAGGCCCCTGGGGTAAAGTCCTCGTAGCTCTGTAAGCGTGACTCTCTACGAAGTACTGGCTGACAAAGATCTTCTTCGGATAGTATGAATGCCTGTCATTCTCCCAGCCAAAGTGTGGAGTACGACGAGGGTAACCGAGCTGCTCCAGCGTCTGATAGCGTACAAGCTGGATCTGCTCATCCTTGTAGTCAGATCCTGTCATCTGCTCTAGAAGGTAAAGTGAGTCCTTAGCTTAGGCGCAGGAAGCTTATCCTCATAAGCCTTGAAAATCGACTGATCAGTGTGAGAGCTTATTGGCTATGGGATAGTAGACAAACTTCTTACCCAGATTCGTCTCGACCTCCAGGGCATCCCCATATTCGTGGAAGTAGAGAGCGAGCTTACCAAAGCCCTCACTGAGCTCTGGCAGCTTATAGTCCTCACCATGGATCTCCTTCACATCAAGCGTCGAGCGATCAATCGCAAAGAGGCGCTTCTATTGAGGACGACATAGTAAGTCCCATCCTCGAACTGACGTGCATCCGTCACGCTGACCCTCCCGTCACATCAGGGAGCTCGAGCTTGATGATCTCATAAGTCTCCATCGAAGAAGTCACAGATGCCCTTCGTACGATCCCAGTCCCCACTGGAGTCGTCACGGCGCGCAGCACCACAAAGCACGACGATGGGGCGCCCCGCCGTACTGGAGAAGGCCATGAGCCGCTCACAGGCGTAGGGACATATGCTCCTCACTACCCTTCCCTCCGAGGTCCCTTCTCGGGAGCTTCCCCAGACAATGAGCCCTATGGTAATGAGCGAGAAGAAGGCCGCTGGCACAAGGATGGTAAGGAGGAGGCGCTTGAGGAAGGTATTGGGAGCTGGCTTCGTCTCGACCTTGTGATGAATGGTGATATCATCCGAGTCGAGGAAGAACTCCGTCGAGCAGCTGTCGCAGCGGTAGTGATCCTCACTAATCTTTGTGGCACGCGTGCTACCACACTGAGGGCATTTCAGAGCTTTAATATGCGTGGGCATCCGAACGATTAAGCTAAGTGGTGAGCTGCGTAAAGGGAGTGCTACAGCCCTTACATAACAGAGGATACCACAAGAGAGCCCGCCTCTATGGGCAGGCTCACTTGGTGCATACTATAGTGGGAGTGAAAATGCAGAGCTACTTGATGAAGGTCGCGAACTCTTCCATCGAGTTGCGCACCTTCTTCATCTTACCCAGCCAGTCACGCTCGGGGTCAGCGTAGCCGAGGTAAAGGAGCGAGACGCTACGCAGGCCCTTCTCACGCAGACCGAGGGGAGCTCGTCGACGAGCTTGGGGTCGAAAGCCACCGATAGGCGTGCTATCGATCTTCAGCTCAGCTGCCTGGGCCAGTGCCAGCCCGAGGGCGATGAAGCTCTGGTTAGCAGCGTACTGGAACTGCTCTTCCTTAGGCATCTTACCGAACGTCTCCTTCGCATATCGGTGTAGCGCTTGAAGCGACCACGTACCAGACCACGCTCATCGGTCGTCAGGGTCGTGAGATCTCATCGATACGCTCGGGCGTGTACTCATCCCAAGCAGCGAAGACGATGACGTGTGAGCACTCGCGCACGAGTCAGGGGTTCAGAGCCCCTTCGACCATCTTCTCCTTCAGCTCTTGGTTTGCCGACGACGATCAGACGGAACTGCTGCAGGCCCGACGATGTGGAGCCAGACGTGCTGCCTCAACGATCTTCATCAGGGTCTTCTTCACGGAGCTTCTTGGTGGGGTCGTAGGGCCTTCGTGGCGTGGCGCCACACGAGGTCATCTAATAGTGCCATATTATTTGTCTTTATATTTAATTAATAGTGTCCTATACGTATGTAAAGATAATCACTCTCGCCGACCTAAGCTACACGGCCGGACGAATTTCATCGTGACCGCATGAGCATCCTTCACCCCGCCCTCGACACCAATGCTATCAAGGCACGCGCCCCTGCTATCAGCGTGCCACCACGACAGCTCTACGATGAGGGGTAGTACGAACCTATAATGAGACTCATTGCGCAATGGTCTCTCTTGTTTTCTTGACTGATGCGAAGAATTTGCTGCTTTGTCGAGCAAACTTATAAGCTGGCCGCACATTGGCTGTCCAAGAAAAATGGGCGCCTTTTGTTCACAGTTATTATGTTTTGTGGTAAAAACAAAAGATAAATCAAAAGGCTGAAGTCCGTAGTTGGACTTCAGCCTGTATTATGTGGAGAGGGATTCAAACTCTTCAATAAATTCTGCCGCATAATCAGTAAGTTGACGTAGACTGTTTCTTCCATTGGATAGTGCCCTCCGCCCTTCAGAATCTTCACGGTGAATGGAGCCTTGATGCCCTTCACGAAATTTCACTGAGTTTCAAGAGTGTCCAGCGGTCGAGTTGAGGCTGGGTGAGCAGAATGGGGCACTTGTCGTACTTCGAGGCGGGTGACGGGCATCTGGTAGGTCAGTGTATTGAGCCAAAACTGCAACTGCACGCTGGCACCTCCGACGCCGGGTCGTTCATCATTATCTTCAATGCTTGGGATGATTGGTCAACGCATCCATCTTCGACACACCCTTCCAGCGGAATCATCAGCGTGCGGAGTGGGGTCTTGGAAAGTTTCTTCACGGCTGGCACAACAATCCACGAGTGCCCTTGAACTTCGAGGTTTCTTCACCCACAGTCTTGTCATCGTTCTTCAAGAAGCACGCGCCGATGATGCCATACACCTCGTCCACGTAGCAGGAGGCGTGGTAAGTAATCACGCGCCAGCGGAGTGTCCGTAAAGAATGGGCTTCTTGTAGTCGCGTTTGGTCTCGTAGTTCACGAAGTCGGCAAAAGGCGTGTACCCAGTTGTCGTAGGTAACATCCTTTTGATTAACTTCAGTCATACCATAGCCAAGATTGTCCACGGCTACAACTTCATAGCCGAGTGCAGCCGTCTTGTGGGCTGAATATCATCATCAGCTGTCGGCCATTCGTGCCCACGCCGTGATGGAGGAACAGGCGGATTTTGGCATCGGGATTGGCATAACGGTCAACGTGCATCACGTTACCATTCCATTCCCATATTTCTTCCTTAGGAAGATTATCTAACTTCATTTGAAATCTTCAGGAAGCAGTGCGTTCACCTGCTTCCACGCCTCGTTGTTCTGTGCATACGTTCTCATTTTCCTTTTATATTTATTGAGTTTTTACTTAAAAATCATGTTGCTGTACGTTGTCAAACAAAGTATACAACTGTGAATATAGTTATTTTTACTCTGACATTTCATTCTTTTTATTGAGACCATTGCGCAAGCCCATCTCTTCACAGCTTGCGCTTTCCTTTTACCGAACTCCAGAGTCTTTAGGCTGAGAAGTGGGAGCTGTAAAGAGATGACCTTGCGCAATGGTCTCATATAGGTTCGTCCGCTGACCAATATGAGACTGTTGCAGGAGAGTCCTGTCCTCTATTTAGAGTGATAAGGCATCGCACGCCCAGCTCCCCGATATACCCCTCCGAGTGATACGCTTTTCCCTTCGCCTTATCGCGAGTATTCTCTTATTCCACCGAGGGAAAAAGTGCTATTCTCGTGAAGAAAAAGCGTCTTCACGTAGTAGTTTTTCCCGCATTTATGTACGTAGTCTTAAAG
>BNJV01002014.1_pt1 | contig 21926 bp, 26 predicted proteins | sample 8540591 | NCBI WGS metagenome assembly BNJV01 (sample SAMD00202457, study PRJDB9452) | human saliva metagenome | host: Homo sapiens | reverse complement strand
AAAGAAAACAAGAACGCATTGCAACACGCCTCAAAGGACTTGCCCATTTCCACACACACGGCCTTGACGAACGCTCGAATCCACTGCCGTTCCAGCTCAACATGAGGACCATTGACAACCACATCGTCTTGCTCCTCATCATAAAATGGGATGATCCTGCATGTATTAAAAATCCAAGCTAAGCAAAAAAACGTCGTCGTTTCCTTCCCCTCTATCGGCGGGAACAAGGACGACCGAATCGTATTAAATACACCTGTTGTACTAATCGTAACGTGACGCATAGTACCTCCTATATAACAAACTATATACTAAAAACTCCATATATCATCTATATTTGACGATGAATGAAATCGCCGTTATAATAAAAGAAGATAGTCAGACGAGTGGATACGTCAGGCTCATCTCTAAATTACATATACATGTAGAAATGGCCTTTCAGTTATCGAATTATCAAAAGATAACGAAGGGCTATTTGTCTTTTCCTAGACAAAAAAACTCTATTAGTTCCTCAATAGCAACAACTTACATCATCTATATTTGACGATGAACTAAACCGTCGTTATAATATAAGAAGATAGTCAGACGAGTAGTTGCGTCAGGCTCATCTCGGAAAACATAAAATTTTGAGAAATGGCCTTTTCGTTTTTACTAATCTCCGGGTTAGTGGAAATGAAGGGCTATTTGTCTTTTCCTGAGACAAATAAGCGCTATTAACGCCCCCAAAAGGCGATAACCACGGTCATCACCTGTAATAGGAGCATAATGATTTCATAATCACTCATAGGCTTACCCCTCCCTTCAATGACGAAGAGAGGCCCAACCTCGCCTAACTATCTTATGTTAATTATATATCAAACAAACATACGATACAATAAGTATCGTATTATAGAGATTTATAGATGAAAGCTCTACCTTAGAAGATCTAGGGTAGAGTTTTTTTGTGTTTATAGTATATCTACATTACTCCGTATATCAACTCTGTCTTTTTAACTATATACAATAAATAGTAAGTGATATCAAAGCTTTCACATAAACGATTTTTCCGAAAGGTTGTTGTATGATACTATATAAAAAATATGAAGGTTTTATGAATGTGTATATAAGGGAAGGGTTACGTAATGGCTACTAATAAATTTACTTATAAAAACATATCAAGAGGAATCTAATTATTACCAAAAAAATGTAGCTATGAATTCGAAGAGAAAAATAAATCGCTCCAACAACGGATGACGGACCAAGAAAAATCAATCGGCACAAAAAATTCATGAGCTAGAAACGCAACTACAATTGATGGCGGAAGATGAAAAAAAGCATATGAGAACGATGCAAAGCGTCTAAATGATGCTAAAGGTTTACAACAAATTTACGAAAAATTTGAACTAGAGAAACAATTCTTAGCGGATTATACAAGTACTAATCAAACAGTGCGCGTTTATATCCAAAAAATGCTCACTCGCCTATATGCAGCCGATGATCCAACACAAATTGATGCCACTCATAATAGTAAAATCAATTCATTGGGATTCCCTATTTATCATATGGAAACCGCTGATGGATATCGATTATATTATGCGTATTCAAAAACAAGTGCCAAACCAATTCACATTCTTTGTCACTGCATAAAATCAAAAAGAAGCAGTCTATTTCAATAAGATGAAAAATTCAGAAACATTTAAGAAAAAATTCCGAAACTAAACCACTTGAAGCACTATGATTTATAGGGTTAAAATTAAAAATATATTCCTATCACATACAAAACAAGACAAGGAGAGACTCATGATTTGTCAACATTGCGGCAATCCCTTACCTGAAGGCGCCAAATTTTTGCAGTATTTGCGGCCAACCTCAAGCACAATTAACATGTAACAATTGTGGCACCCCATTAGAGCCCAATACATTATTCTGTAGCAATTGTGGAACACCAGTTACTAACACATCAACTGCACCAGAAGCAGTAAGAACTCCACCAACACAAACGACCAGTCCTGTTTATGACTGGGATCCTTTTGAACTCAATGAACTAGACACACTTACATTTGTGCTCACCAAGAAATATGCTGAATTTCAAGGTCGTGCCAGTCGTAGCGAATTTTTCAGATATAATTTGATGATTTCTCTTTGTCTAACAATCATCCCTATCATAATGGGTATCATTAAATTAGTATCTAATAATATCATGACTGTTATCGTCTTATATGTCCTACTAGGTATTATCGAATTAGCATTAATACTTCCAGGCTTAGCTATTGCAGTCCGCCGTCTACACGACACCAATAAATCTGGTTGGTTCTTCCTTATCAACTTTATTCCTATCGTAGGACCCATTTGGTTCTTAATCTTAATGTTAACCAAAGGTAATACATATACCAATAACTATGGTGAAAGAACCTCCTATATTCAAATTACCCCAGATATCCAGCGACAATATGGACTCCGGCCGTCACCAACCTCTACATCTACCGCGTTGTATATCATTGCCTATGTCGTACTCATAAGCATAAGCATTGGCTTGAGCGCTGCTACTATCGCTACTAGTTTTAATCCCATAAACAATACAACACCTACACACTATTCTACGAATACTAACAGTAATAATTCGTCTGTGAAAGCTACACCTTCCCCACAACCAACATCAACAAATACACAATCAGTGGCACAAAATAATGCGGTTGAAGAAAGTACAAAAGCATTACAAAACTACTATCGCTACCTAACCAATAAAGACTTTGCTAATGCTTACACATACCTATCTGATGAACAACGCGCTAGCCTCGGTACCTATGACTACTGGCGCAATGGATATAAATCAACCCTATCCACCACATTACTTTCAGCCAAAGCTATATCCGTCTCACCAGACGCCGTTGTATATAATTATCGCATTGAAAGTAAAGACCTCATTAACGGCCGTATCAAACATCAAACATTCACCGGCAATGTAACTATGGTAAAAAAACAACAACAACTGGATCATCCAAGACCAAGATGGTCAATTAACTGATTCCTATTACGAATAAAAATACATAAACATAAAAGACTCGTATCATTTGCTGTGATACGAGTCTTTTTATAATCTATGCTATTACTATCCCTAAAATTATAAATGCTAACTACTATTACTCATACATCATGAGATCTCTACTATTTCACTAATTTCACTAGCAAATAATTCATAACAACCAACATATATCGAGGCCTCATCTGGCTCATTATTTACACCAGAAACAAAAAGAGTCCAACTTACCTATTAATGACTCTCCATCAATAAATCTAACCTCTACATATGTTGATTGTATTTCATGATAACGATTATATAACTCTTCCTCTGTCATAAGGTCACCTCTACTTTAGCACCCCTTTACGCACAAGGTCCCATTTCACGTCCTCGATCTCCTGCGTTAATTCTGCATTTAAATCACGCATTAAGGATATAAATTGTGCACGCTTATCCGCATCATTCCAATCAATTAGTATCTTATGTAATTTAAATTGCAAGAGAATATTTTCATATTGCTTATATAATTTACCTTCAGAGCATATATCCCCAGTATCAGCCTCACTTTTATATAATTCATCAATAGCCCTCACAGTATCAGAAATATTCTTTACTGATAATATGCGATCTTTAATATAGTTATACACACGGGTTTTATATGAGCAGGTATTGCTTTCACTATTATCACCGGCGCCCTTTTCCCACCACGTATAGTAACGTAAACTCAAAACTGGGCCTTCTTTAATTTTATCAATACGCCAAAACATATATGGTTTAACGGTTAAATTGTCCTCATTTGTATTTTGAAAGCCCCAATAATCGGCATCAACAGTTCGGTCTAGAGAACGTGTCCAAAAATGCATCAAAGACCAAGGGGTACCAAAGCTACTACCATGCTGAATCGTATGAGTATGAGACGCATCGTCTATGCGACCATATACATACAAATCGTCAATATTCTCAACATGTTGTTTCAAGTCGGCCATAAATGGTGCTTCATGATTTGGCTGATTAAATACAGTCTGCAAAAATCTCCGTTGGGCAATCGCAGTATCTTGAATATTAAAACGTATATGCCCATCAATATCCTCATAGTGTTCCCAAAAACAGCTATGCTCTATAGTAGCCCTAATTTTAGAACTCAAATAGTCTACAAAACTCATTAAAATTGGATTATTCCACTCACGACAAGATAATAACAAGGACAAAAACTCCGGCCCATCCACATAGGTATTAACCTTTGGAGCCTTCTCCAGTTCTCGAACCGTATGCCAGTCATCATCATTGAACCAATCCGTCTTCAAATACGCCGTATGAATCGTATACTTTGACAAATCCAATTCTCCCGGTTCATCTCGTAACGCCCATCGAATACTATTCACCGCGCCCCAGCAAGCAGTCTCATCACGTTTTTGCTGTTGTTCCTTTTTATCATCTGAAAGATGTTGATATATATCCAATCCATTGTATTGATTCGATCCAAATGTTTTTGAAAGCAAGCATTTATACCGATTGATCTGATTACCATGCTCCTGTGATGATGTTTTATCTTCAATAATTAAAGCCGCCTGTAATTCTGGAACCAATACAAGCACATCAATATTAAGTAACTGTCTAAAAATATATATCTGGTTAACACCAGATACATCATATCCCCGTTCAACAAACGAGATAAAAAGTCGAGCCCCAAACTGGCGTCCGCTTGCATTATTGTCGCGAACAGGCATATTAATCCAATTCAAACACCAACAAATAAAGGCATCCTGCGACAACTCATTCGTCGCAAAAATTAAAAAAATATTATTCTCCACAATCCGTTCATCAATCATATTCCGTATCCCCGATATAATACAAACAACTACCCTAACCAAACTCGATACATAAAACTCGATCAATTTATAATAACAATACCATCCTTAAGACAAGTATACAATCACAAACGTGTAAATTACTTACCATAAATGAAAAACAATGCCCTGACATCACCTTTATACAAAAGTATATAGAGAAAGCCCCCATCTGTTCCAAAACCGACTTTGGCCCTGCGGAGGCCGTAGGCCGGAGTCAGACCCGGCCAGTGGAGGATTTTCTCTCTTCACCAAAACAATGCCCTAACATCACCTAAACCACAAACGTACATAGAGAAAGACCCTATCGGCCCCTCAAAACGACTTCGGGCTCCGCGTAAGCGCAGTAGCGTGTCGGCTTTTCTCTCTCCTCCAGAAAAAATGCCACTACATCATCTCCATACAAACGTACATAGAGAAAGCCCCCATCTGTTCCAAAACCGACTTTGGCCCTGCGGAGGCCGCAGGCCGGAGTCAGACCCGGCCAGTGTAGGATTTTCTCTCTTCACCAAAACAATGCCCTGACATCACCTAAACCACAAACGTACATAGAGAAAGCCCCCATGGTATTCTAAAACCGACTTTGCCAGGCTGGCTACGCCAGCCGTCTAGGCGGTGGAGGTTTTAGGATGCCATGGGGGCTTCTACTCTAATTACCCTTTGTATTTAGGTGATGTAGGGCATGTTTCAGGCACCACGTCTTTGCGGTCCCCTAGTTGTGCACTACGGTCTGTATAGTGTGTATGAAGTAGTTCGTGTGCTTTATGTCCTAATGGTTCGCCCAAGAAGTTTTTATATAGGTCTTGAATTTCTGGGTTTTCATAGGATGCCACGTATTTGTATTCTTCATCAGCTTTGTAAAGTCCGCCAATGCGGGCTTCTTTTGTTTTCACAGCTTGTGGTAATTTAGTACGTGGTTGACCACCACCACCAATACAACCACCTGGGCATGCCATAACTTCGATAAAGTCATAGTGTTTGCCACTTTCTTTCAACGTGTTAAGGAAATCACGAGTATTTTTGCCACCGTGTACAACAGCAACAGATAAGGTAACATCATCGCCAAGTTGTACAGTCGCTTCTTTAACACCGTTCATGCCGCGAACGTCTTCAAGGTGAGTCAATGCATATGGAGGTGGCTCTTTGTCAGTGATGAGCTTATACGCCGTACGCATAGCCGCTTCCATAACACCACCTGTATTACCGAAAAATGATGGATGCACCAGTTTCCATACCGATTAAATCATCGAACTTAGAGTCTTCTAAGCTGCCAAAATCAACACCTTCGTCATTGAGCCAGCGAATGAATTCGCGTGTGGTAATGGAAATATCCGTATCCATGCCGAGGCTTTCATCATCGTAATAACGAGCCGCCGCATTTTCCTCAACACGCTTAGTTTCAGCCTTCTTCGCCGTACAAGGGTTAACGCTGACGGACACGATGTTTGCAGGATTGATGCCCTTTTTCTCAGCAAAGTACGTCTTGATCATGGCCGCCTCCATGGCGATGCAAGAACGGGTACTGGACAAGTTCGGAATGAGTTCAGGGAAATAGATTTCCGCAAAGCGCACCCATGCAGGGCAGCAGGATGTGAATTGAGGGATAGTACCGCCATTCTTTCAGAGCGGTCCACGAGCTCGGATGCTTCTTCCATGATGGTCAAAGTCCGCGCCAAAGTTCGTATCAACCACATAATCAGCACCCAATTTACGAAGGGCGCTAACCATTTTGCCTTCTAAGAATGTGCCTGGTTCGTAGCCAAAGCCTTCGCCGATAGCTACGCGCACAGCAGGCGCCGTTTGGATAACAACGATCTTGTCAGGGTCGGCAATGGCCGCTTTCACCTTATCAAGCTCAGATTTCGCATGCATGGAATCGAATGGACAGGCAGCCGCACATTGACCGCAGTGGATGCACATCGGCACATCGCCGGTCGCTTCGAGATCGTAATAATCGAGCACACTCATCACATCGGCGCAAGCGCGACGGCACAAGGTGCAATTCTTACACTTCGAAATATCGTGGTAAATGGACGGGTTGTCGAGCGCGATTGGCACGCGTTTGTCGATAAATTCAAATTGGGACATGAGGACCTCCTCGTTCTGTATAATCATACCTATTGTGAAAGTTTTAATTTCTCCTATATTACTAGCATAACAAATAAAGAGGCCATCAATCAACGTACTAGGCTAGTAGGAATTGAAAGATTATTGGACTTCATAAACAGGAAACTTTATAGTTCATACATCATCGGTACATCGATGAGCTCTACCCGTTCATCGTCTGAGACAAATCCAAACCCTCGTTTGCTAAATAGCCAATAGTATGGTTCACCGTGAAATACACGGGCTTTTTCCATGAGTGATACCAGCACATCTTGGCCAACCGGTTCATTTTTCCATTTGCACTCGCCCACTAATAGATAATGTACAGGTCGTGCATTGGGATCTGCTTGTATGTCCGCCATGGCCACTAAATCGATTTCCACTTGCTTTCTTGATTCAGCATCCGTGCCCCACCAATGACCTATTTGTTGTGGCAAGAACGGAACTGAACCTCGGTGAATGCGCACCTGTACATATTGTGCTGCCATCGTTTCAAATACGGGTCCCATGAAATGTGAAAGCATAGGTTTAACGTATTGATGGTATACAAGTTTGCCATTAAAGTTTTCAATGGCCCCTTGGTTCGGTTCTACAAAACGATACCAAAAGGTATACATAGAATCTTTGATGGTATAAATACTTTTATTAGACTTAGATCCAACAGGATGTATTTTTTCGATGATCTGTAAATCAATAAGGCTTTTTAGATAATTATTCAATGCCCCCGTCGTCATATCTACCTTAGTAGCAATTTCGTTATTACGGCTGGCTCCCTTAGCGATAGCACTAAGGATTGCATTATACTGACGCGGCTCTCGTAATTCCTGCTTTAACAGACTCGACGGTTCATCCACAAGACGTCCTGTAGGTGTGAAAAACAAGGAAATAATGCTTTCATCAAGAGAATCACCATCCCTAAAATATGATAAATATTCAGCCACACCACCAGTAAGGCCAAAGGCGATAGCACTATCCTCATAGGAAAGATGGGGTACCATTTGACGGGCCTCGATATACGTAAACGGTTTAATTTTATACTGCGCCGTGCGGCGACCATACAAAGGGCTCTTATGGCCTAGCACCTGATTTTCCATAAAACTCATGGACGAACCGCACAAGATGAGCATTAACTGAGACCGATTTATACGCATCAATCAAGGCCTGCAGCTCAGACGAAACGGACGGAATCGACTCCGCCAAGTACGGATATTCATCGATAATAAATATACAACGATGGTCTAAGCTATACTCAAATAAATGGGTCAACGCCGCCGTAATTGTTGGAAAATTCGGCAATGTAGACTGTAATTTACCGGTTTCAATCATCCCCGTTGCACGATATACAGCTTGTGAAAGCGCCTCTAAATTGTTACTCGCACCCGACTCAAGGCCCACCATATACGCGCCATCATGAGACGCCAAAAAGTGGTGCAACAAATACGTCTTACCCACGCGACGGCGTCCATACACAATAGCCAATTCAAAACGTTTTGAATTATATTGCGCTTCCAGAGAAGCTAATTCATGTTCACGGCCTACAAATACCATATCGCACCTCCTCGTTAATCTAAATTACGCTATGCAACAAATATCCTATCTATATCTTCTTTAGTATAACACGATATAGTATATTACGATATACTATATTACGTTATACTAAATTGCAAAAGAAGATACAGTCCTCGTAACACCAGATATTATCTAGTATTATAAGAATTTTCACCCACACGTTTTGTCCTATAACTCCATTTCACTCCTCATCTAAACGCACAAAAAAGCAGCTCTTTCGAGCTGCTTTGTCATATAAGGTGTATATTATTTTTTACCTTGTTTTGCTTGTTGTGGCCATAAGAAGTTGTAAACTGCTTCGGATGGGGAACCAGCAACAACTGGACGGTCTTTGCCATCAACTTTATCTTCACGTTCTGCGTAACCTTGTGGGTTGTATAATACAACTTTTTGGTCTTTTACAGTTTTCTTTTTGTGGTTGAATTCTTCAGTTGCGATGAAATGATAACCTTCAGAATCTTGAGCTTTGATCATTACAGTTGCAGTTTTATCGCTTTTTTGAACGCTATCTTGATCGATGGACCAAGTGATACCTGCACTATCTTGACCAAATACTTGCCAGTTAACAGCACTAGCAGAACCGAAACCGAATGCGCAAATTGCAGCAGCAGCTAAACATGTACCTAGTAATTTTTTCATATATTTCACCTCGTATAAAATCAAATTTAATTTATTATACCATATATTAAATGTATTTTGCGTGAAAGCTAATTTTTTGCGATACTTTTACGTAAAATGTACTTCGTCCTACACCATGTCGCTCAATAAAGCCATCTTCTACAAGTTCTTTCAAGGCTTTTTCAACTGTAGATACAGCTATATCTGGTTGTTTCTCAAGAATTCCAGATTTCGTAATCTTACCAATAGTGGCACTAATTATGATTTTTATACGATCCTTTGCAGATAACGATGTAGTCAGCAATTCAATACGGCTTTCAAAATCACGATAGGCCGCCAAAATAACGCGAAGCATATATTTGACAAAAGGGACTACATCCTCATCGCCTGTGTGCCAACCTGCGCCGGATTGAGCTAACGCCGCATAATAACTGTCCTTTGTACGCTCGATTTTTTGCTCTAAACTAATGAACTTACCTATCATGTACCCATTTTGATACAAGAGCAACGTCGTCAGCAATCGGCTCATACGCCCATTGCCGTCATTGAAAGGATGAATACACAAAAAATCGTGTATAAATACAGGAATCACAAGCAATGGATCCACCGATTTATCTTGGAGAACCGCATTAACACCTTGACAAATTTCATCAATAGCAGCAGGTGTTTCATAAGGTGCCAAGGGCTTAAATCGCCCCACCTCAGAACCATCTGCAAGCCGCTCAATAATCGAATTCTGCACATTCTTATACTGACCGCCAATCCCCTTGTGGGAATACGCATACAAATCACGATGTAACTGCAGTACAATGTGCCTTGTCAAATCGATATACTCGTAATTTTCGTGTATCGTATTCAACACATCGCGATACCCCATAATCTCTTCCTCATCCCGATTACGAGGCGTCGTCTTATCCGCCACCAACGAACGAATACGAGCCTTCGTCGTCACAATCCCTTCAATCCGGTTCGACGACTCCACACTCTGCACCTTCGCAATCTCCACAAGCCGCGCCACACTACTAGGCCGCTGCGACACAAACAAATCCTGCCGCCCCTTATACTCATGAATCTGAGACACCAACGACACAACCTCACCATCCCACAGACAATCCTCGAGCCGCCGATAATCAAAACTACGCATACCACACCACCTTTCCCCTATACGACTATTTCTCCCCTAATTTTAATACAATTTAGGCGATAAATAAATAAAAATATATCTTCCTTCTCCGGCCCTTTGTAGAAAATAATACTAATGTAGAATAAAAGAAACCTCGCTCTGAATATGCTGCTAGGGTAGGCTGGGAAATGGATGGGTGTCTAAAAACCGACTTTAGCCCTTCGAGGCCGTAGGTGAGTCAGACCCGGCTGTATCCTCCCTTTTTCCCGGCCCTTTGTGGAAAAATAATACTAATGTAGATAAAAAGAAACCTCGCTCTGAATATGTGCTAGGGTAGGCGGGGAAATGGATGGTGTCTAAAAACCGACTTTGGCCCTGCGAAGGCCGTAGGCCGAAGTCAGACCCGGCCGGTGGAGGATTTTTAGACACCATCCATTTCTACATACCACACCAGAATGCTAATATTCAGAGCGAGGTTTCAAAACATCTATATTAAATTATTTTCCCCAAAGGGCCTGCATTACTTCTGCCCCTATTGTATCTTTCTCAATTTTCACAGGTTTTTGTTTTTCATTACTGCTCAACAAAGGTACGCCAGATTGGCTATACACGGTGGCGTTGACTTCTGTCCATGTGCTATCTGGGCGATTAATTTCAACAGTGTAGATATAGGTATAACCTTCTACATTGTTGGCTTTCACCAAAATACGCGCCATAGAATCTGTTTTAAACACAGATGAGTTATCGATAAACCACGCAGAATCGTCTGTATCCGCATCAACGTAGTACCAATCAGCAGCATTGGCTACGCCAAAGCCACCGAAAAATATACATCCTGCTGCCATAATGGCAGCTAACCATTTTTTCATCATTCTCTCCTATTCAATCCTTTATTCATTCAACTATATATGGGCATGATTGTGGTTTGGCCCCACACAACGTCAGGGCCTGATAGATAAAGCGACTGCTCGTCCTGTATAACACGAGTGGCGACCACATAGGTGATCGCCAATTGTGCATATCTATGTTAGATATAGTATATTTTCGTTACTTTGCATATAGAATACAAATCTATATGACATATACGATATTAATCTTCGCTTTCGATTTCAGATGCAGGAATAACCGCAATGCTAGCTACCTTATCACCTTCATCGAGGTTTTGTGTTTTCACACCAGAAATGGCTTTGCCTTTTTTAACGGCAATGTCATTCATATTAAAGCGAATGATTTTACCTTGTTCGGAAATGAGCATCACTTCGTCATCATTGTGAACGACTTCAACGGCTACTACATCGCCAGTTTTATCGTTAATGCGGAAGTTCTTTGTACCGATGCCGCCGCGTTTTTGTACATTGTACGCATCCGCTTCGTTGCGTTTACCATACCCTTCTTCAGAAATGGTGAACACTTGTGCTTCGCTTTCATCAGACTCAAGAACACCGGCACCTACAACAACGTCGCCTGTTTTCAATTTGATACCGCGCACACCATGAGCCGCGCGTTTCATGAGACGAACATCCTCTTCGTTGCACCGGATGGCCATGCCAAGTTTCGTACCAATTAGGATATCTTGGTTGCCTGTGGTTACGATTACGCAAATCAAGCGGTCCCCATCGTCAAGGTTAATCGCATTGAGGCCAGAACGACGGATGTTGCGGTATTCTTCGATAGCCGTGCGTTTTACAACACCGAATTCAGTAACCATGAATAAGTTTACATTTTCATGGATACGTTCAAGGTCGATCATAGTCGTAACGGATTCGCCTACAGCTAGTGGCAATACGTTAACCATGGCAGTACCGCGAGAGTTGCGGGAACCTGCTTCTGGCACTTCGTATGCTTTGAGGCGGTATGTACGACCTGTGGACGTGAAAGAACAACAATGTATTATGCGTGCGAACATGCATAATTTGCGTTACGTAGTCGTCTTCCTTCGTCTTCATGCCGATAACGCCAGCGCCACCTTTATGTTGGTTGCGATATACGTTCGCGTTCATCCGTTTGATATAACCTTGTTTAGTCAAGGTAATAACCATCTCTTCGTCAGCGATGAGGTCTTCTACATCAAGGTCGGATGTATCGATTGTGATTTCAGAACGACGAGGGTCGCCGTATTTCTTCTTCATATCTTCTAGTTCGTCTTTGATGATTTGACGTTGACGCGCTTCGCTAGCCAAGATAGCTTTTAAATCTTCGATCAATGCCAACAATTCCTTGTATTCGTCTTCGATTTTCTCGCGTTCCAAGCCTGTTAAACGGCGTAAACGCATGTCGAGGATGGCTACTGCTTGTTTTTCTGAAAGCCCGAATTTTTGCATCAATGCATTACGTGCGATTTCGTCAGTTTGAGAACTGCGGATTGTAGCGATAACTTCATCGATGTGGTCGAGGGCAATCAACAAACCTTCCAAGATGTGTGCACGCGCTTCAGCTTTGTTAAGCTCGAATTGTGTACGGCGTACGATTACATTGAGACGGTGATCTAAGTAGTAACCCAATACTTCTTTCAAATTCAATACGCGAGGATGACCATCTACGAGGGCCAACATAATCACGCCGAAAGATTCTTGAAGTTGAGTGTGTTTATATAATTTGTTAAGAACGATATCTGGTTGCACGTCAGCGCGCAATTCGATAACGATGCGCATACCTTGACGGTCAGATTCGTCGCGAAGTGCTGTGATGCCATCAATAACCTTGTCGCGGCTCAAGTTTGCAATCGTTTCAATAACGCGAGCCTTGTTAACTTGGTATGGGATCTCAGTCACTACGATTTTATGCTTGCCCTTCGCCATTTCTTCAATGGTTGCACGAGCGCGCATTTTTACGCTGCCACGACCTGTGGAGTACGCTTTTTTAATGCCTTCCCGGCCCAAAATGAGCGCCCCAGTCGGGAAGTCTGGACCTTTGATTTGCGTCATCAATTCGTCCACAGTTACATCAGGATTATCGATGAGCATAGTAAGGCCATTACATACCTCGTTAAGGTTGTGCGGCGGAATATTTGTCGCCATCCCTACGGCGATACCGCTAGAACCATTGATAAGAAGATTTGGGATCTTCGCTGGCAATACTGTAGGTTCTTGCAAGCTTTCATCATAGTTCGGCATGAAATCAACAGTTTCCTTGTCGATATCAGCGAGCATTTCTTGAGTAATTTTAGCCATACGTACTTCGGTATACCGCATCGCAGCGGCACTATCGCCGTCGATGGAACCAAAGTTACCGTGGCCGTCTACCAAGAGGTAGCGCGTATTGAAATCTTGCGCTAAACGAACCGTTGCGTCGTAAACAGAGCTATCACCATGTGGATGATATTTACCGAGTACGTCACCGACGATACGAGCGGATTTCTTGTACGGTTTATTTGGCGTCATGCCTGTTTCGTGCATCGCGTACAAAATACGACGATGAACTGGTTTCAAGCCGTCACGCACATCTGGAAGAGCACGCATTACGATTACGGACATCGCATAATCGATATAGGCGTTCTTCATTTCTTTATCAATCTGAACGGGATGAATATTCCCGTGGGACCATTGTTGGTCTGCCACAATCTCACCTCATTTTACTAACACTGATTACAATTCATCATATTATTATAGCATTTTTGTGGGTTTAGCGCTATTGTTATCAGGATTTTTGTGAAAGCTGCCCTCGCCTATTCTAATAGCCAATCCAGAACATTCTTTTGCTCTATACCATTATGGTTATCTGTTTTATGTAATACATCCATTGTAAGTAAATATTTAGGGTAGTTATCATCAAGTTGCTCTAACGGTGATAATTCACGTAGTAATGTAGCATCTTCCATTACGGTATAACTGACTTGATAATATTCTAAACGATGTGGTTTTTTTAGCAACAAAAATCTATTTCACCATTTTGTTGATGTCCCACATACACATGATATCCACGTCTAACCAATTCCAAATATACTATATTCTCTAATATATGACCTCGATCTGAATCTGTGCGACTTAATAAAAACTTACGGAATGCACTATCTACAACATAATATTTAGCATTTCGCTGTAATAATGCCTTCCCCTTTACATCAAATCGATCAACTTCATAGATTAAAAGACCATCTTTAAGACCTTGTAAATATTTCTCAACCGTCTTTATTGTCCGTTTTACGACCATAACTAGTGAGAGTGTTCGCAATTTTTCGTAGGATTAATCAGACTTCCCTATATTAGCCAATAAAGTATTTTATAATATCCAATAATAAAGGAACATCTGTAATTTTTAATCTCGTTACAATATCTTTCAAAACAACTGTATTAAGAATGCTTTCTAAATATTCATCAATGCTTTCATCATCCTCAACACGCACTAATCTTGGAAATGAACTATGTTCAATATATAAATTATATATTTCCATATCTGATAAATTTTGCTGACTATATGCACTGTGAAATTCTTTGAAAGAAAGAGGTAACATCTCTATTTGTACATATCTCCCCGTTAGCAATGTAGCAATATCAGAGGACATAAAATATGCATTTGAACCGGTAATATAAATATCCACATTAGGTTTGATAAATAAACTACCTACGACCTTTTCAAATTGTGGTACATGCTGCACTTCATCTAAAAATACATACATGGGAGTCTCTGGAATCAATCGTTCTACTATATACTCATGGAGGGCATGATACTCCTGTAGCGGTTCAAACTCTAAATCTTCAAAATTAATAGAGATAATTTGATTTGGTTTAACACCACTGTCTAATAATTCTTGTTTAAATAATTCAAATAATGTAGATTTACCGCACCGACGCACACCAGAAACGACTTTTATTACATCTTGATCTTTATGACGCCTCAAAAAATCTAAGTATTGCTCACGTTGAATTAAAGACATCATAACCTCCTTTTCCTAACACTATATCACTGTTAAAATACAATCAATGTATATGTTTTTAGGATAGCAATCCTAATCCAACTCTATTTTTAAAAAAGTATAAGGATTGTAATCCCTGTACATCTTCAATTATAACATATTTAGGGATTGCAATCCTTAAACTTTCTATTTAAACCTGTTCCATTTTTGGAACAAGTTCAAAAACCTTTCTAATTTACCTTTCATCATAAAAATTCAATACCTATAGAAGGACGTGCAAATCAAATTGATTTACACGTCCTTTTTATCATATCATCAGAGCAGTTGTTTCCATTTTGGAAATAACTACTAACACATCTCAAATATGCTACTTTATTAATTCTCAACAATTATGGAATCCAGCTGGTTCATCCTAAATTCTTCTACCACGTCCATAAAGGCCTTATTATGTATTGGATTTTCATTCATACAAAACAAATGGCTCATGCAATCGCAGTCGGAGCAGCCAAATTTTGGCACGTCCCACTCTGCAATGGCACGCACCGCATCAGCCAGAGCACATTCGACGCTCACGTCTACATCGGGATCTGGCCAGCTCGGCATGGATGGGTATGGCTCATGAGTAAGGCTCCAGCTTTCAAGGGGTAGTCCGCTCGTGCGAATGGGCACGGCCGCTATCATTTCGCAGTAGCCGCGGAAGTAATCGAGGTGCCAATGCATTTTCTTGCGTTTTCTCTTATGGCGCTCAATGCGTTTTGTAAGGTTTGCCTTGGCGGAGCCGACATACATGTAATACCCTGCATTAAAATGCATCATGCCCTTGGAGCCGATTTCGAGATCTAGTTCATGGTCAAGGTGCATCACCATGATGTATACGCCGCTATCGTGCGCTTCGCTGTCGAGAACATAGCTCGGATAGGTACAAGCGCGTGTCACGGTAGGCATTGTGAAAGTCTCATCCCACGCCACAGCAACGGCTTTCCAGTCGAGGAATGGTGCCACTTCTTTAAAGGTCGTGGCAAATTCTAAATCCGTATGGTAGTCCGGCAAGAACCATTTAGCTTGGTCCCATTGTACAAGGAATAGCACGCCCGTATGGTATCCTTCATCCTGAAGTTCCCGTAGAGTGCAATAAATGCTTGCGTCCCCGTTCTGTAATAGCATCAGGGGAACATGGCACCAGTCTTGGAGAACAAGGTGCAGGATTTAACCTCTAACAGGAATTCTTCACCATCGTCGTTAGTGAGGAGTAAATCAAAGCGTGATGTCGCCCCATGTAGTTTTACCGTATATTCACGACGTACAATGCGCCATTGTTCCCAACCAGGAATGAGTTTGTTTTCAATCAAATGCTGAGCTACATCATTGCTGTAGTTCGTATCGAGCATGATAACAACGCCATCACGCTCAATACCTACAACGCGGTACTTCGTCTTCGCATCAGGCTTATCATGAGGCACGATATACATCGTGACACCGGTAAATAACAGTTCCCACATACGACCTGGATTTGGTAAATGAGCAAGTACGCTTTCACCATTAAGATCCAAAGGTCACCACAAAACGATTGGGACGTCCTGTATAAGTTGCTTTCAAAATTGTATCGTATAGAACCTTCATCGTTCCTCCTATATCAAGATAATTCTAGGTTCATTATACAATCAGAACCACCCGTAAAACGGGTGGTTTGCTCTGACCCTATAAGGGTCTTTCTCTAGTGGTAGCCCTCTAAAGAGGGCTTTGAATGATCTGACAACCACTCTATTACCACTGGCTGCCCCCTACCCGGGGGCTTTTATTTTGCCTATTTTACCGGCTCACCCGTAAACGGGTCGGTATATTCTTTAAAGTTTAATGTATCTTGTGCTATATCTTCTTGTAGTTGATTGCGAATATACTCTTTTATCGCTCCTTCGTATCTTCCCACTGTATCCACATAATATCCTCTACACCAGAAATGTCTATTTCCATACTTATATTTTAAATTTGCGTGTTTATCGAATATCATGAGGCTACTTTTGCTTTTTAAATATCCCATAAAACTTGATACACTTAAATGTGGTGGAATAGTTACTAACATATGAATATGATCCGGACAGCATTCTGCCTCTATAATCTCTACATTTTTTCTATTACATAAATCTCTTAAAATTTTACCTACATCAGCTTTTATCCGACCATAAATTATTTGTCTTCTATACTTTGGTGCAAAAAAACAATATGATATTTACATCTCCATTTACTATGTGATAAGCTTTTTTTACGTCATTCATTGACATTGAACCTCCTATGTTGAAATGTTGTGGTTGCCAGACCAACTTCATTTTACCACTAGGAGGTTCTTTCCTTTTCTCTAAGAATTTTTTACCGACCCCCAGTTTAACTGGGGGTTTAGTCATGCCTATTCGGCGTACAATAACAAAACGGGCCACTCCGAAGAGCGGCCCGCTAGGAGGCGTCATATGACAGGTTCCGAGGCTATCATATGACCAGGGATAAGATATTCATCGCATAACAGCGATAGTTATGCTAGGCACAGACGGGATAGAGTCATCTATGCATTAGCGATATGTTGTTTTATTGCAAATCTTTACTTTGCGTAGATACTTCACTGGCAGAGGTAAAGCTTGCCAATGGAGCGTCGCCAGAGCCTAAGATTACCTTGTTCGCTACTAGCGCATTAGCTGCCGTTTTAGCTTGTTCCAAAGTAAGGCCAGTGCGAGGTCCACTAATTGTGATCGATGCGCTTTTACCATCGACTGTAGCAAATTTAAGATATACCACACGTTTATCAGCCATGTTGGGCACTCCTTTCTAATTCATATACATAAGGATGGGAATGATCGCGATAGGTCCACAGGGTTTGGATTACTACGAACCTTCACGCAGCCATTATGTGCTAACTATTATGAGTGAAAGCACATTAATGACCAAGGGATACTTCGTTGACGCGTATTACGTCAGCAATGGTGTTCTCATAGAGACCAGCCAATGCGGTACCGACGATTTTGACCGCATCATCAGTAGCTTCTTCAGCGACGCGTGTGAAAGTGACGTCTTTGTACTTCGGTTTTTCTTCCGTACCGATATTAAAACGTAACACTAACTTTGTGCGTTTTAGTTCAGCCATCTGATCACCTCCTTTCACCTATATACATTCCAAAAGGAGGCTCGTGACAAGCAAATTTGTTTCAAAAAGAGGAATAATATTTTTCCCCATGAAAAAACGACCCCAAATCAAGGTTTAGGGCCGTACTTTTGTATTTAGTTTCACGTGAAACAGTGCCAAAAATTTTTGCTTTTTTGTAGCTTGGGACACATTATTTTATTGTAAAATGAATTATACTAGTATATGTAATTTGAAATGATGATAACAATCATTTCATAACGATCTCTTACTAGCTCTCTAGAACATGTATCGTTTGGACGTACATCACCGTCGAAACGCATCATCTCTAGCATGTGCTAATAGAGACTTTCACAGTGAAAATATATGATAGAATATAAGTAGTTCATTACAATTTAGAGGGGATTACAATGGCTCAAATCGCAGGAAATTTACAACGAATTAAAAACGGCCAACGCCGTTATGCTATTACACCGCGCATTCCAGCGGGTTTTATTCAACCAGATCAATTGCAAAAATACATTGATGTGGCGAACAAATTTGGCGCTGTTCTTAAACTAACTGGCAGCCAACGCATTATGATTACGAATTTGAAAGCTGAGGACGTAGACGCAGCGTGGGACATGCTCGGCATGGAGCCGGCGTACATGGTGTCCAACCGCGTGCGCAGCGTCAAGATTTGCCCAGGCACAACGTTCTGTAAACGGGCTAAACAAGACAGCGTGCATCTTGGCATGCAGTTGGAACGCAAATATTTGTCCCAAGAAATGCCTAGCAAGATGAAAATCGGCGTGTCCGGCTGCATTAATTCTTGTACTGAAAGCCGCATGAAGGACGTTGGCGTTATCGGTTCTGTTGAGGGCTGGAGCGTCTACGCTGGCGGCAGCGGCGGTGCGCATCCACGCATTGGCGACCTCATTGCAGAGGTAACAACAGAAAAAGAAGCCCTTGCACTTGTGGACCGCATCATCGAATATTACAAAGCAAATGCACAAATCGAACGAATGGGTGAATTCATCGACCGCATCGGCTTAGAGGCTTTCAAAGAAGCTGTACTAGGCGACCTAGAAGGGGCTCCTACAGAAGTAAAAGTCAGCAGAACCTGTTGTTAACTTGCCAGGTCACGGCAATGATCCAGAGGTTGAGACGCCACGCCTTGAACCAGGTCAACCAATTACACCGGATACAATCATCCGCGATATCGTGGACATCTATCCAAATACAGTACCTGTACTACAAAGCATCGGCATGGGTTGCCTCGGTTGCCCATCCTCCACGATGGAACCATTGTGGCAAGCCGCTGAAATCCACGGTGTCAACGTGTACGATTTACTTAACAAACTAGAAACTGCCCGCAAAGGTGCATAATTAGAAATATATAAGGACCTATGTAAATACATAGGTCCCTTCCCCATTATCATAGAAATTTATACAAAGGAGTTCCACATGTCCGCATTTTTAGGTCACATTCACTACTGGTTATACCGCAAAATTCAATTGCTCGTAGAGCGTGAAAACTTAATTCTTGAAAAAACGACAAAGGTCGTAGATGACCTTGCTGAGGAATTACATTCCATCTCCGTAGATACATACGGCGAACCAATTAACCCTAGCATTCCATTGGAAAACATTATCGACCACAACAACATTCACGGTTGGCTCTCCAACCAAATCAACATAGCATCCGTCCGCGAAGCGGCTTTCATCAAAGACATGCTCGATACAAATGCTGATGAAAATGCTATTCACGTAGTAACCGCTATTCTCGATGCCTTCGCTGTACAAGGTCAAGCATGCGGCGTTGTGGCCCAAGATAGCCTCGAAGAACATACGGCGCCAGCCATCTACAACGCCCTTCAAAACTTCTATGTAAACGGCATGCCTTGCGACGGCGGCGACCAAATCGTTGAGGACAGCGCTGACCGTTTCACATGGGTCGGCGACCACCGCTTACAAGCTGGCTACTGGCGCACTGCAGGCGTAGACCCTAAATTCATGATGCTCGCATACCAAACATGGTTCGAGGCCTTTGTGAAAGCTATCGATCCTGAATTCGAGCTTATCACCACCGAAGACAATGGCACACGATTATATACAATCGCTAAAAAATAAATACCATTTCGTTCGCTAAAACGGACGAAAAACGAACGAAAACGCGAACGTAAAATTTTACGCTCGCGTTTTTTTGTCATGATTTATAATTTATACTTACTCAACTGTATATGTGGTACTGCGCCCAGATCCTTGTTTTCTTAAAAAAACCAGATTTCACTAATTTATTAACAATTTGTAATACCTTTGTTTTCCCAAATCCAGTATTCTCTACTAATTTCCCAGAAGATAATGCCTTAAATTGTAGAATATTAAATATTTTCTTCTCATCAATGGTTAGTTTATCTATATTTTTTTCAATAACTGGCAAAAATAATTTTTTTATTGAGTTATCGGAAATATCAAATTGAGGCTTTTTAACACTATTTTTTTATAAGCCTCCTGAATACGTTGTATACCAGTACCATATCGCTCAATAATTTCAAGTCGGAAAAAAACATTCCCAATAATAGGATTTCTAAGAATAGAAATTTGCCCCTCTAAATATTGATCTTTTCCTAGCCCCTTTGGTAAGCCTCCTGGCGATACAATTTCAATATGATCATCAAACATAGAAATTTTTGTGTGAGCTGGTATATCCCAAGCACGATGGACCAATGCATTAGCAATAGCTTCTCTGAAAGCAGTCTCAGGTATACGCTCATATCGTTTGCGAAAGGAGCCCTCGATTTCACTATATTGATAATAACGACGATACATAGTTAATGCTTCGTTATAATAGTTCAATAACGATGTATGTTCAATTGTATTTCTTTCCAAAAAAACATTAATAGATTCCCCAAAACGAGCCATATCTACACCATGAAAAGAATTCTCATCAGCTAGTAACTCACCTGCAATAGTATAGCCTTCATTCATACGATATAATTCTAACGTAATTAGTAAATCCCGTGTTAGAGCAGAAATCCCCATTATAGATTTACAAGCCTCTTCTAATACAGTAAATTGTAAGTCCTGACGTTTAGAAACTAAGCTATCATAGGAAAGGTTCTCTCCTTCCATAACCAATCGCTTCAATTCAATCGTATCTACAGGTATGGATGCACTATCACTACGTCTATATGATTTTCCATTATAAAAAGTATGGAGTATCCTTTCCTTTTTCTACTGTTAAGGTTATAACATTCGTACTATCATCAATCTCCAATCTAAACTTAGGAATTGGATTAATAGTATCATTAATCTTATTTTCAATGGCTAAACATGCCTCTCTAGGATTTTCTATACCAATAATTGCTCCATCATCCTTTATTCCAAATTGAATCTTTCCTGTTCCATAATTAGCATAAGCACTTACCGTTTTTTTAGAAATGTATTGGTTATTGATTCTTTAAACTCTAAAGATTTCGTTTCTCGCATAGTATCACCCACCTTTTTATATAATATATCATAAAACGAGCGTAAAAACGAACGTAAATTTTTTTCGTTCGTTTTTACGCTCGTTTTTGTCTATGTCTAAAAATTTGTATTCACAAAAATTATTGTTAATACAAATACTTTTGGATATATATAGTGTATCCTATGAAATAGAACAGGCCTGTTCTATTTTAAAATTACTTTCAAAAGTGTAGCTACAG
>BNJV01002309.1_pt1 | contig 21948 bp, 37 predicted proteins | sample 8540591 | NCBI WGS metagenome assembly BNJV01 (sample SAMD00202457, study PRJDB9452) | human saliva metagenome | host: Homo sapiens | reverse complement strand
GGGGTTACGTATTGCTAGGCAGAACTTCCCAGCCAGGCACCATCTCGACATACGCCAATTTGTGGGCATTAGATAGCCTGTTATACTGCGCGATAGAGAGCGCTCGCCGTGTTGTAGGAACCATGTCAGGATGCGTGTCACCAAAGTTGTTTGGATCGGCCTGTTTTGACTGGATTTTGTGTCGCCATCAAAAAATCCAAAGACACTTGCAAGACGCCTCGAATCCTTGTGGTAGAGATCGCGAGCGGTCGTGAACTCATCGCGGAATAGCGTTAGATCCTCGAGATCTCGCTTTGCGTTGTCGTCGACCCAACGCGGCAAACGCCCCATTGCCCACACTTCGTACTTGGTAATGAAGTGGTCGAGCGCAAAAATACGTCTCGTTCGAGGTTGTCTAATCGTCGCCGCGTGCTCGCGAAGAAAATCGATATGGTTGGCACTACGAACTGCCCGTCGATGCGCGATGAAATCGTTCGAGAAGATAATCGGTACCAGTAAGCGACGTGCCAAGGATGTTAACTGTTGCCTTCAGTACGGCCTGATATGCTATAGTTGTCCGTTGGTGCATAGTCGCCCCAACAGACTTGACGCCGAACTTGTTGATGGCAGTCTTCTCGAACATCACCCAGTTCTGATGCAGGAAGTACTCGAATAGCATACGCACCGTCGGCCACAGTTCCTGAGCTACCTCACGCCCTTGGCCATGCTCGCCTTGGAACGCCAGAAAACGTTCGTCTCCAGTAGACTATGCAAGGTCATCGTCGGAAATGCACCGAGTCCATCGAAGAGTCGGCGTCGTAGCGCGAAGGAACAAACGGATTGATGGTGATAACGGGTGAGTTATTGCTCAGGTCGTCTTCTTGAATGACCTTGCATTCAAAGTTGATGCGGTGGCTTGCTACATCATCGCATCCATCTGACCCGAATAGACTACCTTGCAGATTGGGCAAGGAAGGGTAAAAATCGGGTGTTGTCGGCTGTGTCGATGCCGATTCGTGCTGTAAAAAGGCTTGTCGCAGCCCGGACATCTGAGAAGCGAGAAATCATAGAATTCAGATCTCTTGATGTGGCAGGTAGAACGGGTGTGTCTTCTTGGCAGTTCAAGGACACAGTCCAATCATGCCTCTGACTTCCTTTCCCGGGCTCTAGGCCACAAGTCTGAAGTTGATGACGCGGCAGGCACTCTGCCGCTGACTAGCTTTTGCAGACACAGGTAGCCAACTTATAGGCAGTATTTAATGTCCCTAACCGGTACTTCGATACACCTACCCAAAGGTCGACAAATTGCCTCGGGTATGGGCGGCAAAAAGGCGGTGGTGCTAAGTCGCACGTGCATGGCGCTATGCTTGCGAAGGCGTCCGCTTCGACAGGAACACCGAAGCCTCCAACGTCTCCGCTCGCTGCTTGTTCAAACTAAATTAGGGGAAAACCATGGCCAACGAGGAACCGCTCTACCGCGCCATCATTCCCGAGGGAACTCACCTCGCACGCTCGAACAACACCGAAGGTGCGTTCCGAGGTGCGGTTCTCGATGATGAGACTAACCAGGTAAGTGGGCAGGCTGAGCTGGTTGAAGTTGATCGTGATGAGGGATGACGAGACGAGTGAATCCTCTGATTTGAGCACTGCAGTTGCTATGTTGGCGAGTCGCGGGAGTGTCCATCACCAGGCACCATTTTTGTCTCAGCGGTTGCTCCCAAAGATTAAGACTTGGTGAGGGCGACACGGCGTATCCATCATTGAAGGCAAGGGTCGGATCGCTGCTCACTCAGAAGACTCAAGAGGAGCAGAAGGAGATTGAGCGGCGATCAATAGTACAGCTCTGGCGAAATATTTCATCTGCCGATGCGTTGACTGAACTATCCACCGTGACGGCTGATCCCGAGTTTGTGATGAGCAATGAGGAAGCACAGCAACGCCTTTTTGCCACGCTTCTACATAGCTGCTGCCCTTGCCGCCGCAGAGCTTCGCACGCTTAAGAATGCGTCGATTGCCGACGAGTCCGAACGGCAGCAAATTCAGGACGTACTCGACAGGTTCGCCGATAAGTCGGTGGTCAGTGCTCGCCAATAGAGTGTTTGAGGATAATACTGCGCTGGCTACGATGAGTGAATGCAGCGCTCCAGAAAATCTTGGTCAAAAACAGCCAAGACGACGGAGCGTATCTGCCACTGCAACGATGAGCAGTTCCACGAGTTGCTGCAGCTGTCGTAGGAGACGCCACCTACTCGCTTAGCTCTCCACCAACTCCTCCACCCGCATGTCCAGTGCCGTCGCCAGGGGCGATGAGGGTGCGCAGGCGCTGAGTTCATGGGCGTGCCAGGGGCGGGACTCGCCCTTCTCGAACTTTTTGGTAGGTGGCAGGTGGAGATGCCGGCGGCGTGGGCCAGGGCTTCCTGGCTGAGGCCCTTGGCGATGCGGGCGCGCTGGAGCCGCAGGCCGAGCTGGCGAGCGATGGGCCACCACTGCTCGTCTTGGCTGGTGGAGGAGGAAGCGCGCACGGCACCAGCGTCGAGCGGCCACCCACTGGCACCACCATACATGTATGGCAATCTAGGGATGTCAGCCGAGATGGAGGGAGGTGAGCAGCATGGGTGGCTGAGTGAATCACTGGGACGGACCCATGTGCGTCCGTTGTTAGAAGCGTCCGTCAGGGACCAGTGCGTGGCGGGCGTCTTCTCCTGTCTGGTCGGCGGTGGATGTATGAGCGGCTGAGCGTGGAGCCAGTTTCTCTCCGCCTGGTGTGCTCGTTGGCTGCTCGTCGGTCGCTTGTATCTCTTCGTCGAGCGTCCACACCAGCGTGACGCCAGCTCGTGGCAGCACCCAGCCGTCGTAGCCCACGTGGTAGGTGGTGTCTCCTGATGTCGAGGGAGCTCGGCCACCCGTGTGCTGCTGAAAGTACTGGAGAGGTAGTCGACCAGCTTGACGCGGAAATGCCAGCATCCTGGTAGCTGATGTTCAGGCTGAAGCCCTTGACGGGGCGATCAACGCGTCGAGAGTGCACCATGTGGCCGTCGCGGCGGAGGCGGGAGCGGTACGTGAAGGACATGACGACTGGCTCGTCCGCATGGATGACCTCATTGCCCAGGTCGACGATGAAGGTCTGGCCGCTGGCGTCTGTGATGTGCTCGATTGGCGGCTCGCTGCCGTTCACGCTCACTGACAGCAGTGCGAAGGCATCCTGCTTGAAGCCGGCGGCTGCGGATCAGGCGGCTTGTACCACACACTCGTCTCCCACGCTCGGCCACCAGCTGGTCGTAGCGCTGGCGGTCGGAGACTACGGCGAACTTGCGGAAGCGGTGCCGCGGCGTGACGGTGTACTCCCAGCGGACACGTAAGTCGAAGAACGGGTAGGGAGCACTGCTCCTACCCCTTGGTATACCAAGGGTCGCGTCGACGCGGGCGTCGTACCAGCGCTCCCTCGGCAGCCATGGCTTGGTGGCGGATGTCGGCGTAGACCTCACGGCCGAAGGCTGGGTCGCCGAAGCGCAGGCCCAGGCTGGTGCGGGCCAGATCGTCCAGCAGTGCAGGGCGTGGCTATGCGCGCTACGTCCTGAGCGGTCGAAGCGGAAGGCTTCGATGACGGCATCGCGCAGGGCGGGTGCTTCATCACGGATCGTCTGGCGGAAGCGCTCCGTCACCGCCCGCTCCTGATCCCGCCGGAAGGGTGTACTCGAAGAACGTCGAGAGCAGCCCCGCACCAAACAGCGTGCCACCCAGCTCGCCTAGCGGCAGCGCATGCAGCCACTGCCAGTCACCCAACTGCAGCAGGGTCAGCCAGGCGTTGAGCATCATGAGGGAGGATGCCGGCCAGAGTGAGGAGACGGCCAGGAGGGCGGCTTTGAGCCGGCGGAGGCGGTGGAGCAATGACGCGGATTGATTCGCTGACATATCTGAATTTAGAGTAACAGTAGCCATCCAGTCATGCAAATTTAGTCAGCAAGATCGAAGTCACTAATCGGCGGACTCATCCCGGAACACGTCGAAGTCAAGCAGTTTAGCGAGGGAAGCGTGGAACATTGGTTCTATTGTTTCCAATCGACTTCGACCCTCTCTCTTCGTTTCCTTGACCCATTCTCGGACACGCGGTCTCACGAATGGGATGAGTGCAGGAAAAACGATCATACCGACTGCGATACCTCCACCAGCTAGCCACTCCGAATGCTTAGGCCTACCCGCCAGAACTGCAGCGCCACAGAAAGCATTGGCGGCAACAGTAAAACAAATCGCGTGAGACGAGGGAACCTTATTGCCCATGCGCCACAATGGGTATGCGTGGCTCGGTGAGCAAACCCTGCTTTGTGATGCTCAACTATCCGCACTCGCTCGCAATAACTGCCAATGAACAGCCATGCAAACCATGTGCAAAACACAAGGTAGTACAGTGTAAAACCGGCTGCATCAGACGAATATTTTTCCAGCCCCAATAGCGTATAGGAAGAGAGACCCAACCGGGATCATCCAGAGAGGAAGCACCATAAACCTCCACCAAGGCACGTAGTGAGCGGCAAGAAGATGAGCCTCTTGGGAGATCCTTAGCTCCATCAGCGGGCGTTGGCGCGCTTCGTCGTCTCGATCTCGGTCAAGCGTGCTGTTGGTCCATTCGATGGTCCGATAGGCTTTTGCTGTCTAGAGAACTGGCTGAGCTGAGCCACAGCATTGACAACGGTGCAGGTATGGCAGTCAGGCTCACGATCAGTGCGACAACACTGGCGTCTTTGGGTGATCCAACTCATGCTGACACGCTATGCCGTTACAACCCTAACACGTGCCAGATTGAGCTCTTGATGTATTTAAGACTGTCGCCAGCCTCTCTATGCAGTGAGACTCACTAGTTTACACGCTACACAGGCCTCAACGACACGCCCTCGTCAAACTGACTCAGAACCCTCACCCGCCGACTTTGCTGCCACTGAATAGAGAGCACCTCTCCGAAACTATCACAGCAGTCCTCGAACCTCATGTTTACGTACGCTCGTAACTGACACCGGTTTACATTCTCTATGAACGTCCTATGACGTGGGTGATCGGTGGAGCAAAAGTCGGGGCCGTCGAGGCGTCCCGAATGAAAAGTAAGGAATCGTCATAACTGAATCTATAGTATGCGCTGTCATCATCGATGGGAGCTTCTTCCGCAACCCTGACCTTCCTACCAGAATTTTTAAGAGTGATAGGCGACCTTTTTAGTCGTACTGACCAAACTCCCGTCAACCTTGGAGTTATTCTGGTGTCGATTGCGATATAAAAACCATACCTCTCTCTCTAACTGCTCATCCCACCTCAAAATATTATCTTCTCGATCTGTGAAACATTTTTCTTTAATGTAAGAAAATACAGATTCACCTTTCTTGCGTCGTCTGAATTTTTAGCCTCGTCAGGAGGTTTACTGTTCCACCAGAGGGGTCTAACACCCTAAACAGTTGTATGCCATTATCGTAGCTCAACTAGTAAGTTGCAGGAAAAATCGACAGTCTTGTTGCCGCTCAGAACAAGATAACCATTATCCTTAAGATTAGCGGTCTCGGTAGTTAAGGGAAAGACTCTATCTGAATAGGGCACGAAAAAGTGAGCAGTAGCTCCTGATCGGTTCTATTCTTGATAGTTCATTCCAACCTCAACTACATATCCATCATGTTCTGCGTTAGCGCGTTCGCCTACCTCTGTGCTCGAAGCGTTCTCATACACTATTGAAGTTAGCTTCAAGGTTGCTGGAACAGGAGATGTAAAGGCTTGAACTTGACTGAACTTCGCCTGATTTCTTGTGATAACAAGAGATCGGGAAGCCGAGAAGATGACTCTTGAGCTTGTTAAAGAAAACAAAGCAACTAAAAAGACTTAATATGGAAACTATAACAGTAATTATGTCTTTAATGCTCATATACAACACTCCGTTGAATCGATAATTTGCATCTAGTGTAGAACATGGCGTGCATCACTTCGATCGAAGTCTTTTAATGGATTAATAGGATGGAACACCCTTCTGCAGGCAGGCTTTTGAAGTGCGTATTCAGTTTGTGGTTTTCAAAAATTATACCCTCTCTATGCTGAGAACTATCTGACAACAAGCTGCGAAATCGGGGACACCAGTTAAGTAGCGGGTCTCGATTACTAGATAATAATATGAGCAAAATTTGAGCTGTATCACATCGCTGAACGTTCGATTGTTGCGACTAGTTTATGTGGTAATGAATCGTCTTGTGAGATCATTCCCACTTTTCGTTGCTTTAACTTTTCTATGTAGTGAATGAAATATACATCCATACCAACCTTCCCCAATTAGGTTTACCGCTCCTCCAATGCAGGACAGAATCCAGACTGAATTTGCTGAAACATATACATTTGATGCATTCAAGGGGAGAACCGTCATCAGTGCCGCCAACAAAATATTGAATGCAGATAATATATGTCCGCAAAGCGCCATCGCTTATGAAGTTCAGAGAAGTCCGATGCTCGGCGGTGTAGAAAAAGTACGGCTGCATGAGCCGTCGGAAGCACAACCATTAATGTAACAATCGCACTCATATGAGCGGCACCCATGGACCTTTGTTGCCAATGTGTCCAATATAGTTAACTTTGAAACTATAGCTAATAGGATGTACACTAGGAAGATATAGCGAACACAGCAGAGGTGTGGACCTAAGTAGTATGAACGCGGGCTGCAAATACACGCGGATGGCTAGTATTCTCGCCCTTCCGTGCGATAGGACGACGAACTTTGTTTGATCTTCTTGTTTCGTGTGTTGGTACTGTATGACATGATGAGGATGCTTAGGGTTTCGATCAACAATATAGGAACGTCGATAGTTCCAGTGAAGTAGATAGGTCGGCCCTTTGTCTTCAGAATGATCTCAGAAGTTTACGTCGCCTGCTTCGATTTCAGTGTTCTCGAAAAGTAGTGACATGCGCGATATCCAGGTACCTTCTGAGCTTCTACGCAAAGATGATTCGATCGAGTTTTTCCATCTAACGATCTCGCTGAAAGTTCTATGGCTCCAGAGAGAAGGTCATTCCTGGTACCATTTCTCTCGTTTTTACAATGGTTGCGTCATTCACTCCAACATTGATTCGAGCCACTAACAGGCGACCATACGTTAATTGGTGTAGGGGCATGCCCATACTCAGAATCGTCGCGTTTTTCGTTATTAATTTCGTCATACGGTTTCTTTTCTCGATACTAGTTTCGCAAGTTTCCGGATGTCGCGCTACTGAACATTCTGCGACATTCTTGGCCTCTCTTGATGCCGTCATATCCTTGTACTTTTGGCCGACGGCACCACACGAGTGACAGCGCGCGACTAAAGTACTCTCCCTCATTCGACGCAAGCGATGGGCTGCCCGCTTTCGCCCTGATGTCGAATTCTATCGGCTCGCTATTGGCGTCAATTCTCATCGGAAGGAGGATTGATGCCCGCTATGATCAAAACTCCGTACCGTCTTGCGCGCTCCGTAGTTCTCGACAATTTAGATCAGTAGGTCGAACGCTTTTCGTAGATCTCGTATCGACCAGCCTGATAGAGTTAACTTGCCTTTTGAGCCATGATCGATCGGTCAACAAGCTCCAATAAAGTCTTCAAGCGCGGGCTTGAAATCATTCTCAATTTTGTTAGGTATGCCAGTTACCACGAATTTTGCTCTTCAAAGAAAATAATGGACGTTAGTATATTCTACCAACAGATACTGTCGATAACTGTTGAGGCACAACCAATCTGACTCAACGAAAACTACGTCGTTGAGTAAACCGATCGAATGTACGGCCAGCAAACCTTCTGAGTGTTCATTTCATTAGCAAAATAGGCGCTGAATGAAAGCGTCTACCGCGCCTGAAGCTAGCCTGCTGTCAGCCCGTCTATATTCTGGAAACAGGGTGCTGATCGTCAGGATCGAAAAGAGATCACGCATATCTAGATGTATGCAAGACCAGGATGTCCTTCAGCTTCCTTTCGTGCAACCACCATGTTGTACATATCTGCGGGAGATGCACTTAGCATCGTGGCGAGGAAACCAAGAAACTCTGGGTTGTCGCTAACTGATGATCGACGCTCCGATTGCGGCTCGATATCCAAGTCTCCCAACTGATCAAGCGCATCGTTCAGATCGATATGCTGCTCGTCAAAACTTGACCCGCGAGAACCGGCTTTGTCGGACGCATTTGCAATCAATCGAGTCAGCAGTTGTCGACAGTACGACAACTTCTCGTTACCGCCCATGATACTTGAATCTACTCCTTGCAGTGCCATAACGCCCAGCAACTGATTTCGCATCGTTTTATGCCGATTTGCAGTTCTGTGCTGTTCGTTATGGCCTCACCAGCATCTACGCATTCGTCGTCTCAGACGTACTGGTGATTCGTTTGTGAATTGTGGTCTTTTCGCTCATAATGGTTTGCTATTATAAAAACAGTCAACCAATCTATGCAATATGCATTGAGCGACTTGCTTTGTTCCTTCGAATTCCGTCTCTATGTCGTGAAGAGCAAATTCACGGACGCATTCGAAAAGCAACTGCCTCGTAATATCGATCCACAGCTGCACCACAAAGGCGGCCGCATCTGGTGCGTAGACGACAGACGCCATCGGTGGCACGCGAGGCCCAGGTGGACTGCCAGGCGGCGACATCTGCCGGCGTTGTTGCCGCCTAAGAGCGTCTATGTCTGCCTGGTAGCGCATGCCTGTCTCCATCGTCGCGCTGGGCCCGGTGGCCCGCAGATCCTTCTGGACACTTGGAAAGGTAGCACTCCGTGCCGTGGTTGCCCATAGGGAGCCTGCGTCCAGGGGCTGCGACGACGGGATGCCGTTGTGGGAAGTGGGCAGGCAGGCGCTCGGGAGGTGGAAGAAATGACCGAAAGATCGGCCTGGGATCACGTGTCGTTTGTGGCTAGAGCCAAAGTTTGCAACAGTTTGGTCTCTTCCGACGCGCAGGTGTGGCGGCATCGTGCCACCTGACGTTTGTACTATCGCCCAAGCAGGCTGGCAGTGTTAATTCGCCTAGATGTGACCGCCGCCTCGGCACTCCAGCTCCGTCCTTTGCTCCTCTGAGGCCCTGGGGCTGCTCGGCACACTGACAGGTGCTGTTCTTGGATGGCTTGCCTTCTCGCCACTCTTGCCCGAACTCGCCGAGTCAGCCTGCACCTGCCTCACATCCGCCCCCAAGCAGCCAGCCAGCGACCATGCCGGCCTGGATGCTCAGCGATGTGCAACCCTTGCCCAGCGCGACACCTTCAGCGGGCTGGCTTCCTCGTCTGAGGGTGTAGCTCGCCTGGGTGGGCGGAGATCGTGGTGAAGCAGCTCGAGAGAGCCTTCTATCTATCCACCTGTCGTACTTCGTTGATGGATGGTGCCCACCGGTGGCCAGTGGCAGTGAGGACGTCCGGTTGGGCGGCTCATGCTGATTTAAGGTCCTGAAATAGATGTCGGTGCTGCGGAATATCCTCGTTTCGAGGGCATCCTCCCGAGCACTTCTCGGGGAGGGCGCTACAAAGCGGCTAGCCGATTAATTAGCGGCGTCCCTCTGAATGTCTGATGCCTCGTGTTCTGGTATTTTGCCAGGGAAGGAAAACATAATGAATCTATTAACCGTAGTGCGGTCAATGGGCGCATCGTCCCGGCCAGGGCGGTGCGGCTCAACCCGCAGGAGACGGTCACGCAGCGTGCTGGTTCGTCGGGCTCGAAAAGCCATCGGGTGGTTCGTACCGGTCGGCAATCACTGGGCGTTGACGTCACTGAGGGCGACCGCTCGGCGTCACCCGAACACCACGATTCAGTGAGGGAGCGTGAGCCTGAGTGTCGGTGCGTGTGAAGATCAATCCGGATGCAGAGCGCCAGATTGCCGCAATGGCGCAGAAGGCCTTCAAGCGTTTTGAGGGCGATCTGAACCATCGTCGGTCTCGGTTGCAGGGGCGGCCTGTTGCCGAAAGTTCGGCGTGCTGTCGACAACGCGCTGCGGGTACGGGCTCGACCTGCCCGACGCTACGGTAGCCAGCCTTGTGGAGGGGCCTTGCTGAGGGGCGTCGATTTAAATCAGTACCCGTTAGCGGAGCTGCCGTGCGGGTGGGGTAGCGGGTGTACGGAGGTCGCCTGCTGCCCCACCTGTCTTGTATGACGTGGTGTTTCACTGCTCATCCCTGGCTACCTCCACCATCACGATGGTGCGGTAGGTGGTCATGCGGGTGTGGAGGCCGGGGGTGAGGTGGCTGTGGTCTTGGTAGAAGACGGTGCGCATGGGGGCGTCCTGGCCGGTGATGGATACGGCCAGGACGGCGTCGTCTAGTTCGACGGCCTGGGTGTCGAGGCAGGTCGAGGAGAGGCGGTGGCGGCGCATGGTCAGTCCGTCGCGTGAGACTTAGCTGGCGATCTGCTCAGGTCGAGCGTGATCTCGTGGGCGTGTTGCTGGAGGGGTGAGTGCCAGACCTGGATGAGGGGTGCCTTGGCGGGGAGGTCGCTGTTGGTCATCTGGTCGATGATGACCATCAGGCTGGTGCCGCTGCCGCCGAAGCTGGGATGCTGAGTGTCTCGGTGCCGGGTCGTCCGGCGACTTGGGCGAAGTAGACCAGGTCGCGGGCGATGATCGGCATGCCGGCGTCGCTCCAGCGGCGGGCGGTGCGTTGGTCGCGCCAGTCCTGGGGTGAGAGTGCTTCGGCGGTGAGCTGGAGGCGGTCAAGGACGGTGTCGGCCGGAGCGGACAGAGAAAGGGCGGCGGCTGCTTCGTTGCGGCCGCTGTGCTGGTAGCGGGCCAGCTCGCGCTGAAAACAGTAAGAAGGCGTCCAGCAGGGTCGTCGCCGCCGCAGACCTGCCGCAAGGTGGCGAAGGTGCTGAACTTCTGCACCGTCAGTTGCCCGTAGGCCTTGCGCAGGGGCTCAGTAGCTCGGTCAGTACCTGCTGCTGCTCCAGTGCGGCGCGTTGCTCGGCCTCATCTGTGGCGTCGCCTATGGGGAAGACGCCATGTGGCAGCAGGGTGACTGGCTCCGGGGGCGTGCTCATGGCCCTATTCTCACCGGCCGGTTTAGCACCGTGCTGCGTTGATGCAGCACGGGTGCACTTTTCTGTCACGACACCGCCACTGGCGGCGGGTTCTCCTAGATGTGCCAGATCAACCAGACACCAGCGTGGCACCTGTCCTCGGGCAGTGCGGCAGGGCAGATGGCCTGATCAGGACGGCCACAGGGCCGCAAGTGTCATCCCAGGCGGTGGCAGCGCAACCCGCTCCAAGGTGAGCAGTTGCCCCAGCCGTCGTCTTCCTCTCTTCTCTTCTCTTCTCTTCTCGAAAAAGGACCTCTCATGGCTTCTACCAATCTCAGTCTCTTCTCGCCCCAGCGCACCCGGATGGGGGTAGTGCTGGGCAATGGCCAGGCCCGGGTGACCCGGCGGGAGATCGAGCAGGTCGCCGCCCAGGCAGAAGTAGCCGCACAGGCCGAGCAGGCCCGGGCCTTCCTGACCTCCCAGGTACCGACCAACATCGCCACGCTGGTCACCCAGGCCGAGGCCCAGACCCGCATCGCCCCCGGTGGCGCTCAGTTCTAGAAGCGATCATCACGGGGTATGCGCTGGGGGCTGGGCAGCGGATCGGGCAGTTGTAAGCGGCCGGGCGCTGCGATGCGTCGCTGACCAGAGCACGAGCCCACGCGCGACTGGTGGCGCGGAAGCAGCTCTGAACTAACAGACGGCAACAGCGCTGGTTGCTCGGCTGGGCGGGACTGCCACCTCTCGGCGGGTCTCAGGATGGCCGGGCTAGTACCGCAACGTCGCCAACAACGCCACGCCAACCCGGTGGTGAGCGCCCGTCTCGTGCCTGCTCTCCTTCTCCTCACGTTCTTTCTCTCCTTTCTCTCAATCTCTTCTCATCTTCGGAGGTTTCATCATGACGGTCGTCATCGGGATCCTGGCCCTCATCGGCCTGACGGTAGTGGGCGCAATCGGCTGGGCGTTCGCCCACGGGGTGCGCGACGGCCTGGCAGCCTGGCGGGAAGCACCGCCGGGCGGAACCAGTCGGCCGGTGCCCGTCGGTGAGTTGCCGCTCTCGCTGTCCGCCGCGCTGCCGAGCAGCTACCAGGCCGGTCAGCTGGCCGGTGGTGGCAGCCAGCTGGCGCTCCGCACCCAGGCGGCCAGAGCAGCTGGAGCAGGCGTACCGGCTAGCTCATCCTGGGCAGCCGCCCTGACTTTGGGCAGTGAGCTAAGCCAGCAGCGCCAAGAGGCAGGCCGAGCCATGCAAGCGGCCATGGCCCAGGTGCTGCAGGACAACGAGACAGGGCGGTGCGGGAGGCGGCGGCTGGGAGGCTGCCACCGGCAGAAAGCTCACGGCACCGACGGCAGTGACAACCATGACGGTGCGTCTCCTGGAGCGGTGCCGGACGCATCAGACGGTGACGGCAACAGTGGCGAGTCGGCGGCTGGTACAGCCCGTCCCACCTGGCCGGCTCACTCGCCCTCGCGCCGTCCGCCGCGGCCGCGTCCCCGGCGGTGCACGCAGCAGCGACCGGCCCGGTCGGATGAGCGGCGAGTCGGTGAGGTGGTTGGTGATGGTTTGCGCTTGTGTCGAAGGGGTGCTGGTTTGTTGTCGTGGGCTGGTGTGGTGGGTGTTGAGTGCTTGAGCAGTCCTCCGTCGACAAATACTTGGGTGCCTGTCATGTAGCTGGCGTCGTCCGGAGAGCAGGAAGGGCGCGACGGCAGCAACTTCATCGGCGGTGCCGATCCGACGCATTGAGATGTCGTGTACCACGCTGTCTTCAAATTCAGTCCGAGGTTGCTCGGGCAGGGAAGTTACCGGAAGTCGGTGGCGATTGCTCCTGGTATCAGCGTGTTGATGCGTATGCCCTCTGGTGCCAGTTCGTTGGCCCAGGATCGTGCTGCAGCGACCAGGGGCGGCTTTGGTGGCGGCGTAGACGGATGTGGCGGCGTTGCCTTCGTACACCGAGCTGGAGCTGGTCAGCACGATCGACGAACCGGCATGGAGATGGTGGCGCAGCAGGCTGAGCTGCAAGAAGGGGGCGCGAACGTTGACGGCCATCATCTGGTCGAAGAGGTCGGGTGTGGTGTCGGTCAGGGCGCCAATTCGGGCGTAGCCAGCGTTGAACCATATGCCGTCGAGAGGAGACGTGATGTGGGATGCGAGTTGTCTGGCTGCGTCTGGGTCGGCGGCGTCGTTGATGAGTGCCGGGCAGATGGAAGTTCTTGCTTGAGTGCTTGTTGTTTCGATTCGTCTCTTCCGGTGATGATGACGTGGCCGCCTTCCGCCAGGATGCGTCGTGCGCCTGCCGGGCCGATGCCGCTTGTGCCGCCAGTGATCAAGATGCGCTTGCCTTGGAAACGATTGTTCGCGTTCGTCTTTTCGCTCATGTCTGGTTACTCCTTTCGGGCTTGTGTGGTTTTGTATTTTTATTTTAGCACGCGGATAAGGGTGTTGTGGTCGTCTTGACGTGGCCCCTATTGAGTGCTGGTGGGGTGGTGAGTGTAATGGTGTGCTCGCATTTTCGCCCACTTGTTGCAAACTACAGCACCGACTTTTCGTGGCCACTAAGTGGCGTGTGTGTCCATTTGTTTCCTGGGGTGGCACTACAGAAACAGCTCGGGAACGTCTCGTGTCGCGTCAGCTAGCAATAGTGAATCTGAGGGGCCTTGCATCGAATCAAGTGTTCGTGGAATGCCCTATGGGATAAGGGGCAACTTGCTGCCGAGTGCGAAAAAGCTGGCAGCAGGTTTGCCCGGAGTAAATAGCACGTATGAACAAGAGAGGACATCATGCAGCAGACGAAACAGACCAGACGAGGCGTGCGCTGGGGAGTGGCAGCTCGGCACAGTGCGGCGGCAAAGCGAGCTGGCGCAGCAGTGAGACCAGGTGCTGGCGTGCCGGCAGGAGGCACTGAGCTCATCACCCGCCATCTCTGGCCTGCCGCCTGGTGGCTTTGCCACCATCTTGGTCGACCCGCCCTGGCCGGCTCAGAGCGGTGAGAAGCACTACCGGACGATGAGCCTGACGCGGATCAAGGCGCTGCCGGTGGGGGCACTGGCGGCCCGTGATGCCCACCTGTGGCTGTGGACGACCAACGCCTTGCTGCCGAGGCGTATGAGGTGGCTGAGGCCTGGGGCTTTACGGTGCGCAGCCCACTGACCTGGGTGAAGTTTCGCCTTGGCCTGGGTGGCCGCTACCAGCTGCGCAACGCCACCGAGCAGCTGCTGTTCTGCACCCGGGGGAAAGCGCCGCTGGGGTCGCGCTCCCAGCCGACCTGGTTCAACGCCCCCGTCACCGAGCACTCACGCAAGCCGGCTGAGCAGTTCGCCATCATCGAGCGGGTCAGCCCTGGGCCGTGGAGCTGTTTGCCCGCCGGCGTACAGGTCGAGCCAGCCCTGGGCAGTGTGGGGCGACCAAGTAACGAAACGACATCCGCATCCCGGCTGCCGTGCCGCGGTATAGCGAGCGGGCGCGTGAGGCGGAAGCGATGCCGCTGAGGGCGCAGGCAGACGCCGCCGGTGGTGGCACTGGCGACGGTAACGGTGAGGAGGCCCTGCGATGAGTCGGACGTGGCGAGACAAGTACCCAATTTGCAGCCTTCGAGGAGATGGAGATGATGAGCGATTCGAGGCGTTCTCTGCCTGGCAGCCTGCTGCGATGCGGCGTCGGCCTGCTCCTGATCGCGATGGGGCTGGGGTGGATCCAAAGCAGCTGGCCCTGGCTCGTCGGGCTGCTCGTCGTGAGCGCCGCCGCTGGGCTGGCAGTGCGCTGGTGGCAGAGCCGACGGGGTGGTGAGGGGAGCCCGGCACTGGCCACCACTGCCCAGCCTGCCAGCGATGACCGGCGACGGACCGGGCGGCGGCCTCGATGCTTCGAGGAGGCACTCGCGATGGCCCCGCACCCTGCTGGCCGCCCTGGCTCGTCGCGGCAGGTGCGCTTGGTGCCGGTGCGGCACAGCAGCATGGATCACCGGGCGGTGGCACGGATCGTGCTGGCTCTGGCGCGGCAGATGGCGGCGGATGAGGTTGTGGAGCCAGCGGCGGTTGGCGAGGTGGTGTCCTCAGGGTACAGAGGTCTGCACGGGGCGTGAGCCTGGTACTAGCGATGTGTCGGCTGCCGGGAGTGATGATGCGGCGGCTCCGTGGGCTGGCGCTCATAGCGGGCAGAGTGCCCGTGGCACCTCAGCGTGGCGCTGCGCTGCGAATGAGCCCGTCTCGGCATCGCCCTAGGAGCGGCTCGGGACGGTGTGCTCACCAGCGTCATGAGGGGCGCTCACTACTTGGCTCATGACACCTCTTCCGCTGGTTCCCATGCTTTGCCGGATCGCACCGGTACGGTCAACACCGACGAGAGCCACTGCTGCCTCGTCCACGCTGGGAGGCACCCCGTGATGGCCGCCCCACTCGCCCCTGGTATGGCACCAACTCCGCTTGCTCTGCCGCTCGCGCAGGACGCGGCGGTCGGTCTGGTGGAGCGGCTCCTGGCGGATGGTTCGCTGGGTCGGGTGGTGCTGGAGCTGCGCGCCTCAAGCGGTCAGGCCACCTGGGCACTGGGGTCGCATGCGGGTGAGCGGCTGGTGTCGGTGGTGCGGGAGTTGGTGCCGGGCTGCCGGGTGTCGCTGGCTTCTCGCGGCGGGCGGTGGAACAGGCGGTGGTGGTGTCGGCCCGGCCGGTCGGGGCGGGACTGGCGACGGAGCGGTTGGCGGCGGTGGTGCGAGCTGTCCTGGTTGCCTTAGCGGTGACGGCTGAGGGTGAGGAGCTGGTGGTGCAGCTGCAGCTGGGGCGGCGCTTTTGCCCCGGAGGCGCTGGGGCGGGTGGAGCCGCAGGGTTGGCTGGAGCTGCTCGGCCTCGCACCGATTCCGTCTCTTCGTGGTGAGCGGGGTCGGCGGATGCGGGCGCAGGTGGGGCGGCATCGGGCGGCGGGTGTCTGCGCTTGGGGGGTGCGGGCGGCCCTCGCCGCTGCGCCAGCGGACGCTGCTGCAGGGGCTACTGGGGGCGCTGCGCCTGGTGGAAGGCCCGGGGTGCGGCTGCGCGTCCGCCAGGAGCACCCGCCAAGCTCGATAGCGTGCGGCGGCCGTGGCGGGCGGGGTTGGAGCTGTGCGGGAGATTGCGGCGATGGCGGGCTGGCCGGTGGGTGAGGGGCGCTGCCGGCGACGCCGTCGGCTCATCCGCGGGTACCGCCGCTGCCTCAGGCGCGTGAGACGCAGCGAGCGTTTGCCACGGGGATGGCGGATCAGGCAGGTGAGCGCCTTGGTATCTCGATTGGTGATGCGCTCTATCACACGGTGCTGCTGGGGCCGACGGGGGCTGGTAAGTCCACCGCCTTGGCGCATCTGGCGTTGGCGGACATTCATGCGGGTCGGGGTGTGCTCTCGATTGATCCGAAGACGGATCTGGTGGCGGACATTCTGGCGCGTATCCCGAGCAGCGCGGCGCGATGACGTGGTGGGATCGACCCGACCAGTGAGCCGGCCGGTGGGGATCAATCCGCTGGCCTGGGCGCAGACGGCGCACAGCGGTGCGTTGTCGCCAGTGGAGGCAGCGCGCCAGGTGGCAGTGCGTCGCCGGGAGCTGGTGGCAGATACGGTGCTGGCGACGTTGAGAGGGGTGTTCGCTGAATCCTGGGGTGTGCGGGTGGAGCAGGTGCTTTCTGCGGCGCTGGTGACGCTCGCGCGCGCACGCCGGGAGCGACGCTTGGTCGATCTGCCCCTCTTACAACCAACACGGCCTCACCGTCAGCGGCTCATTGCAGCCTCGGGGGCGGATCCGCTGGGGACGGGCCAGTTCTGGGCGGCCTATGAGGCGCTTAGTGAGGCGCAGCGTCAGCAGTGGTTGGGCCGGTGCTGACGCGGCTGCAGCTTTCCTCATCCGCCCCCACCTGCGGGCCACGCTGGGGCGAGGCCGCGCCGTCGTTCGACCTGGAGGAGGTGTTCACCCGGCGGCGCATTGTGCTGGTCGGTCTCACAAGGGGGCGCTGAGGGCGGAGTCGGCTCGGCTACTTGGCTCGCTGCTGGTGGGCCAGCTCTGGCCACTCATCCTGGCCCGGGCAGCGCGGAGCCATCACGGCGGCACGTGGTCAGTGTCTTCATTGACGAGGTACAGGACTACCTGTCGCTACCGGGCAGCCTGGCCGACGCCCTGGCCCAGGCCCGGTCACTGGGCGCGGCCTTCCACCCAGCGCACCAGTACCGCGGGCAGCCTGCCCCCAGCGCTCAAAGCCGGGATCGATGCCAATGCGCGCAACAAGATCATCTTCTCCCTGAGCGCGGCAGACGCGGCCGAGCTAGCCCGTCAGGCACTGACCTGGAGGCCGCCGACTTCCAGCTGCTACCGCGCTTTGGCGTCTCACGCCCGAACCATGCACCACGGACTGGAGAACCCTGGTGCCACGCCACCACCCTGCCACCAACCCCACCGGTGCAGGACGCCCTGGCACTGCGCGCGAGCAGCCAGGCGCGCTACGGCCAAGACGCCACGCAGGTCGAGGCCGCTCGCTCGCGCGAGATCGGGCAGCACGGCGAGATGACCGGCGCTGACGTGGCTCAGATGGCAACGGACGACGCGACGGGCGAACTCGGGGAAGCCACGGGCGGAGACAACGGGCCAACGAACGGCGTACCTGGCTCGACGAGCTGGCGTGGTGTTCGGCCGCCGGCCCAGAATAGACGGAGCGGAGGAACAGCGTGATGGGCGGAGGGATTGAGCGTGTCCTCCGCAGCCTGTCGGCTGCGCTGACGGGCCGTCCCTCGCGTGGGGCGCTATTCCAGGAGACCACCGGCTCGTCCGCGGGAGGCCATCGCCTCAGTCATGAGTCTGGTCGCACGCGCTGTCTGGCCACCCTCCTCCTCCGGAACGTTATGAGGGTCGACACCCCCCGAGTATCGACCGCTTGCGTGGGCTGAAAAACCGCTCATTGCGATCGGTTTTCCACACTCCTGCGGATTGAGGCACGACCCGTCAGCGCTGCCGTCAAGAACAGTGCCGGCCCTCTCCCTCTGGAGCTCTTTCGGGCTGCGAAGTGTCGCCCTCATCTGGCCCCTGCGCTTGTCTCACCACTGGAGCACCGAGACGCATCGGGGACGAAATCGCTAGACGCATCGCTGCAGCGGAGCAGGCGGGAGCTATCGGCGCTGTGGTGCGGATCGGTCGCGGTTACGAGCGCGACTGATGGCCCCTTCTGGCCATCCCATCCACCACGCGACAACAGCCCCGGCCTCACAGCCGCTGTATCGCAGCAGCGACTGATCAACCACATGACGATCACACAGGAGGAAACCGCCATGAACACATCGATATCGACATCGGAATACGCGAGCGTCGGGACAGGCACCGGTCTGACAGTGCCGACGCCTGCGACGACACCAACGACGATGAAGGGAGCAGCGACGACAGAGACCGAAGCAAGGCGGCGGTTCCCACGCGGATTGGCCGCGCGCGGCTGCAGGCGATCGCCGAGCAGCTCGATACCACCGATCGCGAGTTGCTGGCGCTGCTGGCGGCTCATCGCGCTATGCCACGACGCGTCGGCTGGCGCAGATCACCGAGCTGTCTGGGCAGTACGGTTCGGCCCGTTCGGCGCTGCGCCAGACCAGCCGGCGGCTGCGACGCCAGCGCGGGCTGGGACTGGTCGATCACCCGAAGCGACGGATTGGTGGCACGCGGGCCGGTTCAGCGGGGTATGTCTGGTACCTGACAGCAGCGGGCAGCGCCTGGGCGACGAGGGGCCGTGGAGCGCGGCGACGCTTTCAGGAGCCGTCGGCGCTGTTCCTTGCTCATACGTTGGCGATCACGCAGGCGCGGGTGGTCATCGAGCAGGCCATTCACGCCGTCGGTGGGCACCTGGCTCGGCTGCGTACTGAGCCGGCTTGCTGGCGCTCTTGGCTGCGGCTCGGTGGGGGCGCTGGGCTGGTCCAGCCGGATCTGGAAGCAATCACGGCGACGGACACAGGCGCAGAAGATCACTGGCTCCTCGAGGTCGACCTGGACACCGAGCATCCGGCACGGCTGCTGGCTGGCGCCACGACTACCAGGCCCACCTGGCGGCGGCACCTTCCAGGCCCAGCACGGCTACTACCCGCAGGTGGTCTGGCTGCTGACCAACCAGGCACGGGCCAGCCGTCAGTCGATGCAGATCGCCGCCGACCAAACGCTCACGGCTGTTCACAGATCACCGCCGCCCCGAACAGCTCGCCGCCCTGATCCAGCGCGGCCCATAGGACACCGAAAGCGACGCCGCTATCTGCTCGGCCATTTCTCAGTCTGCCTCATTCTCTGCAAGGAGAACCTCACCGACGACAAAGTCGGCAAAACCGTGGCAAAAACGGCGCAATGGTGCGGCGAAACGGTGACTGCGGGAATGTCGGGCAGGATTATTGGCGATACGAAACCAGACTGGACTTTTTCCGTCCATCTGAGCGTCAATAGAAAGAGGATAAACACACAACAACGGATAGAAAATAAGGAATACGAGAGGAGGACACCGATGACAACGCAAAACAAAGACAAACGCCAGATGAGCACCCGGCCGTGCACTCCGCCGTACCCACCACCGCGCTGGACGGCCAGGCTGGTACCGGGGCGATCGCCATCTTCTACGGCGCGGCCCACTACCCCTTCGAGCTGGCCCGGCAACGGGAGCTGGTGGAGGACTATGCCGACGCGATGGATCTCAACCTGGTCACCGAGTTCCACGACCGTGAGGGGCGCCAGTACGGGCTGAAGATGCTGCTCGGATGCCTGCCAGCGCGGTGGCGTGGAGTGCGTCATCACGGCGGGCTGGCCCACCCCCAACCTCACCGGAGCCGAAGCCGACGCGGTGCTTGAGCAGCTCGCAGCCAGCGGCACCCACCTGGTCTGCCTCAACAGCTGGCACCCCGGTGACGGCACCACCAGCCTGGTGGAACGACGAAGAAGGCGCGTGGATGCGCCAGCTCGACGCGACTCAGGATGAAGAGCGCAGAGAGCGCGAGCAGACCAGTGAACCCACCGAACCCAGGCAGGGAGTGCACCATGCGCGACGCACTTGCTCCCGATCCTTCACCGCCATGGCCGCCAGCTCACTCCCAAGCGCGCCGTCTCATACATCCGTGTCCCCACCCGCGAGCAGGCCCAGCGTGGCGGGTCGGAGGAAGGCTTCTCCCCTGCCCGCTCAGCGGGAGGCCAGCAAGCGCAAAGCCCAGTCGATGGGTGCGTTGGTCGTCAAGAGTCCCGCGCGACCGTGGTGAGTCGGCTCGCAGCGCTAACCGGCCTGAGCTGCAGAAGATGCTGGCCTACCTCAAGGAAGATGGTGGGATTGACTACGTCATCGTCCACAAACTCGACCGCCTCGCCCGGAACCGAGCCGATGATGGATGATAACCGGGCCTCTTCGAAGACGCCGGTGTACGGCTGGTCTCGACGTGTGAAAACATCGACCAGACGCCCGGTGGCATGCTGCTGCACGGCATCATGAGTTCCATCGCCGAGTTCTACTCCCGGAATCTCGCCAATGAGGTCATGAAGGGGATGGGCGAGAAAGCCAGGAATGGTGGGACGCTGGGTAAGGCACCGCCCGGTTACATCAACGATGCGCGCCAGAGACGAAAACGGCCGAGAAATCCGCACCATCGCCCTGGATGAGGAGCGGGCACCACTGTGGTCACCTCACGCGCTTCTCGAGTATGCTGCCACCGGCAACTGGACGGTCAGTCAACCAGCCAAGCACCTCAACACCCTCGGACTCTCTATTCCGCCCACGCCACGGCTGCCGCAAATAGCCATCACAACAGCGCCTGCACAAGATCCTGCGCCACTACTACAAAACACCATCTCTTCCAAGGAGTGGGTACGCCGGGACACATGAGCCCTTGGTGGACGAAGAGCCTGGAGCCCAAGTCAAGCCATAACTGGACTCCCATCGCTATGGGGAGCGCCAACGCATCACAACCACTTCCTTAAAGAGCACCGTTGTCTCTGTGTGGCCAGTGCGGGGCCCGCCTAGTATCCGTCCAGAACGCCAAAGAACAGTAAGGGCACCATCTACCCTACTTCGTCTGCGCCGCCGCTGCCGCCTCCACGACTGCACCTTCACCGCCGTCCTCATCGACGTCGTCGAAGACCGCATGGTGAGCCTCTGCAAACCATCCAGCTCAGTGCCGGCAGACAGAACGCAGATCGAGCACTACCTCACGACGAAGCTAGCCCAAATAGAGAGGAGAACAAGACCAAGCAGTGCGCTCCTCACCGCCCAGCGCGCAACATTGAAGCGAACTGACGCCGATCTCCTCCACGCCCACTACGAAGGGCCATCCTTGACCTCCCTCAAGAGGAACAAGCCAAGCTCTCCGCAGGCTCAGCCAGATTGAGCGCCAGCTGACCGCCTACCAAGCCGACATAACCGAAATCCACCAACGCCTCACCCAAAGCGCGTGACCTCCTCGAAGACTGCCACCGCCTCTGCACTGCCGCGCCAGACCACCTGAAGAAGCTGCTCAGCAAGAGTCTTCTTCCAACGGGTCGCTAGTGAACCCCTGGTCGATGAGGAGGGGCCGGGTCGCATCTTGCAGGCGCAGGCACGAGCGCGCCGGTGCCAATGCTGGCGGGCCAGCGGATAAGGATCGGCAGGTAGAGGAGACGGGTGGTGAGGACGGTGCCGGAGAGAAGAAGGAACGGAAACGTGACCGGCAGAGGAGCTGCCGATGCTGATGCGCCCAGCCTGACGCCTCATTCCATCCATCTCGCCGACACCGGCTCCGGTACTCGCCTCGGCGCCCTGCTCGTCCACCCTTCGACCAGCTAGCCAGCCCCAGCCTGCATGCCGCTGCTTGTGTGCACCACCTACAGCACGCAGCTCAGCCTGGCAACTCGACCACACCGCCGACAGCTGACAGCACGCTTATAGGGCAACACGAGCAGCGCCCACCCTGGTGGGCGCGTTATTCAACATCTGAACCGCATCCCAGCCTGTTTCGACTGGGGTGGGTTCGGGTAAACTTGTGGTACCCCCACAGAGATTCGAGACGGGACCTTG
>BNJV01001297.1_pt1 | contig 21996 bp, 12 predicted proteins | sample 8540591 | NCBI WGS metagenome assembly BNJV01 (sample SAMD00202457, study PRJDB9452) | human saliva metagenome | host: Homo sapiens | reverse complement strand
GCGTGATCAACGCCCGCGTGATCATAAGTCGTCATCGTACGGCGCGCAGAATCACGCTCCATACGGTACAGCAGAGAACCATTCACCGAATGGGAACAGGGAACACCGTCACGGTCATAGCCGAAGGAATGTACAGCACCATTACCGTCAGTGCTGGTCAGCAGACGACCGGCAGCATCATAGGTAGAGGTAGTGCGCACACCCAGCGGATTGGTTGCCGCCAGAACATTGCCCATCAGGTCATACTCGTAGCTGGTAATACGACCGGCAGGGTCCATCACGGAGGTAACGTTACCCGCCTCGTCATAACGGTAGTGGGTCACGCCACCGGCACCATTAGTCACCGCAACCACCTGAGAAGCGGCATCATAGGTGAACGAACGAGTACCCCACTTGTTATCGCGGATGCTCTTCACACGGCCACAAGAATCCCAGGTGTAGAACACCGGAGAAGCCACACCGGAACCGGTAATGGACAGCACACGACCGCACGCGTCATAGCGAACGCGTGCCTCAGAGCCGTCACCGTACACCTGGCGAATCAGACGGGAATCAGCGTCGTACTCGTAGCGAGTCACAGACTGCTCAGCAGTGCCGGCAGCCTCATAGGTTGCAGCCAGTCGACCGCACGCATCGTAGCTGTACTCGGTCACACGACCTGCAGGGGAAACCATGCGCACCATCTGGTTCGAGCCGTTGTACTCGTAGCGGCTCAGACCGCCCTCAGCGTCCAGAACCTGTACGGGGTTACCCGCGCCGTCATAAACCATCGTGGAGACAGTCGGGTCGTCAGCATCGGTACTAACCTGCGGGCCAGAATCCTCGGAGAGAACCTCGGTACGCACCGGGCGACCCAGGTGGTCGCACGAGATACGCACGCGATCAACACCATCATTAGTGGTGAATGTCTTGCGCGAGGAATCAACGGAAGTACGTACACTCACACCGGTCGGGTCAATCAATGCGGTCAGGGTGCTCGCGGCATCATACTCGCGAGTCCATACACCACCGGCGGGGTCAATGGTGCGAACCAGGCGCATCAAGCCATCGTAGGCGTAGCTGAACTGCGCACCACCAGGCAGGGTAATGCGGTCAATATTGCCGTTCGTATCAAAGGAACGCTCCATGCGGCGGCCCAGCGGGTCAACCACGGCAACAATGTCACCGCTCGGACCGTACTCGTACTCGGTACGAGCACCAGCAGGGTCCACCGAAGCCACCAGACGACCGCCAGCAGCGTACTCAAAACGCCAGCGGGAACCATCCGGGTCCTGACGGCACACCATGTGACCGGCAGAATCATAGGTGAACTCAGTCTCCAGCCCAAGAGCAGAAACAATCTTCACCAGGTGACCCGCAGCAGAGTACTCGCAACGGGTCAGCTGCTGCTCAGCATTACGAATACCGGTCAGCAGACCACACTCGTCATACTCCAAGGAGACAGTAACACCCTCAGGGCTCACCACACGCTGCAGCAGGCCGTCAGCCCACTCAAAACGGGTCACATGACCGTTGCCGTCGGTCATAGAAGAGGGGTTACGCTCAAAATCATTCGCGTACTCGTAAGTCACCGTAGTCATCGGGCTTACGGCAGGGCTCTGGGCAGACTCCTGCCCCGAAGTAGCCTCATCGAGGGTACGGCCCTGAGCCTCCGCCTCCAGGCGGGCACGACGAGCCAGACGGGCGGCACGGCGGGCACGCGGATCCGTCTCAATAGCGCTCATCGCCACGGAGACCACGCGGTCATGCTCGTCATACGCGAAGAGGGTTTCTGCGCCCTCATCGGTGACCTCGCGAATAATACGGCCGCGCTCATCGCTGTAGCGAGTAGTGCGGGAACCATCACGATCAACCACGCTCACACGGTTGCCAAAGTCATCGTAGGCATAGCTAGTACGCCCACCTTCCGCGTCGACAATGGCGGTCAGGCGTGCGTACTGGTCATTGACCCACAGGTTCGTGTAGGAGGCGTCTTCGTTAGAAACGTCAGTGATACCGTTCGGCAGGTAGCGGTAGCGAACACGACGACCGTATTCAGTGTCCTGCTCAGTAATACGGCCGGCAGGGTCGTAGTAGTTCGTCACCTCAACAGCGCCGGCACTAGCCACCACGCGGTGAATCAGGCCGGCAGCGTCATGTTCATAACGGCGGGTACCGGCGTCACCGTGTACAGCGCACAGGTGGGTACGACCATCAAGGGTAACGTACTCGTAACGCACCGACTGCCCACGAGAAGAATGAATAGCGCCGACAAGGCCGCCTTCGGTGTACTCCACGTTGATACGTGCACCGCGCTGATGCACGATAGCGCGAACACGACCCTCTTCATCGCGCAGGTATGCGACAGCAGTACCTGCCCCAGCGCTCATACCCAGGTAAACACCAGTGAGGCTGAAAATGTGCTGGGTTCCAGAGTTGTCAGAGATACGCAGCAGGGACGAGGCGTCATAGTCCGTAGCGTGCAAAATATAGCGCAGGGAGGGGTCAGCAATAGAGCCCTCTTCACCCATCAGCTGGGTAAGGGGCAGCTCTTCAAGCCACCACGCTTCACGCGGGGCACGAGCATAGCCGTGGGTGCCGTCCTCACGAATCATTCGGTCGAAGGTAACCTCACGACCGTCAGCCATCGTCCAGACAGCATTCTCAACGTTCAGCTGCACACGGCTCTCAATATTCGAGGACCAGCCCGCACCGAACACACCGGATACAGCGTGCTGACCGAAGACAGCCACGCTGTTGTACATGCGAGTTACAGAGCAAGCAGAAACCACGCCGGAGAACGCCATGTCGGTCTCTTCTTCAATGAAGTTACCGGTTGCAACGTTCACAGGGTCATTCACATAACCGCTGGTAGTGGACATTCCTACTACAGCCGGCGCTGGAACTTCCAAATCATGGCGCTCAGTACTAACGCCAGCTGCACTAATTGCACCTTCCAGAGTGGAATTAGCAACGGTAATAATCTGACTCGAGCTACCGTACTTTTCAAAAGTATCGGCTACGATGCCCAGCCAAGTCTTATCATTAGCGTTCGACTTATTCCACGCTTCAAACGTGCTGATGAGATTTTCAGCATCGACGGAGCCCCACTGGCACTTAACCATAAACTCTGTAGACAAGTTACGGAGCTTGCCAGGCTCAGCATCAAAGCTAGTACCAAGGTTCGCCAAAGTATTGGAGAGAGCACGCACAGTCGAAGGGCGCGCCGAAGAAACAGTCATACTCCCTGAGCGGGTCTCAGTACTCTCACGATGACCTAGCGATGTGGTGTCAATCGAGGTATCCGGCTTATACGATGTCGGCTTAGGCGGTTCACCTCCGAACGTTTCAACCCACCATTTACGGAAACCACCCAGGTCATGCTCATAGTGGTACATAAGGTCGCGGTTCTCATTTTCCTTATGAGCTGACTCTTTGAGGCGATCCACCACATCAGCCAGTTGACGGAAGATGCTGGCGATATCACGACCATCGCTAATGGTGGTATCAATATTTGCCGCCGCAACATCGGCGTAGTGACCTTTAAACTCCTCCAGAGCCGTTGTCAGTGAGTTCTTAAGAGGGGGTAATGCATTATCAATATTCTGCGCGACGGTGCGGCAGGCATTGGCGAGGGCATCCGACGTAGCATCATCGTACTTGACTTTTTCAGTATTCAGATTCATGCTCTGTTGTCTTTCGGTGTGGTTAGTACGGAAGTGTGGTGATTAAACAGATGTAGACAGACATGTACACCATGCCTGGAAAACAACGTGGGTATAACCGAATAACAGAAAACGCCGCCTACCGCTCACCGCCCCGTAGCCGGGGAGCGGGGCGGTAAACGGCGTTTACCAGGGAAGGCTTAGGAGCCGCCACCTGCCTGGAAGATATCGGTAGAAATCTGGTTGAGCTGCTCGCGCAGGTCAGTCAGTTCCTGAGTCAGGTTACGCAGGGTGTTTTCTACGCCGGGCCAGGTGTCATTGCGGAAACGCTCAGCCAGGGGGCCGTCCCAGTTGTTGGGGTCCTTCAGCTGGTTACCCTGCTGGTTGAGGTTGTTGATTTCGTTCTGCAGACCGCCATTGATGATGTTCTGGAGAGCAGTAATGGCATCCTTGGCTGCCTGCGATGAGAGTACGCGATCGGACACGATGTTCCTCTTTCGTCGTTGAGTTGCCGGAAGATGTGCATTAGATACGCGAATATCAAATACGCACCGTTAGTGCTTTGCACCACTTCGAACATTACACTATTTCGCGGCAAAGCGCACCCTCTGCGCCCTGTTGCGAGAAAAATTTCTCATTGTAGACATTGCACAACAGTGCGTGCATATACATTTATCTACTCTCATCAAGGGATTTCTCCCGCTACGGTATCCTTAGGAAATGCCAGCCCACTGGGGTGGCACCCTATCGATAGAATCACCAACCACATACGAAATGAGGACTTTCATGTCTGAAAACACCCCGCAGCCGGTTGCACCGCAGCAGCCGCAGTTCACCCAGCAGGCACCCGCCGCACAGCCCGCATACGGCGCACCCGTCGAGGCTCCGAAGAAGAAGTGGGCGGCAGTAACCGCACTGGTTCTGGGTATTATTTCCGCTCTGACCGGCATCCTTGTTATTGGTTCGTTCCTGACCATCCCGACCATTATTTTCGCTGTAATCGCTCTGGTCATGGTTAAGAACGGCACCGGCAAGGGTAAGGGCATGGCGATTGCCGCTCTCGTGCTGGTTCTGGTGGCGTATATTGCGACCTTTGCTTTCTTCCAGATTCGTGCGGCGAACCTTGAGAAGTCTAACCGAGAGGCCCGTGAGGTTATCCAGAAGTGCGAGAACCACGAGCCCGGCTACTACATCATTGAGAAGGATGGTAAGCGTTACTGCAACGCTGGCGGCTGGGTCTACGAAATGGACAAGTAAACCCATTCATACGGTCCGATAACAACCTTATTTCGAAACGGAGGGGTGTTCGTTCACGCGGCAGTCGCCGTACCTACGGGCGCCCCTCAACCGTATCTTCCGTGGGCGGTATGGCCTTTGACTACGGAGTACATCCTGGAACTCTTCGTAGAGTTCGGTGACTATGACCAGATGGATACCCTTCTCAAAAACCTCTGCTATGCTCGCACGTACGAGATTTCCTCCCCTGAGGCCGGGGAGTACTGACGGATCCCGGAGCACCTACAGCGCATCCTCGACCGCGCCGCGGCAGAGTCCAAATAGTTGAAAGGGAAATAGCATGAACGCATTTCTCAATGCCATAACCGACCCCAGGCTTCTCTTCATGTGGCTCAGTTTTATTTTCTTGGCTCTCGCATCTCTATTGCTGGGTATGGTCGAACACTGGCCGTGGGGTGCGATATTCTTCGTTGGGGGGCCTGTGACCCTCCTGGCTCTAGACATGGCACATGATGAAAGCATTGCAGGCAAAGCAAACGGTGGCCCTTTCCACCACTTCTTTATCTTTGTTTTCTCCTTCAGCGCGGTGGGCTTGATTGTGCTGACGGTTCTTACGGCTTTCGGTGTACTCAAAGGGGATACGACTCCGTGGACCCCGGAAACGAACTTCGCTTCCTGGTATATAGCTGCCGGGTCGCATATCGTCCTTGTCCTAGCCACACGCACCGACCCCAAGAACGGCGCCCCTGACCTGCAGCGCATGGAACAGCTGGATAGGCGCTCAACCCGTGTGGGTGTTGTGACGGCGGCTATTTGCGGTTCTGTGCCTTGTGGTTCCCCTGATTAGTCTCTCCGCTACAAGCTATGATTCACTTGCCCTGGCGTTGACGCTCCTCCTTACCCCGTGGTTCCTATACTTCGTGCGCGATGGTCTTTTCTACCTGCACCACCCGCGTTTTGAGGAGGGGTCCGAGGGGTACCGTACCCTGCGTGTCGTGTGCGTCGGTATGGTGGGGATGTCTTGCTGTATCTCGTTGGTGTACATGATCAACACGCTGAACCGTTCAGAGTGGCTACCCGCGCTACTTTTCATGGTATCGATGGTGACAACTGGGTGGCTGGTGAAGCAGTACGTCACCGTGGGTATCACCATTAAGGAGGAAGACAAGGAGGACCCGGAGGCTGAACCTGCAGCAGACTAAACCGTGGAGCCCCGTGGGTTGAGGAGCATTGTGCACCAAAGCGCACGATCTAGGATGATTCGCCCGCCGGGGTATCCTTGGGGAAGGTACGCCACCTGCCGGTGGTGCGCTTCCGGATATTCACCAACCACACGAAACGAGAACCCACCATGCGTATTTTCCTCACTGTCTTCTGGGGCGTTGATGCGTTTGGTGCTCAGATTCCGGAGTCTTTCCGTACCGCGTACATGGATGAGACTGGCGGCTATGAGCTGTCCTACGCTTATGACGCTGATGGTCTGCGCACTGAGTTTGTGCACCCCCTGGGTTCGAGCGCTTACGCGTATGATGCTGCTGGCCGTATGGTCAAGCAGACTGACATTACCGCGTACCGTCTGGATGGAACCGCCGTTACTTCTGAGTCTCGTGTGGAGTCTTCCTTCGAGTACAACGCGGTAGATGCGCTGGTGCGTGCGCAGGTGTCTGATCTGGCGGGTACTTGGGTTCGTGAGTTTGGTTACCGTGGCGCGCACATGACCTCTGTGACCGAGCAGCCCGCTGTGGCAGCCTCTTCTGAGGCTCTGCACACTGAGATTATTCGTGATGATCTGGGCCGTATTAGCGGTGTGGATTCGCCCGCTGGCCTGGTCATGTACACCTACACTGACGCGCAGATGCTCTCGTCTGCCGTTCGCGGCACCGAGACCCTGCGTTGGACTATGATGCCGCTGGCGCGCTGGTGCGCGTTGAGTACTTTGATAGCGCCCAGCCTCAGCACGCTTGGGTGAAGGTGCTGGTCACTGATGAGGGTGCCCGCGTTCGCGCAGCATGCGTCTACAGTGTGCAGGATGAGGCGAAGGCTGGCTCCCAGTCGGCTGAGTTTGCCTCTGCTGTTGAGGATGCTCAGGCGTGGCTGCCGCAGTGCCCGGAGTCCGTAGAGCTTGAGGGCGTCACTTTGGTGCCGGTCTCGACGAGCGTGTTCTCGTATGACGGTAATGATTCGCGTCTTTTGCAGGTTTCTTCGGATGGTTCCGGCTCGTCGCTGAACTATGGTGCGGCTGGGTTTGTGAGCTCGGTGGCGTCGTGGGGTTCTGCTGAGGATTCGGCTGTGTCCTTCTCGCTGCTGTGTGCTTCTACTGATGGTCGTGTGCTTGCTGCTGGTGGTGCGCCTGCTGCTGGTGTACCTGAGTTTGGCGTACCTTCAATCGATGCTCGTGCTAATGCTGGTTTTGATGCTTCGGTGATGCATCCGCTGGTGTGGGATGAGAATTCGTTTGTTCCGCGTGTGCTGGGTGTGGGCGGCTCGTCGGTGTCTTCTGTGGGTTCGTTGGTTCCTGGTGCTGGTTCTGGTGCCGGTTTGTTGGATCCGTATGGTTGGGATTCTTTGGGTGTTGTTGCGCCTGCTGTGCCTTCTGCTCAGGGTGCTTCTGCTACTGGTGGTGTGCCTGTGTTGCCGGATTCGCTGGTTGGTGTTTCTGCGGCTTCGGGTGTGGTGCTGGGTTCTTCTGGTTTTGAGGTGTTGGGTGCCCGTGTGGTGGATTCGCGTGTGGCTCGTTTTACGGCACCTGATCCCCTGAGCGCACCGGTGGGTGCTGGTTGGGGTGCTGATCCGTTCTCGCTGGTGGGTGGTAACCCGGTTTCTTTGGTGGATCCGTGGGGTTTGTCGCCGGTGTCGGTGGAGGACTTTGAGAAGTATCGCGAGTCCTGTGCTGATAGGGGCGTGAACGGCTGGCTGAATCGTAATGCGGATGCTATTCAGACCGCGTTAACGGTTGTAGGTGTGGTTGCATCTGTTGCTGGTCTAATTGTCGCAGGACCGGTAGCTCTTATCGTTGCAGGAGTTGTTGCTGGCGCTTCGCTTGCGGCAGCTTCCTCAATCTCAAGTAACCGAGATGAGAATGGCCGTGTGAACTGGGGACGTGTTGGAATTGATGCGGCAATTGGTGGAGCTTTTGGCGCTATCGGCGGTGGTATTGCAGGACAGGGTCGTAATATGATGGTTGCCTTGGGTCGCACCAAAGCCGTTGGTGCTCTAGAACAAGCTATCACCGGTGGATGGTCGAAGGGTGCGAAGGTATTCGCGACCAGGGCGAGCGTGCATGCAATTCCCGAGGTTGTAGCCAACTTTGTGGGCGGTTTTGAGAACCTTGCCCATGATGCTGTGAATGGCAAGATTGGTGATAAGGGGCAGTATTCTATTCGCGAGCATGTGGTTTCTACCGTCAGCGGTGGCATCTTTGGAGGTTTGTCCAATGCTGCTCCCCGTGCACTTGCTGGTTCGTTAGCCAAAAAGGCATCTCCAACCCTCATTTCGACGATGGAAAAAACATATCAAAAAACATATGATAGTGCGCGAAAAGTAAAGAATAAGATAAGCCCTTATGTTCAAAAGATAAATAATGAAAAGATTACTAATGCATTTGATTTTACCTCTGAAAAAGTGAGCAGCTTGATTAAAAAGACTAAGGTTGATAAGCCGCGTCCTGTAATTAAGCGTGCTTTTGATACCTTAACTCCCGCTGTTTTGAAGACTAGCCAGGATCTCATTGAGACCTGGGGAAAAAAGGGAGAAATAGGTCTAACCGATATAATTTGGAGCGGCGCTAATGGTCTCAAAGAAGGTAAATCAGGGTGGAGTAAATATCATGAGAGGCCTTCAATTAAAGACCCGCGCACCATTGCACAGCTTGGCATGAGTCATGATACGAGTTTGTCTCGAATTACATATGTTCGTAACCCGGAGAAAAATCATGCCCTGCTGGAGAAGAAAGAGAAGGAGTTGGATAAAATTATGCTTGATATAGGACGTGATAACGTTGTTTCAAGGGGAAAGGATGAGTTGAAAGATATGGCCTCTTATATTAAAGATCATCGAGAAGAAGTAGTTAATAACTCGGATAAATCTTTTTCCGAATTGATAGTTGATTACCAAAACTCTAAGGGTGAGAAGTAGGTATATAATGAATAGATTTATAGCTGAAACTGTAACTAATGGTTCGATTGGTTTAGTGCGACCCAAAGGCTATATTCCTCTGGGACAACGACAGAAAAAGCCGCTACTGGCTGTACTAGCTGCAGATTCTTTCGTGCTGCTGGTGTGCATTTTACTGCCTCTAACTTTTCCCGCTGAGAGTCCTGTCGATTATATTCCTGCATTTATTTTCATGAATATTATCGGTTCGTTCTTCTGGTTCTTAGCTATTCACACTAATTCCTTCTACGTCCAGCAGAATGAGACTTCCGTGAAATGGCGGAATTGGCGGTTCAAGACCCGTGAGTTTGACTACAGCAGCATCACGAGAATCCATATGCAAGCTAATGGTAAAGGCGGTTACTTCGTGATTAGTAGCAGTCAGATGGGTAAGCGTCGCCTGGCTTTTAGCCCGGTCTTCTTTGACGCTACCTACATCTACCACATGATTCTCTTCCGTGAGCGTTACGGTGTTTGGCCTCCTAAATATGTGCCGGAGCTCTTCGTAGAGTTTGGTGACTATGAGGAGATGGATACCCTTATCAAAATCCTCTGCTACTCCCGCAAATATGAGATTGGTTCGCTTGTCGGCAGGGATGGGTACCTGCCGATCCCGGAGCACCTGCAGCGCATCCTTGATGCCTCATCTAAATAACGTTATTCAGATGTAGTACCGCATAGAGAGAAAGCCCTTGGGCTGAGAGATGACCTCTCAGCCCAGGGGCTTTCTGCATACCGGTGGCAGCTAGCCTAGAGCGCCACCGTTAACGGGTGATAATCGCGAAGTCGCTACTGGACAGGTTCGTAAAATTACCAATCTGCGCATTCAGGCGGCACTTAGACGTCACCGACAGCGCCGTCACCACCCGCTGATCCTCAGACACCAACACATGCCCCGAACAACCATCCGAAAAACTAATCATCTGAGCATCCGGAGAAATCGCCTGAACCAGCGTCGAAAACTCACCCGTACGCGGCAAAACCATCAACGGGTTCAACTCATCCGCACCACTGGGCCACACCGGAACCACAGTCACCGGCAAAACGCTCTGATTCACCACACGAGAAGGAACCCGCAACTCAATCGAACGCAAACGCTGAATCGGGTACGCCGTCGAACGAACCTCCCGATCAGAAATAGCCTTCGACGTCTCAGAATCAATACGGTTCACCCACTCCTCAAAAGCACGCGAATCCTTAAACTCAGCAGACACATTCGCCCGAACCTGCACCACACCATTAGCCGGGATACTCACCCCAGACAGATTCCACGAACACGGAACATCCACCGCAGTCACACTCGACTGATTCTTCGACACACCAGAAGACGCCTGACCGGCATCCCACGTCACCGAAGCACACGAACCACCCTCAACACCGGGAAGCACCTGCAAAATATCGCCCCGAAGAGCCGACTTCTGCGAGGAAAACTCAAACGTCAGGCGGGCACTCTTATCCCGCGGGTTATACGTACCCTCAATACGGGTACCCAAACCACTCGGCAAAGACGCCGAACTACGGCTCGAAGCAGACCACGACTCAGCCGTCTTAGACGAACCCTTACCGCCGCTCAAACCCACAAAAGCCAGCACACCCACAAGAATCAAAGAACCCAGGATGGCGCCCCACACCAGCGGGCGGCGCAACGGCGAACGGGCAGGCTCCTCTTCCTCAACAACCTCATCAGGAACATATACCGGCTGTTCCACCACAAAAGGAGCGCGGATAACCGTCTCATTCTGTGCCTGACCCAGTGACGGCATACCCGCACCATACAGCTCCGTAACATTCTGCCCAGGCACCGCAGAAACAGCAGGCTCAGCACCGTGAACCACCGTAGGCGTGTACCCCACAGCACCCGAAGACACCTCAACCCAGCGAGGAAGCACCGTATCAGCCGCGAAACCCTCAGCCAAAAGACGCAACTTAGCGGCAGCCTCAGCCGCACCAGGACGCTGAACCGGGTTCTCCGCCAACATCCCGTGAAGCACCTCAGCCACCTCAGCCGGAATCTGCGGCGACACCTGCACCGCACCACCACGCGCCGGAAGAGGACGCGCCGCCACCAACAACTCATGAAGAGTCACAGCGCACGCATAAACATCAACCGCCGGAGTAGCCACACCATGCGCAGAACGCTCCGGAGCCATATACCCCGGAGTACCAGAAAACGAACGAGAAGCCCCCGAACCCGCAGAGCCAGTAAAAGAAGCAATACCGAAATCAGCCACACGAACCTGCTGATCCAGAGACTCCCCCAAAACACCGCTCAGCAGAACATTCTCCGGCTTAATATCCAGATGCATCACGCCCTGACGGTGAGCAAACTCCACCGCATTCAGAACCTGCACCATCAGACTCAACGCCAAACGAACCGGCAACGGACCCTCAGAATCCAGCTTCTGACGCAACGAACCGCCATGCTGAAACTCCATCACCAGAGCCAGCACGCCACCCTCAACCACCATGTCCGTCAACGGCACAATATGAGGATGCGACAACGCCAACAACACCGAACGCTCACGCACAAAAGACTCAAGAACCACAGGGTTCTCCGCAAGCTCCGGACGCAAAACCTTCGCCGCATACAGAGCCCACGAGCCGCTCATCGTAGCAGCCCACACCTCACCGACCGCACCAGAACCCACCCGGCGCAGCAAACGATACGAAGAGCCAAGGGGAGCGCCCGCAACCAAGCCCCCCGCAGGCTGACCAGCAGCCTGCGAGGCAGGATGAGCATCACGGCGCTCCGAGCCGGAGTACTGCGGCGAACCAGCAGGTACAGTCACGGGCTATCTCCTTAACATCAACTTCACAACACGCAGGAAGACGCCCCAGACGGGGCGATCCCTACAGCAAAACAGTCGGTAAAGTTACACCATACCTCACCACACGCCGAACAAGCCCTACAGCCCGCCACGGTGCTGAGAATCCTCAGGGCTCATCAGCTGCACCAGAACCGGCGACCCGGCAAGGAACGCGTAGCCACGACCAACGCTCAGCTGAACCGGGGCGCGCCTCGGAATAGAACCGAACATGTCCATATCCGTATCAACATTCGGCTGAACCACAGCACCAGTACGGAACTTGCGAATAGCCTTCGTCCAATGGCTATACAAAGGACGCAAATCAGTCGGCTTACCCGTAGCAATAATGTGGACGTCCGGGAAGTCACCCTTCACAATCGCATCAAAAACGTTCATCGGGTCATCCACGCGGTCACCGTCATCAATCAGCAACAGCACCGGGCCCGCGGCATCCTGCAAAGCCGCCTGCACCTGAGCAGAAGCATTCTTGCTCTCAAACACCCGGTCAAAAACGCCCTCCGGCGCATTCACCAGACCGGAACGCTGATCGAAGACAGCCCAAACCTCCGGAACCTCAGCGGCATCCATGCGTGCGTTCTCTGCCGCGGTAGCGTCACCAGATGCCAACGCGGCAGATACCGACTGCTCCGCCGCTGCCCTCGCCCGAGAAACCAGACGAGCAAACGCAACCAGCAGAGAAGACTTACCCGAACGTGGATTACCCGCAACCATGGCGTGCTCACCCTCGTACAGCTCGAAAGCGCACGCCTCCAACGTAGCCTCTGCAATACCCACAGGGATACGCCACAGGCTCGGAGAAAACTCGGCGGCAGGCATGCTCTCCCACGAAACCCACGTCGGCAGCTGACCAATCACATCACGCTTAGCAGGAGCCTGTGGGAAGCGCTCACGAATCATAGAGACAGCCTCCTCCACGCCGACAGCGGGAGTAGCCACCTGCATCTGACGCAGACGCTTCGGGTCAACACAACGGCCGGGAACCGCAGCCGGAACATTCGTGCCGCGAATACCATGCGAGGAATAATCGTGGACATCGCTCAGCTGGAAGAACCACGTCTGCAACGAAGCATCAAGAATCTGCGAGGGAATATTCTTCGCGCGGCTCGTCGACACCACGCAGTGAATACCAACAGCAGGACCATCCGCATACACTCGGTAGAAATTCGCCAACAAGTCCATGCTTACCGCATCAGAGAACTCATCACGCAGTGTCGCAAAACCATCCAAAACAATGAAAAGAGGCTTACGGCGTGACGCATCAGCACGGCGAGCATCAAGCTCCGACTTCACAAAACGCAAGAAACGAGCCTGACGTTCCCTAGCGCCCTGACCGGTACCCACAGCAGAAACAACATGCGGCAAAGAACCCAACGGCAACAAGCCATCAGCGCCCATATCCACCAGAACAATATCAATGTCCTCCGGCGAATAATGCTGAGCCAAACCCAACACCACAGACTGAATCGTCGTAGTCGTACCACTACCAGCAACACCCACCAACAGCAGGTTGCTCATCTCAATATTCCAGCCCATAGGCACCTGACGCTGCAGCTCAGGCTCATCACCCAAAGTACACATCAGAACACCGTCCCGGACACCACCCACAGTGGGAAGATCCGGATCGGGGAAGCCACGCACACCAAAATCAGCCAAATCAACATACGAACCCAACGGCTCAGGCCACACCTTACGAGGAGCAACCGCACCACGAGCCGCGTGCGCCGCCACAACAGCATCAATCAGCAAATCCAGGTCATTCGCATCACTCGACGACACCTTCGGGCGCGCACGCTCTGAACGAGGAATACCGATACTATCGGTCGCGCGAACCTCCAGAGAAGTCACCACCTCAGTGCCACTCTGACCCGTCACCAGGGCAGTCTGCACCGGCGAAATATCATTCTGGCCCAGCTTCACATAGGCGCGACCCATCTGCGAACGCGAAATCTCCGAAGCATCCGGAACACCAATCACGTTCGAAGAATCCTCACGGCTCTGCACACGCAACGCCACACGCAAGTTCGTATTCGCCAGAATGTCATCATTCACCACGCCGGCGGGACGCTGAGTCGCCAAAATCATGTGAACACCCAGGGTACGACCCACCGCACCAATGCTCACCAGCGACGACAGGACATCTGGGAAGTCCTTCGCCAGCATCGCAAACTCGTCAATCACCAGCAGCAAGCGAGGCATCGGCTCCGGCGGGTTCGTCGCCAAATAATCCTTAATGTTGTCCACACCCTCGCCAGCAGCCGCAAACAGGCGCTGACGACGGTCCATCTCCGCCTCCAACGACTCAATAGCGCGGTGAGCCAACTGAGCATCCAAGTTGCTCAAAGTACCAATCGTATGCGGCAGACGCTCACACGTCTTAAACGCCGCACCACCCTTAAAGTCAACCAGAATAAAGTTCAAACGGCTCGGATCATGGTGAGCAGCCAAACCCGCCACCAACGAACGCAAAAACTCACTCTTACCCGAACCAGTGGTACCACCCACCAGACCGTGAGGACCGTCCTTCACCAAGTCCAGCGTGAACGCGCCAGAGTCGCCCACACCAATCTCAGTACTGAAACCATTAGCCTGCGACCAAAACGTCTCAATATCCTCAGCACCCGGAGGGGTCGGCAAACCAACCAGCTCAGGCAGCTTCACCAGCTGCGGCAAACCACCACCCAGAAGCAGACGCTCAGGGTCCTCATGATGCGCCAAAGTACGCGCCACATGAAGAGCATCCTCAGCGCTCACACCGGCGAGCACACCGTCAGTGACCGTGTAACGGCGGCGAGGCTCCGAATAGGTCATAGAAGCCTCCTCACCAATCTCCACGACCGAAGTACACGACGCAGGAAGACGGTCAACAGAAGAAGCCAGCACAATACCGGCAACACGGCGAGCACCCGCAGCAGCAGTCTTATTCGCCATCAGACGTACTTCATCGCCATACGCCAAAAGGTCGCGTGCCGGCGACTCACGGCCCTCAGTGAGGGTATCCGAATCAACGACCACGCACAGGCCGCGGGTCGGAAGAGACTCAATGTCGTTGTATAGAGAGCGCAGCATCTGATCCGACTGCTCCTTACCAGAAGCAAACCAACGCATCTGCTGGTTCTGCGCCATATGCATGTGCGGAAGCCACGACGTCCACACCCAGTCCTGCGAGCGCGCCGAATCAGCGCAGACCGCAATCGTCATATCAGCAGGACCCGTGTGGGTCGCCGCCTGCAGCACCAGGCTACGCGCCAGGGCAAGAGACTGCTCACGCGGCCCCACAATACCGATAGCGCCGCCCTCACGCAGGTCAGCAACCAGCGGGGCATCCCACAGGGTATTGTGCTCAAGAATATGCTGAACCTCAGGCTCAGGATTGCTCGGCTTCGTCAGCTCAGGAGCCCAATGAATATGCCCAGTACCCACATGGAAAGTCAACAGGTCAGGGCTGGTGCTCCGGCGACGCCACAGCGTCATTGCAGGAAGAAGCGCCCGCAGCTGAACGGCATCTGGTGCCGGGGCAAGGTCGTGAAGACGCTCAATTTCCTCACGGTTACTCAGAGCGATACGTTCCTTGAACTTCTCCATTTCCTGCTCAAAACGCACACGCTCCTTCACCTTATCCTTAGCGTGACGACGTTTCTGCTCCACCCACATACCAATACTCAGAATGGGGCTGAGCATCGCGAAAAGGGCGTAACGAATCTCCTGCATAATGGCGACCATTGCCGCCGCCATAATAATCGGGCCCACCGCCATCGCAATATTGAACTTCGGCGGGTCAGAAACGTTCTTGCGGGTAGGTGCCTCCACCTTATCCGGGGCGCTCAACGCACCCTGACGCGGCGGACGGTTAAACGGTGCAGTACCCGACGCACTCACATTCGGGGCGCTACCGGGGCGAGGCGCAGCCTTCTCCTGAGGAGCAGGCTGCAGAGTCAGAACACAATCCCCAACATGGATAGTGGTGCTCTCAGAAACAGTCAGACCCTCCTCGGGGATTTTCTGACCGTCCACAAAACTACCGTTCGTAGAACCGGGGTCAGTGATGCGCACCTTCTGAGTGTTTGTCGACTCATCATGCACCACCTGCAGGTGCAGATGCTCCCACGACGCGCTCGCCGTGGGCAGCACAATGTCGGCGTACGGGGAACGACCCGCCACCAAAGGACGCGAAGAGGGGATAGGGCGCGGCAGGGTAACCGTCGAACCGCCGCTCAAGCAGACACTCCAGCCCTGCACCAGGGAAGGGTAGGAGAGCGGTGCCCTAGAGATGCGCATACCCTCCATCGGTTTGACCTCCGCCAGGGTGGAGGATGCCGTCACCGGGCGGTTATCACAATACAGTGGCTCGTCGGCAGGCAGGGAGGGGCCACCGGTCGCCTGGATGAGATCAGCGATGGTCGTCTCAGGCTGCCAGGAGTCTAGTTCATAGCTCCCGTTATGCTCTTCAAGATCAAGGAAAAAGCGCATAAGGTGTTCTCCAAAATAGATAAATCGTGAGCCCCGCTGGTGGACGGACTAGAAGTAATACCCGAAAGCCGGGGTGTGATGGACTGGCTCTGTACGGATTAGGCTTCGCTCGGAAAAGCTAGTCGCGAGATTCTGAGGTGAACGTGCGAAGCATCCACACCGGCGGATTCACCGCATCCGTTGAGGAAGACCCGCCCTGAATCATCGAAGTTTCCGCGGTCGGGTAAAGAAGACCCACTTGCCCGCCCGCAGCGTAGGAAGACGAAAAATCCAACGGATACGCGACCGTAGAATCTTTAGCGTCCAAACGAAGGGTTCCTAGAACCCGTCGAACCGCCTCGGGAGTGTATTCACGAACCTGGCTCGTGGCATACGCAAAAGCCAAGAGCGCGTTATGGGAGGGAGCATCCGCCCACACTGCCGATTTCGAGAACGATTGTTCGCCTGACAAATCCTTAAGCGAAGAATCATTCTTCATACGCTCAACCGTCGACACAAATGCCGAAGAAGCACGACCGGCATCATCAGCACTCAACGCCGCAGCACGTGCCTGCACACGCCCCACAACACGAATATTGTCAGTTAAGGAACCACCGTTCTCCAGAAGAAGACGCATAAAAGGCTCCGTCAAAGCTTCCTCACCCGCAATCACCGGAGACGTAATACCCGCCCTCTGAAGAGAACGAAGCACCTTCGCCTGAGTCGACGCCGAACCCGTCAAAACCAGAACAGGAGAAGAGCCCGAAGACTTGTCCCCCAGAAGGCGCGTCAGCTCCTTAAGAGTGTCTTTCATGCCGTCTTCATCAGCAGAAACCTGAACGCGATTCGTATAGGGAAGGTCCGGCGCAGAGCCCTCACCCGCGTCCAGCAGGATAGTGCGCACACCATCAAGCTGCTGCGAAGAACCCTTGCTAGATGCACCGGCGAGCGAACGAATAGCAGTCGTATAGACCTGCTTCTCCTGCTCAGGGTCCAGAGCAAAACTCCATACCCCATCGCCAGCATCTACCCGGTCATACGCCTCAATCACCGCAACATTGCGTTCCTTAGCAGCAGCCGTAGCACCCCGAAGATGCTCACCCCGAGAAGCAAGCACAATACCCAAAGCACCCTCAGAAGAGAGCTTCTCTACCGCCTCACGGGCACCCTGCTCCGTTCCCTTATCGTTCGCATAAAGAACCTTCACAGAAGACTTACCCAAAGCCAGACGGTACTGCGCAACACGAGCACCCTGAGCATTCAGACGCCACGCAGACCCCTCAGCATCATCACCAAAAGTAGCGACAACACCAATAACAGGCTCACGACCAGACGCAGGAAGAGAAATAGCCTGCTGAACCGTCACCGCAGATGCAGGGTTCGTACCCGTACCAAGCGGCAAAGGCTGAGGAGTCACAGCGCGCACGCCATACCAGATCCCCACCACCGCAAGGCTAAACAGCACACACAGACTGACACACCACACCACGGTGCGCTGAGTGAGCCGCCTGCCCTCGCGGCGGTGAGGACCTGAATCAGAGCCCAAATGAGGGGAAAACCCCACGGCTAATCACCAATCTGGAAGGTGTACACCGTCTTCACCTCTGCACTGCCAGCATTCGACAGGTGGAAGGTCGGCAGCGAACGCAGACGCTGCAGGGACGCCTTGAACTGCGCCTGACGCTTCTGCAGAGCAGCAATATCCTCAGAACGGAGGTTCGTGTAACCCTGAGCATTCTGCATCGCCAAAGCAAGCTGGTAATCAGCCGCACCAGCCTTCGCGCTATTGCTCTTGAGCGCGCCCAAGAGGCCAGCGCCCTCAGCGTTGCTATCGCCCAAATCGAGCATGAGCTTCGACAGGTCGTTATTCAGCTGAACGGATGCACCAGCCAAATCTCGGGTAGCGTTCTCAGCGCGGGTGCTCAGAGCAACCAGCGAACGCTCAGTCACCGAATCCAGAGACTGACGCAGACCCTCAATACGATCATTCATATCCTTGTGCTGAACCTCGATAGACTCACCAGCCACCTGAACCACAGTATTCGCGGTATCAGTAATGCCAGCAATCGAAGCGGAGAACGCCTCCTTAGCAGCCGAAGCGCTAGAAGAACCATCGCTCGAAACCTTACGAATCTCCTCGCTAATCATGCCCGTCAGGCTCTCGCGAGTCTCATTGGCAGACTCCTTGAACGCTTCCTTAATAGCGGTGGAGAGGTCAGCCTGCATGTTCGTCATATCCTCCAGGTTCTTACCCAAAGCATTGACAGCATCCGAAGCTGAATGGATACGATCACGCAGAGAAACCTTAGCCTCCTCAGTAGGCTCTTCCTTCTTCTCCGCGTCCTGGTTCTGCGCGTTTGCGGCATCGTTCAGGGTCTTCTCAACCTCGCCCAGGGCACCATCTACCGCGTTCACAGCGTCGTTAAGGTCCTTGGCATCGCGGGCCAGGCCCTCCTTGGGGTCATCCATCGAAGTAGCGGCAAGAACCTCATCCCACGCAGCTACCGCGGCAGCAATACGCTGCTCCATCGGGGTACGTGCTGCCGGGGTATTCGACGTGTAGGTACGCTCGTTCGCGTTCTCCACCGTAATGACGCGAGTATCACCTTCCGTAGCAGTAGGCTCAGCGGAAGGCGCCTCAGAAGAGGGAGCGGCGGAAGGAGCCTCAACCTTCTTCGACGGCTCCTCAGAAGGAGCCACAGAAGCAGACTCAGACGGCGCAGGGCTAGGAGCCTCAGACGGCGCCTCAGAAGACGGGGAAGCAGACGGCGAAGCCGCGCCACCACAAGAAGAAGCCGTCAGGTATCCACGCAGATGCTCCACCTGCTCAGCAGACAGAGAACCGCCACGCTCAGTAGACAGAGCACAAAGCTGCTCCGCCAGTTCCTTATTCTGAGCGCTCATAGAACCAGAACCGTCCACCAGCTCCGCACGAGCAGAAGCCGCACGAGAATGAACGTTCTTGATGCTCTCAATCAGACGGCTCGACGTTTCCTTCATCTGATTCACACTCTGACGAGCCGCACTAACCTTCTCACTCAAAGAACGCACAGCATCAGCATCAAGAGAAGACGGGTCCTTCTCCACCTGTGCAACAAGCTCATCCATCTGACGCTTCAACGCCGAATAGTTGTTGTTCGCACCCTTCAAATACTCCGGCTGCAGGTGATCCACAATCTTCTCACCGGTAGCAACCAGCGCAATCAGAGAGCTCTGCACCGTCACCGACGCACCGAACAGGGCGCAGGTCACCGAACCGTTAGAAGAACAAGTCTCAGCGGTCGGGTGTTCCGGACCGACAATCTCACGAATCGAAGCCGTAAGATCCTGCTGGCAGTCCGAACTTGCCTCCGCATACGCATTCAGAACAGCAGACAGCTGAACCAAGTTACCGTACACGCTACGGCTACTTGCACCCTCCTCACGATGCACAACACAACGACCGCCGCTATGTGAAACAGACACATTGGGGCGCGCCGTCGTATCACCCAGCATCGAGTGAAGAGCAGCAACAGTACGCTCCAACTGAGAAATCAGCTGAGAATTATTAGTACGCGAAGCCTCAGAAAGGTCCTTTTGCAGGCTCTCAATATTCGCCTGCAGACCCTGCATAGTCTTCGTCAACGATTCATTCTGAGTCTTCAGATGCTCGGCAGTGTCCTTACCCAAGGTCGCAGACGTATCATCCAGGCTCTGACGCACCTGAGCAACCTGCGAACTAGCACTAGTCAACGTCGTATTAACCTCGTTGACCGTATCAATAGTGCGCTGCAGAAGCGCCACCTGAGACGCATCCTGAGAGGTGAAACCGTTAGTAATGATTCCTGCGCCAGACAAATCAGAAGCAAAACCAGGCTGCACCGAAATGTTAAAGGTAGGCGCACTAAAATCCTTCGCCTTGACCTTCAACACAAAAGAAGAGGAACTACCAGTCATCGGAGGCGCGGAAATAGCACCCCACTGAATAACAGCCTTACCTTCATCATTGGTGCTCACCACACCATTCGTCGACGAATCAGCAGCATCAGGGGTTGTAATAACCTGAGTAGGAGAACCCGAAAGAACAGTAGAAGCAGCGATGGAGAACGGAGTACCAACCGGCGCAGGGCTAGTACGGCTAGTACCGGACGCATCATAGGTGACGTCCTGAGTCTTCACGGTCAGGTTCTCGACCGTAACCTTAATCGTGATTTCGCCGCTGTAGCCGTTCAAATCATTCAGGTTAGTGCCGCTACCGCGCTCAGTAGAATACTGCAGGCTCACACGCACAGGAAGGTCATTAACGACGTCCTTCGGCTTGAACTGCACATTGCTCGAGGAGCTCGTACGATCCTTGTCATTAACGTAAATGTTGGTCGACTCAATCGACGAAACCTCGCCGTCACGACCCATCTGAATATTCACGTTCTGCAGAACATTAGTAGCGTTCTCCACCTGGCGGGGACTCTGAGAAGTAACAGTACCCTTATCGGAAGGGGCACTGTTATTGTTCGTGCCCGTGGAGCAAGAAGAGAAAATAAGTGCCGTCGTGACACCCAAAATCAAAGGGAAGCGGAGTAGACGCTGACGCGCTGTGGTGTGGTTGGTCATGATGATCTTTTCGTTGAGTTATATACCGTGCAGACACACAACAGCGACAAGTCTGAAACGCCACTGTATAGTGCCCACCTGAGTGGATAGGGTCAGGGGCAAAGCCGGAAAGAGAAAAAGCCCCGTACCACTTTATCAGTCCAATATGGGAAGGTTGATATTTTTTCCTCCTAGTCGGTGCCCCATCAGGATATTCAATTCAACCTTGAGGTGATAGTTAAAGGTATTTTTCATTTCGTTTCAACCTAGTGCACTTACCGAACTCTGTTCGACATAGAAAAACCCCGCGGCTGAGGTCATCTCTCAGCCCGCGGGACTTTTCTCTATACGGGGCTACATCTGAATAACTTTATTTAGATGAGGCATCAAGGATGCGCTGCAGGTGTTCCGGGATCTGTCGGTACTCCCCAGCCTCGGGGGAGCCAATCTCATACTTGCGGGCGTAACAGAGACCCTTGATGAGGGCGTCCATGTCCTCGTAATCACCGAACTCTACGAAGAGTTCGGGGATGTATTTGGGTAGCCAAACACCGTAACGCTCGCGGAAGAGAATCATGTGGTAGATGTAGGTGGCGTCAAAGAAGACCGGACTGAACGCTATGCGGCGTTTACCCATCTGGCTACTGCTAATTACGAAGTAGCCGCCCTTGCCGTTCTCTTTCATATGGATTTTGGTGATGCTGCTGTAGTCGAACTCGCGGGTTTTGAATCGCCAGTTCCGCCATTTTACGGAGGTCTCATTCTGCTGGATGTAAAAGAAATGCGCATGTAAAACCAAATACCAAGCGGGGGACCCAAGGATATTCATCATAAGAAAGAAGACTATTAAAGATTCAATATCCTCTGAAATCACAAAGGGTGTAACAATGCACATCAGAAACGTCAATACATCTACATATACAAGAACCAGAAGAGGATTCTTCTGTCGTTGACCCAGAGGAATGTAGCCTTTGGGTCGGTTGAGGCCGATAGAGCCGTTGGTGACGGTTTCGGCAAGAAAGTTTCTGAGCATGGGGTGTCCTAGTGTGGTGGGTGGCTACATGTCGACGTCGGCGAGGCCGGTGACTTTCTCTTTTCCCCTGAAGTACGGGACTGTATCA
>BNJV01000263.1_pt1 | contig 22028 bp, 37 predicted proteins | sample 8540591 | NCBI WGS metagenome assembly BNJV01 (sample SAMD00202457, study PRJDB9452) | human saliva metagenome | host: Homo sapiens | reverse complement strand
TCAGTTACGGTATTGCTCTTTTTTTCGTATGCAGAAAGGAAGCTGATGATATATCAACTAACATTGAAAACAACAGAGATTTCCGCTGACAGAATATATCATCAGTGGAAATGCTAAGATGCAGCCATAAAGGCAGGGTACAGCAAGAAGACGGCAAGAAGCTACAGCTGATGAAAACCTGACAAACCTGGACATAAAAACCTATATTGACGAAAAACTTAAAAGAGTTATCAGACAAAAGATTGCAGATCAACACGAGGTCCTTTGGTGCACCTTACTTTCAGTGCTCAGAGGCGAAACAGCCAATCCAGAGACAGCGCTGAGGGGCAAGGCGAGGGTGAGCAGGGCCAAGCTCTATGCAGAAAGCCCTGATGAAAAGGAGGCTACAGGCTGCAGGAGCTCTTAGGGCAAGAGGATGGGCTGTTTGAAGAGAAAGAATTGAGCTAAGCAATAGATGAGTCTAGTGAAGAAGCTATCCGACATACTGGATCAGCTGGGAGGTGAGGGTCTTAGAAGAAAGTAGCTTCCCGCTTCTGATAAGTATATCTGACTCACAAATTCAACAAAGGGAGTCAATGCAGACTTTCTGGAAGGCACAACGGCATCAGGTAAAACCACAGTAAAGGTGCCGGAGTAAAGTTTGCAGGAAGATGGTAAGTGCTAGCAAAAAGAAATCGCATATCATAGCGGCAAAAACTGATCGAGTTGCAGAGAAGAAACATCAAGCACAGCAGGATAACGGAATATTAGACATAATAATACCGCTGTTTACCGTGGTAACGGAGATAAAGATAACAAAGATAATCTACATAAAGTCAGAGGTAGACACATATATATTCTTGGCTACATGATCAGCAGAGATAAGTGGGAGCTTGTCCTTGGATCACAGTTTGGATGTGTGTACACATGATGAGATTAACACTGCTAATATTGAGTTTGGTCAGAGAGATATTATCATCAAGAAATGATTATCCGATGGCGACGCCGAATCCAGATAATCCTGATTTACCCGTATACAAAGAATTTGTAAACAGGTCAAGGCCCTTATAAGAAGTATGAGCAGGATGTTCCTCGAAAGAAATATTGGATGAATCCAAAAGAAAAACCGCACAAGGGATGGAAGTACTGGTCGTTCAGAGATAACTTAAGCTTAACAGATGAGCAGATTGCTAAAAGATGCGAGTCCGCCCCTCTGCAGGGACAAAGCTTTCATGCAACACAAATTCAAGGTTTACGAGGCAGCTGTTACAGGCCTGATATTCCTGCACTTTGACAGAAAAGCATGTGATAAAGCATTGCAGAGGCTAAGAAGTATGAGTTTAGAGTTCAGTGCCGCACCGGACACGGCATACCCGGGCAAAAGCCATGATACAATCGCTAAGTGGTATTTGGTGGCATATCATGGAAGTGTCGCAAGGTTATAACTCTACTGAGTTTATAACAACGCCAATCTTTGATACACCCTCAGTAACACCATCTGATGCTAGCGTAAGTTTATTGATTTTCTTGATGAGAATAAAGATAAACGTTGGGTGAGTGATGTTTATAGACAGTGCAGACCAACAGATCGATAACAGAGCGACAAGTACAAGAGGCTGAACGGCTCACTGTATAATTCAACAATGCCTATATACAGAAGATTTAGACCGTATAAACCTTATGCTTTGGTGGATATATAAGGCGCATACTTTGTGTGTGTGATAGTTGTAGAGCATCTTAAAGAGCTTTGATACATAAGAAGCCGAAAGAGGATAAGGATGAACCGGAAGATGCAAAACGATCATACCCATAAACGCAAGTCAGTATTCAGGATACCATATACATCTTATAGGATTTGGTGGCAGTTGAGAATCGGATGAGGATAATGGAGACCATTAAAGAGCATAAGATTGGCCAGAGATACGGGCAGACCCTTTACACAAAATAATAGATAGCATAGACTTTGAGACGAACGCTATCCGCAACAAAATCTGGTATCGTGGCGACAGTAATGACCGAAACAGTTATACGGACAGTTGCTTGGAACAAGCGGATAAGTATGTTCTCAGCATCGTACCCAGGTCAGGAGATACAAGAAAGGTGATTATCTGGACTTATTGTGAAAGCATTTCTACTGATGTAGTTCTAATGACTAAATGACTTGATTGAGTTAGACAAAACAAAAGTCTTTGGGAAGAATCGGATACAAAGAAGAGCTATTCTATTAATTTAAACCCTGCACTTAGAGAAATGCTGTACATGTAAGATGGTGTTAAAGATAATTACGATACAAAGTTCAGTCAATATCCAATGTTCGAGTGGGTATCAGGTCTGCGTAGATTGCGTATCATTGGCGGCAGAGTTAGCAGTTATTTTAAGACTGCTTATAAAGAGCTATAAAACGGCTACGCTGCATGAAATATATGATACGGATATATAAATTGGCAGATTGCATCTGGGAGATAAAGAAGTACCGGCCACCACCACATTGAAGAAGACAAGCGCATTTGACTGATTTAGTTTTTGATAAGATTTGTTATTTTGGGCTGTTCCCTGCAAAGACATATTCAAGCAAGAAGCATCCGAATAGAGGTGGTTCAATCTTTGATGACGAAAGCTTGATAACTTTGATGACGGACGAAGCTTGAGCCACGGATGATAAGCTGAAGAGCAGGTAGGCAAAAACGTATATTCCGAAGGATTACAAGCAAGAGATCCAAACACGGGGGCGCTTTTGTAAAAGCCGAATGCTTTTGATAACAGATACATAGCCACTGGTATGAACATGTCAGAAAAGTCAGATAACAGAATAATTACTGAACAGCCGGGTTATTCCTCACAGAGGTTATTTAGCTTGCCGTAACGGCTTTAGACCTGCCGTGGCATTATAGTTCGAGCACCTGTAGGGTATTGATGTTAAGAAGCTTGATAATGCGAGGCACAAAGAGAAAAGAAAAGGCTACCCCTTACACAAGAGGCTCAATAGTAAAAGCCTTGCAAAAAGGTTCCGGGAAGAGCTATACAGGCCTGCTCGATGGCTGCCAAACATATTGAACAAGGCCGTATTGGAAGAAGTAAAGGTTGATGTGAACTCAGAGTATGCAACTGTCTTTGAAAGCTGGTGCTGAGACATCCAAGGCTGAAGACAGAGGGTGGAATCATGAGCATAGGCATTTGTAGATGAGTTTTATGGTGATAGCGTGATGACGAATGAAAAGAAGTAGTGGGCATGCATAGCAGAGCAGGGAAGCCAAGGATGGAAGAGCTGCACTTAACTTAGAGGGGGTATTGATAGATGATAGTATCGATAATGAATCATCAGTACAACAAAGGAACAGTACAAGGGATGTTAAAGTTACATCCGAGCAAGTACCTAGTGGTGTGTGGCATGAGAAGAACGGATATGTTGAGCTAAGACGAGACAGGACCGAAAGTAAGAGAAAGCACGAAAGAACTTGTAAGACAGTTCGCTAATCAGGATTTAAGGTATACAGTAATGAGTCAGTCAAGATAATTTCTTTAGGTTTTGTAGAACCTGAATATGATATAGGCAAAGCGTTCGACAAGATAGAGAATGAACTCATAGCCTCTATGATCAGGAACATGGATAGGCATGAGCGAAGAGCCAAGAGGGCTATGACTGGGAAATGGCAGGCCTTATGTTTAAGCAGTTGAGAAGTATAAAAGCAAATGCTGCGATTTAAAGGTCGGTTTAAAAGATATCAATACCGGATAGGAAGACCTGATTAGAGTCCACACAAAAAGGCTATCTTTCAGAAGAAATAAAGATACTTGCCATGCTACTGAGCAAGGGTTCTTTACTGCAAATAAATCGGAAGGAGGAAGCTTTTAGCAGGTGCATTCTTTCAGAACTTAATGAGAGGAAGCTAACGCCCTTTGTAAGAGCAACAGTAAAGGATATGAGTGCTGCTTGGAAACTGCATGATACTTAGAGATGGCTAATGACAGATACCGCAGAGCCATATTTTGATGCTCAAGTTTATGCTAATACCGGAGCAGGTACCATGAGAAGGCCGTAGATGTGGCTGCTAAAGGATAAAGCTACGCAGGCGCTAAATAATGTTGAGACTTACTCAAATGGAGCGAGGCTTACCCATTAGCTAACTACGCTAGAATGGCCATAAGGATGCAAATAAGAGGGCATCTGCAGGGCGAGGGTGCTAAAAGGCGAGAGTGCTAAGCACAGTTATAGTAAACAAAAGAGGTGGAGCGTGTCCGCTATGTTTACCTTTGTGGGCAGGTTATGACAGATGATGCGTGGAGCGGAGGAAAGGCTACAGACGGACCTTTATATGTTGCTTAGCTCCGCTATATTCTGATGGATTTACCACCCAAACTGTAAAGATAGTCACAGTCACTTACTTTCCTATGCTTGACGATAATCCGGTAGGCTAGGATTCTCAAAAAGGAGAGATTAAAGAGATTGAGGAAGGCTAGCAGACAAGAACAACTTTGTAAACTATGCTGATAGACAAGAAGAATACACAAGGTTATCTGAAAATTCACTCGATAGTGAAAATGCAGATAGTTATGAAGAAAAGTCAAAAGTATGGAAAAAGTAAATTATATAGGTTTATGATACAGACAACTGCAAGGAGTTTTTCGATCAATCAATACCTACAGGTTATAGAGATGAAATACTAGCCATAATAGAAAGTGCAAACCCTATAATTAAAGACATGATAAAACGCAACATGCATAGAATTACTACTGTAATTATGAAAATATTAGGAGGTGCTTTTACAATAAGCGAATATTTTTGTGAATTTAGCAAGGATTCATGAACAGATTAGGTAGAAATTCAAGTCCACATTCCACTGAACTGGGACACTATATAGACGACTTGAATCATTGACTGATGGAGTAAATACTTGAACAGGCGCTATATAATGACTTTCACAATCTTGAAAAAGTATACGGAATGGGTATAATCTGAATCAAGAAGAAGCATACACTTTATAAGTTCTCATTTAATAAAAGATTCTTTACTGCATTCAATATCTGATATAGTAGGGTGGCATAACAGACAACGCTTGTGTAGGAAAGTGGGGCATTTTTACAGAAGATTATTGGGTTGGAAACAAATTAAAAAGAGAAGCCTGTACATGAAGCAACTATAAGAAATGATACACAAAGCTCCATCACATAGAGCAGGTTTTTCCAACGTAGATGAATTTATAAAAGATAATCAAAGGAGGAACATATGATACCTGATTTTTATATTAAAGGGATAAATGATGCAGCACTGGAGGCCGCCAGGTGTACTGAACTTATCCAAGAGTATATAGGAAAAGAAATAGGAGCCCTCTTATTACAGAAAATTCTTATTTGTCCGATGAGGAATGGATAGAAATTCTGAAGAGTGTCTTAGAACTGGTAAAACTTATTGGGAGGTTACTGGAGAAGAGCATATATGGGTGATGATAAGGGAGTACATATTATTGATGTTGATCAAAGCACTTTATAAAAGTATAAGGTGCTTTTTAATACAAAGAAAGAGGATTAATATAAAAGTAAAGGTAATAAAGTGACTGTGACTTACAGCCGGTGACACTTTAAGGAGTGCCGGAGATACATTGGAAGTTACAGAGGAAAGATTTAATGCCTTAAAGGGCTGTGTCAGAAAAATAGAGATAGCAAACCAAGGACGCATAGGCGTTCTTTTTGTTACCAAACACGATAAGGCTCTAAAAGATGCGTGGCAGGGACATCTATGACAATGGATTGATGTGGTGGGACACACTAAAATGATGATTTAAAGGGAGCACATAAACAATGAATGAGAATCAGACAGTGGATGTTCAGGAGCGAACAATCAAAACCAAGCAAGTACACAGCAGGGCAGTACTGCGCCAACTATCGATTATGACAAGATACAGCAGATGTTGAAACGGTACCTTAGCGGCTAAAGAAGATACAGCGTTAGGCCCGCTTGCTCAAACAGCAGGACTGAGCCAAGAAGAGCTTGAGCAGGCTGTAGCTACACTTCAAACAGCAAAAAGGCAGCTAATCAACCGGATGTACCGGCACTTAAGTCAGAGCTTGATACTTATAAGCAGCAGGCATTAAAAGCTGAAATAGAAAAAACAGCCTTATTTGAGGTATTGGGTTTAGGCGTTGACGCTAAGACCGCGCCTTATGTAATTAAGATGGCTGACTTATCAAGTGTGTTAGGTCAGGATGGTAAAATAAATCAGGAAACGGTTAAATCAGCCATATCGAAGGTGCTTGAAGATGTTCCGGGACTGAAACCGTCAGCGACTCAAACAAGTGGCTTTTTGCAGGTTAGCACAGGGTGCCACAGGAGAAAATCAAACATCACAGGCAAGTAATGATGCACTGAGAGCAGCATTTGGCCTTAAGTAAGAAAGGAATTAATTATGGCAGTTTACAATTATGCAGAAACATTTACAAACCTATTGCAGGAAGTATACAAAAAGGAGCTTTGCTCAGATGCATTGGCAAAGAGTAATCCCGGAGTTGTTTTTATAAACGCTCAGACAATAAAGCTTCCAAGATTGACAACACTCGAGGATGCAAAGACCATACAAGAACACCTGGATTTGATGCAGGTACGCTTCAGAATGATTGGGAAGCTAAGAAGCTTGCCCATGACAGAGATATTGAGTTTTTTGTAGATCCGATGGATATTGATGAGACTAATCTCACATTATCAGTAGCAAAACATTCAGGCACATTTGAATCAGAGCAGGCAATACCCGAGAAGGACAGCACAGATTTTCAAAGCTTCATGCTGAGCTTCTTACAACTACCACGGAAGAATTGACACAACAGTTATCACTGCTGCAAACTTCCTTGCAGCATTTGATGAGGAAATGTCAAGAATGGATGAGGCGTCTGTTCCTGAAGAGGGCAGAATCCTTTATGTAACTCCCTACTAGAGTAGCAGATCATTACGAAAGCAGAGGGATTACAGAGTAATGTCTGTAACTGCTCCAAAACAACGTAAACAGAAAACGTACACACATTGATGACGTTGAGATTAGAAGGTACCATCTTCAAGAATGAAGACAAAGTACGACTTTACTGACGGTTGCAAGCCTGGATCAGGTGCAAAACAGATTAACTTTATTCTTGTTCATCCATCTTGTGTAGTTGCAAGAGACAAGTACAGCTATATTAAGTTGTTTACGACCTGGTGTCAGATTCAAGAACGGCAGACGGATACATTTATCAGAACAGAAACTACGGCATGATTTATTCTTGCTTGAAAAGAGAGTAGCCGGTTGTGCAATGAATGTTCAGGCATAGGAGGTATAGATGAAAGCGGGTGAGAGAATAAAGAATATACAATCACCGAAGAGTTAAAGCAGCATTATAAGGATTTAGGCTTTGACATATATGATGATGAGGGAAACGTAATTGAGTACGGAAGAGGAAAAACAGTAAGTATGGAAGAGCACTTAAAAGCTCTTGATCGTATTGCTGAACTGGAAGAGCAGGTAAAAGCGTTTGAAAAGAATGACAGTAAAACCTGAAAAGGAAGGTAAGAAGCATAGCTATTATACAGGGTATGTTGATGAACAATTTTTATAAAGATGTATATAAAGGGGTGTCAGCATACCCTCTGATGAGTTAGGCCGTATGCTGATACAGGCTTCAAGACATATAGACTCACTTACCTTTAATCGTATAGTGGCTAAAGGATTTGACAATCTGACGGCGTTTCAACAGGATATCGACAAAGAAGTTATATGCAGACAGGCGGACTTTGAGTATGAGAATACTGATATTATAGACACTGTACTTCAAGGGTACAGTATAAACGGAGTATCAATGCAGTTTAACGGTAACAGTTGGAATATATATACTGATAAAGGTGTGGCTATTAAAAAGACCTATATAGCTTGTTAAGTCAAACAGGTTTAACAAGCAGATTGGTGGAAACATGAGATATCTGATATTAGTAGACAAGCGTTTTTGTAAAAACAGATATAAAAAGTTACTTTAGAGAGGGAAGGGCTTAACAAGTGATGGTGAGCCACTCTGTTACTTTAAATCTTAAAATGCAACTCATCAGGACAATGCAAAGACAGTGTTGACAGCAGAAAAGAAGCTTATACAGCTATCGGGAAGTGCGTTATTTGTTGGAGATATCTGCCCGAACCGCCTACTCAAACGGAAGTGTGAAGTGTTAGGAGTAAAGAGGCGAATATTCCAAGGCTTTAAGCCAGAAACCCTGATGGTACAGTAAATTATCTCAAGATTGACTCTGGTATAAATGGGGGAGTTATTGTAAGAATCAATCAGCACAGAATAAACGAGCTGAGTGAAACGGCGGTAAAAAGCCTTAGAATGACAGTGGAAGTGGTCCATACAGATATAGGACAAGCTGAGACAGTCCTGCATGCGTACAGGAGCGCTATATCAGGTGAACAATTCTTTGTTGACTATGAGGATTCAAGAAGAGGATTGGTGAGTTTGGTAAAGCAGCACCTATACGCAAGAAGGCTATATTACCATCCTGAATACAATTTCCGAAAAGAGTTTCCATGTAAAATGTGCTCTTTGGTTTGCACCATACCTTACAGGAATAAAAAGGACTTTGCTAAGGCGAACATTTGCGACACTATACAGAGCCTTAGGAGGTACATAATGATTTATTTGTCGGATGTTAGGATTTTATAGCTTTGAATTTTGTTGATGATGAGCATGTCTACAGGGCAAGCTTGAAGATAGATAAATCAGTAGGAGTTTATAGTAGAAAGACAACTACCCTGATAACATACCTAGGTGGTCTCGAATGAGCTTTTGATTTTAAGCAGATATCTATACTCTTGTCCACTGGAATAAAAAGTCAAAGAGACACTGAAAAAGGCAGCGGTAGAATTATTTAGTTTCTGCAAAAACAAAAGGATTTTGTTATTGGGCAAAAAAGAGGCAAGTTCATACTTATGGGCATGAGCGAGCCAAAAAGCGTAGATACAGATGATAACGGCATCTATGAATATGTCATATGGTGCGATATTTACTATGAAAGAGAGGAACAAACAATGGCAGCACAAACAGGGAGTATTTCCGGTTTATGAAAACCAGTTTAAGATAGGCGCAGACAAGGCAACAGCTACAACTATAGTCAGATATGGAGACATTTTCAGTGTCTTTCAGTAACGGTGTTGAAACATGGACCCTATGGAGCATAAGGGGATGGCAAAGAGCCTTAATGACTGCTCAAGGCCGTAACAATCACTATAAACGGCAAAAGAAACAAGGGTGATGCAGGTAATGACTTTATTGCAAAGAAGGCATTCACAAACGGTAGAGATTCAGAAGGGTATTTTTGCTGGACATTCCCTGACGGCACCACAGTTGAGTGGGATATGGCGGTATTTGACGTAAAGAACATGGGAGCAGGAGACTCAACAAATGTTGCTCCACTTGAGTTTGATGTGATCAGGTAACGGCAGCCCAAGGTAACACCGTCAGTGATAGGAGGGAGTAAATGAGTAAAGTAATAGATATTACGGATAAGCTCAAGTTTTGAGGGTAATCCTAAGTTGGTGTAAAGGGAGTTGAATTAGAAGTCAATTCTGACGCTCCAACAGTACACCTTTCATGCAACTCATGGGGTAAAATGGACGAAGCTAAGGATGATATGGATGCCAATACACTGCTTGAAGCTTATGATCTTTATTCTCAGAGGAGAGACAAGAGAAAAATAAAGAGCTGGGGGTAGATTTCAAGATTTGATGGTCATTGTGCAATCTGCAGTTGGACTTATAAAATGGTGGAAACAACGAGGGGAAAAATTAGACCCTTATTATGATTTATTTGAGGACAAGGATTTAATCGTGTCCTCTTTATCGCAATACGGGGTCAGATTAATGAACCGGAGATTTCAAGGATATGCAGTGGGATGAGTTTAAGGCGCTTTTGGCAGGAATATCTTCCGGACACTGCTCTGGGCAGAATTGTATCAATAAGAGCAGAAGACGATAAGAATATCCTTGATAATCCCTACCCCGAACAGCACAAGATCAGAAATGAGGGAGAAAGAAAAGGCACAAAAATAAAACTGATGAAGAGAGAAATGCTTTCCTGGATGGCCTGAAAGCAGGCACTTTATTAAGATGGCAGGAGGTGAGTAAATGGCGTCAGTCACAAGTGCTGGATCAATACAACTTGACTTGGAACTAAATCGAAGAGGTTTCGACCAACAAACTTTCAATAGTCTAAGTAGTGTAGCAAAAAGCCGGAATGGCCTTGTTTGCTGCTATTCTCTGTAAAAAGTTAGTTGATTTTGCAAAATCTTTGCATTGAGCTTGATCAAATCTTGCTGAGGTTCAAAAACGTTGTAGATGTTACATTTACACACGTGTCTGACAGGGTAGATAAGTTTGCTAAAGATGCAGCGGTCAACTTTGGTCTATCAGAAACTATGGCGAAGCAGCACATGGGCACCATAGGCGCCATGTCCAAGTCAATAGGTTTTTCGAGGCGCACATGAGATGAGTGAGGGAATTGTCACCCAGGAGACGCTGCGTCTTTTACAACATACGGATAGCGCGGACAACGTAATCCATCTTTTACCGAACAATAATTCCTCTCGTGAGTTCGGTATAAATATGTCTCAGGCGGCACTACAGGAATATGCTCAAGAAACGGAAATTACAAAATCAATAGATGCCATGTCAGAGCAGGAAAGGGTAATGCTCCGATATAGATCTCGTAATGGACGGATTAAAGGATACGCAAGGTGACTTTCTGAAAACATCTAAGTGATGGGACATAACCAAGTAAGAGTGTTAAAGCTACAATTTGATTCTCTCAAAGCTACAATCGGTCAAGGCCTTATAAATGTATTCCTTCCTGTTATTAAGATGATAAACGGTCTTATAGGCAAACCATCGTCTTTAGCCAACGCATTTAGGCGTTTACAGAGATGATATCGGGTAAAAAGCGTCCGCAGGCGCAAGTGTTGCCAAGGCTGCAAGTGATATAAGCGATATGGCAGGCGCTGCAGGAGGTGCAGAAGATGCTCTGGTGGTACCGCGGTAACGCACTTATGGGTGCAGGGAGACAAAGCTAAAAAGGCTGCGAAAAGATATAGCCAACGCTACTGCAGGCATAGATGAGCTGAATATAATCAGTAAGCCTGAAGGAGCTCCGGGGATCAGGATCTGGAGGCGGAGCAGGTGGTGGCGGAGGCTACAACGCTGATGACTTTGACATGGGAAAAACTTAAGTGAAGGTGAGGGAGAAGTTGACGGATTATCCGTCAAAATCAAAGGCTTGATAGATTATGTAAAAGAACTTTTTGGAGTATTCAAAGAGGGATTTAAGGTCGGACTAGGCGATACTTCTGTGTTCGATTCTATTAAGCAGTCAATAGAGTCTATAGGCGAAAGTGTCAAAGATATATTTCTATCCCCTGAGGTACTTAGTGCAGCAGACAAGTTCGCTAAGGCGACTATATTATTCGTTTGGGCAGATGGCAGGTGACATCTGTAGCTAGTAGGCCTTACTGTGGCTGATAATATTCTGTGGAGTATCAAAATACCTGGAGCAAAAAATAAAAGAATAAAAAGTTATTTTGTCAATATGTTTAATATAGGTACAGAAGTAGCTAAGATAAGAGGGAATTTTGCTACCGCAGTGGCAGATATATTTACAGTATTCCGTGGGGATAATGCTAAACAGCTTACAGCAAACCTTATAGGTATTTTTGCAAGTACCTTTATGGGTCTGACCGAGATTGTAGCAAAGTTTGGAAGAGATCTTACTAACCTCATGACTACTCCGATTATCGAAAATGCAGAAGCTATAAAGATACACTTGCGAGCCTTGTTCTGGCTGTATCAAATATTTATGGTACAGGAAAAGGCATTGTAGACCATTTCATGGAGTCATTAACTAAGACCTATGACGCTCATGTGAAACCGTTTATCGACTCGATAACAGAAGGGGTATCAAAGATAGTGGCTGTATTGTTAAAAGCTTATAACGACAATATAAGGCCTATTATGGACTTGATAGGGGCAAAGTTTGGGGAGTTTTCAGAAAAAGCATCTAAAACCATTAATGGACAGATTTATGGAGTTTGCAGGAAGAATTATAGATGTAATGGCAAAGCTTTGGAATTCAATTCTTAGTGCCATTCATTGCATGGTTTATTGAGAATTTTCGGACCGCCTATTAAAACAGCATTAGAAGGAATAATAAATATATTCTTTACGCTACTTGGCCATATAACAGATGTGATAAATGGAATGATTACAGCTTATACAGGATTAATCGACTTTATAGTTGGTGTTTTTACAGGAAACTGGCGTTGGCTTGGGAAGGATACAGACTATACGGCATATGGGAAATGATGAAAGGTAGACTTTTAGCACTTCTGACTTAATGTCGGGCATGATAATAAGCAAATCTCAACAATATATTGGCCAGATGGACTCTTGCATGGAACGCTGTAAGAGATCTTGCTGTAACGATATGGAACTATATTAAAAGCTTATATTACAAACACTTTAATGATATAAGAAACTCTGATCGGAAGCGTGCTAGAGGGTATCAAGTCAATCTGGAACGGCTCTTGGGAAGCTGTAAAGAACAAGGCTACAGAAATATGGAATAATATAAAGAATACCATTACCACGACTTTTAATACGATAAAAACAGGAATAGATAATACTCTAAACAGTATAAAAAACTGCTTGGACAAATGTGTGGACAAGTGTCAAGACAACAACGGAGAGTATTTGGAACGGTATTTGGTCAGTGATAAAGGGTGCTATAAACAAGATTATTGGCGGAGTTGAAAATATGGTTAACTCGGTTGTTAGAGCCATCAATACATTAATTGAGGGAATTAACAATGTGGCCGATAAGGTACCAGGCATAAAAGGAGACACCATACCAAAGCTTAGAGAAGTGAGACTTCCAAAGCTTGCGCAGGGCGGTTTTGTAAAGGCCAATACACCACAACTTGCTATAATCGGAGACAATAAAACTCAAGGTGAGATTGTAGCCCTGAGGGCAAATTGCAGAGAAACGGCGGATAAAGCTGCAAGGTCAAATAGCGGTAGTGGATCAGCAGAACAGATGGATAAAATGAGAGATCTAATGTCTACCTTAGTATCTTTGGTAGGAGTGAATGGATCTGACACTAAACCTTGATGAGAGAGTTTACGCAAAGACAGAGATGAACTAAAGAACCGCTGAGGGTACAGAATGACATGAGGTGAAGTATGAGTTTTTAATTATAAATAACACGGAAGTGCCTGCTCTGATGTAGGAGCTACCCTTACGGTTTAGCTACCAATGTGGATGCGGGAAAAACGCTCATGGAACTTTCGTGGGGCAAAAGTAGGAAGAGACCAGTACAAGATTGATTCTTTGCAATGGTCTTTTCTTACTGCTACAGAGTGGAGTACTATACTTAGGTTATTTTGATGATTTTCGTGTGGTTGCCAGATTCCCTGATATGGTAATAACAAGTTTACAACACTAATACTTTATCCGGGTAATCGTACAGCTATCCCTATCGAGTGGGATGATGACGGCCTGCCAACTATGTATAAGTCTTGCTAAAGTAAATCTAATAGATTGTGGAGAATTGTGATGCAAAACTGTAGTAATGCTTATAAACATCAACAAAAAGCACTATAGAAATCTTGCACACATGGCAGTTTCTATAGGTGTAATAAACCAAGAAGCACAAGATAGCCACATGTTAATAAAAAGAGAAGAATACATACTTCCAGACTTAGAGAAGTTGCTTTCAAATTTTGAGGTAAAAATCCATACGCAACGCTGGAAGAATCATTTACAAAAGTAGATGGTTCTTTTCTTCTTTTTACCAAGAAACGAAAGAAGGCATAATTTAGCAAATCAAGGGTAGTATCTGGACGGAGTTATACGCTTCTGATTTTACAAAGCCTTTTGACATAAAAAGGACTAACAATAGAGTTTGCTCATGTACATCCTTTGAATTTCACAGTAACAACGAAAGCAATAAGTCAGTGACTTTGAGAATACTCTATGAACATTCTTTAAGACAGATGAAATCTTTAACGGTACAACTTTTATAGAAATTAAAGCAAACAAAAATGTTTTATGAACACACAAGGTTCAGAATTTATAGAATGATTATGGGATTTGGAGTGTACTTTGATAATCGTAAGATTATAGGATCTACAAAGAAAGAGCACATCAGTCCTATCATGGAGGATTTGCAGACTCTGGACTTCTCAGTTGATGTTGAAAATAGGGACCGTGCATATGATGTTGAGAATGAGAAAAGTACTATCAACTTTTAGAGGTTGGGCAGGATGTTTCAATCCGCTATGGATATGAGCTTGATGATGGCACAGTGGAGTGGTTTCAGGTGGAAAACTCAAATTATCTAAGTGAGCTCAAATGATATAAAGCTATCCATAAGTGCAAAAGATAGGTTTGATTCTCTTGATGGAACTTATCAAAAAGGAATATACAAAGAAGAGGGTGCAAATCTTTATGATTTGGCAACAGATGTATTCCTTGATGGTGGTGTAGATGTAAGAGATTTTGAAATAGATCCATACCTAAAGAGCATATTGATAAAGAATCCAATTCCTGCTGTAAAAGCATAAAGAGGCATTACAGCTTATAGCAAATGCGTGGGAAGATGTATTTGCATCAGGATAGATATGGAAAAATAATATTGAGAAGCGATTTCATGCCGGAAATGCAGCAATGTCAGAGGATAAGACAAGATATTCAAACTTGGAAAACCTGCTACGCTCTGACGAAAAAGCCATTATGCAAATCTGTCAAGGAATTATATAGAGCAGACGGCAAGGCCTACTTCTTGCCTAAGGGTAATGACTATTTGAATACCGGTATATAAGTGAATCTGTATCGGGCAATGATGGTAGCTTTGCAAATATCCAACCGTGATAGTGCAGATGGAGCACGGTTTTACTGTATATGGATTGAGAATGCTTTTTCATGAATACGCCCGGAGAAGATGTCTTTAGCCTTTTATTATCAGGGTGATTTGTTTGATACTATGGAAATTGATAATGCCGCTTTAGATTTCAAGATACTGCAACAACTACCGTACATGGATAAAATTGATTGTATCGTTTATCAAGCAAAGCCCTAATACAAGAGTAGTTCTTGATAGCGTAATATTTGGAGATTTGACGGACTATCGCTTTACATATGGGGATGAGCTAAAAGAATATCCCGTAGGAAACTATAAGGGAAAAACTCAAAGAATAAGCGTAGTAACCAGAAAATACAATAAAAAGCAATGAAGCTGAAAAAGAGCTTGTACATGAGAAAGTCAATCAGACTGAGCAAGAAAAGAATATGAGTTTTATATGAACTCTCCCAGCTATGGCTATAGAGCAAGTGCAACAGGCCATAATGTGGAGATTATAAAAAGCTCATGCTATATGGTCAGAGTGAAGGTATGAGGTGCAGGCCTCGTGGATCTAAGCATAACAGGATATGAATATCTTATATCAAATGGCTCAATTGCTATAGAAGTCAATCCATCAGGAAGAACTTTAAACTGGGGAAAAACTTTGATATCTACTGACGAACATGCTATCAAGGTGGGGGAATGATGAAACCTTTCCTTGCGTCAAATAGAGACTATTCATTAACTGATAGAGGAGAGGTAAGGCTTGACGGAGCTGATCTGGCTTACTTAGATAGCAAACATGAAAAAGATATGCTCATAAAAGATTACAGACTACACTATGAACTTTTAACGGTGCCTTTTTCAGGAAGTGCAAAAGGAAGGAGGGTATAAATGTGGACTAAGCCTAAAAACTGATTGGGAGACAAACTCGTTTTGATATGAGGATTATAACAGAATAAAGAACAACTTAGATTATTTAAAAAGAATTGTTCATTACTTTGCAACCGGCTGTACATTGGCAAAAACATGGGGTCAGATAAAGGCTATACAGACTATCCATATGCTGATGACATAAACAGATTTGAAGATAATTTGGACACTCTGAATAAAAAGCTTTATAAACTTAGAAATCGGAGATAAAAAGACCTTTTACGAGAATCAACCATTCATAGATTTTAATGAACTAAATAGGATAGAAAAAGGGTATTCAAGTATTGTACGAGCATCTGTATGGCAGCTCACAAAGTGAGGCCTATGTTGAGATTCACTTTAAACGGAGGAATATTTTAATGGTGCTAAAAACTAATTATAAAGACGCGGTGTTTTCTGGCGAAAAGAAAATATCAGGAGATTTTCAATCCTGATGGAACAAAAATCTTTTACGGATAGAACATCATATACAACTCAGGGTGACAAATTCGGTGCAAAGGACTTAAATGCCATAACAAAAGTCTTGAACGCCTTACAAGAAGTAAGGTATGTGTTACTGGATGTAAGCAAGTGGAGTAACACGGCGCCATATACACAAGAAGTTGATGTGCCGGGAATATTGTCTACAAATACGCCGGTTATAGGATTACATTTGGCAGGTAATGAAAGTTCAGAAGCTGTAAGAGCATTAAATAAACAGTTTTCAAAAGTGGATTTTGTTGAGACATTGGATGGGAAAATAAGAGCTAAGTGTTTTAACAAAAAGCCTGAATTTTCATTCTATATAGCACTGAAGGGGGTGTAAGTCATGGCAATTTGTTTGATTAAAAAAGGTGGAGGTGGAATTCAATCTGAAGATACGACTGCCTTGCGTTCAGAAGTGCTTGCAGGTAAAACAGCACTTACTGCTGACAGTAATGACGAGGTCGTGCAAGGCACCATGTCGCTACTGGATAGGGGCGGATTTGACGTGGCTAACATGAGATTAGCGCATCAAAGAACGGACGGAAAAGGGCGTGGTTATGTGGTAGACAGCCCTGCCCACGGCAGGGGTATTGCCGTATCAGTCAAGCCCCCGGATGGGAAAAAATACGCACTGGATAATAATGTTGAACTAGTGTTCAAGTCAGAGCCCGATTTACGGGCTGAAAACATACGAGGTGATAAAAATATAGCAGGTGTGCAGGGCGGTATACCCTTGTGGAATCCCGCCCGTAGCGGTTATTCAGATATGTTATATGCTTGGAATAACGAAGGGCACTGTATAGATCATCCCGTCGCAGGTAGAGGTGTCGTTCTAAAAAAATCGGCAATGGATATTTGATCGAGAATGCGAACTGGGTATTTCTGAAAGTCCCAAATCTTTTGCCTTGGAATATCAGAAAAGGGGTTAATGTATTGGGCGTTGAGGGTACATTACCTGACTATGGAGCAGGCCGAACGAGTTTTTAATGGAGCCACTTTCGATAATGAACTTGTATCGGGAGTGGCTGACAAACCATTTTTATAATAAAATGATTACTATGCAAATTATGTTTCGAACGAATATAGATACTCAGGAATATGGGGAGGAGGAATGAATTTTTCTCTGACAACATTTTCTTCTGCACTATTAGGCAGAAAGATAGGGTGCGCTGTCACAATCTATAAACTTGTCGCCGTTTAGCAGGATAGTTATTAGCTATAATCTATCAGGTACAGTAAAGAATAATCCGAATATAAACTTAGAGTGTTTTGTATCACCGCTACGGTCGTTAAAAAAAGAGGCGAAATGGTTGTGCAAGGAGTCGGGAATATAGATGGATTTTCCGAAGCTCTGGCAGTGGTGAGAGCTGGAAGCGTAACTGCAAATAGACAAGGCCAATTGACTCTAGATGTTAGAAACATAAATGAACAGGCTTTTTGAGTCTTACCGCAAGCATTACCGTTGCTAATTCTAGAGAAAGCTTTTCCGGGGCGTTACAGATAACAAGAATAGAATTTTTAATTAGGAGGTAGTCCAGTATGAAATACACAGTCGTATATAAGAATAACGGAGATGTCTTGGCGGTGATACCTGAGCAGTCGGATATCAAGAATATCAAGATAGCTACTTTTTGATATACCGGATAGCCACATCATAGATAGCATAGATGTCAGTAAAAAGGAGCATACAGCTGTGTCACACTCTACAGGGATGGTAAGCGCAGAAGAGTTGGAGAAGCAGGCAAAAAGCTATTGACATGCTTGAGAAAAACTGTTATGGAGCTTACAAGCCTTGTTATGAGTGATGAAGCTACGAAAGATGATGGTGAACAATAATGCAATGGCTATATACAAGGCTATACATTTTGTTAGGATATTTAATTTGTTTTGTTTTTTTGATGAAAGGAGAAACAAAGATATGAAGTTTAAAAATTTAGCACTGTTTTATGTAAATCTTATACTTGAAGGTAAGTGTACTTATGCTGAGGTACCACGAAAGCTAAAGCCTTATGTAAAGCAGGTCGCTGTAGACCTTGGTGTATGGGAGATAGTAGAGGGTGGCACAGAGGAAAATCCTGCAACTCCGTCAAATGCGACACATGAGGAGTAAGTGCAGTGTTTTGATAACATAAAGAGGGCTTAGGCTCTCTTTAATGCAAAGAAAGGAGCATTAGTAATGCATTTTGATATTTTTTTAAACCTGTTTTTTTGATATTATGAGAGACAATACATTATTTAAGTTAGTTATAATAATGATTGTGATGGATGTGGTATTCGGAAGCCTAAGAGCTGCGAAGGAAAGAGACTTTAATTCCAGTGTAGGTATCGACGGGGTATTCGAAAAATCGGCATGCTTTTATCCTTGGTATGCCTGGTATTTGTAGACATATTATGCCCGGTGAATCTTATAGGGTTTGTACCTGACGCACTAAGAGAATATATGCACGTACAGGATATTTCTGTGATGGAGTTTTTTTGCATTGCTGTATATAGTGTATGAGGTTTTATCTGTACTAAAAAAATATGACACTGTCAGGCTTACCTGTACGCAGAGTATGGATTACGGTAAAGGGATTCTTAAAGAAAAAAACACAGGTGAATTTATAGAGATTGAGGACAAAGAATAAAGAAAAAAATAAATATACATAGAACGTGTGTTCTATAAAAGAGGTTGAATATTTTCTAACCTTATGGTATATTCATATCAAAGGAGGTAATAGTTTATGAATATACCATTGTGTGTTGCAAATACATTTTTACATAAAGCAAAATCTGAAAAATATTGATATTACCCCTATGAAATTACAAAAAAACTAATATATATATTTTATAAGGAATACTTAAAGGGACGAAGTTAAAATTATTTACTGAGCAGTTTTCTGTATGGAAATATGGCCCGGTACTTCCTGAGGTGTATAATGCATTTAAGTGTTATGGCTCAAATGTAATAACAGACTATTATAGCGAAGATGATGACAAATATTATACTATTGACTTAAAGAGTGCCCCTGCTTTGGAGAGTACTTTTATAGATGTTTGGAACCAATATAAAAATTACAACGGGGTTTATTTGTCAAAACTTACTCATTTGCCTGGTACTGCGTGGTATAAAGCAAGAGAAAAAAGACTTCCATATTTATTAGATTCAGATATTTCGGAGGAGGTTTCATATAGTGAGCTATAATGAGGAAGTAGAAGATATTTCACCAGAAATAGACGATATACCGGAGGAAATAGATGTACCGTTGCCTGATGCAGAATTTAAACAGGCCGGTGTGACCGCAAGTGATAATAAAAAAGAAAAAAAGATTGGTTTAACTTAGTAAAAGGGCATAAACTATTAGGGATATGTGTAGCTTTTAATATTTATTATGTATCTTTTGGATTTCTTTTTAATGGCAAAAAGAATGCAGAGCAGGTATTGGAGATATTTAAAGTATTGCTATTTACCTTAAGCGGTTATTTATATGGGAAAAGAGAATAATAAAATTATGGAGAGTCTCAAAAGGCTCTCTTTTTTAGTGCAAGAAAGGATAAAGGTATATGATTAAAATTGGACAGGCAAGCCGTGATGAGCGTATGCGATATAGTGGCGGAATTGCGGGAGATCAGGATGGGAAAGAGGTCGCAATCCGTGAGTGGTATAACCGCCCTTGGAACAAAGTTCTTAGACCGAAAAATTCTGCGATTGCAGGAAGGATAGCAGCAGCAATGGAGGATGCCTGCAGAAACGACAATATTGGATATGATCAGTATGAGCGAACTACTTTATATGATCTGTGCAAGAGGAACGGATGGAATATAAAAAGCTGTAAATAAGCCATGTGAGACTGATTGCTCTGCACTGGTTTCAGTTTGTGTAAATGCAGCGGGCGTAAAAGTATCAGGCGATATCTACACAGGCAATGAGGCTAATGCGTTGCTCAGAACAGGAGAATTTGAACCTTAACCGCTCCTAAGTACTTGCTATCAGATGAATATTTAAAAGCGAGGAGACATATTTGTTTATATGAGTTCCACCACACTGCTATAGCACTACAGGACGGCAAGAAAGCGGAGAAGACTAAACCTGCACAGGTAGAATATCCGCTTGGCTGGAATGTGGCCAAAGATGGCCAGTGGTGGTATGCGGACACACCACACAGCTGTATAGCAGGCAGATGGGCATATATTGATGGTCAGGTGGTATGTGTTCGACCAAAAAGGCTATATGATAAAAGGGTGGTTCAAGCAAGGGGATGACTGGTATTACATGAACCTTGATGACGGATCTATGCTTAGTGGGCAGTGGGTGGATGTTGACGGCAAATCTTACTATCTTACTCAGTCAGGATTGATGGCTAGAAATGGCTATATAGAGGATGCAAGCGAAAAAGCTGTATTTCTTTGTAGATGACGAGGTAGGTATAAAAAGAGATGGATACAGATGCACCTGATCTAAGTAAATACGAAGTTATAGAGTAATATCAGATGTCGCAAAAAAATGTCGCACTAATTTACAAAAAGCCTTATAAATAGCCGATTTATATGCTAAATATAGGGTGACTTTTAATCAGTTGTCCCGGTTCGAGTCCCGGTGTCTCACTAGTATGAAAAGGCTTAAAGCTTTTGATTTGTAAGGCTTTGAGCCTTTTTGATTTTTACCCTGTAGATATGAATGTAAGGTAATCGTATAGGAGGTATACAGCTCTACGGGGAAAAGGCCAATGCAACTCCGACTTACTTTTCCTATAATTAAAATGGAAGTTTAGAGACACTTAGTATAGATGTCTCTTTTGTCATACTTTTTATTAAATGCGACCAAAGCAAAGGCTGAGCTACGGATCGGGATAAAAAGATGAAGGTTAAATGGCTTGGTAAAACAGATTTTTGGTATTAACAACAACAAGATTTATGATGTAATATCTATAGAGCGTGGTTGGTATAGAATCATAGATGATTCAGGTGACGATTATTTGTATCCTCCTGATATGTTTGAAATCGTTGAGGAAGATAAATAATATGATGGGACAGTAATTCTTACAGAGGTTTGTATATTATAATGAAAAACTTTTTTTACTTAAAAATGATAAAAAGGATTTACTTTTAAGAATCATGAGAGAATTTCGGCGGAAGAAGAGCTGAAAAAAATTACAAAAGTATTTTAAAAAGAAAAATATCAGTATCGGTAGAAAGCGTGAAACACCATTGGATGATTTGTATGATTGCGAAATAGGCGGAAATCCTTTTACTATTGTAAGAACTGAAGAGGAAACTTTTCTATATGCAGAATGCACGGATACCATTGAGAAGCTGTTAAAGATATTTGAGTAAAGGGAGAAAAGATGGCAGATAAGATCAGCATTGAAGGAATAGCCTATATTGTAGAAAGAATAGTAGAAAGAGCAAGGGAAGCAGCTGTAGAATCAAGAGGTGATAGAAAAGACTCGTTTAAAGATGGAAGAGCATTGGCATATTATGAAGTTTTGGATATTCTAAGAACAGAATTTGATGTTCGAGAAATAAGTTTATATAGGATCGATTAGACTTTGACTTGGAGCGAGAACTACTCTAATATTATTTTATAGCAAATTATTGGTATATATCGAGGTGATAAAATGAGAAACAAAAAGTGAAGAAGAAATGCAAAAAGAATCTTATCAAGATTATTTAGACAGGTTATCCATGCCGGGATGCCCTGCTAAATTATCGGATGAAGAAGTTGAAAAACTGATAAAAGATGGGCGTATAAAACTGCTTTATAGTATAAAAGGGATTA
>BNJV01002092.1_pt1 | contig 22073 bp, 29 predicted proteins | sample 8540591 | NCBI WGS metagenome assembly BNJV01 (sample SAMD00202457, study PRJDB9452) | human saliva metagenome | host: Homo sapiens | reverse complement strand
GGAACGACGCTGAGAATGCCGGGCGCGTCAGGTGTCAATACTCCCGGAGGGTGAGATCCTGCGCGCAGATGGTCCCTGAATTCCTTTCAAGGGGCCTGACCTGGGGCCTACAGTGAAGGGAGAGCGGGTAGCTGGTGCCCGTAGATGGTGCCCACCGTGAGAATCTGCGACAAAGGAGGCGGTCGTATTGTCGGAACGGACTCTGCGCATTATTCGCATTGCGGTTGTGGTGCTCAACGTGATGGTGGCCGTCGTCTCCTTCCGGCGGGGAGACACCTCGGCCATGGTCATCGCCATTGCTGTTGCCGCACTCTTCCTGATCCAGCTGGCCCGTTCATCTTCCGACGGTAGGGGCCATGGTCGAGACGACCGCACGCCTCCGAGCTCATGAGCGCCGTCGGTGATGCCCCGGCCCTCCTCCTCGAGGTTGAGGGCCTGTCCGCCTGGTACGAGCGAGACCGACCGGTTCTCACCGACGTCTCCTTCGTCCTCGAGGCCGGCGAGGCCGTGGGGCTCATCGGTCTTAACGGCGCCGGCAAGACCACGATGCTCACCTCCTTGTGCGACGTCCACCGTGGAGCGCGCTTCGATGTGCTGCGCTATCGGGGGCGGGAGGTGCGCCCGGGCGACGAGCGATTCAAGGCCGCCCGCTACCTCAGCCTCGCCGACGACTCCTCCTTCCCCACCTGGAACCTGGAGGCCTTCATCGGCTTCCTCGAGCACGCCTATCGCCTGCGCCCGGACCGTGGCCACCTCGAGGAGCTGATCGAGGGCTTCGACTACGGCCGCTACCGGACCACAGCCTTCTCCCGCCTCTCCAGCGGTTCACGGAAGAAGGCCAACCTCATCGCCGCCTTCTACCTGACCCCGCCCCTCCTCTTCCTGGACGAGCCGGTCGACTTTCTCGACTTCGCTGCCACCGAGTTCCTCTACCGCTGCATCAACGACGCTGTCGCGTCCGGCCGCTCGGTCCTGCTCAGCTCCCACATCGCCGAGTCCTTCACCCGCTGCACCCGGCGCCTCTACGTGCTCTCCGCCGGCCGGATGACCGGCCCCTTCTCCACCCCTGAGGACTCCGATGCCGTGGCGGCGCTGGTCAGTTAGCCGGGCCGCCCTGAAGGCGGTGATCGGACAGTTCGTGGGGCGTCAGACCGTCCTGGTTGCCGTCATCCTGTGCGCCCTGGCCGTCTGGTTCAGGGGCGTCGACCGACCTCCGTGTCAACCCGCGCGTCGCGGTCGCCGGACTAGTCCTGGCCGCCGTCGGCCTGTCGGCCACCATCGCCTCGACCTGGATCGGCTCCGGCCGCTGGGACGACCTGGCCCGCTTCCCTCTCCGGCGCGACGAGCTCGCCGGAGCCACCTGCCTCGTGGCCGGCGCCGTCATCCTGCTGGAGGCGGTTGTGCCCATCACCCTGTTCATCACGCTGGCCGACGGCGGGAGGGCTGGCCCAAGTTCTGAGGCGGGTATTGCCGCGACGACGGCGGTAGAGATGGTCGTCGTCGGGCTCGGAGCCTCGTCGCTGGGGCTGACTCTGTGGGCGGGGGACCGGATCGGGCTGCGCTGGGCAGCCGGTGGGGCCCTCGCCGTCGGAACACTCCTCTGGTGGCTCGCGCCTGCCGCCTCGGCCCTCCTCTTCGCCGTCTGCGTTGTGGCGATGCTCGGCTGCACCGATGGGTCTGCGGGTGAGCCGAACGCAGGTGGGAACCGTCCGTAGTCGCCGCAGCCTGGTGCTCGGTGAGCTGGCCACCGTGCGCACCACGCAGGTCAACACTCTGCATGATGCTCGTCGTCGGCCTCTTCCTCACCTACACCATGGCCCGCCGCGGTCTGACGATCCCACTGCCTATGGCCTTCGTCGTCGTCAACACGCCACTGAACGCCTACTTCTCCCGCTACCTCAGCACTCGCACCGTGGTGATGGCCGCCCCCGGATCGAGGCGGGTCCTTGTCGCTTATGCCCGAGACCTCACGCTGTTGTACATGACGTCCAACTGTCTGGTGGGCGCACTGATCGTCTGGCTGGGAGGAGGTCTTGTGGAGGTGGTTGCAGCCGGAGTGGTGGTCTCCCTTGCCGGGGCGTCGACCGCGGTCCTCCTGGAGATCTACTGGCCGCTGACGGGCTGGAAGTCCGAACGTGACGTCATGCGTCACCCGCGCAAGTACCTTCCGCCGGCTGTGGCGCTGCTCGCCGTCATGGTCGTCCACGCGCTCGCGCCGTAACCGCCTCGTAGGGCCTGCGGCGACTCGTTGCGCTCGGCACCCCTGTGCCAACCTCTACATACCTCCCGTAAAATATGTATGACCTTACTAAAATTAGGGTCGGATAACCTTGGCAAATTAACTGAGGCTGCCCTAAGGTCCTAGGGTGATCTCGTTCCGCCCTCGCGTCACCGAAGGACTCCTATGCGCCGTCGTACCTGCTCATGGCCCTCCCACTCACCGCCGTCCTCGCCAGCTGTGGAGTCGCCTCCCGCGCCGGCAGGGGCTCCAGCGCCGGCGCCTCCGCGAGCGCGTCCGGGCGGCGGGCTTCGAGGTCACCGACGTCGTCGGCCGCAAGGTCACCTTCAGCGCCCAGCCCAAGAGGATCGTCCTGAGCGAGTCCCGCCACGTCTACTCCCTGGCCTTCCTCAACAAGACCAACCCCATCGACAAGGTGGTCGCCTGGGGCGAGGACCTTCAGAAGGCCGCCCCCGACTTCTACGAGAAGATCCTCTCCGTGGCCCCCAAGGCCGCCGACCTGCCGACGATCGGCAACATCGCCAAGGACGGCCTGCCCATCGAGACCCTGGTGAGCCACAAGCCCGACGTCTTCGTCATGACCCTGGACGCCTACAACTCCGCCAAGGAGAAGGGCTACCTCGAAAAGCTGGACAGCCAGAAGATCACCTACGTCGTCACCGACTTCCGCCGCGACCCGGTGAAGAACACCGTCCCTCGGTCACCCTCATGGGCGCCGTCTTCGACAAGCGCAAGGAGGCCGAGACCTTCGTCAGCTTCTACAAGAAGCAGGTCGACCCCATCGTGGAGAAGGCGAAGTCCCTGACCTCCAAAGCCCACCACCTTCCTGTGGCGCGGCCCGCGTCAACGACCCCGGCTCCACCTACTCCACCGCCAACCTCGGCGCGATCGTCACCGCCACCGGCGGCACCAACATCGCCGACAGCCTCCTGTCCGGCGAGGAGGGCGTGCTCACCCCCGAGCAGGTCATCGCCTCCAACCCCAAGAACATCATCGCCACCGGCGGCGAGTGGCAGCAGCAGAAGATCAAGGACACCGCCCAGACCAGCTACGTCCACCTCGGCTACAAGGCCGACGAGGCCTCCGCCAAGGCCAGCCTGGAGCAGCTGAAGAACCAGCCCGGCTACGACCAGATCCAGGCCTTCACCGACCGGCACGTCTACGGCATCTACCACCAGTTCTACGACGCCCCCTACAACTTCATCGCCTACCTCACCTTCGCCAAGTGGCAGAACCCCGAGGCCTTCTCCGACATCGACCCCGCCGACGTCTGGAAGGACTTCCACGAGCAGCACATGCCCTGGAAGGCCGAGGGCGTCTTCTTCGCCCGATCTGATGGGCGACCCCAACGTCACGGCTCCTTCGACGACGTCGCAGTGCACCAGTCCGATACCGGCCGGGTCCGACGGTGCGGCGTCGACGACGACAGGCCGACGGGCCGGCCGATGCGCCCATCGACACGGCGGCGTCGGCCTACGCCTCCTACCGTCGTCGAACCGCGCGGCGCGTCGCGATGCTCCTGGGGCTGGCCACCCTGCTCCTGGCCGTCTTCCTCGATGGCCCTCATGGTGGGGGCCCGCTGGGGTTCAGCCCGGCCCAGGTGCTCGAGCCCTCTTCGACGCCGACTACGACCCGTGGGTCGCCAACATCGTCATCAACCTGCGCCTGCCGCCGGCGCTGCTCGCGGTCCTGGTGGTGCGGGCGCTGTCCCTGGCCGGCGTCCAGATGCAGACGATCCTCGACAACCCGCTGGCCGAGCCCTTCACCCTGGGGATCTCGGCGGCCTCGGCCCTCGGGGGCGGCGCTGGCCATCGTCACGGGCCTCGTGCTGCCTGTGGCCACCGGCGCCACCCCTGCCGATCGTGGCGATGACGGCGGGGCTGGCGGCCCCTCACCATCGCGATGGTCTCCAGGCTGCCCTCGGTGACCAAGGAGATGACGATCCCGCTGGGCATCGCCCCTGGTCTTCAGCTGCCAGGCGCTCCTGGCGCTCGTGCAGTACCGGGCCTCCACCGAGAGCCTCCAGCAGATCGTCTTCTGGTCGATGGGCTCCCCTCATGCGCGCCACCTGGCCGGCCGTGGCCACCGTCTCGGCGGCCCTGCTCGTGGCCACGCCCGTCTTCTGGGTCAACGGCTGGCGGCTGACCGCCATCACCCTGGGGGAGCGCGCGCCGCAGCCATGGGCATCAACGTGGCGCGCCTGCGGGCGTGGACCCTGGTCGGGTGTCTCGTTGCTGGCCGCCCTGTCCGTGGCCTTCGTCGGGGATCATCGGATTCGTGGGGCTCGTGGGGCCCGCACATGGCCCGCGGCCTGGTGGGGGAGGACCAGCGCTCTCGTGCCCGCCTCCATCCTGTGCGGCGCCACCCTGCTGACCGCCGCCCACGCCGCCAGCCAGCTCATCGTGCCGGGTGTCGCCGTGCCCGTCGGCATCCTGACCGCCCTGGTGGGTGTGCCGGTGTTCCTCACCATCATCTTTCGGACGCCAGCGCTCGGCGGTCAGGAGCGGTTCATGAGCCTCGTACTGAACGACCTCACCTTCTCCTACGGCAGGCGCGCCGTCCTCAAGGGCGTCGACGCCACCTGGGAGACGGGGCCAGACGGTCGGGCTGCTCGGCCCCAACGGCGCCGGCAAGTCCACGCTGGTCACCTGCGTGGCCCAGCTGCGCCGCCACCTGGGGAGGTGACCTTCGCCGGGCGCCGGGGCACGACCTGCGCGGCACGATCGGATACATGCCGCAGGGCCTGCCCGGCGACGCCGCCCCTGACCGCGCTGGAGTCGGTGCTCACCGCCTCGCGGCGCGGGCATGACCTGGCACACGAGCCGGGCCGACATCGACCTGGCCTGGAGCGCCCTGGACGAGCTCGGGGTGGCCGAGCTGGCCGACCGCCCACTGGGCCAGCCTCCGGCGGCAGCGCCAGCTCGTAGCCCTGGCCCAGACGCTCGTGCGCGAGCCCGGACTCATCCTGCTCGACGAGCCCACCTCCGCCCCTCGACCTGTGCCGCCAGGTCTCGGTGCTCTCCCACGTGCGCCGGATCTGTCACCGGGATACCGGGCGCCTCGCCGTCGTCGCCCTGCACGACCTCAACCTGGCGGCCCGCTTCTGCGACCGCCTCGCCGATCCTCGCCGGCGGGATGGTCCGTCGCCGAGGGATCGCCCGCCGAGGTGCTCCAGCCCGACATCCTCGCCGAGGTCTACGGGCTGCGAGTGCGGATCGTGCCCGACGGCGACCACGTCATGGTCGCCCCCGAGACCGACCAGGAGGCCTGAGCGGGAGCTGCTGTCAGGTGTTCCGGCGTTGAATGAAGGGCACCAGCAGGGAACCACCCCAACCGAGTACCAGATGGACGATGCTGATGCTCAAGGTGCTGGAGAGAATGGCGTCGACTCCCTTGGATCGCACGGATGACGCCGATGACAAGGATTAGCCAGATCACCGGAACCGCTGCACCCCACAATGCGAGATACCGATGGTGTCGGATGCAGGCGCGCAGCAGTCGCCAGCAGCGGCCCGCGAAATAAAGACGAAAAGCCCGGATTCGTGCGAGCGTTGCCCAGCATGTGAGGCCCGCCGTCAGAAATAGGGGAAGAAGAAGGAATTCGCTAGGGCAGGTCGGAGGTTCTGACCAGGGCGAGAAGTATCGTCGTCAGCAACATGCACCCGAGCATTCCGAAGTGAGCAACGCTCAGGAACTTTAGGAGGAAGGAACTGACCGCAATGCGCGCCATGGCGTGCACGGAAGTGTGGGCCGTGTAGGCGGCAGCGCCTTGGCCGCTGCACGGGGTCTCGTGCGGCGATCGAGTATCTGGAACTGGAGGAGGAGAGCCTCCTCGCACAGGGGGTCGAGCCTGAGCGCCTCGTGCAAAGAGGCCTTGGCCGCCTCCGGGTCGGCTGTTCTCTGCGCGGCGGCCAGGGCCGCGTGGCTGTCGGCGCCTCCGGGAGAGCCTGACCGCCTCGTGGGCGTACAACAGCGCCTCCTCCGTATGCCCCATCCTGGTCAGTGCCGTCGCCATGAGGGAGAACAGCGAGACGTCCTCGGGGGACAGTTCCAGCGCGGTCCTCAATGAGTGCTCCGCCTCCAGTTCCTTGCCTTGGTAGATCAGGGCGTGGGCCAGAAGGCGGTGGGCCTCGGAATAGTCCGGCGCTGCTGCAATCGCTTGTCGAGCCATGGCCTCGGACTCCTCGAGTCGACCTGCGGCGCTGTGCGTGACCGCCAGGACCGTGTAGGTGAGTCCGGCGTTGTCTGGCTAACCGGCGAGCAGGCGGGTGAGGATCTGCATGGCTTGCTCGTCCTGCCCGGCCTCGGTGAGCTGGAAGGCCCACGTGAGCTCGCGCTCGTAGGCATCCTCCAAGGACCTGCCGCCTTCGGATGACGTCGTCGGCGTGCTCATAGCAGGCGGCGTCGTTTCATCCACTCGCGCAGTTCCTCGTACTCCCTGGAGGCATCGGAGTACTCGACGACGGTGCGCGCGGTCTCGAACCAGGGGCCGGTCGAGGGGCGGACTTCCTTGAGGGCTGCGTCCATGTCCTGCATATTCATGAGCCGAGGTCGGCCGGTGCGCACCGAGTCCATGAGCGCCTTCTCAGCAGCGGAGTCGCACACGTGCGACAGGTCTGCCCCGGTCAACCCCTCGGTCGCCCGTGCCAGGGCCTGCAGGTCGATTCCTCCACGGGTCGCTCACGCAGGTGCGTGTGCAGAATGGCGGCGCGCGCCGGCTCGTCCGGGTGGCAGGACGAGCAGGGTCCGGTCCAGCCTCCCTGGGCGGCGCAGTGCCGGATCGATGTCCCAGGGGCGTTGGCGGCGGCCAGCAGGTAGATGCCCTCGTTGTTGCTGCCGACGCCGTCGAGCTCCTCAAGCGAGCTGAGCTAACGAAAGCTGCGCATGCTCGAGTTATGTGAGAGTGAGCGCTTGATGCCGATAGCGTCGAGCTCGTCGAGGAAGAGGACGCAAGTGCGTGGTCGCGGGCCTGCTGGAAGATGTTGTGGAGGTTGGCCTCGAGTTGCCGATGTAGGGATCAGCGATGTCGGAGATCGTCACGGATAGGAAACCTGCTCCCATCTCACCGGCGATGGCACGGGCGATGAAGGTCTTTCCCGTCCCCGGCGGACCGTACAGGAGCAGGCTGCCGCGCAGGCTCTGCCGTAGAGTCGGCGCAGTTCGGGGTTGCGCATAGGCGCCAGGGAAGGAGGCCTCGAGTCGGTTCTTGACCTCGGTCATACCCCCTCGACGTCGGCCAGGCGTACACCGGCCCGCTCCACCTCCCAGTCGGCCGGGTCACTGGGCCGTCGGCCCTGACCGGGCGAGGCTCGCAGAGAGCGGGGTCGGAGTCGGAGGGCTCTGAGGGCCTCGAAGAGACGAAGGGCGCAGCCGGTCCGCCGAGGTCCTCCTCGGCCCGCCGCCAGTCGAAGTCCCCGGTGTTGTCCGGACGTCGTTGAGCTGCCGAATGCCGGAGCCTCCGATGACTCGGGCCCGGTGGGGTGGTGACAGCCTCCGAGGGATCCTCCTTTCCCTGGGGGACACCCGCCGGTGTCGATACGCTGGTCGCCTGCTCTTCCAGCATGCTTGCCGCCTGCTCAGCGGGGGCCTGCGCGGTTTGCGGCGAGAGCGCTCTGGCCATGAGAGCGCGGGCGGCGTCGTCGGTCGGGGGCGTGCTGAAGGGCGATGGCGCAGTGAGTCACCGCCTCAGCGCTTCGGCCGGCATCCATAAGGAGCTCGGCCAGGTGAGTGCGCAGCCGGACGTCATCGGGGGCGGTGTCCACAGCGCGTGTCAGGGAATCAATCAGCGGGTTGGTCACTCGGTCGTCTAGATGCGGGCAGCGACACATGTGCTGTCGCGATCCTGTGGTGCGCCCGCCTGCTCCGTGCACCGCATCACGCGCCCGTGTACCGCCGTGCGGGCTGAAAATATCCCTACCCTCAGGTCATGACAGCTTTCGCCGGACGCCCCCACCGACAGCGGGTTGAGGGCGGCCTTCCCCACCACGCTCCTCATCGCCCCTGGCCGCGCTCGCGGCCGTCGCGCCCCTGGCCACCGACGCTCACCTGCCGGCCTTCGCCCAGATGGCCGACGACCTAGCCGTCTCCGCCTCCAGCGTCCAGCTGACAATGACGACCTTCCTCGTGGGGATCGCGCTCGGCCAGCTGACCATCGGGGTGCTGTCCGACCGCGTCGGCCGCCGCCCCCTCCTGCTGTGGGGCAGCGTGCTCGCCCTGGCCGCCAGCATCGGCGCCGCCCTGGCCCCGACCCTGCCCGTCTCCTGGGGGCCCGCTTTCTCCAGGCTCGGCGGGCCGCCGGCATGGTCCTGGGTCGGGCCGTTATCTCCGACCGCTCCCGCGGTATCACCGCCGCCCGGGCGCTCAGCGTCGTCATGGCGATCCAGGGGATCGCCCCCGTGGTCGCCCCCATCCTTGGTGGCGTGCTCGTCGAGCCCATCGGCTGGCGCGGCGTCCTAGGGGTCGTGGCCGCCTTCACCGGGCTGCTCGTCCTCATGGTGGCCCTCTGGGTACCTGAGTCCCTGCCCGCCGAGCGGCGCCACGACGGCGGACTCGTCAGCCCGTTGGTGGGGCTGACCGGGGAGGCCAGCGGTGCCGCCTTCGGCGTCGTCATCGTGGCCGTCGGCGTCATCGCCAACATCCTGGCGGTCTCGGCCTGCGCGAGAGGGGCGAGAAGGAGCGCATGGCTGCCCAGGAGGCCGAGCGTCAGGCCCACCGCCTGGGCGAGTAAAGGCTCATGCCCCGCAGACTCTGTGGTGTCTGCTCAGGAGGCCTCGGCGCAGTCGCGTCGTCGGGAGAGGCAGCTCGATGGCACCGGATGAGGTCCACGGACTTGGCGACGCTGGTGGCCGACAGGTCCTCCACCGCCCTGGCGACGATGACGCGGTTCCGGTGGATCTCGCGGATCCTGACCCGGGTCCAGCTAGTCTCGCCCGTTTGCGGATCGTCCTCCTCGGCGAGCCAGTCCTCCGCCAGAAGCCGCAGACCGATCGCGTCCAGGACCGCCTCGGCCTCGTCGAGCTCCATGGCCTCGCCGCGCCGGATCCACAGCCGGTCGTAAGGATGAACCGGCCGTCCGCACTCATCTCGATATAGCCCACATGCTCCCCGTCCTCGCGACGCAGATGATCGAAGACGTCCTCGGGATCGGGCAGGCCTTCCGGTGGAGGGGTGCTCATGCGTGCCAGGCTACGGGCTGGCGAATGCCTCCACCACCGGTGCAGGCCTGTCGCTTCCGACGTGGCCTGATCTACCTCAAGCCACGAGTGGCTGATAGCGCTGGCGGGCGGCCTCACCGGAGGTTCCGACCATATTTCCAATGACTGCCCAGGACATCCCAGCGTCCCGAGCGCCTCTGATGGCATCAAGGACATGCCGTTCGGCCTGGGCCTGTTCAGCAACTGCGTCCCGCAAGGCCGCTAATCGCGGCCACGTCGACCTCATCGGCCTCGATTGGGTCGTAGTTCTCGAAGCGGGCGGCCAGCCTCGTCGGCATGCGCCAGATCTCGTCAACAGTAGCGGGGGCATCGTCATCACCTCAGAAACTTCTCCTCGGGCACGCATGGCGGACGATGACGATTGTGGTGATGCCTTGAATGTAGCCAATCTCGAGAACAAGGGCAGCCCGGTTGGCTCCCAGGAGCATAGTGAAACCATCTCCCATGTCCCAGGCCCGGATGGGGTGGTGATAGGCGTGAAGGATGTCAGCCTCGCTCAGGCCGTGCTTCAGCGCCGATCTGGCAATGATCGGATCGTCCACAGATCCAAGGTAACTTGCGATGTGCTGTTTGGTCGAGGGGTGTGAGTCCCAGGGTGACGCTGGTGGTTGTCGCAGGTTTGGCTGCCCGGTGAGCGTGCGGATGCCGCAGATGTGTTGGCTGACATCGGCGTCGAGCAGGGTGCTCATGCGTGCGCAGCCTATCGGGCTGGCGAATGCCTCCACACCGGTGCAGGCCTGTCGCTTCTGCGGATTGCGTCACAATTGGCGACTCTTTCCGGGGGCGGTACGGCATCTCGCCGGCAACCTCGCAGAGGTGACTTGGGGCGTCGGTGCTGGTCAGGGCTGGTTGCGGGAGGGGAGTGTGGCGGGTCGAGGCTGGTGGACTCTGAAAAAGTCGCCAATCGTGACACTTCGGCGGTGCGTGGGGCTTGGTGGGCTGATCGAGAACGTATTGACGACGAGGACTGCGTTCTCCCGCAAATCTCTAGGGTGCGGCCTCAGTCATCTGCGGGAAAAACGCAGTCCTCGCGAGATATCGCAGTTCCCGATGTGCCGGAGCTGGCGGGTGCACCGCCCTGGCGCCGCCTGAACTGTCCGCCATGCTGCCGTGGGCGGGTGCTTCACGAGGGGATGGCTCGCGATGCAGCGCGTGTCGCAGGTCACCTGCTGTCCGTGGAATGGATCGTCCAGCCCCTAAGGTTGAGCCAGTCAGACTCAAGGTTGCGCCATCGAGTTGACAGAACTCGACTCAACCACAATCCTGAGTGCATACGACTCAACCTGAAGTCGCCGGGGCATCCGGCCTTCACCTCAGACATCGACTGACAACAACTCAGCAACCACAAGGAGCACATCACGGCACGCGCTGTCGGTATCGACCTCGGTACCACTCAACTCTGCTATCGCCGTCCTCGAGGGTGGCGAGCCCACCATCATCCTGAACGCCGAGGGCGGCTGCACCACCCTCCGTCGTCGCCTTCTCCAAGTCCGGCGAGATCCTCGTCGGCGAGATCGCTAGCGCCAGGCGGTCACCAACGTCGACCGCACCATCTCCTCGGCCAAGCGCCACATGGGCATCCGACTGGTCCGTCGAGATCGACGGCAAGAAGTACACCGCCCAGGAGATCAGCGCGCGCATCCTGGCCAGCTCAAGACCGACGCCGAGGCTCTACCTGGGTGAGCCCGTCTCCAACGCGGTCATCACCGTCCCGGCCTACTTCAACGACGCCGAGCGCCAGGCCACCAGGAGGCCGGCACCATCGCTGGCCCTGACCGTGGACCGCATCGTCAACGAGCCCACTGCCGCGGCCCTGGCCTCACGGCCTGGACAAGGGCAAGGAGGACGAGCTCATCCTCGTCTTCGACCCGGTGGCGGTATCCTTCGACGTCTCCCTGCTCGAGGTCGGCAGCGACGACGACGGCTTCTCCACTATCCAGGTGCGCGCCACCAACGGTGACAACCGCCTGGGCGGCGACGACTGGGACGCCCGCATCGTCGACTGGCTGGTCAAGCAGGGTCAAGAGCAAGGACGGCGTGGACCTGTCCAAGGACAAGATCGCCATGCAGCGCCTCAAGGACGCCGCCGAGCAGGCCAAGAAGGAGCTGTCCCCGGCGACCTCCACGAACATCAACCTGCAGTACCTCTCCATGAGCGAGTCCGGCCCCATCCACCTCGATGAGAAGCTGACCCGCTCCAACTTCCAGGAGATGACCGCGGACCTGCTCGAGCGCACCAAGATCCCCTTCCACAACGTCATCAAGGACGCCGGGGTCAAGGTCTCCGACATCGACCACGTGGTCCTCGTGGGAGGATCCACCCGCATGCCCGCCGTCACCGAGGTGGTGCGCGAGCTGACCGGCAAGGAGCCCAACAAGGGCGTCAACCCCGACGAGGTCGTCGCCATCGGCGCGGCCCTCCAGGCCGGTGTCATCCAGGGCGACCGCAGCGACGTCCTGCTCATCGACGTCACGCCGCTGTCCCTGGGCATTGAGACCAAGGGCGGGGTCATGACCAAGCTCATCGAGCGCAACACGGCCATCCCGACCAAGCGCTCCGAGGTCTTCTCCACCGCCGAGGACAACCAGCCCTCCGTGCTCATCCAGGTCTACCAGGGCGAGCGGGAGTTCGCCTGGGACAACAAGCCGCTGGGCACCTTCGAGCTGACCGGTATCGCCCCCGGCCCCCGCGGCGTGCCCCAGATCGAGGTCTCCTTCGACATCGACGCCAACGGCATCGTCCACGTCTCGGCCAAGGACCGCGGTACCGGCAAGGAGCAGTCCATGACCATCTCCGGCGGCTCGGCCCTGCCCAAGGAGGACATCGACCGCATGGTCAAGGAGGCCGAGGCCCACGCCGAGGAGGACAAGAAGCGCCGTGAGGACGCCGAGACCCGCAACTCCGCCGGAGCAGCAGGCCTACTCCATCGAGAAGCTCCTCAAGGACAACAAGGACAAGCTGCCTGAGGACGTCCACTCCGAGGTCTCCGAGGCCGTCACCGACCTCAAGAAGGCCCCTCGAGGGCGACGACATCGAGCCGGTCAAGACCGCTCAGGAGAGGCTGAGCTCGGTGGCACAGAAGGTCGGCGAGGCCATCTACCAGGCCGACGCCGCCCAGGCCGCGGGTGACGCCCGATGCCACCGGCTCGGCCCCCTCCGCTGGCGCCGCGTCCTCCAACGACGAGGACATCGTGGACGCCGAGATCGTCGACGACGAGGACTCCAAGTGACCTCGGCCGGCCCCTACCCCGAGAACGAGGGCATCGACCCCGAGGCCCAGGCGGCCGTCGAGTCGGCCTTCGAGGAGGTGCCCGACGACGTCCGCGATGAGCTAGCCCAGGGCGCGCCTGAGGGCGCGGCCGAGCCAGTCCGATGCCGCCGCCTCCGACGAGGGGACGCGGCGGACGACCTCCTGGCCCAGGCGCAGGCCCAGGCTGCTCAGGCGGCCGACGACCTGGCCCGGGCCCGGGCGGACCTCTACAACCTCCAGCAGGAGTACCAGGGGCTCGTGCGTCGGTCCCGCGAGGGCGCTGCCTCCCCACCGCCAGGCCGGCGCCGCCGACGTCGTCGAGGCGCTCATCCCGGTCCTCGACGAGATCGAGCTGGCCCGCCAGCACGGTGACCTGACCGGCACCTTCGAGACCACGGCCGGCAAGCTCGAGTCGATCCCGGCCGAGAAGTACTCCCTGGAGCGCTTCGGCGCTGTGGGCGAGGTCTTCGATCCCACGCTGCACGAGGCCCTCATGGCCACCGAGTCCAGCGAGGTCACCGAGCCCACCATCGCCGCGGTCCTCCAGCCCGGATACCGCCTGGGCGAGCGCGTCGTGCGCGCCGCCCGCGTCCAGGTCGCCAACCCGGCCTGAGCCGGTCATCGGACCACTGCGGATCCACCGCATCTCAACCGACCTCTCGGGTCCGACGGCGGGCCCGACCGCCGAAAACGCCGGCTCGGGCCCGCCGTCGGCCGAGGTTGCCCCATGACTTTCAACAGCTTGTATCAGTAAGGAAAACCCACGATCACCCGGATAGGAGGCGGTGAGACGACCATGGCCAGTCAGGACTGGCATGACGAAGGACTTCTACGCGGTCCTCGGCGTGAGTAAGGACGCCGACGCCGCCGCCATCAAGAAGGCCTACCGTACGCTCGCGATAGTACCACCCCGACCGCAACCCCGACGACGCCGCGGCGGCGGAGCAGTTCAAGGAGATCGGGGAGGCGTACGCCGTCCTGTCCGACGAGGCCGAGCGCAAAGCGAGTACGACGCGATCCGCTCCATGGCCGGCGGTGCCCGCTTCCAGGCCGGGGCCTGGAGGCGCCGGCGCCAGCGGCCGGATTCGACATCTTCTCCTCCATGTTCGGCGCCCAGGGCGGCAATGTCCGTTTTCGAGACCGGTGCCGGCGGCGCTCAGCCCGACCTCGACGACCTGCTGCGCATGTTCGGCGGCGCTCTAGCCCCACCTGCTCCGGCGGCCGCCCCGGCCCCTTCGGCTTCGGCGGCTTCGGTTCCCCGCCCCAGCCGCAGAAGGGCTCCGACGTCCTGACCTCGGCGTCGCTGGACTCTGCGCGATGCCGTGCCGGCACCACCGTGGAGCTCACCGCGGACGGACGTACCATGAAGGTCCGCATCCCGGCGGGCGTGCGCGACGGCCAGAAGATCTCGCCTGCTGCGGCAAGGGACGCACCGGCCTCAACGGTGGCGAGAACGGTGACGCATGGTCGGTCCATCAGCGTCAACAAGCACCCGGTGTACTCCATCGACCCCGTCTGACGGCGCCAACCTGCGCATGGACCTTCCTGTCACCCTGCGCGAGGCCGCCCCGCGCCACGGTCGAGGTCCCGCTGCTCGTCGGCGGCACCTCCAAGATCAAGATCAAGCCCGGCATCCTCGGGCACCGTCATGCGCCTGCGCGGAAAAAGGCGCCACCACCTGGAAGAAGACCGGCGACCTGCTGGTGACCATCGAGGTGGCTGTCCCAAGAAGCCTCCAAAAGCCGCATAAGAAGGCCCTGGAGGCTCTCGATGAGGCCATGGGCGACACCGACCCGCGGGCGACCATGGAGGAGGCCGGGCACGTGAGCCGGCGTCGGCGCCGGGCAGGGCCTGGACCACCTGGTGAGGACGCGGCGCGGCGCGCGGTCTACGTGGTCTCCGGTGGCGGCCCGAGCTGCCGGGATGCACCCCAGACCCTGCGACAGTACGACCGGCTCCGGGACTGGTCCGCCCCGCCCGACCTGCGGGCGCCGCGCTACTCCCACTCACGACGTCGAGCGCCTGCGCCGCATCCAGGTCTGTCCCAGGAGGGCATCAACCTCGAGGCGTCGCCGCATCCTCGCCTGGAGGCCCGCGTCGGAGGAGCTGGAGGCCGACAACGCCCGCATGCGCAGCCGGGAGGCCGTCGTCCAGCGGATCTTTCGCCGCGGCCGCTGAGCGAGGTCCAGGTCGTCGCGCCAGCGACAGGGGCGTGAGCCTGAGCGTCGCCGCCTGAGCCGCGCGGCGGGCGCACCGCCAGCGCGGCGCACTGCGGGTGCCGTGAGCACGGCGCTCGTGCGCGAGCGAGGGCATCACGCCCCTGAACGCTGTTGTGGGCCGGGGCTGTGCGATCCGTCAGAGCTGTGTATCCCTATCCCTGGTGGGGATGACAAGACGCGGTCCCTTAGTTCTTCGGGGGATGTCGGCACCTTTGGCTCATGTCTCTGCGGGGGATGTATGCGACGATGCTGCCGACAACTGTCGGTGTCGTGCATATGACGACTTCTTTCACCAGCACCCGGGATCTTCGCTACCCGGCCCCGGACGCAGCCGCGGGGACTGATGCTCCCACCTCATCGCGATGGCGAATGTCCCCGTGTGGGTGGCGAAGAACCCGCCGGACGGGTACCGGTGCTCGTTTCACCTGTCGATGGCCGACAGCGCTTATGGCTGTTCATCCGATGCTCTTCAGTTTGATCACCGCGGGTCTGCTGTTGTCTCGCGATGCTACTGTTCGGTTTCGGGCTCATGACCATGATCAACCGGCGTATCGCGCGGGACCCAGGGCTATCTGGCAGTCACTCACCGGGTAGCGGAGTGCGGGACGTGAGCCGACGCCGCAGGAGGCCTGCCCGCGCGCGAGCGTGCGACCGTCGATGCGCGCCGCCTGGTCCGGCGCCGGGGCTGGTGGATGCTCCTGTTCGGGTTCCGTCCGCTGGCATTGTCTTCCCCGGCGCGACATCAATACGGCTAACTCTACGGACTGGTTGCGGTGCTACTTGCGGGATGGCTCGCACGCCGGCAGTTTCGGCGGCTGGTGGTGGCGACGCTATCGCCACTCTTACCGAGGATAGCGCTTTTGCTGATGATTGCGTTTCCTTTCTCAGGTGAGTCCGCGACCGAGCTGGAGCGACGACCTCTGAGCAGGCGCTTCTGCCGTGGTCTCATCACCAATCCGGGCAGCTGGGCGAGTACCGCACCCGCGGCGCCGTCGCGCCCATTTATCCTCCTGGCGGTTGTTGTCATCGGGGCTCGCCTGGCCGACACTGATCTCATCGTCCACCCTGAACGGCATCGGAGTCTGCTGGGCAGGATGGTTGCGGTTGGTGGCTACTTCTGGGAGCACTCGGCGCATTGCCGATGACTAGCAGATGGGATGATGCCGATGCCGCCTGAGTGCGCTGCCCAGGGCGTCTTCAGGCTGGCCGGCGGATGCGGTTAGCTGGCGCTGCTGGTGCTCTACGCCGGCGGCTCGAGGCTGGACGGCCGGCTCACCGAGCACTGCGGTGGCTCGCCTCTCGGCTGTCGGGCGTCGGTCAGATGACCGGTCTACGCGGAGATCGAGACCGATGCTGTCCGGGACGATTTTTGTCATCCTCCCCGCCCTCATCGGGCAGCGCTTGTGGCTGGGACCGATCGCGGCCGCCGTGGCGGTGCGCGCGCCTGGCGCTGCTGGCTGTTGGGCTGTGCGTCGGCATCTTTGGCGCGGCGGTCACGCCGGTCCCTTCGAGACCCTGTTGCGCACCGCCAGGTCGCGCAGCGAGCTGTGAAACCCGCCTCGCCCGGCGCCACGGGCGGCAGCCAGCCACCACAGTCGTCATCCGGCCGGAGTTTCTGAGAAGCAGCGCCCACCCTTAGGAGGTGGAGCGCTGCAAGTAGGGTTCCACCTGGGGAAGCGAGATCTGGCGGTGTGTTGCGTCGTATTGTCAACGGTACAGCACATCTCATCACCTCTTTCACTGGTTCCAGCGTGCGCTACCCGGCCCCGGACGTAGACTCGGCGGCTTCTGCATGCTCCTCATCGCGTGTGGCTAACGTGCAGTGGAGCAGCGCCAGGCTAGCATGCTCGTCGGTACTTTCTCTCGGCCCCGGCGGCCGATGCCCTGGTGGGTGTTCGTCCGGGAGCTCTCTGTCGACCACCGGGCCTACCGCTGTTCGCGATGCTGTTCGGCTTCGGGCTGATGACGATGATCAATCGGCGTATCGCCTCCGGGACGACGAGCCATCTTCAGTCCCTCCCAGGGGCGGATGCGGGGCGTGAGCCGACGCCGCAGGAGGAGGCCTGGGCCCGTCAGCGGAGCCGTCGGTCGACGCCCGTCGCCGTGCGGCGCCGCGCGCGTGGACGATCCTGTTCCGGGCTCCGTCCACGGCATCTTCTTCCTCTGGCGACATCATCGGCGCCTGCGGGCTGCGTCGTCAACCTCTTCGCCGGATGGTCGCCCGCGCGCAAATTGCAGTGCACCCTGCTACGCCCGCCGAGCCTCCATCATTGCGCTGTGCCGCGTTCGCTCGCTCTTCCTGGTCGATGGCTCGCTCTCCGGAGACCGCCGCCGTATGGTCCGGGTGCAGCAGGAGAGCCGATCACGATAGCGCTGCCCTGGTTCGTCAGCCAATACCGCGACTGGACCATCGCTGTCTGTTCGATCCAGGTCCTCTGCGCTCATCGTCGCTAGCGCGTCGCGAGCAGCGCACGGCTGACACCGGCATCATCATCCAGCGGAGCGGCACCGCAGGTCTGCTCAGCGCGACAGGGATCGGCGGCCTGGCGTGAGCGCGCGCGGCGCCCATAACGCCTGACCAACGATGATGCGTCTCGCGCGTGGCCGTGGGACTGCGGCGTGAAGAGCTCTTCCGGCCTGGCGGGCGCCTGCGGTTGGTTGGCGCTGTTGGCCCTAGATGCCGGTGTGGGCCCAGGGCGACGGCGGGTTGACGGGGCGACGTCGGCTGGCCTCCGCCGTCGGGGCTGCCGTTCCATAGACGGCCTACACAGAGTCCGCGAACGATCACGTTTCCGGGACCATCTCCCACATCGTCCTCTCCTGGCCGTGGGCGCGGCGCGCGTCAGGTCAGGCAGGCTTACGGCTGCCGCTCATCGCCGTGGCGGTGTGGCTGGTGACGGTCGTGCCTGTGCCGATCCTGGAGCACGAGGCGCGAGGCATGCCGGTCTTCGAGGCCCTGCTGCGCACCGCCGTGGCCCACCCAGCGAGCGCAAGCGGTCGATGGCTCCGCCGGCTGCCGATCCAGGTGCCTGAACCGAGGCCGGCCTTCCTCGGGCCACTGTCCTCCGGAAGAATGGCCAGGGCGGAGGATCCCACCTTTCGGTGGAGGCGATCTCGGCGCTTTACGCGGACGCCGCGTGATGACGGGCGCTTTATACGGTCGAGCCATGAACACGACGACTTCATCTCAACGAAGCTCCCGCGGCCTGCGGTGCCCGCTCCGACGTCGCCCGCGGCTTCATGCTGCTGCCTCGTCGCCCCTGGCCAATCGTGGGGCTTCTGGAGCTACGGCACCGGTCGATTCACGCCGTCGACCGCCGACGGGATCTGGCCCCTTCCATCAACGCCCTGCTCATTCACGAGCGCGCCTATCCGCTGTTCGCGCTGCTCTTCAGCGTCGGGCTGGCCACGATGGTCAACCGGCGCACCGCATCGGACGCCGGCACGCCTCACCGCCAGGATCGAGCCGGCGGGCTCCGAGCGCCGACGTCGGCTGCCGCAGGTCAGCCAGGCCCGCGAGCGAAGGCGACTCGTCGGTGCCGGTCGCCCTCGTGCGGCGCCGGGGCCTGTGGATGGTCCTGCTCGGGCTGGTCCACGGCGTCTTCTTTCCCCTCGAGAGATCATCGGCGCTCACGGCATCGTCGCACGATCGTCTTCGCCGGCTGGATTCGCCCACGCAAGCACCACAAGCGCCACGCTGGCGGTGTGCGCCCTCGTCCTCCTGCTCCAGGTCGTGCCGGTGCTCCTGTCCCGGTGTTCTCGGGAACGACGGCGGAGCGGCGCACTGCGGCGAGTACCGCCCCGACGGCTGCGGCACCTACTCGGCTCGGCCGGCCGGTGCTGTCCACGCCGCCCTGGTTTCGTGACCAACGCGTGGGTGAGTGGTTTACTCGCTCGCCGTCGGTGGCCTTCACCGCGATGGTTCTTTCCGGCCGCCTTCCTCGCGCCTGGCCGACTTACCGACCTCATCGCCCACCCCGAGCGCCACACGCGACCTGCTGGCGGCCGTTGGGCCTCGCGGCCTGGCTCTGCGCGCGCTTCGAGGCGCTCCACGAGATTCTCGTCCCGCTCAGATGCCCAGTCCTGGGAGATCGGCCTCCACGCTGATCATGGTCCTCAGCTGGCCCGCGAGGCTGCGCTGGCTCGCCGCTGCTGGCCCTCTACGCCGGCGACGACGGCGGACGGCCGACTGACCGGCCTCTGGCGGCTGCTCGCCGCCGTAGGCGCGCCGCCCCATGACCGCCCACCTCCCAGACGCCCACGTTCGGCACCATCTTCGCCATCATGCCGGGCTGACCGAACCCTGGGCTGGGGCGGCTTCCGCCGCCCCAGTCCTTGACGTGATGGTCTGGCTGGAAGGTGACCGTGGGTGTGTGCGCGGGCGGGCGACTCGGTGAGCCCGGCCCCTTCGAGGCCCTCCTGCACCGCCGTCGTCAGCGAAGCGACGCAACCGCGTGATGCCGGCGATGCCTCCCCAGCCCCACTGGCGCACTCCGGCTCGGTCCTCGCGCCCAGCCGGTGCGTGTGCAGGCGCCGACCGCCCTGGCTGACAACAAGGCTGCCGGACGCCGCTCGCCGGGGTCTGACCCGCAGCCGACTGGCCGCTCGAAGCCGTCGTCAGAATGAGAACCCTGGTCCTCGGGAGGACTCGGGGCTCCCCGCTCTGGGTGAGGCGCAGGCTCGAAGACAGCCCAGCGGAGAGGCGTGGATCACGGGACTTCCTACCGTGGGGCATGAAACTCCGCGACATCGTTCTGGCACGGGGTGCGTTATCCCTCCCCGGATGTGGCCCGTATTTCATGCTCCTGCTCTCCCAGCCAATATCCGCTTCTGGACCGGCGTGGCTGGTCTCGGCTAACGATGCCGCAGACGCGGCCTGGTTGTGGGTGCGCACTCTTCTGATCGACGCTTGGTCTATCCGCTGTTCTGCGATGCTGTTCGGTTCGGACTGGCCACCATGGTCAACCGGCGCATCGCCTCCGGGACGGAGAAACTATCTTCAGTCCTCCCCGGTGTGGAGGCGGGCGTGAGCAAACTGGCGCAGGAGGAGGTCTGGACCCGGTGAGCAGGCCACCGTGGACACCCGTCACTGGTGCAACGCCGTGTGTGGATGGTCCTCTTCGGCGCGGCCACGCCGTGCTCTTCTCGGTGACGTCATCGCTGCCTACGGGCTGGTCGCAATCATCTTCGCCGGATGGCTCGCCCATAACACTGGAAGCAGGCGTCCTCCGCCGTCGTTGTCGTGCCTGCGTCTCGTCATCGCCTTCATCATCGAAGGTTTCACTGACCTCTCCCAGGGTGCGGCCTCGGCGACGGATATGCGCGCGGGGGCAAGTCTTCTAACCCTGCCTCGTCACGGTATGCCTCTGGGCCGTCAACCTGAGTACGACGCCGATATCTCGTTGAGGCGGTTCGGCGATGTTCCTCGAGAACACCTGGCCAACACGGCCTGTCGCCCATCCTGAACTGACACCGCCGGCTCTGACCGGCGTCGATGCAGGCAGCCTGGGGATCGGGGCCGTGGGCGGTATGAGAGACCGCTCGGTGGGTACAGGAGGTTCGCGGGTCTGGGCGTTCCTGCACCAGGTGGCAGGGGCTGGCCGGGGCCTGCGGCTGGCTGTCTGCTGTTGCCTCTACACGCCGGTGGGCGGAACGGATGGTCGGCTGACAGGGCTGCGTCAACTGGCCTCAATGTGACCCGTCATCATGACGGCCTACCTCTCGAACCTTCCTCTTCGCCATCATCTTCCTGGCCCTTCCACGCCGACCGGCGCATCGGTTCCACCTGGGCGAGGCTCCAGGCCCGCCGGGATCGCGGCGGCGGTGCAGCTGGCGACGGTCGGCCTGTGCACGGTGCTGGGCGACTCGAGCGGGCCAGCCCTTCGAGGCCCTCACGCACCGTCGCCACAGCGAGCGCAAGCGAGCGACAACCCCGCCGCCGGCGTCCGACGATGACGCCTGGTCGGACGTAGTGCTGGTGGATGATATTGCGGCGGCTGCTCGCCGGCTTGGGGAACCCGCCTCGCGGACGCGCCGGCGGCACACGATCAGGCGACCGTCAGAGTGAGGGCCCTGGTCACTCAGGAGGAGGGCAAGGCCTTCCTCACCCCCTCGGGTGGGAAAGGATCAGGCCGGGCAGCCCTGGCGGGGAGGTGGTACAGCACGCGGCTTCGTGGAAGACGCGGGGAAACTCGCGACCTCTCACCGGCTCCAGGGCCAGCGCTTCCAGCCCCGGATGTGGCCCGTGGCTTCATGCTCCTGTTCATCTCCTGGCCAACATCCCTTCTGGGTGGCGACGACGCGCTCCTCAGCTTCCAGTGACGCATCGACACGGTCTGGCTGTGGGCGCGTACCCTCCTGGTCGATGCCGGGCCTATCCGCTGTTCGCGATGCTGTTCCGGTTCCGGGCTGACCATGATCAATCGGCGTATCGCCTCCGGGGACGCAGAGCTATCTTCAGTCCCCTGCCGGTGTGGAGGCCGGGCGTGAGCCGACGGGCAGGAGGTCTGGGCGCGTGAGCGGAGCACTGTTGGCGCGTCACCTGGTGCGGCGTCAGGGGCCTGTGGATGGTCCTCTTCGGCGCGGCCCATGCGCGCTCTTCTCTGTTGACATCCTCGGCACCCCTGCAGCTATGCGCAGGCGCGTCGCCGGATGGCTGACCCGCAACCTGCGGGCCATGGCCGTCAACGTCGTCATCACTGTCGCCACCATCGACGATGCTTTGTGGGCAGCCATATGGCGGCCCGGGCATGTTTCACTTGCGGCGGTGTGAAGCGAGGCAGTGGTCGGCTACGACTCTCTTGTCCTACGTCTCTGGCTCCACCCGTCACCTCCTGGGCCGGGAACTCGGTCACAACGGTGCTCTTCTCGATGGTGGTTCCGGCAGGCTCTCGGTGCACCCGCCTGGCCGACACAGACTTCCTCGCCCCACCCTGGGCAGCTGCCGCCTGCTGACCGGCGTCGGTCTGGGCGGCCTGGGATCGGGGCTGCGGGTGGCATCAGGTACGGCATCTGGGCCACGGGCGGGACCACAGCCTGGCTGGACCCTCCCGCTTCATGGGTGACCGGATTGGCCGGGGCCTGCGGCTGGCTCGCTCTGCCCAGCCCTCTACCGGCAGCCGACGGGCCCGACGGCAACAATACGTAACTG
>BNJV01001509.1_pt1 | contig 22077 bp, 22 predicted proteins | sample 8540591 | NCBI WGS metagenome assembly BNJV01 (sample SAMD00202457, study PRJDB9452) | human saliva metagenome | host: Homo sapiens | reverse complement strand
GTCCCTTATTTAAATTTTCTATTGTCTGGTCAATATTTTCAATCAATCTTTTCAAGGTTTCAGAAAATGAAAAACTGAACTTTCCAATCTTTTTAAAACAAGTTTGTTCTATGCAAATATACAAGACCTTTTTCGACTGTGTATCAAAATCCATTTTTCCACCACGATTCCTGATAACTATACTTATTGATATAATAATTTAATTTTTCACTTTTTATAAATTTCGTTGGTGTGTAAACTGATAAATTTAATTCTTCTAAAATAGAATTTTGTATTTTTAAAATTCAATAACTGGTTTTGACTATCAATTTCTGGATAATATGTAATCGGCTTATTCTTTTGAGGAAATTTCCTATATTTTTTTGTTCCATAATAATTTGTAATATGTTTTTCTGCTTCTTGATATTGTCATCATTTCTAGCAATTTATAAAAAAATCTGACGGCAAATTATCCAGTAACTCATCTTTTTCTGACTTCCTTCTTTTTCCCAGTCATTTATAACTTGTGTTGCTTTTTCAGTAAATATCCTACGCTCGAAATACCTTGTTCACTAAATGCATCATCATGATCTGATGTTATAATTGAAATTTGATTTTTAAATCTACAAGACTATTATTTACTGGAGTTGCAGACAATAAAAGGACTTTCGTATTTTTACCGCTTTTTATTACATCATGAAGTAATTTAAAAGTATCTGTTCATTATTAATTCATCATTCTCATCATATTTTAGCAATCCGATTTCTAAAATTATGTGACTCATCTATCACTACTAAATCAAATTTTTGACCAGTCAAATCTGCTTAGTTCATAACCTGATTTTTGATTCTCCCTTGGTTCTCGATAAATCTGTATGAAACATAATTTTGTAATTAAACATTTCATTCAAAAACTATCTTTATAATTTCCCTGTAAAAGAACGCCAGTTATCGTATAATTTTGCTGGTGTAAGAACTAATACATTATCATTTCTTATTTCAAAATATTTAATCACAGCAAAGTAGCTTCAAATGTTTTTCCCAATCCTACTGAATCAGCAATTATACATCCTCCATATTTCTGAAGTTTTTGTATAGCAGAAACGACACAATCCTTCTGAAAATCAAAAAGCGAATTCCAAATTTCAGTCTTTTTAAATTTCTCACTATCATTTTCAAATCTTTCAATTCCGCTATCCAGCCTATCTCCAAACAATTCATTTAATGTGAAATAATACAAAAAAATTCAGGGTTATAATTTTTATAAACAAATTCTAGACTTTCTAATAGTTCCTGTTTATAATCTTGTGTTACATCATTGTTATTCCAAATTTCATCATATATTCTCGACATGCCAAGTATCTGGGATTTTTCTAATTCTCCTTTTATTGTTGTATCAAAAATCGTAGCGATTTACTCTTTTTTTCATATATTTCAAGTGATGATGTCCCCTGAATCATAAAATCATCATCAATTATTAAAATATTCCCGTTTACTTTCTGATATGGCTTTTACTTTTTCTGACATTTACATTATTTTTTTATAAAAATCATACATAGCCTTTGCCTTAGCAAAATGCTTCAACTTATTTTTTTCCTTTATATCATAAGAATTGTACAAAATATCATTAGGTGTTATCTCAAATTCTCTTGATATTTCATTATTTTTTTAGGAATAAACTTCGTATCTCTTATAATAAAATTTATTTCCTTCACATTTTTTTAAATTTTTTTCCAGTGCCGTAAAAACTGATATGGTTAATTTATCATTAATGATATTCACCACAGCATTTTTCTTTTTCCGATAAAACTTCATTTATCTTCTCAATAAACTTTTTTTCGCTGAATTTCCCATTCTTTCACTATCCTCTACATTTTAGTTTTTACAACCTCGATTAATTCTCCCTGTATTAATTAAACTAGTAACTTAATTTTCTTTTTCTTCTAACTATTATACCACAATTTCTTATATTCTCACTATTTTTTTCACAATTTACCATCTTTTTTTCAATAAAAAGTAATTTTATACTAAACCCCATTTGAAAAAAGAAACGATTTACTATCTACTTTCTGACAAGGGGTCAAAACCTCTTGCTGAACAGAATTATAAAAATTCTCTTGTTTTAATGGGAAATAGTATTACTATTTGATTTTTCCCTTTTCTAAAAATAAACCTACCATTTAAACAAAAAATTAATATAAAATCATAACAAATCTACTTTTATACTATTTCCTATTAAAATAATAGATCCATTATAAATCCTATTTACCAAGATCTCTTAATCCTTTACCAGAAAACAAATAAATTTTTCAAACTGGATTTAGTATTACACATAAACAAAAAAGGAACTACCCAAAATCATAGTTCCTTTTATCTTAACAAAAATTATATTTAATCTTTCAACCGACTACCCTTACTCATAATCCCCATCTATCCTCACTTTTCGTAAAATCAATCCTTCTTTCGCCTTTAGATCCAACTTAATTTTCCCATTTGAACCTGTTCTAAATGTTCTGCCTTCTGTTACCAGATCGATAAATCTTTCGTCCTGATAATTTGTTTCAAATTCCACATTTTCCCAGCTGTTAAATGAATTGTTTATTACAACAATGATTAATTGATCTTCGATTACTCTTTCGTATGCAATTACATCTCGTTCATTGTCGGCAAATACTTCTCTAAATTTACCATAAACAAGTGTTTTATTTTCTAATCTTATTCTTATTAACTTTTTGTACCATTCAAATAAATCGCTGTCGACTTTTTTTGTTCATAAACTTCATTCTGATTAATATGTGATGGATTTTTTTCATTATCATACAAAAATTCCTTTCCATAACATTGGCTTTTCTGCAGTATGGGTCTGTTGCTCCCCACATTCCAACTTCATCGCCGTAAAATAGCATTGGTGCTCCAATATAAGTCATTTGGAATATTGATATTAATTTTAATATATCTTTTGGCTTAATTGGGCTGTTTCGCCAATCTATCGTTGTATTTGGATGATTATTTGAAGCTAGGTCAGGACGAATTCCATTGTATCCTTTTTCTAACTGCTTTCCTTCTTCCAAATTTCTTCCAACCACATCGTTTACGATTCTTGAATAAAAGTCTGTCTGTATCGTGCGAACCATTTAGATTTTGGCTTGCCTGCAATGCCTGATACGGATACCAGGTTCTTTTTTCTCGAAGTTCATTGAAAAAGTCCTGTGCCTTCAACTTGTATCTTACTCCACCTTCACGGCTTTGGTTTATGAAAAATCCAATAACTGTTTTTAACCATTCATAGTTCATTACAGTGTCAAATTTATTTCCGCCGTTAATATCTCCTGAAGCATTTCCCCAAAGTTCGGCAGTTATGTAGGAATCCTTCTTGCTGCCTTTTACAACTTCTCTCCATTCATTCCAGAAATTTTGATTTTCAAGACAGTTTGGCACATCTAAACGCCATCCATCGATTCCATCATCTTCCATCCAGTTTTCACTTTCTTTTCCATCAGGTCCGTACATCCATTTTCTTGTGATATTAAAAATGTATTCTTTATATTCCTGATTAAAAGTGTTAAATTCAGGAAGCGAGTCAAATCCACCCCAGGCGTTATAAATAGTTCTCTTTCTATTTGCTATTAATGTTTCAAATGCCTGCTCATCACTCATATCATCTGTAATCTGAACATGCTGTCCAAAATCTGTAAATTTGTACCAATCTTTATATTTAGAATTTTCACCATCTGCAAGCACCATATTAAATGTCCAATGCTCACTGCTGCTATGATTGAAAACTCCATCAAATATTACACGAATACCATTTTTATGAAATTCCTTTATCAAGTCAACCATTATCAAGTCTGACTCTGTCCAAACCCAGGTAGCTGGATCTTCTGTTTCTCCATATCCATTTTTTCCTCTGTTTTCACCCTTTAAGTTCACTTCCAGAAGTTTTAGCTCGCTGCTTGTCGTAGCCTTGTTTCCAAGCACATCCACGTATGACTTATTCCCATATTTATTATTCCTGTTAATTTCCACGCCATGAGTTTCTCCGCTTGTCTTTATTGTCCCAAAATCTGGCGAAATATGTCTAAAGTCATTTGCTCCATACTTATGGTTCTGATACGAGAAAAATACTGGATTTAGCCACACAGCATTAATTCCAAGCTCCTTCATATATGGTATTTTTTCCTTGATTCCCTGTAAATCTCCACCGTACATTCTGGCATATTTCAAGCTGTAGTCAATTTCACGTTCTCCCAGCTTTTCCCATATTGTCTGTTCCCTAAAGTCAGATGTCCATCGGTTTCTATCAAAATGGCTAATTACATTGTTACTTTTTTCCCATTTATATTCCTCCACAAAATTCTGTTCATGAAGTATGTTAGGCTTAAATGCCTCTGGTCCAAATTCATTAAAAATTGGATCATTGTAATGATTTCCATTGTAAAATCTATCTGGGAAAATATTATACCAAACAGCTTCTTTGGCCCAATTTGGTACATTAAACAGCTGTATATCCTTTAGAAGTTGTATTTACAACAAGTCTTTTGGGCTTGCTGTAGCTTAATGTCGTTCCATTAAAGTAGGCTCTTGTGCCATTATCCTCCAAAAAATAAAAATAATATAATAGTTTTTTTAGCTTCTTTTCCGAAGTTTATAATTCTTTTCAAAAATAGTCAAATCCATTTGTCTTATCCTGATATCTTTCAAGTTCGTAAATCATTTCATAGTTATCTTCTTCGTGTAAAAACAATGCTTATATATGCACGTTCCACATCGTTCATCTGAGTTCTTATTTTTAAACTCATACTCACTGTCAGACAATTTGTTAAAAATATTGCAAACTGTCGTATTTATGAACAATCGCCTTTAAATTTGTATTTTTATCAATCGCTTCATAAACAAATTTTTCCAGTTCCCAAATCTCCTTGTGCGAATAATGCTCCATTTTTCTCCTATTACAAGCTTTACTATTTCTATTTTCAGGATACCATTTTCCATCAATCAAGTATTTGTATTCATAAACTCCTTCAGGTGAAGCCAATGTCACTTCGTAATTTGTCCTTCAAAATGATAAATCGGCTCAGTATCAGGCTTCCAGCCATTAAAGTTCCCTGCAATTTCAACTTTATCCGCCTTTTTCCAATCCAAAATCAGAAATATTCAAATTCATTCTGTAAAATTTCATTTTAGTTAATGAAAAATGTCTTTTTAGATGGCGAATATTCCACATAAATATCTATTCCTTTTGAAATCCTGTTATTGATTTTTGGTGGTAAATTTTCGCCTACCACAGCTTCAAATTTTTTTGGCAAATGGAGCTGTATGATTGTAAGTTACACCGCTTATTGTACCATCTTTCTTCATCCTTTATTTCAAAGAAATAGCTTCCTGATTCAACATTTCCCATTTATATATATAATTTTCCCATTTTTGCTTTTAAATTCTCTTCACTATAAAATTTATTATCTTTGTAAATTATTAATTTTATAACCCATTTTACTCTCCTAATTATCTGTCTCTAATTTAGTTCAAAAATACTTTATATGCTCTGTATGTTTCATACAAAGTCCGCTTTTTGATGAAATTTCAAATAAAGATGCATTGATAAAAGTGCAGGCATCTATCGTTCTAATTCCATAGTAAGCCAGAAACTTCGCAACAGTTCCTCCTCCACCTTCATCAACTTTTTCCAAATCACTCGATTGATATTTAATCTCATTTTTATCAAATATTTGTCTTATTTCCTCAATAAATTCAGCATCTGCATCGTTTGCCATAGATTTTTCCAGCTTCCAGTATATTTTATGCAAATGCCAGTCCATAAGATAATCTGACTGCGTTTTCAATATCGTGAACAGACTTTATACACAGGATTTCATTGCAGCAGTAACATCTGACGACAAGGCTTTAGAATTCCACAAAAGTTTCCTCAATATCTGATCATTGTAATTTTCTGTAAGTGAAAGCATTTTTCCCAACAACATATTCAGGCAATGTCGACTTCAAGCTCAGTAGAACACTTCACTTCAATTTCTTCTTTATCTGTCAAATAAATCATAACAGTTTTCTCGTTTCCTCTATTCAAACAAAGGCTCTGAGCGAGTAAATACTAAATTCTATCATCTTGACCCGTATCCTCCAATCATGCTCTTATCAAGCCCCACATCCCGCAATTTTCCCATGAGCACAACTTCCAGCTCTGCTGTAAAGAAAATCATCTTCTTCTATTCCATAATCTTTTTCAATTTATCAAGTACAAACTGCTTTATGTTTACATTTTCATCATTTTAAAGGCATATTCCCAAATAATAATTTTTAGTTCCTCACCTTTAATAACATCTCTTGCCTTTCTTTCATCCTGCATTGTACGACAGATGCGGTAATATATCAGGCATGCTAAATACAGGCTCGTCATCTTTTCTCCAATGGAAAGTGTCACTTTGTCTCCGTTTTTAAGAAAACAACACCATGTAATGCAAGTGGAGTTGCGGACCCATTGATACTTTTTAGATTCCACCATAATAATGCGTGTTTAATAGTGCGAATTCTTCTTCTTCCATTATCGGATTTGGCTTCAAATCCAGTCTTGGTGAATCTACGTGAAACAATCATATTAATCCGCTTTTTATATCATTTCCGACAATTACTGCAATGATATTTTTATTTCTGTTGTTAAAATAAATTTTTATCCCTTTTTCAATTCCTTTTTCATTAATATTGACAAAACTATTTTTTTAGTTCCTTTTTCTGTCAAATCCACAAATTCTCTCTCAGTTTTGCGCAGAATCCAAATATTTTTATAATCTTCAGCAAAAGTCAAAAATCACTTTTTGTTCATCTGTATAATTTTTCCACAAATTTTCCTTTGTCAGTCTACCATCCTTTCCAAAGTCCACAAAATACACAACAAAAGATGGCTACTTTGAAAAATGTCCCAAATCAGCCACCTTCTTTCCAAACTAAGATTAACTTTTTCAATCTTATCAAATTTATTAAAAATTTACTAGAATTTTTCAAAAATTAAACTAGATAAAACATAATGCAAGATATTTTTAGAAATATCCCAGTTTATTAAATACATTTATTTAACTTCGTTCAATTTTCTTTTCCAATTCTTTTCCAGTTCTTCATATCCAGGTTTTCCTAACAATGCGAACATATTTTTCTTGTATGCTTCCATCTGGTTGATCAAATGGATTTACCTAAAAGGTATCACTTACTCCACATGCTTTTTCAAAGAAATAGAATGTATACCTAAATGATAAGGAGTAGCTTCAGGAATGATTTACGCATAAATTAGGTACATTTCCATCAATATGTGCCAAAATTACCCCCATCAGTTGCTTTTTATTTACATAATCCAATGTTTTCCCAACAATAAAAGTTTAGTCCATCAAGAGTTATCTTTATCACTTTCAATGACAAATTCACTTCTGGTTTTCCAATAGAAACTACTGTTTCAAAGAATAATCTTTTCCCTTCCTGAATATATTGTCCCCAATGAATGCAAGTCTGCTGAAAAATCTGCCGAGTTGAGATACAATCCTTTTTCCCTCTTTTCCTTCAGATTCTCAAACAATTGTTTCCACCATTCTATCAAATAGTGAACTCTTGGCTCATAATTTACCATTAATTCAAAGTCTTTTCCTTTTCTATGCAAGATATTTCTACAGCGCATATTGTAAAAAGCCTGATTTTTCATCATATTTTGTTTGCAAAATCATTCATTGCATCTTTTTGCTCAGCCATCAATTCATCAATATTAATTCCAGCCGCAGCAATTGGTAAAGTCCTACTGCAGTCAATGACAAATCTTCCTCCAACATTGTCAGGTACAACAAAAGTTTCATATCCTTCAGCTGTAGCAAGCGTTTTTAATGCCCTTTTTCCTTATCTGTTGTAGCATATATTCTTTTTGCAGCTTCTTCTTTTCCATATTTTTCTTCTAGCATTTTTGAAGACTCTAAATGCAATCACGAGGTTCAGTCGTAGTTCCAGATTTTGAAATTACATTTACTGAAAAATCTCTATCTCCAACAACTTCTGATAAATGTTGCAAATAAACACCACTCATATTTGTTCCTGCAAAGTAAATTTCGGAGTCTTTCTTTTATCTTTTGGCATGATTATTGTAAAAGCTGTGTGATAAAAACTCTATCACAGCTTTTTGCCCTAAATAAGATCCCTCAATTCCGATTACTATTAAAACTTCTAGATCATTTTTTAATTTTTCAGCACTTTTTATTCTAGTAAACTCATCCTTGTCGTAATTTTCAGGCAAGTCAACCATCCTAAAAATCATTTCCTGCTCCACTTTTTGAAGTCAATGTACTTGCTAATTCTACATACGGTTTAATCTGTCTTAATTCATCTTTCGTTAAAAATTTTTGCGAAATTGATAATTAAAATTCAATTTTTCATTTTTCTCCTTAATATAAATATTTTATTTTTCAGATTTTCTTAAAATCAAAATCCCTGTTGTTTCACACATAGTAATCCAACTTTAAAATTAAATAATAATATAACTACTCTAAAGACAAACTTCTAAAAATTATAGTCAATAATTATATCCCATTTTAAAGCACTTTTATTAAACTATTTTTCAACTAAAATGTATAACAAAAAGCACTTTTTCAAATTTTTCTAACTATTGATTTTAGATTTTTAAAAATTTTTATAAAACATAGTTGTCTAAATTATCAAACCAAAGTAGAATTAATTTTAATTACATACATTCAGCCTTTTTAACTTGAGTTTTTAAAACAGTTTTACTATTATTCCCTTATACTAGAATTAATCAAGATTAAACAAATTTCAACATCCTAACAAAATATCATAATTTCAAATTTAACTTATTCGTATTTTTGTTAAATTTCCCTTACTTACAGTCCCTTAATATTAAACTTTTCATCAAAATATATCAAATCTGCAAAATATCCTTCTTTATAAAGCCATATTTTTCATCACAGCTACAGCCTCTGCTGGATGAGAAAGTAGCCATTCTAAGGCTTCTTCTAGCAGAAACATGAACTTTTTCACAAGATTTTTCCTCCATCAATCATAACTAGGGCAGAACCTCCCAAAAGTACCTTCCAGCGAAACACATTTTACCATCCTATACAAAACTCTATTTCCTTCAAACATAAATTCCGTCATATTATCAGTTCAGCAGTGACTAACAGCATCTGTCACAAGATAAAAGCTCGATCCTTCAATATGTAATCTCTACAGAAGCAAAATCCATATGAAGTCCATCAACTATTATCGCACAGTTTGCTTAGTGTCATTATTGAATAAAAATCATACAACTCCGCTCTCTTGAATCCAACGCTCTCATAGCATTATACAAATGCGTGCTTCAATTAAAATAATCTTTCTTTTCCATACATTCCTTATACATTTGCATTCATGCCCCACAGCATATTATTAATCCTGATTCTTTCAATTTTTCAAAGATGTTCAACTTTAGCCTTTTCAGGTGCAATTGTTATTATTTTTGTAACTGCAGGTCCTGCATTTACTATTTTTCTACCATCTCATCAGATAAAACTCTTATATATTCAGGACGATGAATTCCTTTTTCTCACACTATATAAGGTCCTTCTATGTGAGCCCCAAAACTCCAATTTCCTCCTTATCTTTATTTCCTTCATAAGATTCAGAGCTTTTCTATTTTTCTCATCTGGAGAAGTTATAAGCGTTGGCAAAAACAGTGCATCCATATTTTTATTAGTCTCATTCATTTATCTCAAGTGTCTTTCTCGAAATATCATCATTAAACAGTACTCCTCCATCCATTAAGCTGTAAATCAATAAATCCTGGCGACAAAATCATCCCTTTGGCATCGACCTAATTCCTGATTTTCTAATTCTTTTTCATCAATCAATGAAAAATCCGTTACTTTCTTTATAAATTTCCCTTCCAAAACAACAGCATTCTTCCTCAATAAATTTTTCCCCATCAAATATCTTTTGCATTCTTTATAATCATCTCAATAATTCCTCTCTATTTTTGCTAATTCTATTAAATATTTTTATACTCCTCCAAATCCAAAATTTTTGCCTCAATTTCCTTAAAAATATCTATACGTCTTAACTTTTATATCTGAAGCCGCCATTTCATCAATTACTAGTGCAGCCCTTCTATAGCGGCTGCAGAATGAAATTGTCCATAGATGATTTACTCCTTCTACGCCATGATAAACTGCAGAGCCTTTTTATAGCCATTTTGCAAGAATCATAACTTCCTTTGACTCCATTAGTGTTCCTACACCTATTGTCAAAGCCAATTTTAGTACTTTTTCAATATCATTGTCAAAAATCTAGAATTTTGCCAAGATTGTATCATAGTCAAATCTTTATCACGCGTATGTGAAAGAAAGTGAGGATCAGGCTCATTAAAGCTATATATCCATCCTCTCCAACTCCACCTAAAAATAACTGTATTCCACCTGCCGCCTTTTATTTTGTTCTCATAATCTTCATATTCTTTCCAAATCCCCAGCACATCCATCCAGAATATTTATATTTTCTTTTTATATCAATATATTTTAAAAAGTTTTCGTTCATAAAAATAATGATAACTTTTGCGGATCTTCTGGTTTTTAATCCACATATTCATCCATATTAAAAGTTACAATATTTTCAAATGACAATATTTTTCATTATATATTTATCAATTCCTTATAAGTTGCAAGCGGTGTAGAACCAGTAGGAAGCCCTAATACAAAAGGCTTTTTCCCTTTGTAGAGCTTAAATTTCAATATTTTTAGCTATTTGATAGCACTCCATTTTGCAACTTCATCAGCATTTTTAAAGAATAATTACGCATTTTAATTCACTTCCTTTAACAATTTTAAAAAATTTTAAATTTTCATTAAAATAACCTTTACTATTATTATATAACCTTTTTCATTATGTCAAGCATATTTTTACTTTTTATAAAATCTTGGGAATTTCTATTGGAAAAAATTGAAAAAATTGTATAATTTAGTTAGGGATGATAAATAAAAAACTATAATTATAGTGAATTAATTGGAGAAAATATGAAAAACATACTTAGTAACAGGTGCAGCTGGCTTTATCAGTTCCAACTATTTAAAATATATTTTAAATAAATACAAAAATGAAGAAATTAAGGTAATTGTCGTAGATGTGCTAACTTATGCTGAGGAATTTAGGTACAATTGCTGAAGAGATTAAGGATAAAGAGTAAAATTTGAAAAGGTTGATATTCGTGACCAAAGGAAATTGCTAGAATTTTTCTGAAAAATGAAATCGATTTTGTTGTAAACTTTTGCGGCAGAATCTGCATTGACCGTTCTATCGAAAATCCGCAAATATTTTTAGAAACAAATATTCTTGGTACATAAAAATCTTTTTGGAAAATGCTAAAAGAGCATGGACTGTTTCAAAAGATGAAAATGGATATCAGTTTACAGAGAAGGCGTAAAATATTTACAAGTTTCCACAGATGAAGTTACAGGAGCCTTTTCAAAGATTATGACACAGCGATTAATTTGGTAATTGACGATGAAGAAGTGAAAAAAGTTGTAAAAATAGAACAAATTTAAAAACTTACGGAAAAAATTTCTTCACAGAAAAACTTCGCTTGACCCAAAAGCCCATATTCAGCTTCCAAAGCGAGCGCTGACCACATCGTAATTGCCTACGGTGAAACTTACAAAAATGCCAATAAATATTACAAGATGTTCAAACAACTACGGTCCTTACCATTTTCCAGAAAAATTAATTCCACTTATGATTAAAAACGTACTGGAAGGTAAAAATTGCCAGTTTACGGAAAAGGTGATAATGTAAGGGACTGGCTTTATGTGAAAGATCACTGCAAAGGAATCGACTTAGTTTTTAAGAAATACTGCTGATATCTACGAAATTTACAATATTGGAGGTTTCAACGAGGAGCAAAATATTAACATTGTAAAAACTGGTTATCGATATTTTTAAAAGAAGAAATTAGAAAATAATGACGAATATAAAAAGTTCTAAAAACTGACTTGCAAAAATATAAATTATGATTTGATTACTTATGTTCAGGATAGGCTTGGACACGATATGAGATATACATGAATCCTTCAAAAATTGTAAAGGGATTTAGGATGGTATCCAGAAACAGATTTTTAAAACAGGTATCAGAAAAACTGTAAAATGGTACTTGAAACATCAGGACTGAGTAAATGAAGTAGTTTCAGGAGATTATCAAAAATATTACAAAAGAAATGTATGAAAATAAATAATCAAATTTATATAAAAAGAACAAATTAATGAACAATTTTACAATAAAAGAAACCCCCAATAAAAGATTTAGTAATAATCGAGCCAAAAGTTTTTGGAGACGAAGAAGGATTTTTATGGAAACTTACAACCAAAAATCCTTTGAAGAATTAGGACTTACAATGAACTTCGTCCAAGATAATCACTCAAAAATCCAAAAGGCGTTTTTACGTGGACTTCATTTCCAGACAAAAACACACTCAAGGAAAATTAATCCATGTTATAAAAGGAAGTGTCTATGATGTAGCAGTTGATTTAAGAAAGGATAGCAAAACTTTTTGGAAAATGGTACTCAGTAAAACTATCTGCCAAAAACAAATTGATGCTCTACGTTCCAGAGGGCTTTGCAGTTTTTGACACTCAAAGATGAAAACAGAGTTTATTTACAAATGTACTGAGTTTATACGCCCCAGAATACGACAGCGGACTTTTTATGGAGCGATAAAACTTTAAATATCGACTGGAAATTTGAAGAATTTGAGATAAATCCCAATGAGACTGACAATTTCCGAAAAAGACAAAGTTCAACAAAAATTTGGTAAACAAAAATTATTTTGAATAATAAAAAGTAGTTTAAAATTAGCTATTTCTTAACCGAGATAGCTTTTTCTTTTACAGACGAAAACTTCTTTTTCAAAAATCTTTCACTGCCTAAATCATTTCTATTCTCGTACTTTTAATAGTACACTCGCTCTGTTTTTGTGCAGCTATACCCCCAAGGAGTTGGATAAGTACAATCTTTCAGAGCTTCTTTCCAAAATTGTCGATCAAAAAGGTTCTCGACCAACAACCTCAACCCTAACAAAACCACTACAAAATTCTAATTAAATTTTTCATAATACCTATTCTCCTTAAGATATCTTCTATTTTTCTAGTATTATACCACACAATTATTTTAATTCAACTTCAAACACCTGTTTTGTTTTGATTAGAATTATATTATAAACCTAAATTTTTAACCCAAAATAGTAAAAATTAAATATTTCCAGTAATCCTTCATAAAAATATTCATAACTTTGTTTGATTTTTAAAAACCCTTTTACCACTCTAATTTTATTTTTCTGATAAACCCCTTACATGAATCAACTTTCATTTCTGTCGGAAAATCCACATCCCCATCTTCACCAGTTTTCTTGCTCAAAAGCCACATTTATCATAATAAAAATAAGGCTGTTTAAATGGATTTTGTAACCCTTTCTTGTCCAATTCCTTATAAGAGAATTTTTATACACTTTTGTTATTAAATAGCCATTTTGTTTCCTTTTCGTCCCATTCCACTGCATAAGTGTTAAAATTAGTCAATTTTTCTTTAAGCCATTTGCTTGGTTTATAATCGTCTCCATCAAATGTCTCGTAAGTATTATCCTTTTTATCATAGAGCGTCCCCGTCACGATCCATTTCATCTCCATAAGTTTCACTATGTCAATCTCACCTACTGCTGCAGCTTTCCATCCGCAAAGGAATACCCTTCGAGGCCATAACAAAAATGCGAGGCCAAGTCCCAATTCCTTTAGAGCATAGCCTCTCATTTCAATTTTTCCATATTGCACATTATGAAAGGTTTCTTGTGTGAATAGCTCCTGAACTATATAAAATCTTTCTATCTACACCATCTATTTTTACTTTTTATCTGTTTCTTTCTTCAATGTTATAATCAAGTTCCCATTTTTCAATTTAACATTATCTCTTAAATAAAAATGTTTTCATCAAAAATCCATACTGATTAACCAAATTCCATTTTCATCCAAATAATTTCCTGCATGTCCAAAGGATTTCCATTTTCCCAGTAAGTCCATTTTATGAGTATCTAGCTAGATTTCCATTAAATTCATCATTCCAAACCATTTTCCAGTTTTTCCTGCTATTTTTGAAATAAATGAGATTTATTTTCTATTTTTGATTTTTACCTCTTTCCTCCTTACAATTCCTGCTCCTAACCTTTTCACTAATATCTATGCACTTCCTTTTTCCGCTGACTTCCATTTTCTTTTCAGTTTCTACCTCACATTTTTCTCTCCTGCCGCAAACAGAAATATTTCCCATCAATATAAGCACAGCCACACTTAAAAGCACTTTTCTCCTTAGTTTTATTCTCCTTTTTAAATTATACTCAAATCCATTAAAAATAATTTTTATAAGTTATATACTTAAATATTTTATACTAATTTAAAGGAAAAATCAATTAGAAAATTTTTCTTAAAATCAGATAATTTCATTAAAATAATCTTATATATATAAACTTTCCTTTTCTTAATATTAACCTGATAAGCAATCCATCATATAAAAAGACAAGAAACCCTTTTTAAAAAAGTTTCTAATTAACAATATTATTGCAATAATTTTACTATTTTGATATTCTAATAGTCTCTTCATTAACATGCTGTCTGATACTTTTATGTCTTTTTGCTTTAAACTCTTATGAGTTTTGCATGGCGTCCCGGTTGGACTCAGACCAACGACCCTCTGATTAACAGTCAGATGCTCCTAACTGGCTGAGCTACGGAGACACACAAAGAAAAAGTTTGGCAACTACCTATTTTTCGGGACGAATCCAAGTATCGTAGGCGTAAAAACGAGACTTAACTGCCGGGTTCGAAATGTGACCCAGTGTATCCCTGCTGCTAACATCACCAAACTTTAAAATTCATTGTCAAATTAAGACAATGAGAAAGTAAATAGTAGTAGTAAAAGATTAATTAAAAAGCAGATGTAATATGGTACACAGTCAGCTGAATGCATTGCTGCACTTACACCTCTGGCCTATCAACCATGTGTTCTCCATGGATACTACGAGGCCTCATCTCCAAAAGTCGGCTTCTCGCTTAGATGCTTTCATGCGATTATCCGTTTCCAGAGCAGCTGACTACCCAGCCATGCCACTGGCTGACAACTGGTACATCAGAGGTCTGTCAGCTTCCGGTCCTCTCGTACTGAGGTCGGATCTTTTCAGTATTCAAGCGCCTGCAGTGGATAGGGACCGAACTGTCTCGACGTTCTGAGACCCAGCTCGCGTGCCTCTTTAATGGGCAGAACAACCCAACCCTTGGGACCTTCTCCAGCCCCAGGATGAGACGAGCCGACATCGAGGTGCCAAACGCTTCCGTCGATATGGACTCTTGGGAAGTATCAGCCTGTTATCCCGGGTAGCTTTTATCCGTTGAGCGACGGTCCTTCCTACGGAACCGCGGATCACTAACTCCTACTTTCGTACCTGCTCGACCCTAGTCAGTCTTGCAGTCAAGCTCCCTATGCGTTTGCACTCTTAGGCTGATTTCCATCCAGCCTGGGGAACCTTTGAACGCCTCCGTTACTCTTTTGGGAGGCGACCGCCTCAGTCAAACTGCCCATCTCGCACTGTCTCCGTTGCAGATTAGAATTTCAACGGCATATGGTTGGTATTCCAACGACGACTCTGTTAAAACTGACGCCTTAACTTCACAGATCTCCCAACTATCCTGCTACACACGGCCAAAACCCAATGCCCAAACTACGAGTAAAGCTCCACGGGGTCTTTCCGTCCTACTGCAGGTAGTCGAGTATCTTCACCGACATTACAACTTCACCCGAGGTCTCAGCCAAGACGCTCCCAAATCATTTCACCATTCAGTGCAGGTCGGAACTTTTGACAAGGAATTTCACGCTACCTTAGGACCGTTATAGTTTGCGGCCGCCATGAGGCTTCAATTCGAATCTCTCAATCCTCCTCTGACCCTTCCCGGCACTGGGCAGGTGTCAGCCCATACATCGCCCTCAGCTTAGCATAGACCTGTGTTTTGGAAATAAGCAGTTGCTTGGGACTCTTCACTCTGACCCTGTTTCCCTTGAGGTGTTTCTCCTCATCGAGTATATCAGGCACCCTTCTCCCGAAGTTTACAGGGCTATTTTGCAGAGTTCCCTAGCTAGAGTTCTCCCTGTCAGACCTTAAAGTTTCTCACTCTGTCCACCTGTGTCGGTTTACAGTACGGGCACTATTTCCCATCGATAGGTTTTTTTCTTGGCAGTGTACGGATCTGTGACTATGCTACCTGCCCCATCAGGTCTCACATTTTAGACACGTGGTTGCCTGCGTGCAAGCCATACATACCCTTACGAAAGACTATTCAGACAGTCTTCTCACATACCTTCCTGCGTCACTCCGTCTCTCAAGCGATAATAGTGGTACAGGAATATTAACCGTCCATTCTGCCATCACAATTTTGCTTATGCTTGGGTCCAGAGCTCTAGGGCGGACAAACCTTTACTGGAAAACCTTGGACTTCCATGGCTGGGATTCTCGCCCGCCTTCTCGCTACTCATTCCTGCATTCTCACTTCTGACACCTCCAGAATGGCCTCACGGCATTCCTTCAACGGCCCTACAGAATGCTCTCCTACCAGGCGTGTAAACACGCCTCCGCAGCTTCGGTTTATGCTCTTAGCCCATTACATCTTCGGCGCAGATGCTCTCGACCAGTGAGCTATTGCACTCTTTTAAGGTATGGCAGCATTTAGCCAACCTCCTGGTTGTCTGTGAGATATCACCTCCTTTTCCACTTAGACATAATTAGGGGACCTTGGCCTGGCGGTCTGGGCGCTGTTTCCCCTCTCGTCCGCGGACCTTGTCATCCGGACTCACTCCTGACTTATAATATGGTATCGAAGTTTGGCAGATTTCCGGTAAGGCAGTACGCCCCCTAGATCATACAGAGCTCTACCCCACATATCTGCGTCAAGGCTGCTACTCTAAATGCATTTCGGAAGACGAGCTGTCTCCTAGTTCGATTGGCTTTTCACCCTGACCACCCTCATCTCCCAACTTTTCAACGGCAGGTGAGGTTTCGGCCCTCCGCTGAGTCTTGCCTCAGCCAGCCTGGACAGGCCCTGAATCACTGAGGTTTTCGCGTCTACTGACTAGCGACTTAACGCCCTATTAAGACTCGGTTTCCCTTCGGCTCCGCTTTTATTAACCTTGCCACTAATCATAACTCGCAGGATGGTTAACTCAATCCACGCAGTCACACTAAAAGTGTACCTACCGTTTGTAAGCACGGTTTCAAATTCTATTTCACTCTTGCTCAGGTTCTTTTCACCTTTCCCTCATGTCTCTTCACCACTGTCAGTCAACAGTATTCAGCCTTACGTGATATGGTCCACGCTGATTCGCCAGATTCCTCAGCCCTGACGCTACTCTAGGTGCTTCCGGTCACTATATATATTTTATGTTCCACAGGACTATCACCTTTCTTTGGTTCAGCTTCCCAGCTGATTCTACTTACATACATACAGTTTAAACATTATGACAATCCGTTAATGGAAGTCCCACAACCCCCGTCGCAGCAACGCTGTCCGCTTGACACTGGCATTTGGTTTGAAACTTCCCACGTTCGCTCGCCGCTACTCAGGGAATCGTTTTTACTTTCTTTTTCCTCCCGTTACTTAGATGTTTTCAGTTCACGGGCTTTACGTTTTCCACGCATGTCCTCCAGACAGCCGGGTTTTTCCATTCGGAAATCTGGGGGATTAACGATTATGTGCATGCTTCTCCAGCTTATCGCAGCTTATCATCGTCCTTCATCGGCTGTTGTTGCCTAGGCATCCTCCGTATGCCCTTGTAGCTTTTTATCCAGTGACTTTTGCTCTGGTTTCATTGTCAATCTTTACCTACTATTCAGTTTTCCATTGTCCTAAAGACTACTAAAGATGTGCTGAAGAAGCAGTGTAATGAATTAACTCCTCAGAGAGGTGATCCATCCGCACCTTCCGGTGCACGGATACCTTGTTACGACTTCACCCCAATCACTACTCCACACCTGAGATGCTACTCACTTACGGTTAGACCGGCGGCTTCAGGTGCAAACAACTCGTGGTGTGACTGGGCGTGATGCCACAGGGCCCGAACGTATTCACCGCAGCATTGCTGATCTCGCGATTACTAGCGATTCCAGCTTCGCTCGAAGTCGAGGTTGCAGACTTCAATCGAACTTGGACCGGCACAGAGATTCGCTTGGCGTTGCCGCTTCGCAGCTCTCTGTACCGGCCATTTGTAGCACGTGTGTAGCCCCAGATCATAGAGGGCATGATGACTTGACGTCATCCCACCCTTCCTCCTGCTCTTCGCAGGCGGTCTCGCTAAGTCCCCAGCAATGATGGTAACTAACGATGGGGTTGCGCTTCGTTGCGGGACTACTCAACATCCACGACACGAGCTGTCGACAGCCGCACACCTGTCTCTACGCTTCCCAGGCACTGCCTGTTCTCACGAGGCATTCGTAGGATGTCAGATCTGTAGAGTTCCTCGAGTTGCGTCGAATTAAACCCACTGCTCCACCGCTTGTGCAGGTCCCCGTCAATTCCTTTTTGAGTTTCAGCCTTGCGGCCGTCACTCGAGGCGGATTACTTATCGCATTAGCTTCGGCACGGACACTCTTCATGCCCACACCCAGTAATCATCGTTTACAGCTAGGACTACCAGGGTATCTAATCCTGTTCGCTCCCCTAGCTTTCGCACTTCAGCGTCAGTTATCGTCCAGTGAACTATCTTCATCATCGGTATTCCTGCACTCTCCATGAATTTCACCTCTACTCGTGCAGTTCCATCCACCTCTCAGCACTCTAGCCAAACCGGTTTCAGGGCGGGCTTGCGGTTGGGCCGCAAAGTTTTCACCCCAGACTTGTCTGGCCGCCTAGATGCCCTTTGCTCAATAATTCCGGATAACTTGCGACACGTATTACCGCGGCTGCTGGCGTATTTAGCCGTCGCTTCTTCTGCAGGTACCGTCACTTTCTTCTTCCCTGCTGAAAGCACTTTACGATCCGAAAACCTTCTTCGTGCACACAGAATTGCTGGATCAGGGTTGCCCCCATTGTCCAATATTCCTGCTGCCTGCCTCCCGCAGGAGTAAGGGGCGTATCTCAGTCGCCCCAGGCCGTTCACCTCTCAGGCCGGCTACCTATCATCGCCTTCCGGTGAGCCGTTACCTCGCAACAAGCTAATAGGACGCAAAAGCTCTCACGCAGCATCTCTCTTTCATTTGCCAGGCACATGCGTGCCGGCAGTTATATCAGAGTGTTATCAGTCGTTTCCGTCTGTTACTCTCTCTCTCTGCAGGGGCAATTCTGCGCGTTACTCACCCGTCCGCCTTGGCTAGCCTGTGCAAGCACAGATTCGCCAAAGACTTGCATGTGTTAAAGCATTCTGTCAGCGTTCGTCATACAGGCCAGGATCAAACTCTTCCATTTCAATATATTTTACATATATTTAATTTTCACCTTTGTCTTGACGAGAATCTTGTTTTACAACAAGGTTACTCTGACTGTATTTATCTTTTTACACATATTGCTTCTTCTATTCTTTATCTTAGTTGTCCTGCGACACGATTTCCTATCGACAAGATTATATTATCATAACTGAATTCTTTATCAACTTCACTGATTTGTATGTAATTTGCGTGTTTATTGTATAATCAAGCTACAATACTAAAATATATCATAAAAATCACATACTAATTTCTTTTATATAAAAGTAAAAATTTCTAACTCATAAAACTCAGTTCATAAATAACTATAGATGTATAACGACAAAAATTAGAAAAAGGTGTATACATTTATAATATATATAACTTTAATTACCTATACTCAGAAATCAATGGGTTTTATCTAAATATCAAAAAATTTGAAAGATAGGATGAAATGTAAGTTTGTTTTCCTATTGGAATACTTTCTCAATATAATTTAATAGATTCATTTTAATTTATCAAATTTTTCTCTTTAAAACTTAACTAAAATATGAAGCCTTTATCAATTAAATATACATATTTTATTTATATATACCTACTAACAATATGTAGAGTATAACTTGATTAATATAATGGTGCCTGAAGAAGATTCGAACTTCCGACCCACATGGTATGAACCCATGTCATCCAGCCAACTGAGCTATCTCGGGCATTTAGTGGCGGGAGCTGGATTTGAACACACGACCTTCAGGGTTATAGGGCCCGACGAGCTACCATGCTCGCTCTATCCGACAATTAATGTAGTTTATTATTAAGTGGTGCCTCAGGCGAGACTTGAACCGGCACGGGATAGATTCCAGGTTTTAAGTCCTGTGCGTCTACCGATTTCATACCAAGGACCTTACTTAAAAGTAAACTTACAGATAGTATTATATAGTATGCATTTGTCAACAATTTTTAACAAAATATAATAAAAGTGTTCAGGTGTGTTGTATAATCAAGTGCAACACCTAAATTTTTACTCTGTCAAAGAAAGCACGACAAACGCATGAAAAATCTAGGTATAATATTACTGAAATATTTTATGAAAGAAGCTGGTAAAAATGTCGGAAAATAACCAAAAATCTAAAAAATTGTTAATATATATTACTCAAAATAGAGGACAAGCGACAGGCTTCAAAAATAAAACACAAAGTCAAGTGATATTGTTGTAGATTACTCTTTTTGCTATGCTTGCAGAATGTTGAATACTGGGAAGAGATTGAGGAGTTTGGGAAACTGTATCTTAAAAGCATTAAAAAAATACTTGAAGCTGCCAAACGGAGTTCCTTCGCATGATACTATTCAAAGAGTTATGGCTACAATAGAGCCTGAAGTTACAGAAGTTCTTTTGACAAAATGGATGGAGCTAAAAATTTCCGGGAAGATATAAGAAAAATATTGAATATCGATGGGAAATTTTTAAACGGAATGAAGAATAAAAACAACAGCCCATTAGACATAGTATCTGCGTATTCTAAAGAAAGATGGAATCTGTTATTCTAGAAAGTGGCGGTTGAAGGAAAAGGGAATGAGATTTACGTCTGCTTGATAAAATCTCAGTAAAGGAATCATAGATTACAATAGATGCGATAGGAACCCAGAAAGAAATTATAAAAAGATAGGAAAGAAGAAGGGCTATTTCTGTCTCTAGGTAAAAGGTAACTAGAAGACATTAAAGAAGATATAGAAGATTACTTTACTGACAAGAGTTTAGATTAAAAGAAGAAGGAATGTACAGCAAGAAAACAGAAAAAGCAAAGGGGACGGCTGGAAACTGAGGAATATTACTATACTGAAGAAATAGAATGGCTTATTAAAAGAAATAAGGAATGGAAGAAGTAAAAGGAATAGGTGCATCAATTTTAACAACAGAAGAAAATGGAAAAAGCAGGAACAGAAAGGTGTTACATAACGAATATAGCAGGGGGAGTGGAAGGAATTTGTAAGAGCGGTAAGAGGACATTGGGCAATGAAAAGCTATCACTGGATATTGGATGTGACATTCAGAGAAGTGCAAATAAGACATTAAACAAAAATGCGGCAGAAACTTAAATATTCTAAGGAAGTTAGCAATCTCAATACTAGAAGAGCTGCCATTCAGAAAGAAATTTAGCAGAAGGATAAAGAGATATATCATATCATTAGATGTAAGAAGATATTTAAAAATTATTTTTGATATATAGAAATGCTGTTGTTAAAAATGGATAAATATAAAGAAATAGTTTAAAATACGTAACAAAATGTTACAAAAATAATGGATAATATTGATAATTATAAAAATTGATATAATAAAATTATTTTTGTAAAGAAAAAAATTTATAAAATATATCTAAGATTATAAAAATCATTAATATTATAGATTAAAAATTTAATGATTGTTTTCATACGTTTGCCGTGTCAAAAGAAATTGACAGAGTAAAAATATAGGGGCAGTCATTAAATACCACAACAAATCTTTTTATTTACTTTTTAAAATATTTTACTTGATATTTCTTTCAAAACTCCCTAAAGCGGACATCTCTCCTCTCAAATACCAGATTAGCAATACATGCTTC
>BNJV01002337.1_pt1 | contig 22146 bp, 32 predicted proteins | sample 8540591 | NCBI WGS metagenome assembly BNJV01 (sample SAMD00202457, study PRJDB9452) | human saliva metagenome | host: Homo sapiens | reverse complement strand
ACCCTGACAGTTAAAAACTGCGGGGTATTTTATTACTTTTTTTCAAGTGTAAATTGCTAAAAATGACTAGCATTTCTAAATCATTTTTGTGAAAATTTCACACTTTAATCGAAAAAAATGAAAGAAATTTCGTTATAATAGATAGAGATTTATTAAAGGAGTATGATATGAAAGACTTAGTATATAGAGAAGCCAAACTAGATGAATACCAAAAAATTGGAAAAGTGTTGGCTGGTGCCTTTATGGACTACCCTTTCATGACCCTTATCAAAGATGATTTAAAGAAACCAGAATATTATCCAGCATTCTTAGAATTATTGGATAGCCTTCTGACCAGACTCTATATCAAAGGAGAGACCTGTCTAGTAGCTGAACAAGACGGGGAAATCATGGCTGTGGCCCTCTTGCAACAAAAGGATTTTTCCATTCTATCTTATTTGCTCAATGGTATTGTCAAGCTTTTCCGTTTTATTACTCCGCGCAATCTCTTGAAATATCTTGATTTAGTGGAACGTTCCGAACAGCATTTGAAAAGATCAGGAAATTTTGACTGGTATTTGATGATGTTAGGCGTAAACGCTTCTAGTCAACACCAAGGAATCGGGAGTGCTTTTCTACAAGAAGGTGTTGAACCTTATCTTAAATCCAAAGGCTGCAAACGCTTGGGCTTGATTACTAGTACTGAAAAAAATGTTTTGTTCTATGAAAAAAACAAGTATGAATTACTGGATTCGATGATGTTAGAATACGGAACAAAATCTATTGGAAACTGGGCTTTTGTAAAGGTACTGGATAACGAATGTTAAACTAAAAAGATTGGTCCTTAGACCAATCTTTTTTTGTTTACTTAACTGCTTCTTTCAAGGCTTCTACTTTGTCCAAGCGTTCCCATGGAAGATCAATATCGGTACGTCCCATATGTCCATAAGCCGCTGTTTGACGGTAGATTGGACGTTTGAGATCCAACATTTGGATAATTCCTGCAGGACGAAGGTCAAAGATTTGACGCGCTGCTTGTTCAAGCTTACTTTCAGCTACCGTACCAGTACCGAAAGTATCGATACGGACAGATACAGGTTGAGCAACACCGATGGCGTAAGCCAATTGTACTTCTGCTTTCTTAGCAAGGCCTGCAGCCACAATGTTCTTGGCAATGTAGCGAGCTGCATAGAAGCTGAACGGTCAACCTTAGTCGCATCCTTACCAGAGAAGGCACCACCACCGTGACGTGAATAACCACCATAGGTATCCACGATGATCTTACGACCAGTCAAACCTGAATCTCCTTGAGGTCCTCCGATAACGAAACGACCTGTAGGATTGATGAAGAATTTCGTTTCATCGTCCAGATAAGAAGCTGGAATCACTTCTTTGATCACCTTGTTAATCACATCTTCATGGATCTGTTCGTTGGTAACTTCTGGATCGTGTTGGGTTGAAATAACAACTGTATCCACGCGCACTGGTTGGTCATTCTCATCATATTCAACCGTAACTTGAGATTTCGCATCTGGACGAAGGTAGCTGATTTCACCAGACTTACGTAGCTCTGCCAAACGACGAACCAACTTGTGACTGAGTGAGATTGGAAGTGGCATGAGTTCTTCAGTTTCATCCACCGCAAAACCAAACATGAGACCTTGGTCTCCTGCTCCAATCAAGTCAAGTGGATCTTGATCTGCATTTCCACGAACTTCCAAGGCTTCGTTAACACCTTGGGCGATATCAGGAGATTGTTCTACCAATGATGGGTGTACTCCTACTGTTTCAGCTGAGAATCCATACTCAGTGTTGGTATATCCAATCTCTGCGATTGTATCACGTACGACACGGTTAATATCGACATAAGCATTTGTTGAAATTTCACCGAAAACATGTACTGAACCAGTATAAACAGCTGTTTCAGCAGCAACGTGTGCTTCTGGATCTTGCTCTAAAATAGCATCCAAGATAGCATCTGAAATTTGGTCTGCAATCTTATCTGGATGCCCCTCAGATACAGATTCAGACGTGAAAAGTTTACGTTCTGACATAAAAATGTCCCCCCTTAAAAAATATTCGTTATAGAGTTACAAAGAACTGGTAGGAAGAGTATTTGCAATCAATCCCACCACCTTATCGGGACCATATAACCTAACTATTATAACACGAATCTTTGAAAAATACTCGTATGATTGCTATTTTTCTTACTAGGAAAATGTTTTCTAATCTTAACCAAATAAAAACTCTTAAAGTAGATGAGTTTCTACTTTAAGAGTGATGTTATAAACTAATTATTTTCTAGATAAAATTCAAACCGTTCTCCGACGTATTGACTCTTTACATACTCAAAAGCCGTTCCATCATCAAAGTAAGAAACCTGAGTCAATCCTAAAATAGCATGCCCTTTTTCAACTTCTAGGTAATGAGCTATCTTTTCTTTGGCTAAACGTGCGTATATAGTCTGGTGAGATTTACCAATTCGATAACCATGCTCTTGTAAGGTTTGAAAGAAGTGCTTGGTTACTTCTTCTTTTTTGAAATTTTTGATAAATTTCTCAGGAATAGATGCCACTTCATAAACAACAGGGACTTTGTCGGCATAGCGGACACGTTCCATACGAATAATATTCTCAGTTGGCTCCACCCCTAGTTTTTCAACTTCTTCCTCTGTTGGGATGGTTCGACGATAAGAAATCAAGTGACTAGACGGAGTTTTCCCTTGAGCTTTAACAATCTCCGTAAAACTAGTTGTTCCACGCATTCTTTCCTGAACACGTGTGCTTGAAACAAAGGTCCCACTACCTACACGTCGTTCCAAAACCCCTTCTTCAACCAAAAGAGAGATTGCTTGACGTAAGGTCATGCGGCTAACGGCAAATTCTTCTGCTAAATCTCGCTCACTTGGAAGTCTTTCCCCAATTTTCCAACTTCCCTCATCAATGTCTTTCTTGATTTGGTCGTGGATTTTCATATAAGCTGGTAACATGCTTGATCACTTCTTTTCTTTATTTTTTCCATTGTACCGTAACTCATAGGGAAAAGTCAAACCGCACTTGTTTGGTTGGTAATTCTACCCCTTTTATGATAGAATATTCAAGAAGATATTTCTTTTAAGAAAGGGAAAGATGAGCAACATTTCAACTGATTTGCAAGATGTCGAAAAGATCATCGTACTGGACTACGGTAGCCAGTATAACCAACTTATCTCACGTCGTATCCGAGAGATTGGTGTCTTTTCAGAACTAAAAAGTCACAAGATTTCGGCTGACGAAGTCCGTGCTATCAATCCTATCGGGATTGTACTTTCAGGTGGTCCAAACTCTGTTTACGAAGAAGGATCATTTGATATTGATCCGGAAATTTTCGAACTTGGAATTCCGATTTTGGGAATCTGCTATGGTATGCAACTATTGACTCCCAAGCTTGGAGGAAAAAGTTGTTCCTGCCGGCGATGCTGGTAATCGTGAATACGGTCAATCAACATTGACTCACACAGAATCAGCCCTTTTTGAGGGTACTCCAGATGAGCAGCTTGTCTTGATGAGCCACGGTGATGCTGTTACAGAAATTCCTGCTGACTTTGTTCGTACTGGAACTTCTGCTGACTGTCCTTATGCATCTATTGAAAACCCTGATAAGAAAAATTTACGGTATCCAATTCCACCCAGAAGTTCGCCACTCAGTTCACGGTTATGATATTTTGCGTAACTTTGCTTTAAATATCTGTGGTGCCAAAGGTGACTGGACTATGGATAACTTCATCGAGATGCAAATCAAACAAATCCGTGAAAAAGTTGGAGATAAACGTGTTCTCCTCGGACTTTCTGGTGGTGTTGACTCTTCTGTTGTTGGGGTTCTTCTCCAAAAAGCTATCGGAGACCAATTGATCTGTATATTTGTAGACCACGGTCTTCTCCGTAAAGGTGAAGCCGACCAAGTTATGGATATGCTTGGTGGTAAGTTTGGGTTGAACATCGTTAAGGCAGATGCTGCCAAACGTTTCCTTGATAAATTGGCTGGTGTATCTGATCCTGAACAAAAACGGAAGATTATCGGTAACGAGTTTGTTTATGTCTTTGATGACGAAGCAAGCAAACTAACAGATGTGAAATTCCTTGCTCAAGGAACACTCTATACAGACGTGATTGAATCTGGTACGGATACTGCTCAAACTATCAAGTCTCACCACAACGTTGGTGGACTTCCAGAAGACATGCAGTTTGAACTGATCGAGCCACTCAACACTCTTTACAAGGACGAAGTTCGTGCACTTGGTACTGAACTTGGTATGCCAGACCACATCGTATGGCGCCAACCATTCCCAGGACCAGGACTTGCTATCCGTGTCATGGGAGAAATCACTGAAGAAAAACTTGAAACTGTTCGTGAGTCAGATGCTATCCTTCGTGAAGAAATCGCTAAAGCTGGCCTTGACCGCGACATCTGGCAATACTTCACTGTTAACACTGGCGTTCGTTCAGTTGGTGTTATGGGCGACGGTCGTACTTACGACTACACCATTGCCATCCGTGCTATCACTTCTATCGATGGTATGACAGCTGACTTCGCTAAGATTCCATGGGAAGTTCTCCAAAAAATCTCAGTTCGTATCGTAAACGAAGTTGACCACGTTAACCGCATCGTCTACGATATCACAAGTAAACCACCTGCAACTGTTGAATGGGAATAACAAATATTACAATAAAAAGGCTTTGAAATCAGTATTTCAGAGTCTTTAAAAAGATAATTGCAAACAATTTGCAAACAAAAGGAGAAGTATATGATATATGACCTTGAAAAACTCGTAAACGATGAATTTAAAAAATTAATTGGTACTGATTTACAGACTGTCGATACTGACAAAGTTACTTCAGATTTTTTTACAATGCTCAATGAAATTAGTGACCAAGATTTTATTGATATTTTAATTACATCGGGATATATTCCTGACTTATATAGTGCAGATTCTAAGGAAGAAACACTATTTACAAAGTTATGTGAAGCACTTGAGGTGAATTGGGCTACTCGAATGGGATTTGAAGCAAAGACAGTAACACAAAAATCATCTTATGAAGATGTGGTAATAAAAATTAATAATAAAACAATCGTTTCAGACACTAAGTCATTTAGATTAGGACGTTCTCAGCAAGCACCTAATGTAAAAGATTTTGTCAAACCTGAGGATTATTCTAAATGGGCGGAGAGACATCCTGGAGAAAGGTTAGGGGGGCTAGTAGTATATCCTCAATTGCATGAATGGACTAAAAAAAGTGATGCTCACGCTTACTGTTCAGATAAAAAAAATCCAATTTTAATGCTACCTTTCCACTATTTAGCATACTTTTTAGAAAGAAAGGGTGACTTTGATGTAAATGAAATGGAGAAATTATGGGACTACAATAGAATTTTTCCTGAAAAAGCTAGTGGACGTAATGATTATTGGCAAAGGATAAATAAAGTAATTTTACAAATTACAGGTGATACCGAAGAACATTTCAAAGAATTTTTAAAATCATCCGAAACAAAGATATTCGAATTTGTACTGACTAAAAATAAAGTATTTGGAAGAACAAAAAAAGAATTAAAAAAATAAAAAAAGATTGAATCTGAAATACGATCAATTCCTGTTGATAATCTTAGAGAAGAGTTTTTAAGATATAGGAAAGATATTGAAACATTAGATATTGAAACATTTAAAGAACGTATTAAAAAAATTCAGGCTTACAAAAGATAAAGAATCAACAACATACGCAAAAATTTATAGATTCTAGTTTTGAACAGTCTAAGAAATAGCTTTTTATGATTGTTTATTTTGTAGGTTAAATAATACTGGCTAAAAAAATTTCAGACTATATATAATAAAAAAAGCTATAGAATCTTTAATTTAATAGAATTCTATAGCTTTTTATATACAAAAATTTTTTTGTATTACATACAAACTAAAGCAGTGTGTTTAATCTGTCTAAAGAATTATTATAGTACTCTTCATTAATTTCAAAACCCATATAATGTCTATTTAATTCCTTTGCAGCAACTAAAGTAGTACCACTTCCAGCAAAAGGGTCAAGAACTAATTGGTTTTCTTGTGTCGTTAATTCAATAAGTGCTTTCATAAGTAATAATGGTTTTTGAGTCGGGTGCAATCCACGGTCAGATGATAAATTAGGAACTTCGATATAATTATCACCTTTCTCTGAAAACACTTGCCATTTTTCTAAATTATATGCTCCAACTCCATGAATAAGCATATTATCAGCAATCGTCCCCCCTTGCTTATAAGGTTTAGTAAACCATAGAATAGGTTCAAAAACAGGTCTTAAGTTTCCTACTCTCCATTCAGAGAACTTTTCAGTATTTTCTTTATCGTTTCTTCGCTCATAAACTTTTGAAATTCTTTGAGCTTTTAGGGTTGCATTGCTTCTGTTCCAACCTATCATATCTCGAAAAGTAAATCCAGAATTTTCTAATCCAACTATTGCTCGATGTGCATACCTCCTACCAGCAAATATGAAACAACTTGCCCCTGGTTTTAGAACTCTATACCATTCTTTCGCCCAACTTTCAACCCAATTTTGATATTCTAATGGTATTTTTCTATCTGCTTCGCTCCAGCCATTGATAGGTTTACCTCTCATCTTAAAGCCACTTCCTGTTTTATGTTGCGCTGGACTTGAACCACCAAGAGCTGAATTTGTATTCTCGTGTAGTATATCCCAATCTGCAAAACTAATTCCGTAGGGAATATCAGATAGAATTAGATGTACACTTTCTGTTTCAATTTTCTTAATTAGCTCTATGCTATTGCCTTTATATATTGCATCAATATCCAAAATCAATGTCCTCCATTTAAATAATATCACTTTCTATTATATCATGTACTAAGAAAATTAAAAAAATCCTTAGTGTATTGATTTTTTTATATATTGCCTTTTTTTATAATATTTTTCTCTATATTTAGAACATTATTCAACTTATTAGCAACTTCTCTATTCATATTTGGATACAAATGCCCATAAGTTCCTAATGTGGTTTTAATATCTTCATGTCCTAACCTATCACGAATTACAAGAGCATTTTCTCCTAATGAAATTAAAAGACTTGCATGTGAATGCCTCAAAGCATGAGTTTTAATTCTATGTACTCCAGCAAGTTTTGCATGACGCGTTATAATATGACTTGTTGCACTTTTATTAGTTGGCAACCCATTATATGAAAATACAAAATCTGTCACAATATTTTTTCTTTGAATAACTTTCCATTCACTCAAATAGTTTAGTGTCATATCGTCTAAGGCAATAATTCTATTACTAGCTAATGTTTTTGGCTCAGTTATATAAAATTCATTAGATGTTTTATAATACATATTCTTATTAACTTCTAAAGTTTTCTCAATAAAGTCAACATCTTTCCATTGTAGAGCTTGAGCCTCTCCAATTCTAAGACCTGTCATGAACAGCGAATATATAAGAGTAAAAGCAAATCTATCATAATAATCTTCTATATCAAAGGTTGAGAAGACCTTTTCGGCTTCTTCTTTTGTCCAGAAGTCCACTTTTTGCCTTACTTTCTTTACGTTCCCTACTTGTTTAGCAATATTTTTTTGTAATAATCCTAGTTTTACTGCAAGGTCTAAACTCTTTTGAAATAGTCCATGAATAGCTCTTACATAACCAGATGAATAATTAGATGAAAGATTATTTTGCCATTTCTTAACCATTGGAGCAGATATATCTTTTAATTTACGGTTAAAGAAATATTTTAAGTGTATCTCCATTGAACATAATCTACTATCAAAAGTTTGTGGTTTAACTGACTGCTTATAATCCGGTTTGAAATACGTTTCATAAAACTCCCTATATGACATAGTAGAATTTTTCTTTACTGCTGAATCCGAGAAATCGTTCATATAGGATTCATATCCCTTTTTTGCTTCTAATTGGGTTTTAAAACCTCTCCCCCAATACTGAATTCGTTTGCCATGTTCATCATAACCTAGACTAGCCACAAAATACCACAATCCTGATTTCTTATCTTGATACACGTGAGGAATTTTAGGCATGATGATGTTTCTCCTCTAATTCCTTTGTATCAATAGGAAACCCGAGTATATGCTCTACAGATGACAAAGGAACTCGCCCTAAACGTTTTGAAGAATAATATCCATAACCTTTGTTCACAAGATAAATTTTTGCTCTTCGAACTATATCAGCCGATTGTGACGGGCCGAATCCCATTTTTTGAAGTTCATGTTTTGTGATGGTTTGCATACTGCTTACCTCCTTTTTTTGTTATATTGCTCAAAAATAATAATATTTTTAAAGTTCTCGTTTTCAATTTTATAAGTTTTAGTATAATGTGGTTCAATTCCTATCAGATCTCTTGCCGATTGATAAGGCATTTTGATTCTCTTAGGGTACTTTATGCCCTTACTTTTTCGATATATTCTAATTCCTTTAGGATAAAGCCATAATCGACTTCCTTTTATATATTTTTTTCCTGAGAATTAGTATCTGAAAAATTCCGCATTAGTTAGATATGCTGATAGGTATGCACCTATGTTATCTATGTCTTTCAATCTTTCAATTCTACAAAAGCCGAGTCCCCATATCTGTTCAAACTCTTGACAGGGTATGTAAAGATTGGCAGAATTACTCTTTAATAATAAATGAAGATGAAAACCGTGCCATTCAGAAATATCTTTGCTGTTTACTCCATGTGGCTCTAAAATGGCTATATAATCTAGTTTTTCTTTACACTTGTAATTTAATCTCTTAATAAATTTATTGAATTCCTTGTAGATACTTTTTAGGTTGCTTTGCTATTTTGGTATCTCTAAATGTTAAAAGTTGCCCAAAAGCTCATTTTTACCCCTGAAAAAAATTTGCATTTATTAAATACCTTAATTTCTTCATTGTCTGTTTGAGTGAGTTCTCGCTCTGATTTCTTGTTGTTGTGTGTTCGTAATATTTAATCTCTCCTGTCGATTTAATAACATAACGCTCAGAATCAATCTTCAATATATTATTTTGTCTATTTGATTTCTGTAAATACTGCACCTCATATATATCATTCATCATTGTAACCGTAATAAAATCTTCAGGATGAATTGAAAAATCTTTGCCATCGTCCATACGAACACCTCGCTTTTGATTCTTCAAAATTCTCTTATTGTTTAATTAAAAACAAGCCAATTATCAAAAATCGTTCCGATTTTTGAAGACCCTAAAAAGTTATTGATGGTCGCTCCGCTCAAATGCTTAAAGCATTTGCTCATCAACAACTTTTTAGAGTGCCATTAGGACATATTCTCTAATATAGCCTTATCCAAAACATTCAAATAATCCATACTATTTTGTGGCAGTAAAGGAGCTTCAAAATAAGTTGGTTTCGTGTGTTGTCCATCAATCATAATATAACCCGCTCCAATTTCCTTTACAGTTTGAAATTCAGTATCAGTATTTCCAAAAAGCATTCTGCGAGCGTCACTTGTCATATTGCCCATACCGATACGCACTCCAAATTGGTCTCTTTGTTGCCCAGTTAAGCCGTTATTTGAATTTGAAGATATATCTGGTCGTTGCATAATCAACACCATCTCTATCCCCACCATACGACCTTTTAGAAGTAAGTTATTGAAGTATCCTGTAATTTCTTTTGCAACTTTAGGATTAGCAACAGATAGGACAGCTGAAAACTCATCAATGATAAGCACTAAAGGTTTAGCATTGTCAATATCTGTCCAAGTTTTGCCAAAAGAGTGTTCGTCATCAGTAAACCATTCAGAATACCTACGTTCCATTTCATCATTAACTTCTCTTAGTAATCTTGCTATTTCATTATCTGATACAGCAAGATTTTGCACCTTTCCATATTTCTTCAGGTCTATTCTTCGACAAATGATAGCTAAATCTGCCAATTTTGGGTCACATACATATATATCACAGCCTCCGCCTTTACCTTTTATCTTTAAATAATCAAGTATTAACATAGTGGCAAGGTAGGTCTTCCCAGAATTTGTTGCACCACAAATAATAGTATGACAAGGTTTTGAGAATTCCCATGAAATTTTTTCTGTAAACTTAATAGTATTATTTAGGACTTCTCGAGAAGAAAAATCTAACCTATTATCAGGAAAACGATCAAATATATACTCACAATAAGTATTATTATTTTCAATATCTTGCAAAGGTAAATCTAGTATAGCTTGAAAGTGATTTACAAATTGACCAGCCTTATCCGTGAATAAGTCAGCATTTTTTTGAAGCGAATGAAAATTTTTTTCATCAGTAACTAAGTATTCAACTTCAGCAGAAATATAATCGTTATAAAGATTATTATGAATAATGAACTCCCTAATTTTATAGTTCAGACTAGTTTTGTATCTATAAAATATAAATCCCACACATAAAAAAATCACAATCGAAGAAAATAATGTAAAAATAAAATATGCTACATTATGCAAATACTGGCTAATTAAGACAAAAAGCCACATGAATGTAATGTAAACTAATACTTTTCCCCTTATAAGAAAGGGTGGTTTTGTAAATGCAGTTATCATTTTATAGCGGTCACTATTCATCATCTACCACCTCAATTCCTTCTGCTTTAAAAGAACAAGCTACATATTTGTAGCTATCTCCAGCTACATAAGCACTACCACTTAATCCTGAAAATTCAACGAAACAGTTTTGGGGGATTGACTTTGAATCTAAAAATAGAGGTTTTTGATGTTCTATTTTTACGCTAAAGCGTTCAAATTGTTTTTCTATTGCCACGCACTCATAAGAGTACCCGGCTACTGTTTCTGTTTTTCTACGCTTTCCGTTTTCTTCTACATAAAGAAAATAAGGTTTTTGATTGACAAGGATTTTCGCTCCCTTTATCGTCTCTTCTGCATTTAAAATTGGTTTAATCATAATTAGATTCTCCTTTTTAATTATTCCCTCTCTGAGAGGTAATTATATACTAACATAATTTGTCCCTCTTGTAAAGAGAAAAAAATAAAAGAAGTTAAAAAAATAGCAACAATAACAGTTACTATTTTTTTGAAGTCTATTTAATAATGCTGCTCGTACAACAATTCTAATTATATAAGATACTGTCACATAATTGGTATTTGTATATTTTGGAAATTCCTTTTTCAACTCATCTATACATGATTTTGTATCATCATTAATTGTAAGGTTGGTTTTTTTAGTGGTGTATCCTCTAATTTTCCGAATTTTTTTCTGAACTAAAGGAGTAGTTTCTTGAATTATTTTTTTCCAATTAGTAATACCCATAGTTTCTCTAAAAGCTTGATTTACAACAAAACCATTTGTTATTGTTAGTTCTCCAAAATTTTTCTTTAGTAATTATTTCTTTTAGTTCTTCTATATTTTTGTAAAGTTTCTAAAAGCTAATCTAACACTTAATTTCATCATCTCACCTCGAATTCACTTTATATTTTATCAAATTTTTAAACAATATTTCCACAATTGAAAGGGAAATGTCTGCAAACAATTTGCAAACAACAGAAATAAACTCTAATAAATTCTTATAAAAAAATAACTAATATAAATTCTTAATTTTTAAGCCATATCAAACCTTATCAATTTAGAAAAACAATTGAGTGGGAATAGAGTTAATTAGTTAAAAAAAGCCTAGAAATCAATCTTTCTAAGGCTTTTTTTACTTTATTTTAACAACAATTTAACAACAAAACTACTATTTTTTTCCTATAAACCATACTTATCTTTAATCTGCTTTTTAAATAGGTATATATGGTATAATAAGATAAATTTGGAGTTGTAGAGGTGAGTATTTGGAAGAAAATAGACCTGATTTTAGAGATATAAAATCGTTTGAAGAATTTAACAGATACTACTGGTATCGAGAAGAGCTTTCACAAATTTGTAAGTACCTTGGATTAGAATACAGATGTACAAAAAAAGAATTAAATCATATTATAGAACAATATTTTAAGGGAAATAGAGTAGAAAAATTTTTGAGGAAAAGAAACAAAAATCAAACCGAAATAATAACCCTAAATACATCATTACTTGAATGTGGGTTTTCCTTTAATCAGAAATTTCGTGATTATTTTTCAGCTGTAACAGGTGTTAATCCGTTTAAATTTAATGCTGATATGGCAACAGCTTGGCGAAAAGTAAAACGGGACAACAACATAAATTTTACAATCCAAGATATGATTAAAATATACTATGGAGAGTCAGACTACGCCAAGTATGATAATTCAGCTTGCCAATGGAATCAATTTCTAAAAGACTTTTGTGCAGATGAATTTAGCAATCATTACTCCAACAAGTTAAAAGTTGCGGCTATTCTTTGGAAAGAAGTTAGAGATTCAAAAAATAAAAAAATTTATTCACGGGGACTTCTAAAAGAATATAGCTACAAAATAGAGGAGTACTGTAAGTAAACAACTTCAAGTTTGTCGAACGTAAAGTATTAAAGACGATAGAAATAAAAAATCTATCGTCTTTTTTATGCCTATTTTCAATTTATATTGTGAGTAATAAATAGGGAAAACTCGCAAGAGTTGCTAACTAGTATTTCAAATGTAATCTTGGAATTATATGAATTATAACTAATAATACGGTAAACACTAATAGTTTACCGTAGGAATCTAAAGTTTAATCGGACAGACTTCGCTAGTCAGACAAAACTTTAGATTGAAAATTTTTAGTATGCTGATTGCCATTAAATTTACTTTTTCTGATATTATTATCACTCACCACTACTTTCCCAGTCATTCTAGTAGCGACTTCTTTCATTGCATTTGGTCTTAAATGAGAGTACGTTCCAAGTGTGGTCTTAATATCAGCATGTCCTAGACGATTTTGCATTTCTAAATCGTTCATTCCTAGAGAGAGCATAAAGCTGGCATGAGAATGCCTTAAATCGTGGATCCGTATTGATTTTATTTTTGCGTAATCACTGTGAGTTTTCAAAACACGTTTTAGAGTTGATTTTACCAACGGACTATCTGCTATGGAAAATACAAATTTACATTCTCCTATTTGAGATTGTACTTTCTTCCAATATTTCAAATGTTCTAATGTATCATCATCAAGATACAAAAGCCTTACACCTGATATAGATTTCGTATCAGTAAGATACCACTCTTTTTGGCTTTTATAATACATTGAGCAGTCTATTAAAACAGTACCTTTTTCAAAATCTATTTTTGACCATTCAATAGCTTGTAATTCACTTGTCCTAACTCCAGTCATAAAGAAAAACCAAAATGTAGTAAAGTACAATAATTCATAGATATTAGATTTATCAAATGTACTAATGAATAGCTGAAATTCTTCCACCGTCCAAAAAAATCAACTTTAGGACGGTCTTTCTTTCACGTTTCCCACCGTTTTAGCAACATTATTTGACAACATACCTAGTTTAACTGCTAAATCAAAAACTTGTTGTAATATTTGATGAACAGAACGAATATAATTATTAGATAATCCCTCTATAAACATTGCATTTTGCCACTTCTTTACATGAGGTGCTTGAATATCTGATAACTTCATGTTTTCAAAATATGACAGTCTTTTAAATTTTGATTGTGTCATATCAAAAGTACGTTTTCTTACTTGGCTTTTATAGTCTGGTATAAAATAGTCATCAAGAAACTTTTTAAAAGTCATTGTGCTATTAACGGTTATAGAACCTTTACCAAAGTCAGCAAGCATACGTAAGCGCCACTCTTGAGCTTCCTTTTGCGTTTTAAAGCCATTCTTAAACTTTTGTATCCTTTTACCAGTCTGAACATCAAAACCTAAAGAAACAGTCGCTCTATACGTGCCATTGCTCATAGGATAAATACTAGATATTTTAGGCATTTTCCTTGATTTCCGTATCTAACAAGCTATCTTCATCTATTTTCACTCCCAAAATTTCCTCAACTGTTTCAAGAGGTACACGTCCTAAACCTTTACTTTCATACCAGGTTAAGCCTTGACTAGCTAATTTTGCTTTAGCCTGTTTTACTAACATCATAGCTTGCCAACTTGAAAATCCTAATTTCATTAAATCTTTTTTTACAACAAACATACTTTTTCCCCTTTCTTTATGTTATAATTATCTTGGTTTTTTATTTTGATGTGTGATTGATTTTTCACGCATCTTTTGCATCTATTCCATAAATTCCTATCATTCAGGAACATATAAATATTATTCAGTTCTTGACTTATCTGTATAGTCTTTTTAAATCGTATTACACAAAGGTCAGTATCTAATCTTTTATTAAAGAACATCACGATTTTTTTAGTCATTTGTTACATCCTTTGCTTTCTTTGGTAATATTCTAGGATAGATACAATCTTCAAGCAATTTACGAATAAAATCGCCCTTATCTTGCGAACAAAACAAATCTTCATAGTCAAAGTTCAAAACGACGCTAGAGCCATCAGGACGTTGAAAATGCCCATTTTCTCTATTTTCTCGAACTTCTGAAACACTATAAAATCTTTCTTCCATTCCATGTTTTCTAACAATTTCAGAAGAATAATTGACACGTCTTAAATACTGATTTATATCCTCTTCTTGAATTTGTCCAAAAAATTGTTTTGGAGACATATAGGCGGACATAATAACCAATCTCGGAACTACTAACTTATTTCTATAACGTGCTGACATTCGAGCCGAGTTAATTGGATCGAATAACTTCAACCAATCCGCAGGAGCTAGACTATCCTCTCGCAAATCATCTAAAATAAGGATTTCCTCTCCTGAGTAATTGTCAAATGGATTTTTTGAACTTGCAGAATATGAGCCACCTCTTAAACCTGCATTTTCAAGCGCTCCTTGAACCTCTAAAGCAATATCTCTAGCAAGTGTAGACTTACCAATCCCAGGCTTACCTTGAATATATAAAACAGTCAAATCATACTCCCCATTTTGCAATGCTTCCAGTCTTAGCACACTTTCACGCTCACCGAAAATATCAAGTCCTTCAAGGAATTTCTGACGATTGTTTGCCATCAGATAATACAAATTATCGTCTTTCATAATATCAAAATAAGTCAGTTCCCCCTTATATACTTTAGCCAACACCAAATCTAGACTTTCATCTGATTTCTCACGTTTCTTTGTGGCTGCATACTTCTCAAAATCTTCTTTATTTTGATTGATAAATGCTTCATAATCGAATGAATCAAATGTTTCTACATCACTAGCTGGATATTGATATTTATCTTTATCCTTGGCATGGATAAGATAGGCTTTGAATTTACCTTCCCATACTTACCACGTCCACTAGACTCAATATATTGTGGCAAGATACCAAGGTTTAAAGCCAAAACATTTAAATCCTTTTTATTAGAAAATTCTATATACCCATGAATATGGGGTTCAACTAATTTTGTACCATAAGAAATATCTTTATCATGAATAATCAAAGCAATTTTTAAGTCTTCCGATTCAGTCATCAGCCTCACTCGTTCGTAGATTTCCTTAAAAAAATTTCAATTTTATTTTTTTCCCAATTTAAAAAAACAACTTTTTTTACTGTCCTCTGACCAGTCCCAAAAATCAGGCTTTAATTGCTGTTCAAAAAAATATAAGTCGTTGTTTGTTTTCTCTTTGTCATTTCTCCCTTTCTAATCATTTTTTTGAATTTACTTACTCTAAACTTGAGCAAATTAAAAGATTTTTTCTTAATTTGCTCACTAATTTGCTCATTAATTTGCTCAAGTTTTTTCGGACTTTTTTCAAAATAAAACCAAAAGGGGTTAACCACCCCAAACCTACGGTTTAAAAGGGTTTTTAGACCATTCTGTCGACAAGCCCTAGAATGGTCCGCGCATAGAAAACATACCTTTTGAGCAAATGAGCAAATTAAAACGCTAAAAACTCTTATGAGTTAAAAAAGTGTATAATTCAAACATAACACTGTATATAGATTGTTAGTGAGCGCTAGTGCCCGCTGGTACCCGCTAGTACACGCAGTCGCTGGCTTCGCTTTTGCGACTGCTACTAGCTACCAGCTACTAGCTACTAACAATCTATATTCCTGCTAAAAATGCGGTCGGTGCGGTGCATGGTGCTAGCCAACGGCTTCACCCCCTGCTTTGCACCTACATTTTTAGCTAGTGTGTGCAAGTCATCAGCTACTTATATTTCTAGGTCATTTTAAAATTTTTACATTTTCTGCCTTATACCAACCTAAAGAACTGTTATTAAGTTGTCCACCAGTTACATTGTAAAATTCAAGTACCGTACCAAAGACCACTTCTAATTTTACAGGTGCTTTAATTTCATATTCCAACTGATGTACAGTATCTACTATTGCATACTTAAACCCATCACTAACACCATCTTTGAATACCTCTTCGACACTTCCAGTAGAAACAACTTCTAAGACAGGAACTACCTCTGTTTGATATTCTTTACCTTTATTCCCCATAAGGGCGACTTTTCTTGTATCTTGTTGGAGAACCTCTCCTAATCTTCTATTCCAATTTGGTTTAGCCATTACTTATACCTCTTTTTCTTGAATTATGTTATAATTTAAATAGATTTATTTTATTGTGTCTTTGAGGATTTTTTCTTCAAAGACTTTTTTATACAATCATTGGTCATGCACCTCTCTCCTTGTCAAACATTGCATAGTTTGATATAATTTGAATATACCTACCAGGTATGGTTTAATTATATACCTGCTGGGTATATTTGTCAACCGTGAACTTAATTTTTTTGAGGTAAATTATATGGCATTAAACAATATTGTATTAAAAGAGTTGCGTAAACAAAAAAACTAACTCAAACTGAATTAGCATCTAAATTAAATATAAGTCAGAAATCTTATAGTAATTGGGAGAGCGGTAAAGCAGAACCTACTTTAGATAACATTATAAAATTAGCCAACATACTAGATACAACCACTGACGAACTATTGGGAAGACAAGTCAATTTTTGGAGATAAAATTTTAAATAAAAAAATATAAGTATGATTTAAGTGTCCTAAAAGAGTCCGATATACAAAAAAACTTTATGATTTAAAAAAATGACATTAGCATTTGAACTATTAGATGAATCTTTAGAACCAGCAAAACTTAAAGTAATACTTATGGAGAAGAATAAACTTGATAAAGACGAAGAGTTAATTTTAGATACTATACTAGCTGAAGCAAAAGAATTTGCTGATGATATTAACGAATTTTACAAATTCAAAAAGTCTAATAAAAAAATTCAAATGGCCTTGGCAAAAAAATAACAACAATTTAACAACAAAAGACTCAAATAATATCAAATAGTACTAATTGATTGTATTATCAATCACTATTAAATCAACTATCCTAAATAGTCAATATCTGACTTTTTAGTGAGTGGGAATGATTAATAAACATGATTTGAAGTGAAATGGTTGATTTAACAGCATTTTCAGTTATTATAAAAGGTTAAAAAAATAAATCAAAATTGATTGGTTCCCTCACCAAAAAAATCCCACCAGAAATATTCTGATGGGATTTTTTTATATTAAATTTTATTCTTCTATTATTTGATGCTTTACGAGCTTTCTTAAGACCTGGTTGGAAACACTTTTATTTGAATAAGTTTCAGTAACTGTCACCTGTTTGGTTGTTGAGGTAGCTAGCTCGACCCTTGCCATAGCTAGAGATTAGCTATTCTGCTTATCTACATGGCGTAGTTCGGTGAGACTAAAAATTTAATCTTTTGATGATTTCATAGCAAAACACCCCAAAGAATTAGACTTTCTATCTAAATTTTGGGGTGTACCACATTCAGCAATATACTTTTATTTGTTTAGATCTCGATGAAATGGCATTATTCAATGATATAAACATTAAATTTTTTTCTCTTACCATCAACTATGTATCTCTCAACGCCTCCATCCCACCACAAAACAGTGTCAGATAAAAATCTCTAAAAAAATATTTTTTTAGAAATTTCATCATTGATAAAAAGATACTTTGCATTATTTATAAAAAAATATTAATGCTATCTGGGATTATATAGTCAGGACGCTCAAGACGATCAGCTAGTTCATCCCAATTACCATCTTGGAGATCGTCAATATTAAAACCTTCTGCTAATATCTGTACAGCATCTTTTTCACTCTGTACTGTTTTTCCATCAATATTTAGATTAAAATAACCAGAGAATTTGAACATTAAGTATATTTTCTCTAATTTTGTTATTCGTTTATATACATTCACCTTATTTCACCCTTATAAATTGCTCGTAATGCTTATCTGTATAATACAAACTACCATCACTTCCTTTAACAAAACGCTCTGCGTCTCTCGTACTATCAACAATTTTTGAATTTATATCAAACTCTCTATACATATATCGTATCTATGATTATCAATTTCAGAATAAATCCAAACAGGATAATCATCATCATGTTGCTAATAAGTTCGATAGTATCCCATTATTGGCCCCCGTCTGATTATTATCATTAAAAAGTTGTAATGTTTTTTCAAAATCATTTTTTGAAATTTCTATTACGGTAATTTCCTCACTATCGTTGATAGATTCTAAATCTTCATCGGTAGGAAATTCACCCAACTCAAAGGGAATATTAGCATCATAATAACTAATTTTTCCATCTAAAAAAATTTCTAGTTTTCTAATCTCATACCCCTGATTATCAACTTCCGAAAATATCCATGTTGCATATTCGAGAGATGACTGCTCCCAATAAGTTCTATAATATTTCATTAGCTTTCTCCTAATTTTCACCATAATTTACAACACGATTTGTTATATCAAGAGAAGATTCATTAGGAACAAGGTACACTCCTTCTCTACCTTTTATAACATTTAAACCATTTGTATCAATTTCAAGATAATGAGAAGTTTGCTTGTATTTCCATGGTGTAGCATAAAACTCTCGAGATAATTGACCGTTACTTTTAGAACCTGGAGCAATATCCGTAAAATATTGACCATTTACCATAGCGAGCATCTTTAGGATTATTCGCTTTTAACGATGGATTTAGAGTTCCTGTATCTAATATTCCAGCCAACCCTTTCTCGGACGTATAATGATATAAAGTAGATGGTTTATCAACAATATCTGGCTTATCCGCAAACATTTGGAGATTCTCTACTGTCATTGGTAGATACGTCCACCTGTAGGCTTCGTCGTCACCACATCTAAATTTATTCCAACAACTACACCTGATCTACCTATAATGTTATTAGAATATCATTAAAATATATTTAACTTTATAACTTTTAGAAACTTTCTATATCAATTTTTTTTCAGCTGAAGAAGAGCTACACTATTTATAGTTTTGAAAAGTAATCTTCTATTAACCCATTCGTGTCGTACATTTTTAATATATTTTTCAAAAATCTATAGATGAAATTTCAGACACATCAAACTCATCTGTTGCATTTATTTCATCAAAATCACTTGGATATGGGTCTTCACTCAACTCCATAGGTGTCCGAGTATCAAAGTAAGCTACATGTCCATCACGGAATATATCTAATCGTTTCATTTCATAACGTTCTTCATCTATTGAAGAATACATTACGATTGGATCATAGTCATTCGTATGATTCCAAATTGTTTTATAATATAACATAAAAATCTCTCCTAATTCTTTCCGTGACTAACAATTCTATCAGTCAAGTCTAGAGGATTTTCATTAGGGAGTACATATACCCCATCTCTACCTTTTACTACTGTCAAATTGCTAGTATCAACACCTATATAATTAGAATACTTACTTCCTTGCCAAGGATTGTTTATAAATTGTTTAGAAAGAGAAGCATTACTTCGCGTTCCTGGAGCTATGTCTGAGAAATACTGACCATTTCCATAACGAGCATCTTTAGAATTATTCGCCTTTAATGATGGATTTAAAGTTCCTGTATCTAATATACCAGCCAACCCTTTCTCGGATATGTAATGGTACAAGGTAGATGGTTTCTCAACAATATCTGACGCTTTATATACTGTTCCATCAGGATTTACATAAAAATCTGGCTTAACCTTAGGCTTCTCCGCAAACATTTGGAGATTATCTACTGTCATTGGTAGACGTCCACCTGTAGGCTTCGTCGTCACAACATCAGCCTTAGGAGCTTGAACTGTTTCATTACTACTCCACCGCTTACCATCTCCAGTCGGAACACTAGAATTGTACTTAGCGACCTGTCTACCGGCAATCGCAGCCGTTACATCTTGAATCGGTGCAATCCACGGCACATATGGAGCGATAGCTTTCTCTATATCACTCGCTGGTGTCCCATCTATCTGACGATTTCATCCACAACATTATCTACAGTCGCAATTTCTATAAAATTTTTAGGCTATAGTGAAATTATCGTAGGAATCTATCCAAAAACTCTAGAAAATTTTATTTTTTTAACCAAAGTAAAAAAATAAATCTTTACAAAAAAATCAATCTCCTCTTGAGTTAAATCTCCGTTTTTTTCTTTATCTAAACTATAGAGTACACCTCTCACAGTATTAACAGACTCTGCTTGCTCTAACATTTGTAAACGTATTTCAGGATTATCAATGTATTTAATAATAATATTACATAATTTTTCTTTAACATCATTATAATTCATATTAGTCACCTATAATATCTACTTTTTTAAATGTACTCATAAATTAGCCCTTCGTCACTTATCAATTTTCCCCAGCTCTCTCAACCGTTCCTGCCCCATTTTCAACATCTCTTCCTCCACCTTACTCCATTTTCCAAAGAGGCATTCTTGTAGAACTTCTGCTGCTGAGGTTTCGTCTACTTGCGAATCATAAACACACGATTGATCTCTTTGATAAATTTGAATTTGATTAAAAATCTTATCATTTTCTAACTCTCGTATGTTATCAACTATGTGTTCTACAATTCTATCATGGTGCTCTTTGGGAGTCGCTCTAGCTTGACTAGGATCTATGGCGTAGAGCTCCTCATAACGTATCAAAGTACTGAGATAGGACAATTCTGGCTTGGTCGCAATCAGTGCAAGTGAGACTTGATATCCTTTAGTTATCAATAATTGTGCCGTTTTTCTAGGAACTTCTGTTGTTCTCAAGGTGCCCTCGATTAATAAATGATATCCTTTTTTACTCAACTCATCTACAAGATATTCAACCATTTGTCCCGCGAATACTTTGGTATAATCCACACTATCTTTGCCATACTTTACCTGTAGGCCAAGGTAGTTCGGATGAAAAGATCGATAACTATCCCCATCAATGATAATGATATTGCCTTGAAATTCCCTTTGTTTCACACGATGAATCGTTGTCTTACCAGCACCACTCTGTCCACCTAGCAAGATAGCCTTGGGCTGAGACGAAGTTGTTTTTCCACGAGTTAAAGAACGAACGAGTCGTTTGGATGCTCGTTCAAAATCATCTTGACTAAATTCTTCTAGTTTCATTAAGCCACCACTAGATGACTAGCTTGTTCTAGCATACGTTCAATGCCATCCAAATAGCCATTATATCGCTCCACATCCTCAAAAGTTGCAACAAGATAAATCTTCGTGTTAATCAAATCAGAAAGATCATCGCTCATTAGAACCCAAGGATTAGAAACATCGTCAAATGCAATTCCTTGTTCATCTTGAAAACGATAAAGTTGCGCTAAGATATTCGCCCCTCGTTCTTTAATCACTTCAATTTTCAGAGTTAACTGATAATCTTCTACTGGTGTGAGCATTTTTTCCTCCCCTACAATATCGACATAGGAAACATTAAATTTTTTGCAGATACAATCTATTAATTCTGTCGAAACTCGACTTGTCCCATTTTCATAACGACTCAGACTATTTCTAGAGATACCAACAATCTTTGCAAACTCAGGCTGGGTTAATTTATGTGTTTTACGTAACGTTTTTATATTTTCTCCAATCATGTAACTCCTCCTTTTATTTATTTCTATTATAGCACAAAAAATAAAAACGCACCAATGGTGCGTTTATTCTTTCGTTCTAGCTGAATGAAATATTCCATCTGTTACATTGATGGCAAACCAATCATCTAAAAAAATGCCTTTATCAAATAATCTACTTAACTATTTTAAAGACAAAATTAGCACAAAAACACACTGAGATACTGGTCCCAGTGTATTCATTTTTAGGATAACTTCATCAAAAAAACACCTGATAAAAAGCCAATATAGCTCTACTTCAGGTGTTTTGTGTGTAATAAAAGTATTT
>BNJV01002371.1_pt1 | contig 22175 bp, 38 predicted proteins | sample 8540591 | NCBI WGS metagenome assembly BNJV01 (sample SAMD00202457, study PRJDB9452) | human saliva metagenome | host: Homo sapiens | reverse complement strand
CGGGCTCGTTCCCAGCTGTGGCTGGGAACGAGCCCGGACGCTTCTTTCCGTCAGCATTCCTCGAGCAACGGGAAATGTGTATTTGCAGCCATGAGGACTGAATCATGCGGTCTCGAGCGCTGTGCGCCACACTCGTGTTGCCGGGTCTCGCTCGCCACTGGGCTGTGTCCAGGTAGGCTCCCTCTCGAGGCAGCCCAAGGACAGCGGGGAACTGGCGGCAGTCCCGAGCGAAAGAAGGACCGTGGCGTATCAGGACCGCTCTGGCACCACTCGGACCACGGAGACTCAGGTCGGCGTCGTCGGGAAGGCGAACGTCATGGCTTCGGTCGACGCAAGCGCTTCGAACAGGATGATGATCCGGTCTCCTGTGGCTACGGCTCCGGGCGCGACGGCGGTTCGTTCAATGCGCAGAAGCGTTCCCAGCGCCCGACTCATGACGAACGCGGCTCTCACGACGAGTACCGGATGCGTGATGACTCGCGCGGTGAACGGCGTCGTGATGGGGGCTCCGGTGACAGACGGCCTGACGCGGCAGCAGGAGGCCGGGGCGCTTCAGCGACCACTCCGAGAGGAAGGCGTCTCGGGACAGACGGGATGATCGTCGAGGTCGCCCGCCGCAGCGTCAGCGCATTCCCGAACCCAGCATCCCGGACGACGTCGAGCCCGCAGATCTGGAGCGAGGTGCCAGGAACGAGCTGCGCGCCCTGGGCCGTGCGAGATGCCGAGAACGTTGCTCGCCACCTGGTGATGGCCCAGCGGCTGCTTAACGACGATCCTCAGGCAGCTTATGAGATGCACCGCTACGCCGCCTCCATCTACGCCGCGTCGCCGTCGTACGGGAGACGACCGGCATATGCGCTCTACTCAGCGGCCACTACAGTAGGCGCTCGGGAGATCCGAGCGCCAGTGACGACCATCCGGCCTGATCTCCACCGGGCCATTGAGGTCGACTGCGAGCGCGCACTGGCACGTCGACAAAGCGCTTCAGGCCGCCAAGGCATGACCGCGTCAGCTCGCGAGATCGAGCGCCGAGTCCTCGCCATGGTCGCCCCAGCCTTCGTCACGAGATGGGCCAGACCGACCTCGGGGCTCATCGTCATTGAGGACGCCATCCGGGCCCGTCCCTCCGACAGCGACATCTCCAGGCGCCTGCACTCCGTCGCGCCGACCGGCTGAGATCTCGGCCGCCGCCAGGAGGCTGAAGCCATCCGTGAACGTATCGGTCCCGAGCCGGCCGAGGAGGACGATCGAGGTCTTCGACATCGAGGAGGACTACGACTCACAGGTCAGGATCAGGGGTCCCCGAAGAGCTCCGAAGTCGAGTCCGCTGCGGATCCCGATCATGAGGACGGACGGCCTGGGGCCACCGGAGTCCTTCGACCCGGCGTGGTGAGACTTCTGTGATGAGTCCTCAGACCTTGAACCTGGTGACGGACCCCGTCGATCGACGACGAGGGACGCCGAGTGACAGCAGTCCTTCGCCGAGCGTGTTGAGGCGGAGATGGCCCGAGCTGTTGGAGCCGCCGACGTCTCCTCAGATGACCCGGCTGACACAACCCCTATCGAGCCTACTCGATCGGCCTACGATAACGCCTTTTGAGGAATCCGATGACCCAGCCCGATCAGAGTCCCGCCACCGCTCCTGCCGTCCTGCTGGGGAGTGAGCAACCGCTGTGCATCGCCTACGACGTCGCCCTGCTGGACCTCGACGGCGTCTGCTTCGCCGGTGAGGCCCGGGTGCCCTACGCCGCGGACAACGTCAACGCCGCTCGTGCCGCTGGCATGCGCCTGTCCTTCGTCACCAACAACGCCTCCCGGGCTCCTCAGACGGTTGTGGACAAGCTCGCGGCCAATGACATCGCCGCAGAGGCATCGGAGATCTTCAGCGCCGCTATGGACGCCGCTGCGATGCTCGCCGAGCATATCGAGCCCGGTTCCACGGTCTCCCGTGCTCGGCGGCGACGGCGTCCGCAGGCCCTCCTGATCGAGGCTTCCATGCCACCGGCAGTGCGCGGACCGGCCGGTCGCCGTCGTCAGGGATGGGGACCCAGCAGTCGACTGGGCCTTGCTGTCCGAAGGCGTTCGCGCTATCAACGCTGGTGCCCTCACGTGGCCACCAACCTCGACGCCACGCTGCGCGACTGAGCGGGGCTTCGCCCTGGGTAACGGCAGCCCGTGGCCGCCGTCGTCAACGCCTCGGGCAAGGAGGCCCCTGGCAGGGGCAAGCCCTTCCCGGGATCTGCCACGCGAGCCTCAGCGCGCCGGCGGCACCAGGCCGCCAGCCGTTGGGGACCGTCTCAACACCGACCACGTCGGCGCCCGCCGCAGGGATCTCCCGGGCTTCACGTCCACCGGCGTCTCCGACGCCCGCGACGTCATCACCGCCCCCGGCCACCGAGCGCCCGAGCTCCTCCACCGACCTGCGCGGCCTGACCGAGCCCCATCCCGAGCCCGTGCGAGTCGTGCAGGACTGCCAGGAGTGGTGGCAGGTCGGCAGCCGTCGTGCCCGCGTCGTCGGCTCCGGGCTCGAGCTCCGGGAAGAGGGACCTGTGACCTCTCGGACGGCGGCCCTGTGCGCATCGACCTGGACTCCTACCGGGCACTGGCCGCGGCCGCCTGGGACTGGGGCCGACGCGCAGGGATCAGGGGCGAGGTACCTGAGCTGGATCTTCCTCAGATCGAGGTCGTCGCGCCCTCGAGAATCCGACCGGGGTCGGGACTACCCGCAGCAGGGGAAAGAGGCACAGCAGCAGTACGTACGTGAACGATGTCGAGGTGAGTCAGGAATGAGCCCCCAACGAGCCCGGAAACCGAGGTGCGAGGACGAAGCGCCGGGATGAGTGGGGCCTGCGGGAGTCCGGCCGCTCCTAAGCCGCCGGTGCCGCGCCCCCGCGAGCCGACGCCGTTCCTGACGGCTTCCCGTGGTCTCACCGACTACGCCGATGAGCTCGCCGAGGATCGAGCAGATGCCTCTGGAGGAGCGTGCCGCCGCCCTGTCCGCCATCCATGAGGAGCTCGCCTCCGTCCTGCACGAGGCGGAAGGCTGACATGGCCCGGCTCATCCGCATCGACTCCGAGCTCGTGCGCCGTGGGCTCGCCCGCTCCCGCACACACGCCGCGACCCTCGCTACCGACGGGCACGTCACCTTGACGGCGTCGTGGTCACTAAAGCCCGCCCGTCAGGGTGAACCCGGCTCAGGCCCATCGGAGGTACTCACCCTCGTGCGCAGACAGACTACGTCTCACGCGGAGCCCAAAGCTCGCCGGTGCGCTGGATGCGCTGGAGGGCGAGGCCTGGCCCCTCGCATCGAGGGCCGCCGCTGCCTGGACGCGGGTGCCTCCACGGGGGCTTCACCGACGTGCTCCTGCGGCGTGGCGCCGAGCGCGTCGTGGCCGTCGACGTGGCTCGGGCACTGGCCTGGTCCCTGCGCGCAGACTCCCGAGTCACCGCCTTGGACCGCACCAATATCCGTACGCTGGCTCCTGAGGATGTCGCTCCGGCCCCAGGCCTGGTGGTGGGCGACCTGTCCTTCATCTCCTGACCCTGGTGCTCGAGCCTCTGCTGCGGGCCGCAGCAGGGCGACGCCGACCTCCTGCTCATGGTCGAAGCCCAGTTCGAGGTGGGTAGAGACCGGATCGGGCACAGGGGTGGTACGTGACCCGCAGCTACGTGGGAGGTCCTGACCGTGGCCGGGCGGGCCCAACGCCTGGGAGTGGGAGTCGATGCGGTGAGCTGCGTCCCCGTTGCCGGGCCCCTGCCGGTAACGTCGAGTACTTCCTGAACATGCGCCTCCCGTGCGGTAGCCCTGGGGACCTGCGTGGTGACGAGCTGCGCGCGCAGGTCGAGGACGCTGTCGCCGCCGGCCCCGCCGCGAGCGCCTACCGACGAAGCAGAACGAGGACCCACTCGCGAACAAGCCGAGCCCTTCAGACACCAGCGCTGCGACGAGGGCGACTGAGTCAGCCGGCCGCCGTCAGACCTCCGGAGCATGTGGGAACGGGAGCCGCGCCGCCGGAGATCTCGCGCGTCATGCCGCTGCAGCGCGACCTCAACGACAAAGCCTGTCCCCGTCCCCGGCCCAGTGCTCCCGGCCACCGCTGTGGCGGGCCTCGGCGGCGCTGCCCCACGGTGTCGAACCCGTCGGCCCGGAGTGCACCGACCACGTCGACCTCGTTCTCGTGCTCGGCGGTGACGGCACGATCCGAGCCTTCGGGGCCCGCTCGTGAGCACATCCCCCTGGTGAGGATCAACACCGGGCACGTCGGCTTTCGGCCGAGGCCGACCCCGACGGTATCAGCGACGGGTTGTTGCCGACCTCGTCGCAGGCCGCTTCACGGTCGAGACCCGCACCACCTTGAACGTGGAGGTCGTCTCCCCGGACGGGACCATCACCCGCAGTGGGCCCTCAACGAGGCTGCCCTGAGAAGCGGGACCGCGCCCGCATGCCGGAGGTCGCCATCGGTGTCGACGGCCAGGCCGTCTCCTCCTTCGGCTGCGACGGCCTCATCATGTCCACGCCCACAGGCTCGACCGCCTACGCCTTCTCCTGCGGCGGCCCCGTCATCTGGCCCGAGGTCGAGGCCCTTCTCCTGGTGCCGGTGGCCGCGCACGCCCTGTTCACCCGCCCCTGGTCCTGGGGACCCGAGTCGTGCATGGAGTCGTTGTCCAACAGGCGGGTTTCGGGAGGCGCCGAGATCTGGGTGCGACGGCGGGCGCAGTCTGGACATGCCCGTCGGTGCCCGGATCCGGGTCAAGCCGGGCGCAGCGCGGTGCGCCTGGTTCGCTTCAACCAGGCCCCCTTCGCCAGCCGCCTGGTGCGCAAGTTCGACCTACCCGTGGAGGGCTGGCGGGCCTCCGCCTCCGCCGATGAGAGCTCCTCGGGAGGGACGGCGTGATCGAGTCCCTGCACATCGAGGACCTCGGTGTCATTGAGGAGGCTGACCTCCCTCTCAGCCGCGGCCTGACCGCGTTGACCGGTGAGACCGGCGCCGGTAAGACGATGGTGCTCACCTCCCTGGGGGCTGCTGCTGGGACAGCGTGCCGAGACCACCATCGTGCGCACGGGTGCCGAGCAGCAGCCTGGTCGAGGCGCCTTCCCGGTCGATCCCGACTCGCGTGCCGCGGCCCGAGCCATCGAGGCCGGAGGCGATCTTGATGACGACCTCCTGCTGGCCTCTCGCACGGTCCCCTTCTCCGGTCGCTCGCGCGCCTACCTGGGCGGACGCTCAGTTCCTGCCTCGGTCCTCAGCGAGGTGGGCGGCAGGCCTGTCTCCGTCCACACGGTCAGGCCGGACCAGCTGCGGCTGCGCTCGGCCGCGGCCCAGCGCCGCCCTGGACTCCCTGGGCGGTCCCGACCACGCCGCACTGTGCCGCCGCTACTCCCAGGCCTACCAGGAACGCCGGAAGGTCGCCCAGGAGCTCCAGGAGTGGCAGGCCTCCGCCCAGGCCCGGGCGACTGAGGTGGCGCAGCTGCGCACCTGGCTCGAGGCTCTGGAGGAGATCGACCCCCGCAACGGCGAGGACTGGGACCTGACGGCGGAGGCCGAGCGGCTCGACCACGCCGGACCTGCGCAGGGCCGCCACCGTGGCCCGCACCGCCCTGAGCGGCGAGGAGTCCGCCACCGGCCAGGAGCCCGATGTCGTCTCACTGATCGCCCACGCGCATCGCAGCCTTGTCACCGAGTCCGACCGCGACCAGTCTTGGCTGGCTGGCCGCGACCCAGCGCCTGGGCATCGACTGCCGCCGACATCGCAGCAGAGCTGGGTGGGTATCTGTCGTCTCTCAGCGCCGACCGCCCGCCCTCGCTCAGGTCCAGACCGCCGCGGCGAGCTGGCACGAGCCTGCCGGGAGATCGGCGGGCCCCAGGTGCAGCCTCGCCGACGTCGACGCCCTCCTGGCCTGGGGCGGCGCGCGCCGCCACGCCCTGGCCAGGCTCGATGGCCCCAGGACACCACCACCGTCTGGCCCGAGCGCCTGGCGGCTGCTGACGAGGCTGGCCGATGTCGGCAACGAGCTGAGCCGTGCGAGACGGTTGCTCGCCGAGCAGCTGGAGCAGGCCGTCACCGCAGAGCTCGGTACGGGCAGATGAAGAGGGCCCGGCTCGTCGTCTCACTGAGAGCGGCTCGATGAGCCAGCCCCACCGGCGTTGAGAACGTGGCCCTCGAGCTCGTCTCCCACCCGGCGCCCCGCTCTGCCCCTGGGCAAGGGGAGCCTCGGGAGGAGCTGTCGCATCATGCTGGCGCTGGAGGTGGTACTCGCCGATGCCTGCCTCGCGCGTCCTCCACCCACACCCGCACCCTCGTCTTCGATGAGATCGATGCCGGTGTGGGAGGCGCGCCGCCAGGGAGATCGGCCCGGCGTCTGGCGCGTCTGGCGCGCCACCCCCAGGTCGTTGTGGTCACCCACCTGGCGCAGGTGGCCGCGTGGGCCCGACACCCACCTCGTGGTGCGCAGGGAGACTGTCGGCGACTCAGGGCCGGGCCGCCGACTCCGCAGCCCAGAGTCTCTCTGCCTCCGGGCCCGCCTCGGCATCCAGGAGTCTCGACGAGTCCCGGCAGAGTGTGAGAGTCCGGTCCGACGCACTCGTACCCAGGTCCTCGTCGTTGAAGGCCAGGAGAGAGAACGCGGCTGGCCCGATGCTGTCCGCACGAGGACTCCCAGGCCGCGGTCCGGCACGCCGCTGAGCTTCTCCAGGAAGCAGTCGTGGGACAATCCGGGCCGTGAGGAATCCCTTCCGCAGAAAGTCTGCGTCTGTCTCCGAGCAGCCCAGCGGCGTCGTCCATGTCGACGCCCGCACCAAGAGGGCTCACCAGCGCCTTCATCCGGTGAGATCGCCGTCATTGACCATACCGACATCGACCGGGTGGCCGCTGAGGCGCTGGTCGAGTGCGTTCCCTCTGCGGTTCTCAACGCCGCCGCATCGATCTCCGGACGCTACCCGAACCTCGGTCCGGAGATCCTCCTCGACGCCGGTATCCCGCTCGTGGACGACCTGGGCCCTGACAGTCATGCGCCTGCATGACGGCCAGCGCATCGCCGTCGAGGACGGCACCGTGCGTCGTTGACGGCAAGAAAGCAGGTCATCGCCGAGGGCTCGGTTCAGACCAAGGAGACCGTTGCTGACGCCATGGAGACGGCCCAGAAGGGGCTGTCCGTCCAGCTGGAGGCCTTCGCCGCCAACACCATGGAGTACATGCGTGGCGAGTGGGACCTGCTCCTCAACGGCGTCGGCATGCCCACGCTGTCCACGCATATGAGCGGCAAGCACGTCCTGGTCGTCGTGCGCGGCTACTCCTACAAGGAGGACCTCCAGGCGCTCAAGCCCTACATCCGCGAGTACAAGCCCGTCATCATCGGTGTCGACGGCGGAGCCGACGCCGTCCTGGAGTCCGGCTTCAAGCCGGCCATGATCGTGGGAGACATGGACTCGGTGTCCGACAAGGCACTCACCTGCGGTGCCGAGATCGTCGTCCACGCCTACCGCGACGGGCGGGCTCCCGGCCTGGCGCACGTCGAGGAGCTCGGGGTCGAGCATCACGTCTTCGCCGCCACCGGCACCAGCGAGGACATCGCCATGCTCATGGCCGACGAGGCCGGTGCCGAGATCATCGTGGCCCTGGGTACGCACGCCACCCTGCTCGAGTTCCTCGACAAGGGACGCGCAGGCATGTCCTCGACCTTCCTGACTCGACTCAAGGTGGGTGGTCGCCTCATCGACGCCAAGGGCGTCTCCCAGCTCTACCGCACCCGAATCTCGGGCTGGTGGCTGCTGCTCCTGGCTCTGTCAGGCACCTTCGCCCTGGCCATCGCCCTCATGGCTACCCCGGGCGGACAGACCTTCCTGGGACCGTCCGGCGCCGTGTCGGGACATCGTCAACTTCTTTCCGATCACTTGTGGGTCTGGCCCTGAACTCACCCACCGTCTAACGACTCCCGCCCATCCGAGGAGGCAGCCCTCTCACGGTCATCTCCAAGGTCTCAACCATGATCGACTTCCGCTATCACCTGGTATCGCTCATCTCCGTGTTCCTGGCCCCTCGCCGTCGGTGTCGTGCTGGGTGCCGGCCCCTGCAGAACTCGCTGGGGACCGCGCTCAACGACCAGGTCACCGCCCTGCGCGAGGACCGCAACGCCACCCAGACCAAGCTTGAGCAGACCGAGACGGCCGTCAACGAGCGCGACTCCTACATCACCCAGGCCGCCAGCAGTCTCCTGCCTGGGACCCTGGCATCCAAGAACGTCGCCCTGGTGCTTCTGCCCGAGGCCAAGGCCGAGGACGCCGATGCCGTCGCCACCCAGCTCAAGACCGCCGGTGCCACTGTCACCGGTCGGGTCAGTCCCCACCACCACCTGGGTGGACCTGTCCCGAGAGCTACCGCTCCACCTTCTCCGGTCAGATCCAGGGTCACCTGGGCGGCGCCGGCTCCAAGGACGCCAACGGGATCCTGGGCGAGGGCCTCGCCAAGGCGCTCACCGGCAACGACGACTCCTCCCGCGCCCTCATGGACCTGCTGACCGTCGACACCTCCGGCACACCGTTCGTCACTGTGGACTCCACGCCCACTGCGCCGGCCGAGATGATTGTTGTCGTGGGGCCCCCGTCCGCAGGCATCCTCCGGTAAGGGCGCCACGGTCCAGGCCTCGCCGGGTCAGGACCCCAAGGTCTGGTCCAGGTCCCTGGCCGGTACGGCATCAGGAGCGCCGACAGTCGTCATCGGTCCGCTCGACGGCGAGGACAACGTCGTCGCCGTCATCCGCTCCGAGGACGCGAAGGTCACCACCATCGACCCGTCGGCCAGGTCGCCGCCTCGGTTTCCGCGCCTCTGGCCCTGGCCTCCACCCAGGCCGGCACCATCGGCCACCACGGATTCGACAAGGGCGCTGACGCCGTCATGCCGCCGGTGACCAAGTAGCGGGTGGCCCCGGTGGCCGCAGGCCCCAGCAGCTCAGAGGCTCGACCTCGTCAAGAGGCGCCGTCACGGCGATCGACCGCCCTCTGCCTTAGGCTAAGACCATGGCTGGCACGATCACGCGAGTATGCGCCTGCGCCCGGACGCCTGGCGCGGGTGGGGGATCAGGGCGGCGGGCGTCACCCTGTCCTGGTCCATCTCCCTGGTCCCCATCGCCCAAGGACTCGAGCGCACCAGCTCCACGGCCGCACCGTGAGCCTGCGCGGAGGAGCTGGAGCCGCCGCCGGGTCCGTCATGGCCGCCATCGAGACCGGACCGTCTCCCTGCGCAGCGGCTCACGGGTGTGACTCGCCGCCGCCCGCGCGGCGGCCGCCGGAGGGTGCGCCGGCCTGGTGGACGACCTCGACGCCGGGCGCCCACGACGGCGGCACTCCCGCCAAGGGGCTCAAGGGGCCACCTGAGCGCTCTCGCCCACGGACGCGTCACCACCGAGCTCCCCCAAGATCGCCGTCATCGGCTCGGGGCCCCTCATCGGTGGGGTCCTGCTGTCCCGTCACCGCAGTGAGGGCGTCGGTGGCGCCCCTGGCGGCAGCAGCTGTCGACGCCGCCTCGAGCGCCGTCGTCATCGCCTCCTGGGCGAACCTGCTCAACCTCCTCGACCTGCGCCCAGTGAGAGCCCCTCAAGACTGCCTCCATCGTGAGTGCCGCCGTTGCTGACCACCCCGGGCGCGACGGCGAACCCACCCGTCCTGCTGGCCGCGGGCACCCTGGGCGTCAGCCTCATGGCCCCTGCCCGAGGACCTGCTGGAGAACACGATGCTGGGCGACTACGGGGCCAACGCCGTCGGCGCCCTGCTGGGAACCGCCCCTGGCCTGCCACCCCAGGCCGAGCGGTGCGCGTCGGAGCCGCCCTGAGCGGCGTGGGTCCCATCCTGGCCAGCGAGAAGGTCTCCTTCTCCCGAGTCATGTGCCAACACCCCGGTCCTGGCAGCGCTCGATGGGCTGGGGCGCCGACCCTGATGACGGCTCAGCAACGCCTGCGGCGGCCTGCTCTCAGTAGCCGGTCTGAGTCGCCGGCCTGACCCTCGTCTCCCGCGTCCTGGGCTTTCCTGCGCTGGCTCGTCCAGGCGGCCACCGTCGGCACCGGTACGGTGGCGGGCGCCTACACCACCGCCAATCAGCTCCCGAACACCCCTTTTACGAGGTCGTCGTCGGCGGGGTCCTGGCAGCCACCGTCGTCCCCTCCTGGCCGCCCCGATCGCCGCGGGCAGGCGCGAGGGAGGTCACCGCTACCGCCTCCGGGCTGCTCGGCCTGGTCCTGGCCGTCCTAACCCCGCTGTCCCTGATCCTCATCGTCCTCGCCGCCCCTGATCGCCGCCTCTTCCCCACCTCCCCAGGGCGTGGACCCAGCGCTCCAGCACGAGCTCGTCGCGTCCTTCCTGCAGCATGTTCGCCTCCAGGTGCCTGCATGTACGGGGTGGCGGTCGTCCCTCACCGGTGTCCTCCAGGCCCACAACTGCTTCACCTGGCCCGCCCTGACCCATGCCTCCAGCCTCGTGGTCATGGCGACCTCACGGCCCTCTACGGGGCGCTGGCCGGCGGCGACGACGCGCGCCTCCGGCCCCCTGCCTCGCAGATCCTCGGATGGGGAACGACCCTCGCGGGTGCAGCACTCAGCCTGCCGCCGCTGTGGCCGGTCCACCGGCTGGGACTGGGGCTGCGCCCCACCCTGAGGCTGGAGGCTGCCCAGGCCGGCGGGCGCTGGCGCTAGGGCGGGGCCGGAGTGTGGACGATCTCTGGCTCAGCAGCTGAGTCGTCCTGGCGGTCCTGGCCCTGGCCCGCTGGGGCGGGACAGACCGGCACGGCGGCCGTCTACCAGTACACGCAGGCCGCTCCACGTCCTCCCTTACGCGGTGCCTGGCCGTCCCGGTGGCCACCGTCCCTCTACCCCCGCCTCACTGCAGCCTTCGAGGCCGCCGTCCACCAGCAGGCTGCGTCCGGCACCGCCGGCGCGGACGAGTGCCGTCACCAGTCCTCGTCGCCACCTCGACCGCTCTGGTCATGCCGCCGTCGCCGTGGCCGGGCACGGCTATGCTCCTGGCCGCCAGCGACGCCGCCGAGCGCTTCTTCCTCTCAAACAGGTCGATGGATGGGTGACAGGCCTGGCCGTCCCTGGCCCCGGACTGATCGGTACGCCCTCATCTACCAGGTCACCCGGGTCCTCTTCGCCGCCGACCGCTCCCGGCCCGCCGCCCACGCCACCGCGGCGGGATGGCTGACGGTCGCACTGGCCTCCGCCGCATGCGTGCGCCTGCATGGCGCTGTCGGGCGGGGACGCAGAGCCACCCTCGTTGCAGCTCGGAGTAGGCACCACCGTGGGGATGACTGGTTGCGGGAGTCGGTCTGCTGACAGCCCTGGCCCGTCATCATGGGAGTCCGGGTGCTGCGCCCGGTCCTCGACGGCCCTCGCCCGCCGGGCTTCCGGTGGCCCCGCCGCAGGCCTGGTTGTCCCGGGCGTAACCATCCATGTCACCTCCCTGACCCCAGCGTCCAGCGCTGTGCGGAGCTGCCGCAGCCGCCGGTATCGTCCTGGCGGCGATCCACCGCTGACCGCAGCCTCCCGCGGACGGTGCGCGGCGCCCAGCCACCTGGCAACGAGCACTGGGCAAGACACTGGGAGAAGGAAAGACAAGAAGGACGCGACGGGAAGGAGAGCACATGAGCGCCGGCGCCGTCAGCGGCCTCGAACGAGGCCGGCTACCTCACAGAGCCAGGACACCGGGCGTCTGCGGATTCTCCAGGCTCAGCGGATCGGCCGCCGGAGGGGTCGCGCCCACTCTGGCCGACTGTGCCCGGATCCTGGCGTCTGACGGCCGACGACGTCATCGTCGAGGCCCCGCTCCGTCCTGGACGGGCTGGATGTTGCTCCCTGCCCGCGCCGAGGCGCTTGAGATCGGCCCCCGCCCCAGCATCGGCGACACCCTGGCCGTGGCCAGGCTGCGACGACTCGCGCCGAGCCCACGCCGTCCACGCCCACGGCCTGCGCGCCGGTGCTCGGCCGCCCTCGCCCTGGGGCGACGCCGGTGCGGCTGACCCGGCTGGTTGTCACCTCCACAACCTCACTGTCGGAGGTCGCCTGACCAGCCTGGTGAGGGGAGGCTCGAAGGGCTCATCGCCTCGCGCGCCGATCTCGTCCTGGCCGTCAGCCCCGACCTGGCCGAGCGCGCGAAGGATCTCGGCGCCCCACGCGTCGAGCTCGCCGTCATCCCCGCGCGCGGCCGCGCAGCCCCTCCGATACCGGCTCCCCAGCCCTGAAGCACCGGAGGGTGCCTGGCCACAGGACAGTGCCCGTATCCTGACCGTTGCCCGCCTGGCCCCACAGAAAGGGCCTGCCTCTCCTGCTCGACGCCGCCGCGCATCTCTCCCTACGAGGTCGAGTGCCGGCCACCCGTCGCCTGGGCCCTGGCCGGAGCACGGGCCCGCGCAGAGGGAGGCCGCTGAACGCTGTACCGCCGAGCATCTTCCCGTTAGTCTCCTGGGCCCGGCGCACCGACGCAACCGGTCTCATGGAGACCGCCGACGTCTCGTCGTTCACGACCAGCCTGTGGAGTGGCCAGCCCTCACCATCCAGGGAGGCTCTGCGCACCGGCGTCGCGATCGTGGCCACCGACGTCGGCGGCACCGCCGTCACCGCCAGAGGAGGAGCCGTCCTCGTCGCCCCGAAGCCCACGCCATCGCCGATGCACTCGCCACGCTCCTGACCGACCCCGAGGCCTCGCTCCCGGGCCCAGCAGAGCGCGCGCGAGGCCGCGCAAAAGCTGCCCGGTCATGATGACCTGGCCGCCCAGCTGCGTCAGGCGGTTCTGCCTCAGCACCGAGCGCGGATGACGTGGGCGGGACGCCGGTGCGTCGGCGGCTCTTCGCCGCCTGTTACGCCAAACTCAAAGCGATCAACGCAGCCTCACGTGCTTCAGCCCACGGTCCCCGTACCGCGCCATGTCTTCGTCACCGGCGGCGTCGTCTCCTCCCTCGGCAGGGACTGACCGCTGCCAGCCTCGGGCGCTCTACGGGCCCGCGGTGGCATCAGCGTTGTCATGCAGAAGCTGGACTACATCATCGTCGTCGGGAGGTCTACGCACTCCTCACCGGAGTGCGGGAGACATGTTGTCCCAAGCGATGCAAGGCCGCCGGGGCGCTTCCACTGGCGCCAACAGCGATACCATCAAGTGACGCCGATGCGCGCAGCGATGACGCCGGACAACGAGTGAAGGAGCCGGGCGTGGACAGGACGGACGCAGCGTCACAAGAACGATGACGTCGTGGGCGACACGAGCAGGCCTCGTCGACGTACGCGAGTCAGGTCGGGAGCCGGTCTCGTGACGCGGTCTCGTCCGGGCCGATCTTCGCCGTCGACGCCATCGTGCACGTGCGCTCAGCCCGGCCAGGAAGCGCCAGTGGCGCCAGGTCGTCGTCCACCACGGCGCCGTCGCCGTCGTCGCCCTGCGTGCGGGTGAGGACTCCTCCCCAGGCGACGGTGCCCCGGAGATCCTCATGGTGCGCGTACCGTCATCCAGTAAGGGCATCGCTGTGCAGGAGATTCCCGCTGGGCTGCCTCGACGTCCGGGAGCGGCCCGCCGTAGCCGCCGCCCGCGAGCTCGCCGAGGACCGACTACACCGCGGCCACCTGGAACACGCTGGCCGAGTTCTACGCCTCACCGGATTCACCACAGGAAGGAGCCCGGATCTTTCACTCGCCCAGGACCCGGCCTGCCGCCCGAGGACCGGCGCATTCCGCTTCGCGCAGGCCGAGGAGGCCGAGTTCACCCATCCTGGGTGCGCCTGGATGAGGCTATCGTACTGCCGTCATGGACGGACGCCCGCACACCCTCCACCGTGCTCGGAGTCCCGGCTACGGCTCCATGCCCGCGCTCGCGGCTGGGCCGAGCCAGTGCGCCCGCCGACGCGCGCCAGCTGCGGGAGCCGTGAGACTCCTGTAGCACAATCTCAGGTGCTGCCAACCCATCAAGGTGATAGCGCTGGTGAGAGCCGCTGTCTGGAGATCCCTGACATGTGTCATAGGCTTCTTGCGTTCTGTACCCAGAGGCATGTACAGTTCTGGCATCAGATTCAGGAGGAGCAGAGTTGGGTGGCCGCCATGCTCCTAGGGTGCGCTGCATGGTGAGGTATGGCCAGTTCTGGCGCTGGACTCGAGAGAGAAGCTGGTTGAGGCGATGGCCGAGCTGATGTGCGAACGTGGTTACAGCGCCACGCGAGCCCGCGAGCGGTTCGCGAGCTCTCCGGCGTCGGCCAGGAGCATGTATCACTATTTCCGACCAGCGGGATCCGGGCTGGCAGCCCTGGATCACAACCGCCGGGTCCAGCTGGGATTCCTGGAAGGCTGCGCTCAAGGGGCTTGAGGATCCCGCTCGAGATCCTCAGTGCCTACCCTCACCCTCCCGCGTGATCCGCTCAAAAGGCTGCCGAGTCGGTCGGATGGCCCAGGACAAGGCGGTGGCTGGACGACGGTCTGTGAGCCGGTCGCCGAGGCCTTCGCCCGGCTTCGCGAGATGCTGGTCGTTGTCATCGTGCGGCCAGGTCGCAGGGCGTCTGCCGGCAGGCCTGGAGCCGGACCACACTGGCTCGCAGCGATGGTCGCGCCGTCTGTTCAGGGCGGTTACGTCCCGGCCGTGGCTCGAGCAGGACAGGGCTGCATGACGCGGCCTGTCAAGGCGCCCTCGAGCTGTCTCCGTGTAGCGGCCGGGGCTACTGGTCGGTTCCTGGGCGGGCGACGGTCCGCCTCCCTGATCCCTGACAAGTCGGCGTCGGTGTCCGCTGGCGCTTCCATTCACCGAAGGAGAAGGATCATGACTCATTCGTATCGGTATCAACGGCTTCGGGCGCATCGGACGCACGTACCTGCGCGCTGCGCTGGCCGGCGGGCGGTGACGTCGAGGTCGTTGCCGTCAACGATCTGACCGATGCGGGCACGCTGGCCACGCTCCTGAGTGACTCAGTGGCCGGGCACTCGACGGCGTCGCCGTCGACGGCGAGGACCTCGAGGTCGGCGGGCGGACCATCAGGGGTCTCTCCGAGCCGGGCCCGGCCAAGATCCCTGGGGCGAGAAGTCGGGGCCGACGTCATCGAGTCCGACCGGGTTTCTTCGTTGACCGGACAAGGCCGCCCAGCACCTCAAGGGCGGCGCCAGGAAGGTCATCGTCTCCGCACCCGCCAAGGGCGACGTCCCGACCTTCGTCCTAGGGGTCAACGACAGTCAGCTGGATGTCTCTGCCGCCGACGTGTTCTCCAACGGATCGTGCACCACGAACTCCTGGCTCCGCCTCGCCGGGGTTCTCCACGACGCCTTCGATCGAGAGCGGTCTCATGACGACGATCCACGCCTCACACCGGGGACCAGCGGCTTCCACGATGCGCCCCCACAAGGACCTGCGTCGGGCGCGCTGCCGCCGCCTCCATCGTTCCCACCTCCTCGAGGCCGCTCGAGCCATCGGCCTGGTCATCCCCGAGCTCGATGGGCGTCTGACCGGCGCTTCCCTGAGGGTGCCGGTCCCGGTCGGCTCGATCACCGACCTCACCGTGGTCACCTCCCGTCCGGCAAACGGTCCGAGACGTCAGCGCGGCCTTCGCGAGGCTGCTGATCACGGGCCGCTGGCCGGACACACCCGCAGCAGTACTCAGGCGCCGACCGTCTCCCACGATCGCCATCGCGTTGTGCCACCCGCACTCGATCTTCGATGCCGCTTCCGGCTGGAGGTGATTGACGGCCCGCCAAAGGTGCGGACTGGTACGACAACGGTGCTATCAACCGCCTCGCAATGGAGTTCTCCGTAGGATCGGCGATGGCAGCTCTGACAGCAGAGTCGTCCTCTGGGAAGACCGCCCGGTGCTCGTGGATGCAGTGCGGTGCAAGCTTAACGCTCGAGCTGCTTGCCTCTTCTGGAGGCTGATTACTGGGAGGTGATGAAGTAAATACCCTGACCGGGAGTATGAAACACAAACGAGGCGTCATGGCTGTGAGATAACTCTCCTGGCGTACGAACAGATCGTTCTTATGCCGCGAAAAATTTGAGAAAGTTATACAAAGTATCGCTTCCTCTTTCTCCAGTGGCCCGTTCTGAGTATGGTTAACTGTAGAGACCCATAGATTTGAGAGATTTGAAATGAGATCCTACATTTTGTCAACAGTAGCGAGGTCAACGAGAGCATTGGTTCCGCAGATGGAAACTATCGACGTAAAGTCCGTACGACGACTACACCCACTATTTAGTATGGTGAGGAGCAATCGTGGACAACGAAGAATTCCTCAGATTGGCCTACTGTCTGCAGCAAAAGTAAAATAATCCGCGATAACGAGCCTCATAGCGTGGTAGAAGTTATTCAGAAATCGCTTCAGGGTGAACAGTCATATCTCTGAGCTTTCACTGAAGAACCGCAAAATATCAAGCTGAGACATACGTCGTAAGAAGTTACTTTGGAGTAGTTTTCTTCTATCTCACTGGTGCGGCGGTGACGAGTTACAACAAGCGCGTCAACGGAGGTGGTCATGCATATGCCATCAAAAATACATCGGCGAGACAAACCGGATGTGGCTCGGGTAGAGTTAGTTTACCACAATGACCGCACAGCCCACCCTGTTCGTGCTGATTTACATCACTTTTGCTTGATATGTGTCTTCCAGAAAAATGCTGCGTCGTTTATGCATCCCAAAAGGAAATGATGCGGAATCCGGCAGCCAGCCATTTAATCAGTTGAGATGAATGTTGTTCTTCGATTATTTTATGCATGGATGGGACTGGACAGCTGGTATGCAGGCGACGGTTTTTGACAGAAAGCTGCTTGAACGAGTCGTCCGTTGCTGCTGATACCTGGTGCAGTACTTGGTGAAAATGAAGATAGCCATTTCGTGATACCTTTAGCGGTCAGGCGCCAGAGCTGGCTGCTGAAGGTTACTAGATATAAAGTATATGGCTAACCTGATTGGAGGAACATAATGCGTGACGGCACAGCAAGTCAAATGAGTCGCTGGAAAATGGACGGTATTATTTCATGGCGTTTAGCCCAGCTATATTTTCCTGGGTAGATTTCAGGAGTTCCGGTTGCTGGAATACTTTTGCAACATAAGTACGACTTGTCGTCATCACAGATAGGCACTGCATGACTGGGTTGCATGTACGTAGGAATCAGCGCATCTATGAGATTCCTTGCGTAGGTTGCCGATCGTCAGGGCGAACGATTCAGTCTAAGTCTTGGACTCATTGTGACGGCGCGCTCGCAGTAGCGTCTCGCTGTTCCAATGTTAATGTCAGTTGGACGCACGTGCCTAGTTTATTATTTGCTTGTAGCGTTGTTTTGTCCGGTATTTTGCGGTGCATTAATGGCGCCTCAGGCAGGGCGATTGTTCTTATGTTCGACAAAAGTCTCGCGGCTTGAAGCGATGGGACAGCAGGCGGGCTGCTAGTGCCGCTGGGAGGAGCTTTGGGATCTGGGATGGTCCCATGGATGAGTCAGCCAAATGGGGTTTCCTGCTGCGTTCGTCATCACTGCCTTGCTCCTTATTCTTCGTGTTTGCGTTGTTGTTTTACTGGTTTGGGTTACCTACTGAAAAACTTGCCATGGTCACAGTGGACAGGATCGATTCCGCTCAATCACTGCCTACAAATCCCGCGGAGGTATGGCTGCTTTTCTATTGCATCTTGCATTCTGAGTTTTCCTGCCGTTCGAGTCTTGCCGTTTGCGTTATGATACTGGTCCGTGTAGCAGGTGTTTCTATAGTACTGGGACCAGCGCTCTGGTAATGAGTTCAGCTCGTAGGTGGTGGTTTACGGCGTAGTGGTAAACGGCTCACGCTGCGGCGGCAGTCGGTTGAAGATTTTGCTATACGTTTATCGTTCGCGGCAAGCCTGCTTGCATGACTATATGCGTTTATTAGTACGAGATGCTGCCCTGGCTCTGATTTCGTTACCGTAACATTCGTAGGCACAGCAGCAAACTCTCCCTGGCACGGAGGTGCGTACGCGATGATAGGCGCGGTTATTCCCAAGAGGGCTGAACGTATTGGGTGTCGTCAATACTTTAGTATTCTTAGCAGGTTTCGAGTACCAGTCGGTGCCTCACATTCAGTTGGCATTCGGATGGAACGCGTTGTGTATGTTTTAATTGCTTTTTATTGTCTCGTATCTTTCATTATTTTCTCATTCTGGGCTTCGTGTTCTTGTACGGTGGGGTCTGCGGTGTTTGCGCTGATGATGTCGTTGGAGTTTCAGTTAGTCTGTCCGTTCAATGGACTGCCCAGGTGTTTTGGACAGTGCTTGTTTAGGTGTGCACGCTGCTCTCAGCTAAGTCCAGGAAATCGCGTTCGACCTCGTTCGGCGCGCGGTGTCCGCTGAGTGAAGAGCGATGGCATGATTGTGGCTGTCGAGCTCGATCCGCCGGGCAATATCGCCAGATCGCCCTTATCCTTGGTTGGATACACCCATTCGGTGGACCTTTCATTCTTGAGCGTGCGTTGAACGACTGAAGCCCACCGCATTGTCCGTAGCACACCCCGCACGCCCTACCGAGAGACGAATGCCATGGGACCTGAGATGGTCCAGGGATCTTTTGAGACGTGCACTGACTACCTCGACCGGAATGAAAGATCGTCACGCCCTGTCAATCAGGGCATCTCTGACCGCCATGTCAATGGCCTGGCACACCAGGGAGGTACGCATGCGGTTGCCCATCGCGCAACCCACGACCTTCTTGGCACAGCAGTCCAGAACGGTCGCAAGATAAAATGAATCCGGCCCAGGTCCCGTGGACATAGCCGTTGATGTCCCCACACAGCTCTTGCCGGGCCCATTGGCAGGTGAAGTCCCGTCTGAGCAGGTCCGGGCCGCTCATGCCCAGGTCCTGGGCCGGCACGGTGGTTCGGACTTTCGCCCGTAGACTGCGCAGCCCTGTAGCCCCAGGTCACGCATGATCGCGCGTGGATCAGTGGCCCCGTCGGCGCGCACGCGCGCCGCTCCAGGATCACCTGGATTCGCCGGTACGCCTGCCAGGTGCCATCGGAGTCCCTCAAAACGTCGCTACCCAGGATGTGCATAGCCTCCCTCCTGACGGCACGTCTGCGACCGGGGACGGTCGCGCCAGGAGAGTATCCCGAGTTTTGACACCCTGGACCACCGGCACATTGAGGAGATGGGGTGGGCCTGCTTCGCGGTTGATCAGCTCGTAGCGATCGGTCACGGACGTTCCTTGGCGAAGAAGACGGCATGCTTTTTCAGGAACTCGTTCTCCTGACGCAGCTCACGGACCTCTGCTCTCAGTTTCGCTATCTCAATGATCGACTCGGAGCTGTCTTGCAGGTCCTGGTCGGTGGCGCATGCCTTCAGTCTCTGCGACCCAGTTACCTCACCGTCTGGGCAACTTAAGGTCGTGATGAAGGCTGACGCGCGACGCTATCGTGCGTTCCTTCGATGACTTCACGCACAACCTGCGCCCAGCAGCTCCCTCCGAGTACCCCTGCCGGTTGGCATGGTATCTATCCTATCGAATTCACGGGAAGAAAACTCCCCAGTCCGAGAAACACCACGCACCCCAGACACCTGTGCCCACAGTAGCCGGCCCCGCCCCCGACTACCTGACCACTAACAAGGCAACGGGCCTCAAACCCGATCGCATGTGGCACCCACAACGGCCTTCCTCGGGGTCAGCCCCAGGCCTCCAGGCCCAGGGAAATTCGGGTCGATCAGAGTCGGTGAGGTAGGCTCATGCACGTCGAGGACCCTCAGGTGTGTGTAGTGTTCTCAATCATCGGGGATTCGATTCTAACCGGCAACGATGCACCATCCAACCCATCCCGAACAGACCTGTAGGTGCTGCCATCGTGCTCGGAGTCGATTAATCAAACAATCCCAAGTAAGATAAAGCCTTGATTGGTTGATGTTATAGTCCACTGTATTGACTTCGTTCGAACTTCGCCAGCGTTGAATTCGCAAGAAGGACGGTTAAACTCGTGGCACGGACGACCAGCGACGCCCCGCAGCCGATCCCAACGCCTCTGGGCTGGTTCTCGACCCCTCGGCCAACAAGGACGTGGTCGGACCGGCCGCGATGTGGTCAGGCCGTGAGGTGCGCCTGCAGCGACTAGAGGAGAAGTCATGACACAGAGCGACGATGACCCGGGCACGCGTTCTCGACCTCATCGCCGAGAAGGGTCCCGTCGGCGCTCCAGCTCGTTGTCCTGAGCCCGACGCCGGGCCGTGCGCGCAGGCATCACGGCGCTCGGTGACGCTGGAGCAGATCGAGGTCCACACCCCGGCGTTGACGGGCAGGCGCGGCGTGGTCGCCCCTGGCCCGGCACTGTCCTGACGCCCGGAAGGTCTGCACCCTCCTTCGCGAGGGCTACCCGATTCGGCCAACTGCGCCCCTGCGCCGTCCCAGGTCGCCGGTGACAAGGCGGTCGACTCTTCGCCGCGGCCAGGCCGTGACTCGAACGGCGCTACGCCGCCGTCGTCGAGTCGGTCGTGGCAAGGACCCTCCGGCGCCTGGGCCCCTGGCCGATGCCCTCACCCTCGACGGGTACGCGCCTCGGTGCGACGTCGGGAGACGGCCCTCGCCGTCCAGCTGCGCAGGGCAACCGCCCGGTGCGAGCGACGTCGCGGGAGTTCCGAGTTGCGCGACGCCGAGACGCAAGCGGACCTCCCGCCCCGTCGGCGTCCCCGTCCAGCGCGTCTACTACCCTGGCCGGAGGCGAGCACGTCTGTACCACCCACATTCATCGCTATGCCCGCGTTGCGCAAGCGCGCGGGTCCGGCGGCGGCTAAGACGCGAGGCCTTGAGACCAAGCGAATGGAAGGAACCGGATGACACTGCCAACAACGAGACTGCGCACCGACGACGAGATCATTGACCTGATCTCAACGAGCTACACTTCACAGCACAATTCGACGAAGCCGGCGAGAGGGCCAAACGAGCCTTGATGAGCAGGTGGTCCGCGAGATCTCCGCCATCAAGGGTGAGCCGGAGGGATGCTCGCCAAGCGTCCGCAAGTACCACCCTTCGAGCGCGGCCCGCCCACCTGGGGCGTGGACCTTCCCAGCTGACATGGACGCCGTCAAGTACTACGTGCGCCCACGGACCGCCGGCCAACTCCTGGGACGACCTGCCCGAGGATTATCAAGAACACCCATGACCGCATCGGCATCCCCTGAGTTGTTGAGCCCCTTGTATGGGAGCGCCCAGTACGAGCTCTTGGATGTTTACCACCGAACTGTGGTGACCTGGAGGAGCAGGGAGTCATCTTCGTCGACACCGACACCGCTGTGCGCGAGTACCCCGAGCTGTCAAGGAGTACTTCGTGATCAAAATTTGCAGGACAAGTTCGCCCTCAACACGGCCGTGGTCCGAGGCCCTTCATCTACGTCCCTGCTATGTCCACGTTGAGATCCCGCTCCAGGCCTACTTCCGTATCAACACCGAGAACATGGGCCAAATTGAGCGCACGCTCATCATCGCCGCCGACGAGGACCCCACGTCCATCACGTCGAGGGATGCACCATTCTATCTACTCCAGCAATTCTCCCACGGACTCCCGCACCTCGGCGATCGTGGAGATCGTGGTCAAGAAGAACGCCCGCGTGCGCTACACGACCATTCAGAACTGGTCCAACAACGTTCACAACCAGACCAAAGCGCGCCACCCAGAGAGGCGCCACCACATGGAGTAACACGGGCAACATCGGCTCCAAGTACCACAGCACCCGGTGTCTCCTCATGGGGCCCTGCCCGTGGCGAGGCTCCCGTCCATCGCCTCGCCGGTGCGGACCAGCACCAGGACACTGGCGCCAAGATGGTTCACATGGCGCCGCATACCCAGTCACACGTCTCCAAGTCGATCGTCGCCACGGAGGACGCAGTGCCTACCGCGTCTGGCACAGACCGCGAAGAACGCCCGCCACCCAAACCAACGTGCTGTGCATGCACCCTGGTCGACGAGATCTCCGCCCGACACCTACCCCTTACGTTGACGTGCGTACCGACGACGTCGAGATGGGCCACGAGGCGACCGTCTCCAAGGTGAGCGTGACCAGTTTCACCTCGCGCGCAGCGCGCCTGACCGACCGCGCCATGGCCAATGATCGTGCGCGGTTTGTTTGTTCCACTGCCCGTGAGCTGCCCATGGAGTACGCCCGGAGCTCAACCGCTCATCGAGCTGCAGATGGAGAACTCGCCATTGACGCCGCCGCACCGGAACCGTTCAGTC
>BNJV01002331.1_pt1 | contig 22195 bp, 32 predicted proteins | sample 8540591 | NCBI WGS metagenome assembly BNJV01 (sample SAMD00202457, study PRJDB9452) | human saliva metagenome | host: Homo sapiens | reverse complement strand
CTTATCGAAGTAGGAGAACCCGTCGCCCTCGGCTTACGGCCCGCCAGGCGCGCGGCGATGGTATCGGCGGCGAAGCGCGCCGACTGGATCGCGCCCTGCGCGACGCCGAGGGACGCCCGAACGCCATCATGTCGCCCAACACGAAAATCTCGGGGTGCCCGGGCAGAGTCAGGTCCTTGTTGACGGTGACGCGCCCCGCGCGGTCCACTTCGGCGCCCGTCGCCTCGCCCAGCGCGCGGCCCAGCGGGCTCGCGGACACGCCCGCAGCCCACACCTTGCACACGGACTCGATCCGCTCCTCCTCGCCGAACTTGTGACTTTCAGCGTCACGCCCTCGGAGTCCACGTCGGTCACGAAGGCGTTCATCTTCATCTCGACACCCAGCTTGGCCAGCGCCTCCGGTCTTATGCCCGAGCTGCTCGCCGAACGGGGGCAGTGGGTGCTCGGCGCCGTCCACCAGGATGACGCGAGCTTCGTCGGATCGATGTTGCGGAACTCGCCCTTCAGCGTGTGAGAGGCGAGCTCGCGAATCTGGCCCGCCATCTCCACGCCCGTCGGAGCCCCGCGCCCACAACAACGAAGGTGAGGAGCTTGCCCACCAGAGCAGGGTCGGTCTCAATCTCGGCCAGCTCAAACGCGCCGAAAAATACGCGCGCGCAGCTCGAGCGCGTCATCGATCGTCTTCATGCCCGGCGCGAACACCGCGAAGTGGTCATTGCCGAAGTAGGACTGGCCCGCGCCCGCCGCCACGATCAGCGTGTCGTACTCGGTGTGCTCATACTTGTTGTGGTTGCGCCACTTCACGACGCGAGCCTCAACGTCGATCTCCTCGACGAGCGCCTGCAGGACGGTCACGTTCTTCTGCTTGCGCAGGATCCGCGCGTCGTGGGGGCGATGTCGCCCCTCGGAGAGGATGCCGGTAGCCACCTGGTAGAGCAGGGGCTGGAACAGGTGGTGCGACGTGCGGGCCAGGATAGTGATGTCAGCGTCGGCCTTCTTCAGCCGACGAGCAGCCGTCAGGCCAGCGAAACCGGAGCCGATGATGACGATGCGATGGCGGGGCATAAGACTCTCCTTCGATTAAGCAAGGCTAATCTTATCTAAATACGGTGCGCTTAAATTGTGAAGTCTCACGCACTCGTCTCTAGCGTTCCGACGTCGAAAGACAGCTCCGCCGCCGCGAGCGGATCGGGCTTGCCAGTCGCCGTCGTCGGCAGCTCGTCCACGACCACGATCTGCCGCACCTTTTCCACGGCGCCAAGGCCTCGCGCAGGGCCTCCGACAGCGCGTCGGCGCTCATCGACGAGGCCTGGGCGCGGCCCTTGGGAGAAGGCACGATGAGCGCGGCGACGATCTGCCCCCAGCGCTGGTCCGGCAACCCCACGACGAGGGCATCGGACACCGTATCCAGCGACCGCAGCGCGCGCTCGACGCTCGGGGAGCCACCAGCTCACCGGCCGTGTTGATCATGCGGTGGGCGCGTCCCGACCATGTGCAGCCAGCCGCCGGCGTCCCTCGTCGCCAGGTCGCCGGTGCACAGCCACTCCTCGCCGGTGACGACGCCGGGTCCGCGCACCCAGATCCGCCCATCTCGCCGACGCCTCGCCTCGCGGTCGGGGACGCCATGACAATCAGGTCCACGTAGGGGAACGGAACGCCCAGCGACCCGGCGGGCGCGCCGCTCTGCGGCGTCGCAACCGTTCCGGCCCCGACGTCTCCGTCATGCCCCACACGTGGATGGGAGACGGTCCCACGCGACGCATCGCCTCGCCAGATCCGCCGTCATCGCGTCCCCGCCGATCAGCGGGCGCGTCCACGAGACAGATCGCCGCCGCCACGCTCATGTTCGTCGAGCAACGCACGCACGATCGCGGGCACGGCGAACATCATGAGTGATCCCGTAGCGCGCGATCGCGTCCAGCACGCCGCGCGCATCAAAGGAACCCGGGAAACCCAGCGTCACCAGCGTCCCGCCGTGCGTCCACACGTCCATCGAGGTCCCATTGAAGCCTCCGATGTGGCTGGCGGCGCACACGCCCACGACCGACGAGGTCGGCGCGTAGTCGAAGCCCCTCGCGGAAATTCGTCGACCCCCACCACATGACCTCGTGGGTGAGCTCGACGGGACGCGGCGTCCCCGTCGACCCGGACGTGAACAAGATGGCCGCCAGCTCGGTGCCGCAGCGCGCGGGCGCGGTGCTCATCGGCGCCGCGCGATCCACCCGCAGCCAGGTCACCAAACGACGCCCGGTGCACCCCGCGGAGGCCAGGGCGAGCGCAGTGGGGGAGGAGGCCCTCGTCGTGGAACACCCACGAGACGTCCGCCTGTTCGCACATCGACGCGAGCGCGGGAGGCGGGCATGCGCGGGGAGAGCGGAACCGTCACCGCGCGCAGCCACGAGGTCGCCACGAACGCGATGTAGTGCCACGGCGAATTTGCACCGATGACAGCCACGCGCGTGCCCTCACCGATGCCCGCCTCCGCGAAGGCACGAGCCAGGCGAGCGACCGTGTCGACCGCCTCACGCACGCTCCACTCCTCGCCCGTCACCGCGTCGACCAGGGAGAGCCGCTCGGGGTGGCGGCGGCGGCCAGGAGGAGCGCGCGGGCGAATAATCGGGGATCACGAGGCCGAGGCGGCCTCGCGGCTGCCATGGCCGCGTGACGCTCTGAGCGCTCCTTCAGACGCGCCAGGACCGAACCGGCCTCCTGGAGCGTCGAACCGGAATTGGCGATGCGGCGCAGCTGCTCGGGGATCTCAAAGCCGCGGGCACGCATGCCCTGCGCCCACAGCAGGCCCGCACGGTAGGAGGAACGCACGAGGGGCCCGGCCATGACGCCGGCGAAGCCCATCTCCTCGGCCTCGGCGGCCAGCTCCACGAACTCCTCCGGGTGCACCCAGCGGTCGATCGGGTGATGCAGGGGCGAGGGGCGCAGGTACTGCGTGAGCGTCAGCAGATCGCAGCCAGACTCATGCAGGTCGCGCATGGCGGCGCTGACTTCCTCGCGGGTCTCGCCCATGCCCAGGATCAGGTTTGACTTGGTGACCATGCCGCCGTCGTGGGCGCGCTTGATCATGGCGAGCGAGCGATCGTAGTTGAAGGCGGGACGAATCTTCTTGAAGATGCGCGGCACCGTCTCCAGGTTGTGCGCGAAAACCTGCGGGCCGGCCTCGATCACCATGTCGATCGAGTCGGCCTGTCCGCGGAAGTCGTCCACGAGGAGCTCCACGCCCGTGCCCGGGTTGAGCTCGTGGATGAGACGGCACGTCTGCGCATACAGCCACGCGGCGCCGTCGGGCAGATCGTCTCGGGTCACCCCCGTGATCGTCACGTAGCGCAGGTCCAGGTCACGCACCGACTCGGCGATGCGGCGAGGCTCGTCCTTGTCGTACTCCGTGGGACGCCCCGTCGCGATGTCGCAGAAGTCGCAGCGGCGCGTGCAGGGGGCGCCGCCAAGGAGGAACGTCGCCTCGCGGTCCCTGCCAGCACTCGTAGATGTTGGGGCACCCGGCCTCGGCGCACACCGTGTGCAGGCCCTTCGCGTGGGAAAGCGAACGCATGTCCTGGTAGTTATCGCCGGCCTTCGCGGTCGTGCGAATCCACTCGGGCTTCTTCTCGATCGGCGTCTGCGAGTTACGCACCTCGATGCGCAGGAGCTTGCGTCCTTCGGGATCGGGCAGGGTACTCATAGGGGGACCTCGTCGTGTAGGAAACGGAAGCGGGCTGGGTGGCCAGGCACGGAGAGATGTGCTCCACCATGCGCGGGATGAGCTGCGTCGCGGCCTCGGTGACGGTCGTGTGAACGCCCTCCACGACAGGGAGGTCACGTCGGCGTCGGTCAGGCCGCAGGGGATGATGCCCTCGAAGGCGTGGGCCGGGTCGATATCGACGTTCAGGGCGACGCCGTGCAGGGTTGCCCCGCGCGCGACCTTCAGGCCGATCGCGCAGATCTTGCGGTCGCGGCGTCCCTCCTCGGTCAGCCACACGCCCGCGCGCCCTCGACGCGGTGCACCGGCAATCCCCACGCCTCGCGCACGGTGTCGATGACCGAGGCCTCAACCGCGCGGATCCACTGCACGAGATCGACGGGCTCGCGCAGGCGAACGACGGGGTAGACGACGACCTGCCCGGGACCGTGCCACGTCGCCGAACCGGCGCGGTCCGTGCGGAATGATCGAGGACGGTCGTGGAGGGATATCCTCGGGCTTCGTGTGGCGCCCCGCCGTCCACGTGGGCGTGAACTGGAACGATGAGCGTGTCCTCGCCGCCGGCGAGGACCTCCTCGTGCAGGGAGCGCTGGAGCGCGTCAACCTGCGAATAATCGACCAACCCCGGTCGAGTAGGCTCAAAATCTGCACGGATGTGATCATAGTCGCGGGCAGGGGTCCCTTGCTTGTTGGGGGTCCGGTATGCTTGTCGCATGCGATTGTCCTCTCATTCTTTCTGAACCCGACGCCCCGACTCGGCCCGGGCCTCGTGGCGCGTCCGTGACCATCATGTCCCTCATGGAGTCCTGGTACCCGCAGGCCACCGCGCAGCCCTGGGACCGCGTCGGACTCATCGTCGGCGACCCCGACGCCCCTGGTGCGCTCACCCTCCGCCCTTGACCCCACCGCCGCCATCGCCGAGCAGGCTGTCGCCGGGCCGGATGGTGACGGGCATTCCCTACGACATGGTGATCACGCACCACCCGCTGCTTCTTCGCGGCGCCTCCTTCCTGCCGGTCACCGACCCCAAGGGCGCGGTCGTCACGCGGCTGATCCGTGCCGGCATCTCCCTCTTCAACGCGCACACAAAACGCCGACGTCGCCTGCGAGGGCGTCGCGACGGCGCTGGCGGACCTCATCGGGCTGCGCGACACCGTGCCGCTTTCGAACCCTGCGGCGTCGACGCCGAGGGACACCCGATCGGCCTGGGCCGCGTCGGGGACCGTCGAACCCACGACGCTCGGTGCCTTCGCCGACCGCGTCGCCGCCGCCCTCCCTGCCGGTCCCACCGGCCTGCTCGTCGGAGGACGAGGCCATGGCCGTGCGTCGGGTCGCCGTCCTGGGTGGCGCAGGGACAGTGCACTGGACACGGCGCGTGCCGCCGGCGCCGACGTGTACCTAACCGCCGACCTGCGCCACCACCCGGCCTCCGAGCACCTCGAGGGTGGTTCCCCGCGCTGCTGTGCGGCTCCCACTGGGCCACAGAGTCCCCGTGGCTGCCCGTGCTCGCCAGGCGCATCGAAGCGGCGGCAGCGGCCGCCGATGTGGAACTTCGCGTCGAAGTCTCTACGATTGTCACCGAGCCATGGACCAGCCACCGAGTCACCCAGGGAGAACTAGCGTGAAAGCGACGCACACCGACCAGCTCGAGCTTCTCGAGCTTCAGACTGACCAGAAGGAATCGGCGCTGCGCCACAAGCGCGACTCACCCCGCCCACGCCACCGTGCGCGAGTTCGCGGGCCGCGTCGCAGACCCTGCAGCGCGCCGCGATCAGCCAGAACGCCATCATCGCCGACGTGAGCCGCGAGATCGCCCGCATCGAAGACGAGATCGCGAAGGTGAGCGAGCGCCGCAAGCGCCAGCAGGGCCGCATCGATAACAACCAGGTGCCCCTGCGCGACATCTCCGCCATGGAGCACGAGATCGCGCAGATGGACCGGCGCCTGTCCAAGCTCGAAGACGACCAGGTCGAGGCTGAAGAACGCGTCGAAGCCGCGCGTGCCGCGCAGGACAAGATGAAGGCCGAAGCCCAGGCGATCGCCGCAGACATCGAGCACCTCAAGGCCGAGTTCGAGGCCGACGTCGCCGAGTCCGACGAGGAACTACGCCGCGTGATCGCCGCCCGCCGCGCTCTGGCCGATCGCCTCCCGCACTCCCTCCTCGAGGAATACGAGGACGCGCGCCGCCGCAACGGCGCCCTGGCCGTCATCGAGGTGCGCGACGGCTACGGCATCGGCGTGGCCGCAGACCTGAGCCCGATGGAGCTCGAACGCATCCGCCTGACCCCCGCCGACGAGCTGTACCTGACCGAGGACACCTCCCAGATCGTCGTGCGCACGGCGGCGAACACGCCCCGCTGAGGCTCAGGCCCGAACCGCGTAGACATCCGCCAGGTGAAGCCCAGCCTGCTCGCCGTGACCGTCACCCTCACCCGGGTGGCGGTCACGGGCTTGTCCAGGGTGATGATGCGCCGGTAGCCCACGCACTGGACGCGAGCGATCTCCCCGCTCGTCGCCACCCTCCACGCACGAGGCCACCACGGCCTCGTCGATGCACTGCCCGCGGGCGATGTCCTCCTCCAGGACGAGGGCGCCGACCGACTGCGGCGAACCAAAACGCAGCGTCACCGTGTTCGACGAATCCTCACGGGCGGCGTCGATGCGGCGCGAACGGAAGTCGGCGATCTTCTCGCCGAGTTGCGCCAGGACCCGCACGTCGGCGTCGGCCAGGCGGCCGTGGCGGTTGGGCGGACGTTCAGCAGGAAGGTCGCGTTACCGCCCGACCCCCTTCCAAATGGAGAACAGCTCGTCGGCGCTGCGCACCTGGGAGTCTTCGACGTCGTGGTGGAACCAGCCCTTGCGCGTCGAGGTGTTGACCTCGGCGGTACCACGCCAGGGGGCCGGAGTAACCTGCCAGGGCCTCGTGCGAGCCCAGGTCCTCGTCGCCGGAGGCCACCTGACGGGAAAACCCGCCGTCGTCTGCCTTCTGGGACTTCTCCGCGGTGCGTTCGGCCTCGCGCAGAGAAGCGGGAACGACCGACCATTCGTTGGCTCGAACGGATCCCGCCTCGTTGCCGCACCAGCGCACGTCGGGGGCCGCACACCGAGATGACGGCCTCGGGGCAAGCGCACGCACGGTGTCGTAGATACGCTGCCAGTCGTAGGGTCTGAGACCTTACCGTTGGGGCCCTCCCCGCACGCGCCATCCAGCCACACGGAAAACACGGGGCCGTACGGGTGAGCAGCTCGATGAGCTGATTGATATAGAAGTCGTTGTAGGCCTCGCCCTGCCCATACGTCGGCTCCGTCATGTCCCCAGGGGACAGGTACACGCCGAACTTCAGACCGTGGCGCGCGGCCGCATCCGACACCTCGCGCACCAGGTCGCCCTGTGCCGCCCTTCCAGGGGCAGAGGCCACAGAGTGATCCGTGTACGCCGACGGCCACAGGCAGAACCCGTCGTGGTGCTTGCATGTCAGGATCACGCCGATCATACCGGCGCTCGACGAGAGCGCGCATCCACTGCTCCACGTCCACGTCAGCGGGGGTTGAAGAGGGCCGGATCCTCGCGGCCCTCGCCCCATTCACGATCCGTCATCGTGTTCATCCCGAGTGGATGAACGCGTCATCTCCATCTTCTGCCACTGGAGCTGACGGTGAGTGGGCCGAATATTGGCCAGGTAGTCCTCGTTGATCATCGTGACGTTGTCTCCGCTTCGTGGCCGTGCCGGGCTAAAGCCTGCGCCCTGCAGGTTCCCGACAAAGGATAGCCCAGCGGCTAATTGGTCACCAGCGTGAGCGCGCGCGTCGTGCCGCCGCGTTTCGTGCCTCTCGGGGCCGAACTCGACGTCGATGACGCGATGCTCGGCCCCGCGCGCGTCCGTCAGCGTCACTGAGCGCGCCGCTTCCGCCAGGGCCCGTTCGCACTCGCGCGCGTCTCGGTGGCGGCGGCGCCCCCGACGCCGGGAGTGTGCCCGTGACGGCGCCCCTCCAGCGCTTGGCGTCGTGGGAAATGACGGAGCGTGTGCCGCCTGCCTCGCGCACGACGCGCAGTTCCACACGCGCGCCCACGGCGTCTTTGCAGGCCGCCCGGTAGGGTGCGAGCGCGTCGATGACGACGCACTCCGAGGCCTCCGGGCGCAGGGGCCGCGTCAAGCGCGGCGCCCGCAAGTCGACAAGACGCCGAAGCCCGGCGAGGACACGCCCATGGCCAGGCGGTGGTCGGGGACGAGGTCGGCGGGGAGAGGACCCTGAGGCCCGAGAAAATCGACACGCGAGACGTGTCCTCGCGCTCACGCGCCCGGGGCGATCGCCTCGATCGCCTCGAAGACACGCCCGTGAACAGCGACGAGGCCGGGGCGCAGGGGGCGGAGTCGAGGACCTCGTTGACGGACAGGTCGATGCGCGAGCCGACCTTGAGGGCGGCCGCAGCGTCCGGCGGACCCAAGCGCCACGAGCGCGTCCGCGACCCGGCGACGATCCGCGGTCAGTTCGGGGGCGGGAGAGGGCATCCAGGGACAGACGAGGCCCGGACGCGGGCGCGTTCTTCCCCCTCCGACGGGGGCAACCAGATCAGCATGACGACACCCTATCGCGCCGAAGCCGCCAGGCGCGCTAGAATCTGTCGGTGGATCTGCCGGCCGGGCGGCCGCGCGCGGAAACGCTCGAGGAACGTCCGGGCTCCACAGGGCAGGGGTGATGGCTAACAGCCACCGGGGTAACCTGCGGGACAGTGCCACAGAAAAGAAACCACCTCCACGATTCGTGGCGGTAAGGGTGAAAAAGGTGAGGGTAAGAGCTCACCAGCGGCGCGGGCGACCGCGTCGGCTAGGTAAACCCACCCGAGCAAGACCGAGCAGCAGGCAGGCGGCCCGCCCTCATGCCTGCGGGTAGGGTTGCTGGAGGCCGTCGGCAACGACGGTCCTAGATAGATGGTCGCCACCGCGAGACTGGTAACGGTCCGCGGGCACAGAACCCGGCGTATAGGCCGACGGATCCGACGGAAGGACCCCTGACGCGAGTCGGGGTCCTTCCGTTGTATCGTGAGCAGAGCGCCCGCTGCGGGGCGGCGTTCAGGGCGTTATGCTGCGCCGCGTAGTAGGCGGCGCCGACGATGCCCGCGGTGTTGAGAAGCTTCGCGGGAATCATGGGGGTCTTGAGGTTCAGCAGGGGGCATGAACTTCTCGTGGTTCTCCGAGACACCCCCACCCACGACGAACAGGTCCGGGTTGAGCAGGAACTCCACGTGGCTGTAGTAGCGCTGGAGGCGCTGCGCCCACTGCTCCCAATTCAGGCCCTGCAGGGTCTTTTGGCCCGAGGACGCGTTCTTCTCCGCGTCGGTGCCGTCGATCTCAGGTGGGCCCAGCTCCGTGTTGGTCAGCAGTGTGCCGTTGACGATGATCGCCGAGCCAATGCCCGTGCCCTGCGTGGTAAAGACGATGACCCCGTCGCGGCCCTTTGCCGCTCCGTAGGCGACCTCGGCGATGCCCGCGGCGTCCGCGTCGTTGAGGGCGACGACGGTGCGGCCCAGGAAACGCTCCATCAGAGCATCCATACTGACGTTAACCCACGACTGATCGAGGTTCGCCATGAGGGGATGACGCCGTTAAAGACGGGGGCGGGAAGGTGACGCCGATCGGCACGCCGACCTTGACGTCGAGCTGGTCGATGACCTCGCGGCAGACCTGCGCCACGGCGTCGGGGGTGGCGGGGTTGGGGTGGGGATGCGAACCTGATCGCCGATGTAGTCGCCGGTCTCAAGATCCACCAGCGCGCCCTTCACGCCGGATCCGCCGATGTCGATGCCGCAAGCGACCTGAACCATGACCCCTCCTCGGGTAACGTGTGCCGTTTTGTACGCGGGCTCCTTGCGCCCAACGTATTTGAATTGTAACGGAGGCCACCGCGATAAACACAATTCGTTTTCAAAACGAACGCGGCCTGCCTCATATCGTGAGAAAACGAGGCAGGCCGCGACGTTTTTGGTGATCAGAGGAAGGGTCAGGATCTCCGCCCCGTCCTCGGTCACGACAATCGTGTGCTCGAACTGCGCGGTGCGCGAGCGGTCGGCGGTCACGATCGTCCAATCGTCGTCCCAGCGCTCCCACTCGACGGTGCCCAGCGTCAGCATGGGCTCGATCGTGAAGACCATCCCGACCTCCATGACCGTGTCGTAGGCGGGGCCGCGTCGTAATGGGGGACGATGAGGCCGGAGTGGAAAGGCCTCGCCGACGCCGTGGCCCGTGAAATCGCGCACGACCCGTAGTCGAATCGCTTCGCGTATGCCTCGATGACGCGCCCGATCACGTTGATTTCGCGGCCCGGACCCACGGCCTGATGCCGCGCATCATCGCGTTCTTCGTTCGTTCGATGAGCAGGGTGGGACTCCTCGTCGACCGTGCCGACCTCGAACATGGCGCAGGTGTCGCCGTGCACGCCGTCCTTGTAGGCCGTGATGTCGATGTTGATGATGTCGCCGTCTTGAAGCGGGCGGTCGTCGGGGATGCCGTGGCAGATGACCTCGTTGATCGAGGAACAGAGGGACTTGGGGAAGCCCATGTAGCCCAGACACGACGGGTAGGCGTCGTGCGCGAGCAGGTACTCGTGACCGATACGGTCTAGCTCGTCGGTGGTCACGCCCGGCGCGATGGCGGCGCCCACGGCCTCGATGGCGCCTCGCGGCGATGCGCCCGGCCTCACGGATTCTCGCGATCGTCTCGGGGCTCTTGATGTCCGAGGTCGTGACGCGCTCCGGGCCGTCGTGGAACATGGATTCGGGGCGCGCGATGTGCTCAGGCACGGCGCGCCGGGCCGAGACGTGTCCGGCTTCAGCGTGCCCAGGGCGCGCGGCGTGCCAGCGGTGATGCTTTCCGTGGTTCTTCCTCCCTGCAAACGGGTGGCGTCAGTCGTTCTTGTAGTTGTCGGGGCCGGGGAAGGAGCGCTCGCGCACCGCCTCCACGTAGTCGGACGCGGCCTCGCGCAGAGCCTGACCAAGCTGGCCGAACTGTCGCACGAAAGAGGGCGTCCAGTCGGAGTATCCGGCCATGTCGGACCACACGAGCACCTGTCCGTCGGTGTTCGGACCCGCGCCAATGCCAATGGTGGGGATGCTCAGGGCCCCCGTGAGCTCCGTCGCAATGGGAAGCGGGCACCATCTCGAAGACGACGGCGAAGGCGCCGGCCTTCTCGACGGCCTCAGCGTCCGCGGCAGCTGATCGGCACCAGCGCCTCGTCCCTGCATGCGCGGTCCGCCCAGCGCGTTTTCGGACTGGGGCGTGTACCCCAGGTGCGCGCGCACACGGGAATGCCCGCGGCCGTGAGTGCGGCGATGATGTGGGCGCGGCCGCCGCCCCTCAAGCTTGACGGCGTGGGCGCCGGCCTTCATGAGCGCGGGTCGCCGAGGCGAAGGCGTGCTCCGCGGTGTCCTCGTAGGTGCCGCAAAGGCAGATCGGCGACGATCATCGCCCGAGAGGTCGAGCGAGCGACGGCGGCTGTGGCGCGCTCCATGTCCTCCAGGGTGACGGGCAGCGTCGAGCCGTGCCCCAAGATCACGTTCCCCAGCGAATCGCCCACGAGGAGCATGTCGACCCCGGCGGCCTCCAGGATGGGCGCGGTCAGGGCGTCGTAGGCGGTCAGCATGGTTAGGGGGATGCCCTCGGCCTTGGCGCGTGCGATGTGCTGGACGCGCACGCGCTTGGCGCCCAAGAGGGTGGGAGTGACCGACGAGGCCGGGGCCGCGCCGTCGGGGTTCGTGATGTGAGACATGGGGTTCCTGTCTGAGACAACGGGTGCGCTCACGCGCATTCACGCCTCCCAGGGTAGCGCGCAGGCGGACCCGGTGAGCTGTGAGGATGCGCGACCGGGTAGGATGGGGGACAGTGCGCGTGATGCGCGCAGTAATGACCCCAGTAGGAAAGAAGAAGGAAGCAGGACATGGCTGGCAATGCCCCTGACCTTGATCCTCTTGACGAGGCCGCCGTCGATGCGGGTCCGTGCCCAGGGCCTCGTCGATATCGAAGAAGCAGATTCGCTGGACGCCCTCAAGGCCGTTCGCGCCGCTCTTCTCGGCGATCAAGCCCTGCTCGTGACCGCGAACCGCACGATCGGTTCGCTGGAGCCCTCGAAGCGTGGTCTGGCCGGAAAGAACCTCGGACAGGCGCGCAAGGCGCTGACGGAGGCCCTCGGTGCTCGCAAGGAGATCCTCGCTGCCGAGCACGAGGCCCGCATGCTGGTCGAGGAGTCCGTGGACGTCACGGTCCCCACGCGCCGTCGCGCCGCCGGTGCCCGCCACCCCCTGGAAACACTCATGGAAGAGGTCGCTGACTTCTTCGTGGCCATGGGCTGGGACATCGCCGAAGGCCCCGAGATCGAGCACGAATGGTTCAATTTTGACTCGCTCAACTTCGACATCGATCATCCCGCCCGCCAGATGCAGGACACCCTCTACATTGACGGCCGCAGCGTGGGCGGCGAGAAGGAGGAGGACGGCCACCTGGTGATGCGCACGCACACCTCGCCCGTGCAGTCCCACTCGATGCTCGCGCGCGGCGTGCCGCTGTACGTGGCGTGCCCGGGCAAGGTGTTCCGCTCCGACGCGCTGGACGCGACGCACACGCCCGTGTTCCACCAGGTCGAGGGCCTCGCGGTCGACAAGGGGCTGACGATGGCGCACCTCAAGGGCGTTCTCGATCACTTCGCCAAGGCCATGTTCGGCCCCGAGGCGAAGACCCGCCTGCGTCCCTCCTACTTCCCCTTCACCGAGCCCAGCGCCGAGATGGACCTGTGGTTCCCCAGAAGAAGGGCGGCGCGGGTTGGATCGAGGGGGCGGCTGCGGCATGGTCAACCCCAACGTCCTGCGCGCCAACGGCATCGATCCCGAGGTCTACACGGGCTTCGCGTTCGGCATGGGCATCGAGCGCACGCTGATGCTGCGTCACGGCATCGCTGACATGCATGACATCGTCGAGGGAGATGTCTCGCTTCTCCCAGCAGTTCGGCGTCAATGGAAGGGGAAACTGACATGCCTATGGTTCCGCTGAGCTGGCTGGCCGACCACGTCGACGTTCCTGAGGGGACGGATGCCGAGGCCCTGGCCGCCGCCCTGGTTAAGGTCGGCCTCGAGGAAGAAGAGATCCACCCTCGCCCGCGTCATCGGCCCCTCGTCGTGGGCCGCGTCCTGACGCGCGTGGAGGAGACCGCCTCGAACGGCAAGATCGTCAACTATCTGCCGCGTGGACGTGGGCGAGTACAACGACGCCCCGGCACGGGCAAGGAACCCTCGGAGCTGCCCAGCCGCGGCATCATCTGCGGCGCGCACAACTTCGACGTCGACGACCTGGTGGTCGTCTCGCCGCCGGGAGCCGTCGCCTGGCGACTTCCAGATCGCCGCGCGCAAGACCCTATGGTCACGTCTCCGACGGCATGATCTGTTCCGCGCGCGAGTTGGGTCTGGGCGAGGATCACAGCGGCATCATCGTCCTGCCGCAGTACTTTCCCGGATCGTGAGATCCCCGCGGTCGGCACGGACATCGTGTCCTGGCTGGGGCTGGGGGAGGAGGTCCTGAGATCAACGTGACCCCGGACCGCGGCTATTGCTTCTCGATGCGCGGCATCGCGCGCGAGTATCTCCCACTCGACCGGCGCCGCCTTCCGCGACCCGGGCCTGCCCGGCGTCGTGGCCGCCGAGCCCCCGCGCCCAACGCCGAGGGCTTCCCGTGGTCTTCGCCGACGACGCGCCGATCCGCGGCCGCGCGGGCGTCGACCGCTTCGTCGCGCGCGTCGTGCGCGGCACCAACCCTGCCGCTCCGACCCCGCGTTGGATGGTTGAGCGCCTCGAGGCCGCCGGCATGCGTTCCCCTCGTCGCCGCCCGTCGACATCACGAACTACGTCATGCTCGACCTGGGTCAGCCGATGCACGCCTACGACCTGGGAGCGCTCGCTTCTCCCATCGTCGTGCGCCGCGCCCGCGCGGGCGAGAGCCCTCGTGACCCTGGACGAGGAGAAGCGAGAGCTGGATCCGCAGGATCTGCTCATCACCGATCTCGCCCCAGGGTGAGGGTTCTCGCATCATCGGTATCGCCGAGCGTCATGGGCGGCGCCTACCCGAGGTGGAGGAGGGCACCACCGACATCCTCTTCGAGGCCGCCCACTTCGACGCCGTGTCGATGCGCGCGCAGCGCGACGCCACAAGCTTCACCCGAGGCCTCGAAGCGCTTCGAGCGCGGGGTCGACCCGGCCCCGCCCGAGGTCGCCGCCCAGCGCGCCGTCGAGCTGCTCGTTCAGTACGGCGGCGGGAGCATCGACGCCGGCGTGACGGACGTCGACGAGCGAGAGGTCCCGACCGTCATCTCCTGCCCGTGGGCGAGGCGCAGCGCCTCACCGGCGTCGCGCACAGCCCCGAGCGCATCGCCGAGCTGCTGACCACCGTCGGCTGCCGCGTCGAAGGCCCCGTCGACGGCGCGTTCACGGTGACGGCGCCGTCGTGGCGCCCGGACCTGACGCTCCCGGCGGATCTCGTCGAGGAAGTCGCGCGCCCTGGACGGTTACGACAACATTCCCGTCGTGCTTCCTACGGCTCCCTGCGGGCCACGGCCCTGACCACGGGCCAGAAGGCGCGTCGTCTCGCTGCCGAGACTCTCGCCGACGGCGGCCCTCGTCGAGGTCGAGTCCTACCCCTTCGTGTCCGACACGTGGGATCGTCAGGGAATCCCTCGCCGCCGACCCGCGCCGCGAGGCCCTGCGCCTACGCAACCCGATGGCGGACGATGCCCCGTGGCTGCGCACCTCGGTGCTCGACACCCTCCTCGACGTCGCTGGTCGCAACGTGTCGCGCTCGAATGCGGAGGTTGCCGTCTTCGAGGTCGCGAAGGTAGCCAGGCCGCACGGTACGGTTCCCGCCCTCTGCCCGGGGCGGAGGAACGCCCTCGGATGAGGTGCTCGCCGCCCTCGAGGCCGGTATCCCGCATCAGCCGTGGCACATCGGCGCAGTCTTGACCGGCACAGCCGAGGCTGCCGGCGTCCTGTCGACTCCGCGCGCGTACGACTGGGCGGACGCCCTGGAGTACGTGCGTCGCGTGGCCTCGGCCCTCGGGGTGCGCGTCGAGGTGACCCGCGCCTGGATGGATAAGGTTCCCGCCCACAAGGGGGCTCCCGATGCCCGCACCGGCCACGGATCCCGCGGACGTTGCTCCCTTCCACCCGGGCCGTGTCGCCCGCGTCTTCGTGCGCGCGGGCCGCGAGCTCGTGGACGTCGCGCTGGCGGGCGAGCTTTCGCCGGCGGCATGCCGCGCCTTCGGCCTGCCGGCGCGCTCGTGCGCCTTCGAGATCGACATGGACGCGCTGATCTCCCAGATGAGCGCCGACCCGATCCAGGTCAAGGGAGTCTCGACGTTCCCGCTGGCCAAGGAGGATATCGCTCTCGTCATCCCATCGGACATCCCCGCCTCGCGCGTGGAGCAGATCGTGCGTCAGGGCGCCGGCCCGCTCGCGGAGTCGGTCTCGCCTTCGATATCTACGAGGGTGACCAGGTGCCCGAGGGCTACCGCTCGCTCGCGTTCGCCCTGCGACTGCGCGCCGCTGACCACACGCTGACCGCAAAGGGAATCCGAGGCGGTCCGTGCGAGGTGGTGGCCAAGGCCAAGAAGGTCCTGGGAGCCTCCTTGCGCGCCTGAGACGTCGCGACCAGCGTCTGGCCGGTCGAATCTCACGTGGCGCCCCACTCATTGGGGTGTCGCAGGTGCGGATTCGACCGGTCTTCGCCTTTAGTATGGTCTTATGCACATTCTTGTAACTGCAGCATCAAGCACGGGGCGACGGACGAGGGTCGCCGACGCCATTGCCCGGCGTATCGAAGCGAGTGGAATCACCGTTGATCGTCTCGCTCCCGCCGACGTCACGTCGGTCGCCGATTACGACGCCGTCGTGGTCGGATCGGCCGTGCACATTCTCCAGTGGATGCCCGAGGCGCACGACTTCATGGAGCGCTTCAGGACGAGTTGCCCGCCGGACGCGTGTGGGCCTCTCCGTCGGCATGAATGGCGTTCCGAAGCATTCTCGCCAGGATGGCTCGCGCGTCGGTCCGCTCCTCACCCATGTCAAGTGCCGCGACCTGCATACTTTCGCGGGGCGTTACAAGCCTTCCCTCCTGTCCCTGCGCGAGCGTTCGGTCGCGCGCCTGGCCGGTGTCGTCGAGGGGGACTTCCGTGACTGGGAGGCTGTCGACCAGTGGGCTGATGAGATCGTCGAGGCGCTGAAGGCCTGAGACTGTCAGAACGCGGGTGGGTGAGGGACGCGCCTCGCCCACTTGCGCACATATATGCATATGCATGTATAATAATGCATATGAGTTCAGCAGCAGCGTTCCCCAGCACCAAGAGTGCCAGGCACGAAATGATCCGCGACCTCCTGGCCTCCGAGTCCATCGGCAGTCAGGAAGCGCTGCGCTCACGCCTTGCCCAGCGGGGCATCGACGTCACCCAGACAACACTGTCGCGCGACCTCATGGACCTGCGGGCCACCAAGGTACGCAACGCATCCGGCACCCTCATCTACACCGTGCCCGACCACGACGGGGGAGCGACCCACGACGGCGAAGCCGCCAACGTCCGCCTCGCGCGCTGGTGCCAGCTCCTCCTCGTCACCTCCGTCAAGGTCGGCAACCAGCTCGTGCTACGCACCCAGGTCGGGGCAGCCAACCTCCTTGCCTCCTCAATCGACCTGCGTGCCGCGAGGAAATCGCCGGAACTATCGCCGGCGACGACACGATCCTCGTGATCTGCCGCTCCGAGGAAGATGCCGCTGGCATCGAACGTATGCTTCTCGCCCTCGCAGAGCCCGGCACGCTGCCCGAAAACTCAACCACGGCCTCGTGCCAGCGAGCCGAGACACGACCCAACGAAACACCCCCAGTGGAAGGAACCCCCATGTCGAGCAAAGATCGCGTTGTTCTGGCCTATTCAGGTGGCCTGGACACCTCTGTTGCCATCGGATGGATCGGAGAGCAGACCGGCCGCGAAGTCGTGGCCGTCGCCGTCGACGTCGGCCAGGGCGGCGAAGACCTCGAGGTCATTCGCCAGCGCGCCTCGACCGTGGCGCCGTCGAAGCCTACGTCGCCGACGCCCGCGACGAATTCGCAAACGATTACTGCATGCCCGCGCTGAAGGCTAATGCGCTCTACGAAGGCAGCACCCCTCGTCTCCGCCCTCTCCCGCCCCGTCATCACCAAGCACCTGGTCAAGGCAGCGCGCGAGTTCGGCGCCACGACCGTCGCCCACGGCTGCACCGGCAAGGGCAACGACCAGGTCCGCTTCGAGGTCTCCATCACTTCGATGGCCCCCGACATGGACTGCATCTCCCCGGTGCGCGATCTTGCCCTGACCCGCGACGTTGCCATCGAGTACGCCGAGAAGCACAACCTGCCGATCGAAACGACGAAGCTACAACCCCTTCTCGATCGACCAGAACGTGTGGGGCCGCGCCATCGAGACCGGCTTCCTCGAAGACCCGTGGAACGCTCCCACCAAGGACGTCTACGTCTCACACCGACGACCGACCTACCCGCCGCTGCCCGACGAGGTCGTCATCACCTTCGACAAGGGCATCCCCGTCGCCATCGACGGGCGCCCGGTCACCCCGCTCGAGGCGATCCAGGGATGAACCGCCGCGCCGGCGCCCAGGGCATCGGGCCCGCATCGACATGGTCGAGGACCGCCTCGTGGGCATCAAGTCCCGCGAGATCTACGAGGGCGCCCGGCGCCGTCGCTCTCATCGAGGCTCACCAGGCCCTCGAATCCATCACCCTGGAGCGCATGCAGCACCGCTACAAGCGCCAGCTCGAGCAGACGTGGGGCGAACTCGTCTACGAGGCCCAGTGGTACTCGCCGCTCAAGAAGTCGATGGATGCCTTCATCGAACACACGCAGGAATACGTGTCCGGCGACATCCGCATGATCCTGCACGGCGGACGCGCGACCGTCAACGGGCGCCGCTCGGAGTCCTCCCTGTACGACTTCAACCTCGCGACCTACGAGACGGGCGATACCTTCGATCAGTCGTCGTCGCGCGGATTCATCGACATTTATGGCCTGCAGTCCAAGCTCGCGGCCGCCCGCGACGTGCGCTTCGGCGTCAATATGGGGTACTGAGTATTCACTGAGCGTTCTCTCACAGGGAATGTTTCAGTTGGGTTTCAAGAGGTGGGAGCGTCGGCGACGGCGCTCCCACTCGCCTACGTGTCGTGTATGACGTTCCAAGACAGTGCACCGATGGGAGGCGCCGCGGCCACCGATCAGGATGAGGCCCTGCGTGAGCGCATGATGCGCTACACGGTCGCGGGCATGTTTTTCGTCGGCTTCGCCGGGAAGGGCGTGCGCGGGATATTCGGAGACATCGGCTCCCTCGTGCCCATGCTCATCCTTCTCGTGGCCTTCGTGGTGCTGTTCCGCAGCTCCGGGCGGTCCCTGCTGTTGCGCCGCTTCCCGACGACGATCAGCCTGTTCGTGCTCTGGTGCGGGCTCACCTGTTTCTGGTCGGTTGACCCCATGACGAGCGTGCAGTTCTGGGTTCTTCAGTGCGCGCTGACGCTGGTCTCGATCGCCGTCGCGGTCGCGCTGCCACTGACGGCGCTCGTGGAGTCCCTGATCCTGTCGTTCCAGTGGATCATCGGGTCCTCGTTCATTCTCGAGGTCCTGGTCGGCTTTGTTCGGGCGAGGCCCCCTGGCCCCGCCGACCATGTGGGGCAGGGGACTGCTGCCAGCGTCCTCGTATTGGGTCGACGGCCTGATCTTTCACGGAGGCCCCATCCAGGGCTTCCCTGGCAACCGCAATCCATTGGCCTTCGTCGCGCTGCTCCTCGCGATCTGCCTGGTCCTGCGCTACATGCAGACCCGCCGCGCCCTGCCCTCCACTCTGGCGTGGTTGGCTGCATGCGGCGCCGTCTTCCTGCTGACCCAATCGGCCACGGTTTTCCTGTCCACCGCCGGCGCTTTCGTCGTCATCGTCGGCCTGGTCGTGCAGCGGCGGGTGCCCGTGCGCTTCAGACTGCGCGTCGTCGGCATTTTTCGCCGGGCGTGGGCGTGCTCGCGGCGATCGGCGCCTTCTTCGCGCGCCACGCGATCGCGGACGCCTTCGGGCGCAGCCCGGACATGAGCGGACGCTCCGTCATCTGGCACGCAGTCGAGCCGTTAGTGGGGCAGCGGCCGATCGGAGGCTGGGGCTGGTTCATCGGCTGGCCCACGTGGATGGAGCCTTTCGCCTCCCTCGTGATCCGCCCCGACGGGACCCCCACCAACCAGGCTCACAACGTCTACGTGGAGGCCGCGTTGACGACCGGCTTCGTCGGAGCGTTTCTGGTCACGTCGGCCATCGTGTGGATCGCTCTTCCGAGTCGTCAAGGTCGCGGTCGCCCATATCGACGATCAACCTCTGGGACGTCGTCCCCTGCCGTCCTCATGATCGCGATGTTCATCCAGTCCTTCACGGAATCGAGGATGCTCTTCGAGGGTAACTGGATGCTCGTCGTCATCATCGCCACCTGGGTCAAGGTGCGCGGTGAGGTGCCCGTCGTGTGGCCGTCGGCGGCCCGCCAGCATCTCGAATACTCTTAATCCATAGCTTCGTTCCCGCCACCGACCTTGGGAGGTCAACCATGTCGCAGTCCGACAAGCTATCGTGTCCCTGTGGGGCGGCTGCTTCGCCGGAGGCCCGTCGCAGCCCTCGCGGCGCTGAGCGTCTCGACCCATTTTTGATTTCCGCCTGGCACACGTCGACATCGCGGGTTCGCATGCGCACGCCGACGAGCTGCACCGCGTCGGCCTGCTCACCGACCAGGAGTGCGAGGATTACGCACGTGGCTCTCGCCCGCGCTCGACGCCGACGTCGCCTCCGGAGACTTCGTGCCCAGCCCCGACGATGAGGACGTGCATACCGCCCTCGAGCGCGGGCTCATTGAGCGTGCCGGTGCGACGCTTTGAGGCAAGCTCCGCGCGGGGCGCTCGCGTAACGACCAGATCGCGACGCTCATTCGCGTCTCACCTGCGCCAGGAAGCCCGACCACTTGGCCGGGCGCGTCCTCGATATCGCCGAGGCCCTCATCGGCCAGGCCAGCCGCGCGGGGACGCCATCATGCCCGGTCGTACCCACATGCAGCACGCCTCAGCCCGTCCTCGTCGCGCACCATCTGCTCGCCCACGTGGCCGCTGCTGCGCGACGTGGCGCGCCTGGGCGACTGGGACAGCGTGCCGCCATCTCGCCCTACGGTTCGGGCGCGCTGGCCGGCAACACCTCGGCATGGATCCGCGCCGCATCGCCGCGGCCCTCGGCTTTCACGACTCGTCGCAAACTCGATCGACGGGACGTCAGCCCGCGACGTCGTCGCCGAGTTCTCGTTCATCTGCGCCCAGATCGGCATCGATATCTCCCGGCCGTCCGAGGAGATCGTCATCTGGAACACGAAGGAGTTCGGCTACGTCACCCTCGACGACTCCCTACTCGACCGGTTCCTCGATCATGCCGCAGAAGAAGAATCCGGACGTTGCCGAGCTCGCACGAGGCAAGGCCGGACGACTCATCGGCGACTTGACCGGCCCCTCCGCTGTCCTCAAGGCTCTTCCTCCGCCTCACGACCGTGACCTGCAGGAGGACAAGGAGCCGGTCTTCGACCAGATCGACACCCTGACGTCTTGTGCCCCGCCGTCGCGGGCATGATCGACCATACCATGACGATCCACCTCGAGCGCCTCGCCGAGCTGGCCCCTCGGGGCTTCTCGCTGGCGACTGACATCGCCGAATGGCTCGTCAAGCGCGGGGTTCCCTCCGCGACGCCCACGAAATCCGGGCGCCTGCGTGCGCCTGGCCGAGGCGAGGGGAGTGGAGCTCGCGGACCTGACGGACGCGGAGCCTCGCCCAGGCCTCGTCTCACCTCGACCCCGAGGTTCGTTCCGTCCTCACCGTCGAGGGATCGGTCGGCGCCCGCCTCGGCCGCGGCGGCACCGCCCCGTGCGCGTCGCCGAACAGCTCGACGAGGCCCGGGCAGGCCTCGCGGACGCCCGCCAGTGGGCGGACACCGCGTTGCGCTAACGCCCGGCGCCGCCGAGCCGATACACTACAAGAACAACAACCCGTCGAATCCGCAAGGAAGGACAAACTTTCGTGACAGACATTCTGGACGAACTGCAGTGGCGTGGGCTGCTCGCGCAGCACACCGACCTCGAGGCGCTTCGCGCGCACCCTGGCCGCCGGACCCGTCACCTTCTATTGCGGCTACGACCCGACCGCTCCCTCCCTGCATCACGGTCACCTCGTCCAGCTCATCGTCATGCGCCACCTTCAGCTCGCCGGGCACCGCCTGCTCGCGCTCGTTGGCGGCGCCACCGGGCAGATTGGCGACCCGCGACAGAGCGGCGAGCGTCAGCTCCAGTCGACCGAGGTCGTCAAGGGATGGGCGGATCGCCTCGCGCTCAGATCCTCGAGGTTCCTCGACTTCGAGGCCGGCGGCCGCGCGCATGGTGAACAACCTGGACTGGACCCAGGAGATGAGCGCCATCGACCTGCTGCGCACCATCGGCAAGTACTTCCGCGTGGGCACGATGCTCAACAAGGACATCGTCGCGCGCCGCATCGCCTCCGACGAGGGCATTTCGTACACGGGAGTTCTCCTACCAGGTCCTCCAGGCCAACGACTTCCTCGAGCTATACCGTCGCCATGGCTGCACCCTCGAGACCGGCGGCAACGACCAGTGGGGCAAACATGGTGGGCGGCGTCGATCTGATCCGCAAGGTCGAGGGCGTCGACACGCACGTGATGACCACGCCGATCATCACCAAGGCCGACGGAACGAAGTTCGGCAAGTCCGAGGGCGGTGCCATCTGGCTCGACCCGGAGATGATAACTCCCTACGCCTTCTACCAGTTCTGGCTGCAGGTCGCGGACGAGGACGTCGTGCGCTTCCTGAAGATCTTTTCACCTTCAAGTCTCGCGAGGAGATCGAAGCGCTGGCCGTCGAGGTCGCCGAGCGTCCCCACCAGCGCGCCGCGCAGAAGGCGCTGGCCGCCTCCGTGACCGAGCTCGTGCACGGCAGGGAACAGCTTGAGCGCGTTCTGGCGGCAACCGATGCCCCTGGGGTGGCGGTGACATCCGCGATCTCGACGAGGCCACTCCTGGCCGCCGCGACCGCCGACCTTCCGCGCGCGTCTGCGACCGATTGGTGAGTCGACCGTGGCGGACGCTCTCGTCGCCCTCGGTTTCGAGAAGGGTAAGACTGCGGCACGCCGCACCATTTCGTCCGGCGGCGCGTCCATCAACAACGTGAAGGTCGCCGATCCCGCAGGCGGTCCTGCGCCAGGAGGACGTTCTGCAGGTGGACTGGCTCTCATTCGTAAGGGTCGCAAGAACGCTTGCCGTGCTAAAGAGCTGAGCTGATTCTTTCGAGAAGGGGGCGTCTCGATGGCGATCGGACTTGCCCGGTTTGGTGGGTTTGGTGTGTGTGGTG
>BNJV01000350.1_pt1 | contig 22263 bp, 22 predicted proteins | sample 8540591 | NCBI WGS metagenome assembly BNJV01 (sample SAMD00202457, study PRJDB9452) | human saliva metagenome | host: Homo sapiens | reverse complement strand
TCAGTTACGTAATACAGTTTTGTGCTGTTGAAGGATTCTTTGCAGATAAAGCTCAAGCTGGTGGACTTGAAGTTCGCCCAGACCTTCCAGAAGTGGAAGATACAGTAACCTACACAGAGCTTGGTAAGATTATTCCAGTAGATGAGTATGGTACACCTATTGAAAATGCACCTACTCCAAGCTACAACAATGATCCTGAAGATCCAACCATGGCTATGGAAACAGTCGTTCCAGATGTTCTTGGTTACATTTCTGAAAAGGCCTTTATTACTCCAGAACACCCAGGTCAAGATACCAACGTGGTTTATGCTAAGGATGAGCAAAAAGCTATTATCCTTTACATGAATGAGCTTGATAAGTCTGAATTGACTCGTGATGTCGTCGTCGGAAGCTCAGGTGAGAAGATTGACTACTCTACTGATGAACAAATCGCAAACTTGCTTAAACAAGGTTACGAGCTCGTCAACGATGGTTATGCGGCAGCCTTTGACCACACTTACAATGGTGACTCTGACTTTGATCAAGTCTTCGAAGTTGTTCTTCGTGAACGTTTGGTTCTTATTGATCCAGATATGCCAGCACCAGTTGCAGGTGAAGTCGTAGATCCAAACGATGTTAATAGTCCAGTTTGGCCAAATAGCGTAGAGATGCTTGAAAACCGTGCCGATGTGACACGTACCATCCAGTATGTCTTCGAAGAAGGTGGCTTGGCTAGCGACGACTACGTTGAAGTTCTTGATTTCAAACGTTTGGCTAACGTTAACCTTGTGACAGGCGCTATCAATTATGAAGCATGGTCAAGTACTCAAGCTGGCTTCTCAGCTGTTCCTTCTCCAGAGGTTGTTGGATTTACACCAGATCGTATGGAAGTAGCTGAAATGACAGATGTTTCTGTAGAAACACCTGAAATCATGGAAGTAGTAACTTACCTAAGGATGCTCAGAAAGCTACAGTTACTTATGTTGATGGCACAACTCGTAAGAAACTTGAAGTGGTTGACTTGCTTGGTAAATCAGGCGAAGTTATCGATTACTCAACAATCGAGCGCATCAAGTACTACAGTGATCGTGGTTATACCCTCCTTGCGGATGGTTTCACAAACGGTGTTATCTTTGATGGTGATTCACATGTTGACCAAAACTTCATGGTTACCCTTCGTCATGGTACTGTTCAAGTAGGTCCAGATAACATCCAAGAAGCTGGTACACCAATCAACCCAGCAAATCCTGATGGTGCTAAATGGCCAGAACGTGAAAGCTATATTAAAGATGTAACCTTCACAGTTCTCTACACATCTAGCGATGGACAAGCAGAACTTCCTGCCAATAACATCCAAACTGCTCAATGGACACGTAGCTTGACTATTGATAAGGTTACAGGTGAAGAGCTTGGTTCAAGCTACTGGACTTCAAATAAAGGTCAGTTTGAAACAGTCATCACACCAGAAGTAGAAGGCTACAGCGCTGATAAGGATAAGGTTGAAGGTAAGACCGTTGGTCAACGTAACCTTGAAGAAACCGTTGTTTATATCCCGCTTACAGGCGATATCAATGGTAAACCTAAAGAAAACAAGGCAGACGATATCGTTGTTGAAGAGGTTCAAGACCTAGAAGTTCTCGACCAGGTCGAAGAACAAGTGGAATCTCATGAGGGACCAGTCACTTATGGACCAGGCGACGACTTTGAAGCACCGGTTTCAAGTCAAGCTGAGGGTAATGGCTCTAAACACAAGATGCCAATTAATCTCTCAAATGAGGAAGAAGCAAGCAAAGGTAAGATTGAAGAAACCATCAATATCGCAGGCTTCACCGTATCGGTAACAGGTCTAGGACTTGGCCGCAACGGACGTAAGAAGAAAAATAAAAAAGATCACAAAGATCAAAAAGACAAATAATATAAAGACCTGAATGACTCAGGCATGCCCAGACAGAAAGAAAATCTCAAGTTGCATTGTGCACTTGGGATTTTTTTGTGGATTACCTAACTGAGATTTGTGGAAACTTAGCATTATAAATGTAAAAGAAGGTGTTGAAACATAAACAGACATTGATTAAATTGATGATAAACTATAATCTAGTTACAAGTGTTATGTACTTAAATGTTCATTCAAATACTGTTAAATTCAACTTATAGCTTGTTATAAAAAAAGAGGTACTATGTCTATTTCGTTTACTTATTGTGGTGTTGCATGTGGAGTTATCTCCATTGATAATCAATTTTATATTGGAATTGATCCTGATTTATCACCTAAAGGAACCTTGGTACGGTTTAAAGGATTTGTCTCCGAGAAACAAACTGATGTTCATAAGGATAAGTCTCTTCTTAGTAAAGTTGATGTATGGCTAATTACTCATGGGCATCAAGATCATTTGGATGATGTAGGGAAAGATTATTTGAAGGGTAAAACAGTCATTTCTCCTAATAAGAAAATCTTAAATGGCGTGTCATGCTTAAATAATAGTGTTTTAAAATGGGGAGAAGAACAATCATTTCAAGTCGCTGACTACTGTATCACCATTAAAGCTTTACCAGCTTATCATGCCAGTAATGACATCATGCGAAAGATAGTTGGTAAGGTAAATGGCTATCAACTAACATTCACCAGTTCGTCAGAAACTAAAGTCATTTATTTTACCGGTGATACTGTTTTGTACTCAGGTTTAACAAAAAATGTTCCTCAAAATATAGATGCTATATTTGCTAATTTAGGCGCTGTAAAATCAGGTTCATTTGGTGGACCATTTACCATGGACTTGAAGATGTTAAATCGAATGAAAGATCTCCTTCAACCTAAAAGGATTTATCCCATTCATATAGATGATTATAGTCATTACAAGACAACTAAAAAAGAAGTTGAAGCAGCAGGCTATAAGGTTTTAGCTGTAGGTGAGACCATCGATATATAATTTATTGAGCGAATTGAATACTCTACTAAAATGAACTTGTTTATGGCATTCTTACTCACGTTTGCATTGTAGTTTCTCTTGTGGTAACATCACTTCTATACTACAATATAGGAAAACAACCATAAAAGGAGTATGCCATGCCGACAGAATATGAAAAAATGATTGCGGGTGAGTTTTATAAACCTAGCGACCCTGAGTTACGTGCTCTAGCAGCTAGCTCAAGAGAAAAACAATGGGCCTTCAATGCCGAAACTGACCGTCTCAAGAGAGCTGAAATTGTCAAATCTTGGTTTGGTTCGACTGGTGAAAATCTTGCCATGAATCCTCAGTTCGTTACGGATTACGGTGTTAATATCCATATCGGTGAAAATTTTTATTCTAACTGGAACGTGACTATGCTAGACGTCTGTCCTATCAGGATTGGTGACAATGCCATGATTGGCCCTAATTGTCAGTTTTTGACGCCCTTACATCCGCTTGATCCAACCGAGCGTAATTCAGGCCTTGAATATGGGGCTCCAATTACTATCGGTGATAACTTCTGGGCTGGTGGAGGCGTGACCATCCTTCCAGGCGTTACTTTGGGGAATAATGTAGTGGCTGGAGCAGGCGCTGTCGTGACCAAGTCCTTTGGAGACAACGTGGTTCTAGGCGGGAATCCAGCGCGTGTTATTAAGGAAATTCCTGTAAAGAAAGACTAAATGAAGCAACTCAAGGATTTAAGTTCTTGAGTTTTTCTATTTTTTGAAAGAATCTATTGACTTGAGTTAATAATTCTACTACACTGTTAATCGCTAGTTAGCTAATAATGTAGTTAAGGAGTTGTTTTTTGGACCATTTTGGACGCTTGTTGAAGCAAGCCAATAACAATATGATGCGCCACTTTGATCAGTTTGCTAGGCAGTATGATTTGACTGGAAATCAGATGGCCATTATCGATTTTATAACTAATCATGCTAATCATGAGGTATTTCAACGTGACATTGAGCACGAATTTGAGATTCAGCGTTCGACAACGACAGTTCTCTTACAGCGGATGGAGAAAAAAGGCCTTATCGAACGACATACCTCAGCGAAAGACGCTAGGCAAAAAGCGGTTGTTTTAACGGATAAGGCAGTAAAAATCGCGTCTGCCTGTCAATCCTATCTTCGTAAAGAAGAGGAAGAGTTTGCCCAGCAATTTTCAGCTGAAGAGAGAGAAGTCTTTCTCAAAATCTTACAACACTACCGCAATATTTAAGTTTATATAGGAGGAACAAATACTCATGTCAGAAGAAAAAATCTCCACCAAGATCCTGTGTGCCATCTTTGCGACAGGAATCCTTTCTTTTTGTGGAGTGGCTGGTGAAACAGCTATGAACATCACCTTTCCTGTATTGATGAAGGCATTTTCGGTTAATACGTCAACAGTACAGTGGGTTACAACCATTTACCTATTAGTCGTTGCTTGCGTGGTGCCCTTATCTGCCTATCTCAAGCGTTCATTTAAGATGAAAACTATCTTTCTTGTCGCAAATCTTTTGTCTATCTTAGGTGTTCTCATTGACTTTATAGCGCCTAGTTTTAGCTTTGTTGTTTTGGGACGATTGGTTCAAGGGATGGGTGTTGGTTTTGCCCTACCTCTCATGTTTAACATCATTTTGGAGCAGGTGCCAAGTCGTAAGATTGGTCTCATGATGGGAGTTGGGACACTGATTACAGCTGTCGCTCCAGCGATTGGACCGACTGTTGGTGGACTTTTGACAGCGCATTTTGGTTGGCGTTCTATCTTCCTCATTCAGTTTCCTATTCTCTTGGCTTCACTGATTGCAGGGCTTCGCTCGATTGAGCAAAAGAGTGAGGTTAAACGTGAATCTTTAGATATCCTCAGTCTACTGGCTACCATCTTTCTTTTCTTGGGCCTGATTTTAGGTCTTCATGGGGTTGCTGAACATGCCTTCTTCAGCTTCTCAGTCTTAGGTTGGCTTTTGATTGGGATCTTAGGTCTTGTCATTTTGATTTGGCGTTCTACAACATTAGAAAATCCCATCATCAACCTCTCTATTTTGAAATCGTAAATTGACAGGTCATATCATCGCTTTCTTTTCTTTCCAATTGGGTTCCCTTGCGATGAGTTTCCTCTTGCCAAACTATGTGCAGTTGGTTAACAACTCTAATACCACTCTTGCAGCCTTGATGCTCCTCCCAGGAGCTATCATTGGTGCAGGATTTGCTCCGTTTTCGGGTATCATTTTAGATAAGATGGGAGCTCGTAAACCAATTCTGATTGGAGCAAGCCTTATTGTTCTTGCTCAGTTGCTATTTAGCTTGTTTGGCCTCTCCCTTTCAAATACTTTGATTCTCGCCTTTTACATGATTTTCATGACGGGACTTGGGGTTGCCTTTGGTAATGTCATGACTAATGGACAGAAACAACTGTCGCTTGATCAACGAGCCGATGCTAATGCTATCTTTAACACGCTCCAACAATTTGCAGGAGCAGTGGGAACAACACTAGCATCTCTAATTGTTGCTATGAGTCAAGCTAACCACAAGATTGACTTTGCACGAGCAACGGCTCAAGGTAGTCGAAATGGCTTTGTGGTCCTATTTGTTTTGGCTATTTTCCAACTCCTTGTCTTATTTAGTGTTGTTAAAAAGAATGATTAATAACAAGTTTGAAGCAAAGGAAACATGCTTTCCCTTGCTTTTTCTTTCCTTAAATGAAATACTAATCTTACTGCAAATTTTAGTGAAATTTAAGGTTTTTTTACTTATAATAGGCTTAAAGAAAAAAATAGTCTTCGATCAAGAGGATAGAAGAAAGGAAAGACCAATGTCTTTACTCAAGAAAATTCGTCCCGAACAACCACTAAAGAATCTGAGGTGGTTTGATATCGGTATTGTTACGCTCATTATGTTTGGACAGTTTATTGTCCGTTCAACACAAATGTATTTGGCAAGTTTGTCTCCGACCGTAGCGACAACAGTTACTGAGACGTCAACAAATACAGCCAGTGAGGGAGCAGGCTATTCAAGTAATTTCACCTTGCAGATTATTCTACTAACCTTAGCGATTATATATCTCTGGATACGTCATTTTGACTTTAAACAATTACCTATACGACTAAAGTGGTCTGTTCTCTTTTGGGTACCCTTTATTTTCGCTATCTCGGGCCTATTTGCCGATATGGTTAGCACCTTGTCAGGACAGTATAATTATTTTAGTCCTCAAGTTTTAGCCTATATTAATCCTATGGCTGTTATTGATAAGTTTATGGCTTTGTCACCTATGGCCATTGCTTACGGACTGCTTAACGGTTTCTACGAGGAATTTTTCTTCTTAGGGCTCTTGACCTCAGTAAAGGACAAGTATAAATGGTGGGTCTTGGTCTTTTCAACCATTGTCCGTGTGTCCTTCCATACCTATCAGGGGATGCTATGGGCTCTGGTTATCGGTGTGGTCTTTGGTCTACTTTATTATTTCCTTTATAAATACAAGGTCAAAAACTTGCTTCCATTCTTCCTCATGCATGCCTTGGCGGATATGTTTGGCTCGAGTCTCATTTATCTCTTGGTAAACTGGAATTATTAGTAAAACAACTCCCTTCGTTTAAGTACGAGGGGAGTTTCCTTTTATTGTTAGATGTATCTTAATTAGCTTAGTATTATTGCTTTTAATTTAATAGTTCTTGGAAGAAGTTTTCTACCTCAGGATGAAGATTAGTTTCCTTAAGTGTAACTAGTGAAACATAAAGCGACATGCGTTCCTCTTTAACCATTGGGATAGAAATTAAATCTTTGTCTTCCTTTGTTATAGCGATTTCAGAAAGAAGACTGATACCAATTTTTTTACGAAGGAGTTGCTTAAGCAAATTAATATCATCTGTTTGAAAGAAAGGTGTTGCAGCATGATGATATTGATTATTCAAATGTTGAAAAGCATTTAGATGAACAAAATGTTCGTCTAAAATAATAAAATTTTCATTTAGAACATCAGAGAAAGCGATAGCTTCCTTATCTGCCAATGAGTGGCCTGAAGGTAGAATATAATAAAGATCACTTGTCATAAGAGTTTTAACTGAAAATCGTTTATCGATAATCGGTTCTAAGCTTCCAATAAAACTGGCATCTAGTTCTCCCTTAGACAAGAGGTTTAGAAGTTCAATAGAACCTTCTTGTATAGGGTGAATATTTCGAAGTGCTGAGACATTTTCAATAAAAGCAGGCTCTTTACGAACAAGATAGTCAATAATAAGAGGCGGAAACCCAATTGTATCATAGGGAGAAATGCTTCGAAGTATTTCTTTTTGGGCACCTTGTATTTCTGGAAGAGCTTTCTTTACATGTCGTAACAATATATCACCTTGTGGAGTTAGCTTAAATGTCCTATGAGAAGGATCATGCACAAGTAATTGGCAATGAAACTCCTTTTCTAAACGTTTAATGGCATAAGAAATAGATGGTTGACTCACCCCGTTTTTTCGAGCTACTGCAGTGAAAGATTGCAGGTTGCTTAGGTCATAAAAATAGTATAAGTCTTTAAGATTCATAAAATCACACTTTCAAAAAATTGTTAAAAAGAGTTACATAGACAAGGCTAGATGAGATGATAAGTAAATATTATCCGTAGTGATGTGTTTGACTATAACTTTTTTATTGAGTTAGAATATGATGATGAGTCAGGAGATGATTATAGGTTATCAAGAATATCTTCAAAAATAGCTAGGATTTTCTCCCTTTTATCAACAGGAACTTGTTTCAGCTTCATGTTAACTCTTTTCAATGAGAGATTATCGGTTTGGTCAGTGGAGGGCTCGAGGCTATTGAAATTGAAAAAGTCCTCTGGTGTCAAGTTTAAGGCGACAATCACTTTTTCTAGACTGTGAATGGTCAGATTCACATTTTGGTTTTCTAATTGATTGATATACTTGAGTCCGAGTCCTGCCTGTTCCGAAAGTTCCTCCTGGCTCATTTTGTTTTGTTTACGAAAATATTTCACTTTTTGTGAAATATATTTTTGTAGATAATTATTAGTTGTCATATAAACAGAATACAAGTTTTAAATGACAAAAATAACTTTTTAAACAATACAAAGTATACTATAAAATCCATATTATTGTTTATTAGTTCAATATGCTAGTCTCTATTAGTACCATCACAATTGTTGCTACTATATAGCCTGTAAAACAAATGTGTTATACGGTTAGGCACAGATAAAGTGGTTGTCCATTTGTATCTGGAGGAAAGTTGATAACTGGTTGTATAGTTGATTCTGTCATAATTCTTTTTGCCCATTATAACATAAAAGAAATGAGTGGACACTATAAAGCACATTGTTCTTTAAAACGACTATTTAAGTAGTATAATATAAGTAAAAAGGAGGTTGCACTATGACTGCACATGATATTTTAAACAACCCTTTCCTCAATAAAGGTACTGCCTTTACCTTAGAGGAGCGAAAGGAACTAGGTCTTATTGGTTTACTGCCACCGTATGTTCAAACGATTGAAGAACAAGCGACGCAAACTTATGCGCAAATGCAAACAAAAGCCAATGATTTGGAAAAGCGTCTTTTCCTAATGGAAATTTTTAACACCAACCGAACTCTTTTCTATTACCTCTTTTCTCAACATTTGGAGGAATTCAATCCAATTGTATACGATCCAACCATTGCAGATACCATTGAAGGCTATAGTGACCTCTTTGTAGATCCACAATATGCGGGATATCTTGATATCAATCATCCTGAAAATATTGAAGCCACTTTGAAAAATGCTGCTGGGGATCGCGAGATTCGTCTCATTGTTGTAACAGATGCAGAAGGAATCCTTGGAATCGGTGACTGGGGAACAAATGGTGTCGATATTTCTGTTGGGAAATTGATGGTCTATACGGGTGCTGCTGGAATCGATCCTTCTATGGTCCTTCCTTTAGTTATTGATGCAGGGACTAACCGTGAAGAACTTCGTAACAATCCTAATTATTTAGGGAATCGTCACGAACGGGTTCGCGGAGATCGTTACTACGACTTCATTGACCAATTTGTTCAAACAGCAGAACGTCTCTTTCCTAAACTCTACCTTCACTGGGAAGACTTCGGCCGCTTGAATGCAGCCAATATTCTTGAAAAATACCGAAAACAAATTCCAACTTTTAATGATGATATTCAAGGTACAGGAATCGTTACCTTGGGTGGTATCTTTGGTTCACTGGATATTAGTGGTGAAAAATTAACAGATCAAGTTTATCTCTGCTATGGTGGTGGTACTGCGGGCGCAGAATTGCCTCTCGTGTTCTTCGTGAAATGGTAAGTGAAGGTCTTTCTGAAGAAGAAGCCTATAAACGTTTCTTTATGGTTGATAAACAAGGTCTTCTCTTTGATGACATGGATGACCTAACCCCTGAACAAAAACCGTTTGCTAAGAAACGTGCTGACTTTAGTAATGCAGACAAGTTGACTGACCTGCTTGAAGTAGTGAAGACTGTGAAGCCAACCATTCTTGTAGGAACTTCAACTCAACCTAATACCTTCACTAAAGAAATAGTAGAAGCTATGTGTGAAAACACAGAGCGTCCAATGATTTTCCCTTTGTCAAATCCAACTAAATTGGCAGAAGCAAGTGCCAAAGATTTGATTGAATGGTCAGATGGCAAAGCTTTTGTCGCAACAGGAATTCCTGCTGATACAGTTTCTTATAAAGGTGTCGACTATGTGATTGGTCAAGCCAATAATGCCTTGATTTACCCAGGTCTTGGTCTAGGTATGCTGGCTTCTGAAGCAAGTCTTTTGACTGATGAAATGATTGGAGCAGCAGCTCATTCATTGAGTGGTATTGTCAATCCAGGCCAACCAGGAGCTCCTGTCTTGCCACCATTCAAGTATGTAGCAGATGTTTCTATTAAAGTAGCAGAAGCAGTCGCTAATAAAGCGCAAGAGCAAGGTCTTGCGCGTGCTAAGGAAACAGATATGGCCAAAGCAGTTCGTGATTTGAAATGGTATCCAGAGTATAAATAATTCACTGCTGCTGTCTATCCTTCGCTAGCGACAGATTTGTATGGGCTGTGGACTTAAGTAATTTAGAAAGGATACCTATGTCACTCTTTTTAACCTCGATTACGAGTATTATTCCGATTATCGCTATCATTGTTTTGGGGTATATTCTTCAGGTGAAGGGATGGTTTGGAGATGCCTTTGGATCTAACCTATCCCGTTTGATCATGAATGTAGCCTTGCCAGCGTCAATCTTTGTGTCGGTGATGAAATACCTGACACTAGATAAGCTAATCAGTCTTTCTGGAGGTCTCCTTTATACATTTGTGGCCTTTATCTTGGGATATAGCGTAGCTTATATTGCAGTTGTGCTTTTCAAGGTTCGTCCAGGACGGCGAGGAACCATGATTAATACCTTTGTGAATGCCAACACTATTTTTATTGGTTTACCTTTAAACGTTGCTCTTTTTGGGGATCAGGCTCTTCCTTATTTCTTAATTTACTATATCACCAACACGATTTCCACCTGGACATTGGGCGTGTATTTGATGACGAGCGACAGTAAATCGGGTCAAAGCAAGAATACAAGTAAATTTGACTGGAAGAAATTGCTACCAGCTCCGCTTGTAGGTTTTCTTGTGGCTCTGCTATGTTTGATTCTTCGAATCTCTATTCCAGATTTCGCAACGAATACCTTAACCTATGTTGGAAATATTGTTACTCCCCTATCTCTGATTTATATTGGTATCGTTCTTGCAAAGGCAGGCTTGAAAACTATTACTTTTGATAAAGATACAATTATCACTTTAGTTGGACGCTTTATCCTAGCTCCTCTAATCATGCTTCTTGTATTGAAGTTCTTTGCACCAAATATGGCGACAGTAGAATTTAAGACCTTTATGATTCAGTCCGCGACACCAGCTCTAGCTGTTCTTCCGATCCTTGCTAATCAGGGCAAAGGAGATGTAGAATTCTCTACGAATGTGGTAACTCTAAGTACGGTTCTATTTATCGTTGTTATTCCAATATTACAAACTTTGTTAGGATAAGAAGGAAGAGGATTGTGAGAACAATTTTGAATGGCGTGAAAAAATGGCAGAGACTTATCAAACTTGTGCTATTTTTATCTATTGCTAGTCTGGTTATTGTAGAGATAATCAGACTTTTTAAGACCATTTCGTTTGATAAGATTGGAGCAATCTTTGGAGAACTCTCTCCAATAAAAGTCATTATTTTAGCTTTGCTTGGTTTTATGGCTGTTGCACCTATGGTATTCTATGATAAAATCCTAAATAAAGAGCTTAATCAGAAACAAAAATTATCTTACTTACTAGAGACAAGTTGGACTATTAATAGCTTGAATAATATGATTGGCTTCGCCGGTTTGGTGGATGTTGGTTTACGATATTCTTTCTATGGAGATGAGGAACGACCTGAAAAAAGTATGCAGGGAATTTCTCGTGTCATACCTTATTTTATGAGTGGTTTCTCACTGTTTGCACTGTTAAGTTTAGTTTTTATAATTATATTTCCTATTTCAATAGGGGTTAAAAAGTATTGGCCAGCTCTTTTAGGAGCTAGTCTATATCTTCCAATTGTTTTATTGGTTTCAAACAGAAAAAAATGGGCCTATTTTAGTCAACTGAGTGGAAGGACAATTAAATCTTTAGTATTTGCTTCTGGCCTTGATTGGGCTAGCGTATTAAGTTTTTTTCTTTTGGTTGGGTATGCTTTAGACTTTAATTTACCAATTTATGATATAATCCCCCCTCAAGGGATTTAGTTCTGTGTAAAACGGAGCTAAATCCTTTTTATTTAGTAAAATCAATAACATTAGGGATTGATTTGATTTTTATTAAAAATATGAGATAATAGACTCGGACTAAGTTTAAACAGCAATTTTAGAGGGAGACAATTATGTCAAAACGACTATTATCGGATGAGCCGAATACCCCCAAATCCCTTAAGGAGCTTTTCTGGGAAAATGCGGAAAAAGCTCGTATGGGGGAATTTTGGAAAGACAAGAAGAGTTACAAAGAGCTTTCAGAAGCTACGGGGATTCCGTCAGGAAGCCTTCGGATGCTTTTCATGAACAAGCCTAAGGGAAATATTCCAAAGATTGTAACCATTACTAACGGTCTGGCCAAGGTGACTGGGAAAAACATTACACTTGGAAAGCTCTTAGCTCGAGATAATCAGCATGAGGGTTTTGAGTTTCCAAGAGATCCTGATCAGGTCACCCAGAACTTGTGGCACAACATTCGCAAGAAGCTGGAAATCACGGAAGATATGACTGAGGGGGAAGTCAGAGAACGCATGACAGCCTTTGTAGTCTCATCTGGTATGGCTCAAACCAACTATAACCTGATCAATCAAACAGGAACGGTATCGCTTGATACTTTGGAAAAATTCTCCAAAAGACTTAGAGTCGAACCTTATGAATTGTTGGCTACTATAAGACGAAGGGAGATTGTTGACAGGAATGACTTCCCTGTTCCTAAGGAAAATGTTAGCGACTCTCACATTGATATTGGCAAGCTTAATACTTTCATTAAATCACAACCTTACTCGCCCAATGGTCAAGAGGTGGCATCTGCAGACTTAAGCCCACAGAATCTCTATCATTATTATGCCAAGGGAAATGTCGGAGATATGCCCATAAAAACAGCCTATAAGTTTAAAAGACTAGTGGATATTTATGAAGCAGAATATGGTATTCTTGAACCTTCAAGCAGAGTTTTAGATGTCAAGGAATTGGAAAAATTCCTTTATAGCGGTATGATCACCGGCTATGCCATTTCTAAGACAGGGTTGATGAATGCGACCAATGGAAATCTCTATATCAAGGGCAAACGTCCTATCGAATCTATGCAATTGGATCGTGCCTTCGGTCTCTATAAACACCTAAAAAGACTGAAAAAGGACTAATAAATTCTTTACCTAACAAAAAGCCCAAATCAATAGTTTGATTTGGATTTTTTGTTTGTCGTTTATCTGTATGACGAATGAGAATAATTTTAGTCGATTTGCGGACTTATCTTACAATTGCTTCGCACGTCCATTTTCATCAAAGTGATAAGTCACACCATTGATGGTACGTGTTTGGTTGGTTACGAGCTCACCAGAGTTTTCGTCATAATAACGAGTTCCCTTGTAGTCTGTAACGAAATCACCCTTCACTTGTTTACCTTCATAATCAAAGTAGAGGTGTTGACCATTGACGACTTGATCAAAGAGGAGGGCCTTACCATCCTTACCGAAGTAGTACCAGTGTCCATCTGCGTAGACGAATTGGTTAGTTACCGCAGCCCCAGTTTCGGCTTCGAAGTAGTAAGTTGGATTGTCTTCTGCTCTATTTGGGAAGGAAATATAAAAGTAAGGTCTAGCTAATTGTCCACGAACTTGTTCGTGCGTTTCGTATTTGTTCATTGGATTATTAGAGAAGAAATAAAGCTTACCATCAATTTCTTTAAGGCCCTTTGCTTTTTTTCCGTCTTCCTCTAAATAGTACCAACGGCCATCAGATTTAACAAAACCAGTTTTTTTCACAGCTTCGCCAGTTTCGTCATCATAGTAAGGTGGCTCTTGGTATACGTTAAAGGAACCACGAAGAACTCTACCATATCGAGCAATATAGTAATCCTTCCCATCAATATTTATTTCCCCAGTTCGTCCATTACTGCTAAGGTAGTATAAATCGTCACCAATCTTAATAAACTGATCACGAGGGAGTTCTTTTCGTGCGCCAGTATCTTTATCGTAGTAGTAACCATCAAGAACAGTATCTTTAGCTTGTACACCATTATAGTCAAAGTAAACGTGTACCCCATCGATGGTTTGATCGCCTTTAAGGATATTACCTTCTGCATCTGCATAGTACCATTTACCATTATGGTTGAAGTATTGATTTTTTACAAGAGCGCCGGAATCTTTATCGTAGAACTTAACTGGGCTAGTATAGGAGTTTGCTTTAACCGCATGCCCATTACTATCGGTAAATTCTCCTTTAATCTGATTGCCATAATATGGATCAAAGTGAACCTGTACCCCATCGATGGTTTGATCGCCTTTAAGGATTTTTCCTTCTTCATTAAGGTAGTACCAGTTTTCGTTGATGAAAACGTAGCGGTTGGTACCAAGGTCTATTTTAGCACCAGAATCTTTGTCGTAGAAGTAGCCATCATTGCCAAATACACCTTTGGCTTGTTTACCATCATAAGGGTCAAAGTATACAGGAACATTGTTAATGGTTTGAGAACCTTTAAGCCGTTTACCGTCATTGCCTACGTAGTACCAGTCTTTGTCGACTTGGACATAACTATTGATTACGAGAGCACCAGTAGTACTGTTATAATATTTTTTGTTACTTGCGAAATTTCCCTTAACCTGAGCGCCAGTTTTTTCGTCAAAGAAGTATTCAATGTTGTCGATGACGGTCGCTCCTTTAATAGCCTTACTATCTGCTCCAATGAAGTAGGTCTTGTCATTAACGGTAACGAAACGATTAGTAACTAAAGTTCCAGAGTCTTTATCGTGAAATTGATTTTTTTATAGTCAAAATCTCCTTTAACTTGTTTACCTCCATATTCAAAAATAAACGTGAGCTCCATCAATAATGTGTTCACCGGTTAAAATTTTTTTCCATCGTTACCGACATAGTACCAATTGTCTCTGATTTGAACATAACGATTGGCACCAAGATCAACACGATTTCCGTCCTGACCGTAAAAGTAACCATCGTCAGCAAAATTGTCGAAAACCTGGCTTCCCTCGTAGGTATCGAAGTAGACTTGTTTACCGTCAATTGTTTGAGGACCAGTTAACCGAATTCCTTGGTCGTTAACATAATAACGTTCATTTCGATGTTTGTAAGGATTATAAGCGATAACATATTGATTGGTGGCAAGAGCACCAGTATCCTTATCGTAGTATCGAGATTTATTATCCCCCTCATCTTTGACAAAATATCCTTTGACTTGAGCTCCGTATTGTCGGAAGTAAACCTTAACACCATCGATGGTTTGTGGTCCCTTTAAAATAGCACCATCATTTCCAGCATAGTACCATTCCCCGTTTAATTCGAAATAGCGGTTTGTTCCGAAATCCACTTGTTTACCATATTTGTCATAATAACGGCCATCAGGAGCAAAATTGTTTTTAATTAGTTCACCATACTGCTCAAAATAATACCACGCTCCATTAACTTCTTTAGAACCAATTGCCTTATTACCATTTTCATCAACGTAATAGGTTCTACCATATTCTTCAACAAATTTATTAGTAACAAGAGCACCAGAGTCTTTGTCATAATAGTGACCGTCCCAGCCAAATCCCCCCTTTAACCTGAACACCGCCTGGATTGAAGTAGACCTTAACGCCATCAATAGTTTGTGGTCCAGTCAGGTCTTTACCGCTAGCATCTTTGTAATGCCAGTAGCCTTGGTCGTCGCTATAGTATTGACCACCAGTGACGTTTGTTTCATTAGGTACTGAAGCTGTCTCGCTGGCAGCTCGGTCTGTAGTTACGGCTTCACGTGTTTGGCCTGCAACTGATTCTGTAGGAGTTTGGCTTTCGTTTGCAGTTGTTGAGGCAGTTTCACTGACAACTTCAGAGCTTGCAGCAGAAGTTGTGGCTTGTTCTGAGACATTTGTAGTGCTTTGAGTGGTGCCTAAATTTTCAGTAGTAGCAGGAGCTTCGACAACCTTAGTTTCTACGAGGTCTGCGGTAGTTTCCACATTTGCAGTGGTAGTAGCGTTCACATCAAGGTTTGATGAGTTATCAGCTTTAGCTTCCTCAGCGAAGGCAGGCTTTGCGATGAGGGCAAAACCTGCAAGAGCAGTTGCACATGAGAATGCAATCAGACGTTTTTTGGACTTAGGTCCAGTAAAATTAGAATGTACTTTCATACTTTTTCCTCCATTTCCTAAGTCCTATTATAGCGCTATTTTAGAGACTTTCAAGAAAATATAAGAAATTTAGACAAAAATAAGAAAACGATTACATAGGAAAGCGAGTAAATGGCAAATGTCACAATTTTTGCAATCATAGGAACTTAAAAAATAAAAAAATCCAGGACCTGTGCCCTGGATAAGGAGATTATGAAAAAGAAAAGTTTTAGGATGATTATAGTATATAGAGCAGAGCCTAAAGTTTTTCTTAAAGTAAGGAATAGCTTAAACTTTAGTCGCGTTACCATTTTCATCAAAATGATAAGTTACACCTTTGATAGTACGTGTTTGGTTAGTGACGAGTTCACCAGAGTTTTCATCGTAGTAGTGACCATCTGGTGCAAAAAGCGCCTTTAACTTGTCTACCATGATTTTTATCGAAGTAAAGTTGTTGTCCATTAATCTGAACGGCACCAGTAGCTGCTGAACCATCCGCATAGAAGTAGTACCAGTAATTACCCCATTGATAGAAACGATTTTTAATTGCTCTACCGTCATGACCGAAGTAGTAGATTTTACCATCGATGTAATTAATACTGTCTTGCCACATGTCACCCAGTTGGGTGTACTTATAGGCACCTCCTCGACGGAAGTAATATAAATCACCATTGATTTCATGAAGTCCAAGGACTTTGTTACCTTTCTCGTCAAGATAGTAAGTTAAGCCTCTGTTATCTTTAACAAACCCAGCTTTGGTTACTTTGCGACCATTATCTTTATCGTAATAGTACTCAGGCATATATACGCCATCTCGACCAAAATCACCTTTGGCTTGTACCCCTCGATAGTTGAAGAAGACATCTTGTCCATCGATATTTCGAGCTCCCTTGACTGGTTTACCGTCTTTACCAACATAGTACCAATTACCCATGTATTCAACATAACGATTGGTTAAGAGATCGCCTGAATCAACGTCATAGAATCCGTACAAATCACCGAATGAATCACCATAAGCACCTTTAACCTGTTGACCATTGTCGCGGAAAAATAACTTTTGACCGTTAATGATTTGAGCACCAGTGAGGTTGTCTCCATTTACGTTCTTATAATACCAGTTTCCATTATCGTCGCTATAATAACCATTTGGGTTAGGAGCATCCATACCTACGCCGTTTTCATCAAATCGATAGGTCATACCATTAATTGTTAGAGTGGTGTTAGAGACGCGTGCTCCAGAATTAGGATCATAGTAGCGAAGAACACCATTGTCGAGAACAAGCTCTCCCTTAGCTTGACGACCATTAGCATATAGGTAAACGATTTGACCGTCTATATTGACTTCACCATCTTGAGGACGAATAGCATTTCCATCTGCACCATAATAGTACCAGCCATCATTTTCTTGGACATAGCGATTTTTAACGGCTTGACCAGTAACTGAGTCAAAATAGTAGCGACGGGTAATATTAGTAGGGGTACCAAAACCATAAGTACGTGGTGAATTTTGCCCTTCTTCTAGTAAAATGCTGATTCCTTTTTGTAGGACGCCGGTATCAACAGGAGAGGCAGCTTCACGTGCTTTGAAATAGTAGATATTACCATCAATTTCACGTATTCCTGTAAATTTAGAACCATCGTTCTTGATGTAAAAGGTTTGGCCTTTTTGATTCTGAACTAGACCTTCTTTTCGGACCCTTGCACCAGAGTTAGGGTCGTAATAGAAGGTTTGATCTGGATAGCTATAGTACTCTCCGCTAAAGTCACCTTTGATTTGAACACCTTTATAATTGAAATAGACTTCTTGACTGTTGATAGTTTGTTCTCCAGTGAGTGGATAGCCATTTTCACCTAAATAGTACCAATTACCTTTGTATTCTAAGTAACGATTGGTTTGAAGTTGACCAGAATTATCATCGAAATAACGACGGAGATCACCAGACCAATCGAAATCTGGCCCTTTAATTTGTTTACCATCTTTGCGGAAAGAGACACGTACACCATCAATAGTTTGGTCGCCAGTTAGGTTCTTACCACTAGCATCCTTATAATACCAGTTACCAAGGCTATCACTATAATATTGACCACCGGTAACATTGGTTTCACTATTGGTATCTGCGGTTGCTGATGCAGCCTCATTGGCAGCTCGGTCTGTAGTTACAGCCTCACGTGTTTGGCCAGCGGCTGATTCCGCAGGTGCTTGACTTTCGCTTGCAGTTGTTGAAGCTGTTTCACTGGCAGTTTCAGAACTTGCTGTAGAAGTTGAGGCTTGTTCTGAGACATTTGTGGTGTTTTCTGTGCTAGCCACATTTTCAGTAGTAGCAGGAGCTTCGACAACCTTTGTTTCTACGAGGTCTGCTGTGGTTTCCACATTGGCAGTGGTAGCAGCAGTCACATCAAGGTTTGATGAGTTATCAGCTTTAGCTTCCTCAGCGAAGGCAGGTCTTGCGATAAAGGCAAAACTTGCAAGAGCAGTTGCACATGAGAATGCAATCAAACGTTTTTTGGACTTAGGTCCAGTAAAATTAGAATGTACTTTCATACTTTTTCCTCCATTTCCTAAGTCCTATTATAGCGCTATTTTAGAGACTTTCAAGAAAAAATAAGAAATTTAGACAAAAATAAGAAAACGATTACATTGTGATGCGAGTGAGAGAGGGGATGATTTTAGTTGCTACAGACTTTTCTAAAAACAAAAAAATCCAGGACCTATGCCCTGGATTTAGGAGATTATGAAAAAGAAAAGTTTTAGGATGGTTATAGTATATAAAGCAAAGCCTAAAGTTTTCTTAAAGTGGAAGATGGAATTACTTTTTCATAATGCTTACTGCTCACTTACACTAATTGAGGAGTTTTCCATTTCCCTCAGCATCAAAATGGTAGGTCTTACCTTCGATAGTGAGGGTAGTGTTCTCAGTACGTGCACCACTGTTAGGATCATAATAATGAAGTTTATCATTTACAGTGACTAGTTCCCCTTTAGCTTGTTTGCCATCTCTATGGAAATAGACATGAGCCCCATCAATAGTTTGTTCACCGGTTAGTGCATACCAATTAGGTCCAAAGTAATACCAGTTACCATTAACCTCTTTATATTGATTTTTTATAGCAGTAGCTGTTTCCTTATCAAAGTAATAGATATGGCTACCATTAGGAATAAGTGATGGGAAATAGTCTTTAGTCAAGCCATTCGCACTAACCCTACCATCAGCATATTTATTTGTCGGAGCATCAAACATATAAAGTTCTCCGTTGATAATGTGAAGCCCTAATGGGACGTGACCAGAAGCGGTAATGTAATATCTATTACCGTTTTTGGCCTTAACGAATTGAGGCCCTTTGACTTCTTTGTTATTCAAATCGTAGAATGAAGAGTAGCCGTAAGGATATAGAAATTCTTCTCTAGCAAGGTGGGGATCTGCACCGCCCGTAAAGGTATACTCTTTACCATTGATAGTTCGAACTCCCCCTTCTCTAAGTCTTTTGCCTTTAGCATCAACATAATAAGTCTTTCCATTCAAATCGACAAATTGTTCCTTAAGGCGGGCACCACTATCTTTATCGTAAAATGAATCGTTTTCAGCAAAGTTTCCTTTAACCTGCTTACCAGTACTATCGAAGTAGACCTCGACACCATCAATGACTTGTTCACCAGTAAGGCGTTTGCCGTCATTACCAATATAATACCAATTATTGTTTATGTTTTGATAATGATTTTGTCCTAAGTCTACTCGGTCTCCTGAATTTTTACTGTAATAGTAGCCATCCGAAGCGAAGTCGCCCTTAATCTGTTTACCGTCTTGGTCAAAGAAAACATTATGACCATCAACGACATGGGCACCTTTAAGAGGAGTACCTTTAGCACCGATTCTATACCAATTGTTATTGAAGTTAACATAACGATTGGTTACTTGTACTCCTGAATTTTCATCATAGTACGCTCCATTTTCAGCAAAGTTCCCTTTAACTTGCTTGCCATCTTTATCAAAGTAAAAATTGTTGCCATTAATGACTTGTTCACCTTTTACAATTTTACCTTCGTTATTAAGATAGTACCAGTTACCGTTCACTTGAACAAACTGATTGTTGCCAAGATTAACGCGTGCTCCAGAATCTTTATCATAATAGAAACCGTCATCTGCGAAAATCCCTTTAGCTTGAACCCCATCTTTGTCAAAGAATACGGTTACGCCATTAATGACTTGCTCTCCTTTAAGAGCTTTAGAGTCTGAACCGATATAGAACCATTTATCTTTATTTTCAAGGGTATTATATGAGTTACTCTGGTCATTGATTTGAACATAACGATTAGTAACAGGTTCCCCTGTAATTGCATCATAAAAAAGTCCATTAGGTGCGAAATTTCCCTTAACTTGGATACCGTATTCACCGAAGTTGAGATGCTTACCATTAATAATTTGTTCTCCCTTAATTGTATTGCCTTCGTTATCGAGGTAATAAATAAGGGTTCCTGATGGTTGCTCTAAGGAGACAAAGCTATTTTTGACGAGTGCTCCAGTGTCTTTATCATAATAATAACCATCGTAGCCAAAGTCTCCTTTTGCTTGGTGTCCTCTATAGTTAAAGTAGACACGAACGCCGTCAATAACTTGTGGACCTGTTACCACTTTTCCGTCTGCCCCAAGATAATACCAATGGGTCTCTAGAGTTGGAGCCATAGAGCCGTTCGATTCGTAGCGTGTTAATTGAATATAACGGTTTGTCACGAGCTCGCCAGTATCCTTGTCATAGAATTGGCCGTCAGAATTAAAATCCCCTTTAATTTGATATCCGTAATAAGGGGTAAAGTAAACTTTCACACCATCAATGACTTGTTCACCTTTAAGTATCTTTCCATCTTCATCAACATAGAACCAATGGTTATCGATGAACACGTAGTGTTTTTTCCCTAGATCAACTAAATTACCATCTTGATCATAGAAACGCCCATTGTCAGCAACGCTATTACGCACCTGTGCTCCATCATACTTATCGAAATAGACAGATTTTCCATTGATGATTTGTTCACCTTTTAATTTGTCGCCATTTTTATCAACATAGAAAGGATAGATAGTGTTGTTATAGTTGTATTTAGTGCTAAAAACATAGCTATCTGTTACAAGGTTACCATCTTTATCGTAGAAGTGTTCATTGCTAGCAAATCCGTCTCGAACTTGAAGGCCGTTGTAATCATTGAAATAAACTTGTTTTCCTTGAATGGTTTGTGCGCCTTTTAATGGTTCACCATTTTTATCGACATAGTAAACACCACCAAGATGATTAATATAACAATCCGTTACAAGAGCACCAGAATCTGCATCATAGTATTGTTTATTTTTTGAAAAGTTTCCCTTGACTTGTATGCCATTTTCATCGAAATAAACGTTGATCCCATCGATTTTTGTGCACCAGTTAGGTTCTTACCACTAGCATCCTTATAATACCAGTTACCAAGGCTATCACTATAATATTGACCACCGGTAACATTGGTTTCACTATTGGTATCTGCGGTTGCTGATGCAGCCTCACTGGCAGCCCGGTCTGTAGTTACAGCTTCGCGTGTTTGGCCTGAGACCGATTCTGCAGGTGCTTGACTTTCGCTTGTAGTTGTTGAAGCTGTTTCACTGGCAGTTTCAGAACTTGCTGTAGAAGTTGAGGCTTGTTCTGAGACATTTGTGGTGTTTTCTGTGCTAGCCACATTTTCAGTAGTAACAGGTGCTTCGACAACCTTTGTTTCGACGAGGTCTGCGGTAGTTTCTACATTGGCAGTGGTAGCAGCAGTCGTATCAAGGTTAGATGCATTGTCAGCCTTAGCTTCCTCAGCGAAGGCAGGTTTTGCGATAAAGGCAAAACTTGCAAGAGCAGTTGCACATGAGAATGCAATCAGACGTTTTTTGGACTTAGGTCCAGTAAAATTAGAATGTACTTTCATACTTTTTCCTCCATTTCCTAAGTCCTATTATAGCGCTATTTTAGAGACTTTCAAGAAAAAATAAGAAATTTAGACAAAAATAAGAAAACGATTACATTGTGATGCGAGTGAGAGAGGGAATGATTTTAGTTGCTACAGACTTTTCTAAAAACAAAAAAATCCAGGACCTATGCCCTGGATTTAGGAGATTATGAAAAAGAAAAGTTTTAGGATGGTTTTAGTATATAAAGCAAAGCCTAAAGTTTTCTTAAAGTGGTAGAAATATTATGTCTTTCCTTTTTAATTCACTTTCTCAGTAGCCACACCGTTTTCATCGATGATATAAGTTTTGCCGTCTTTTTCGAGAGTGGTATTCGTCCACATAGCCCCACTGTCTTTGTCAAAGTAGTAAGTTTTACCATCAATGTCTACTAGGCTACCTTTGACTTGCTTACCATTTATCAAAGTAGAGTTGAACACCATCAATGGTTTGACGGCCTGTTAGGAGTTTGCCCTCTTTGTCGTAGTAGTACCAGTTCCAGAAATCATCGCGAACAAATTGGTTTTTAGCCGTAAATTCAGTCACT
>BNJV01000767.1_pt1 | contig 22349 bp, 25 predicted proteins | sample 8540591 | NCBI WGS metagenome assembly BNJV01 (sample SAMD00202457, study PRJDB9452) | human saliva metagenome | host: Homo sapiens | reverse complement strand
GGCAGGAGTCTATCTAGTCGTTCCTTAAAAACTATATTTCAGCATAAAAGCTTGTACTGACAAGCTCTATGCTGATTCTTTTTATAAGGTACAAAAGAACTCTCATAGCTCTTTTGAAGTTATATGCTGCTGCAGATAATAATACATTGATAGCATCTCCTTTCACACCTTTATAAAAGTTGCGAGATAATCGGTGGTCTGCTTTAAGATGTCCTATCGTTGGCTCTATACCAGCTCGTTTACAAAATAGTTTGTGTTTCTTTTTCTTTTGGTAGTAGCTGTCTTTAGCTTTAGGATCGTCTGGAATGAGTATCTTTGTCTTCCCAATCTGCTTTATACCTCTATACCCTCTATCTCCTGCTAACTTATCAACCTTCCTTCCTGTCATCCTTTGGGTTTGTTCTAACGTCTTTTCGATAGTATGCCCATCATATTCATTCCTAAAAGAACATGCACCAAGAATAAGTCCTGACCATGAGCGAAGAATAGATACTTTATTGCCAAACTCATATTGCTTATGTTCCTTACCCTTGCTGATGCAAACTACATCTGGTTCGTGCAGAGAATATACTTTGTTCTTTGACTTCCTATTCTGAGAAAGAACTCTGTAATATAGCTCAAACATCCTCTCATATCCTTTCCTTCCCCCAAGATTACGCTCTAGCTCTCTTACTAATCTACCTGCTATGGTCTTGAGTTGCCTATCTGCCTTAAGAGCTTTCTTACGATTCTTGGGATGATTACGAAAACGTTGGGAACGGTAAATGCCTTTCAAGGTACGCGTATAACTCTGTCGTAGAGGAAGACAATTGTCATGAACTATCTTCAGAACGTTTTTGATTATCTTTTTATGCAACTTCGCATCTGTAGGATAGGTTATATTCTTCTCCTGAACGGTAGAATCAATGAAAGCCGTATCAAAATGATCTTCGTTATCATGGTCGGTATTAACGCGGATGCTCTCGGCTAATATTAACTCCATACCTTCCTCGCCTATACGATTTCTGAAGTGAACTAACTCGGAAGCGTCACAGGGTTGTTTTGGCATAAATTCAAGTCCACCACAGAAATATTGGTAGTAAGCATTCTCGCTCCATTGAGAAACTACCATTTCATCTGACACATTGCGCAAATGTTTTAAAATTAAAAGACCACACATCAAGCGAATAGGATGAGCAGGGCGACCGTTATTGCTGCAATACAAAGGAGAGAAAGCATTTTCAAAACATTCCCAATTAATCTTATTACTAAGTTGGAAAAGGGGATGTTCATGGCTAAGCATGTCCTCTAAAGAAGAGAACATAGAGAGCTGTTTAGATGTACGTTTAAGCATAAATATCTGCAAGAATTTATAGTGTAAAGGTACAAAAAAACTTGCAGATATAAGCAAATAATTTATAGGATAATATACTATGAATCAGAGGAATATTAGGCTTTTTAAGGGTGGACTATCTACTACACTTACAATAATGGCAAGTTGGCAACAGACCCGAAACTTGCGTGTCAGAACTTCGTTAATGCCTTGGAGCGTATTCCAAAGGTAATAGAGTCGCATGAGAAGGAAATGGCAAAAGTTGTGGCAAATAAAGACGTTTACACCAACATTGCCAACAGTTCTTGGAAGAAAGAGGACGAGCTTCGCTCACTTAAAAAGTGAAGCTGCTGAATTGGACAGAAAGATTGCATTGACAATTTCTACCAATAAAGAGGCAAAAGGAGATGTAGAACAAGACAATTCCATATCCATAAGTGGACTACCTAACCAAATAGATAATAAACAATCTAAGATACATGAAGACAGTGAGGATGGTCGTTCACAAGGTTTTCGTCCAAAATGGAGGCACTAATTCTCCAATACATAGAAAGATTAGATTTTCGGTAGTATATATATTGCTGCCGGAAATCTAACATTTTATTTTATATTAATTTCAACCACAGAACAGTCATCTCCCGTGCATTGTAAAGGTGGTGAAGTTCTCTGTTGCAAGTACTCACTTACATCATATTGTTTGTAGAAGCCATCGCTACAAAGTATGAAGCGATCTCCTGTTTGTACTGACATTTGATATACTTCTATTGGACTTCTGTACCCTCTTCCATTAATACAGACTGTAAGGTAACTCTTACCTCCAATGTTGATTACATCATCGGACGTCAGCAGTGTGATTGTCCCATTAATGTGTTCATGATATAGACGAACATCACCCAATGAAGTATAATAGAGAAAGCTATCCGTCAGATACACGAGCGTGAGAGCAGTACCCATCTTACACTTTCTTTTGGTAGCATGCCTTGCGTAAGGTTTTATCGGCATATTCTAAGCTCTCTTGAATAATCTTTTGAGGGGACAGACGCATTTGTAACTTTCAAAGTAATCAAAGGATTGCTTCACAAACGATTTTCGACGCCTGTTCAGGAAAAATCTAATCCTCCCATACCATCAGCAAGTAAAACCAAAGTTCCGTCTGCTATTTTCTTCAGAAGAATAAAGTCTCCATTCTTTTCGTTAGCTAGCTATGCTTTGAAAAAGCAATACATATCTTCATCGGGTAAACTTTATTAAAAAAACTTCTATCATTTTTTTGGAAATGCATATAAAACTTGCTCATACTGAAGAACTGAGTTACTGTCCAGTATTTGTTGAAGAAGCCTACTGTCCTCTTCTTTTGTGATTTCCTTTTGTAGGCATTTTTCATAATAGGACAAATACTTTATAGGGAGAAAACCTACAATGTCATTGGCAAGCCAATATGCACCGACAATAAACTCATCAAAAATCGTCCCAATCAAATACTTCTTGGTACACACTCCTATTTAAGTTGGCTACGAAGTAGTTCTCAATGATAAACCCCATATCATCAGCATCTTTATTTGTTTGCAGGTTACGATCTAACCAAGCATTAAACTTTAGGATAAAAAGTCCGTGAAGTGATGCTAGCTTGATGTCAAATTCATTATCAATACTTATGGTTATAGCATCTTTTTAGTACCTCCTCATAACCTTTTCACAGACATAGCAATATCTTCTTCTGGTGGCCAATAAATATATCCATCTTCTTTTGCAACATCTCCGTAAGGAACAATATCCATTTCATAAACCCCATAATAGAAGCGTTGATACATTTTCTCATCCTTAGTGAAACCATGCGCCAAAAGCATCTGCTTTATTTCGTCAAAGGCTTCCCAATTAGGGATAGCAATAGCTAAATCTAAATCTCGTTTTTTTCGACCAGAGCTAATGCCTACTAATTGCTGTATCAGTATATCACGTGCAGTTGCACCAATTACAAAAGAAGTCTTGTCCTACCTCTTTAAAACATTCGCTGGCGGTTCTTAATAGTTCAACCAAAAGTGGATTGTCTATCTTATTACTTGAAATTTGAAAGCTCATCATTCAATATTTTGTTTGCAGCTTCTATCGAACGACTATTGCCATCACCTAATAAGTCTGCATAAATAAGAATTATTGGCATTGTACTGCCTTTCCAAAACTTCTGATACATTGTAATTTCTCCTTCTGTAGCACACATGGCACCTGTTTTTCATCAGATTACCCCAAGCTACATCGGTATATATTTCAAACTTTTGTGGAGTTAAAGTATCCGTTTACTTGATAAGCAGCACACTCTCCACCCCAGCATATTCCTTCGGGCAACACTATTTTATCCCATTGTGCTTTAGACTGTTCATCTCGAAAGGCAAAATGCTTCACCAAAAAGTTTTGGCTTAAGAACATGATGATAGTTTTTCCACCCATAGGTCAAGCAACCTGCGTTTGTCTTTCAGTATACGCTTTCTTTTTAGTAGTCAATACAAACTTTCGAGCTTTCTAATTCATCAAGTACATTTTTTTATAGTACCCTAACGAAACATCGCACTGTTCTTTGATTTTCCCTAAAAGTTTTACCCACATTGTCTACATCTTGCAACAAATAAAAAAATGACTTTTAAGCCCGCTTCTTGAAAGATTGGATAAGCCTTGTTAAGCGCTATAGGTGCTTTTTTTCACCTGTGTGAGAAAGTTGAAAAAATCAACTTCTTACCTTTTGTATATAGGATTTGATAGTTACCAACAGTATCTACAAAATTAATGCCTGCCATTCGTAAAATGTTATAAACACCTGGTTGAACATATCGTGCTATAAGCAAAATAGGTATCTTTTGTAGTTCAGCACATCCCCTTTATCAAATCCTGAATGCGGCCAATGTTGATACTATTCACCTCGTTTTCTACAAGACAAGGAAAGTCTATTCCTATAATGTTAACTCGTCCCTTTAAGTATAGGATTACTTTGTGGGGTTAAATCATAGGTGATATTGAGTCCACTTTTCTCCCCATTGTTGCTTCATTGCACTTACTGCCTGTTCTATAAGATGTATTTCTCCCATACTTGTTCATCATTTATTACTTGTTCAATAATATTGAACACTGCAAAGATAATGAACAAATACAAAATCACCAAATATTTTGTTCAATAAATTAATTTTTGTTCAATAATAGTGAACAATAGAAGAATATTGAAAGAATCTAATTTTTTTGAGAGAATTTACCTACACTCTCGCTTACGCAGTATACTATCAATCTCTTCACGAAGAAACAGCAGCCTACCATTAGCTTTGAGAAATGGGATCTTACCCTGCCCAAACCCAGTTATAGATAGTCTTTTGCTCAACTTTCAAGATTTTAGAAACATCTATGATATCCAGATATTCCGGTTTCAAAGGTGGACGGACAGTTGTATCGACGGATTGCTCTTGCAGGACAAGTAGCTGGTCGAGTTTATTCTCGACAGTTCTTTAGTTTATCAAACAATCGTTTTGCACCAATCTGTTTCTGAAGTATCGTTTAAGTATGGCATAGTTCTCCTTTTTGATAGTTTCCACTTGTATCTTGCGTCAATATGCGCTGCTCTTTCATATATGCAATGTACTTTTTTGCAGTTCGGTCTTTGATCTCCATTTCACGCATCAGCACCTCACAAAGTTCCTGGTATGAAAGCCTTAGTTTGGTCCGAAAATGCAGATTTGATGACAAGCAAGAGTTCATCGGTCTTGCGCTTTTTCCTTTATCTTCCTTTCGACTTCTCACCACGATAGACGTGCATGTCCTCAGCTTTTATCCCAGCCGAATAGCATCATTGGAACATCTAATGGGACTTCCGTCACGGACTTTCAATGCCTTTACGACCGAATATTCAGGATTGTCGTCCTTTTCTATGGAGAGAATACCCGCCGCCTTACGTTGAAGTTCCGAACCAATATGCCCACGCAACTTTATGCCATTAGGCACAAAGTGAAGCACACAGACAATACAGGTATTGTAGATACCCTGCCAATCGGTACAGTTCATCTACAATGGCTATACTTTCCGTTTCATCGTTGGCTGAGCGTATCAAGTCAGCAATACCATCAATTACCACAATATGGATACCACCATGCTTGTGATAGAACAAGTCCATACTCTCACGAATGATTTTTAGCCTGTCTTTGCGGGATAGTGATGCCAAGTAGAGTGAATGGTAGAACTCTGGCACAGCCTTTACTCCTGCCCGACGAAGTGTCTTTCCCAAGTTCTTGTGCAGCTGTGCTTCAGACTGCTCTGTATCATAGTGGAGTACCGCTAATCCTTTGGGGTTAGCAGTTATCTCTAATCCCAATGTCTGTTCAGCTTGTAATCGTTCCGAACCAAGTGTGCCTGAAAGGATTCCAGAAATATAGTTGCTCTTACCTGTTCCTTCTCCACCTGTGATACAAAACAGATTATCCTGTGTTCCGAGTGGAACACCATTGACTGCCACAACTGATTTTGAAGCATCAGGTGGATTATCGTAGTCGATTTCACAAGATTTTAATATCATCATTGTCTGCGAATACATATTGGTAAACATATCAGAAAGGAGAACTTTCAAGTCATTCGAGTTATTTCCCAAGGCAAAGAAGTCAGATATATCTTTCTCCGACTTAATCCCTTGCAATGGTAAGGTCAGAGCTCAAAACCTTATATTGAATGAGTGCATCTGTTTGTTGTTTGGCTTCTCTTATTCCCGTCTCATCAGTGTCATATAATATGATAATATGTCGAAAACGAAGCTGTAACCCTTCGATAATATTCTCAGGAATCTCTGCCGTCTCACTATTGAAACAAATAGCATTAAAACCATGGGCAGATAAAGATAGTACATCTTTCTCTCCACCAGTGATGAATATGATATCTCCTTTACTAGGGCAACTGTTGGAAAAGCCAAAGACATAATCGGTCACTTTCTCACCACCATAAAGAAAAGCGTAGCTTACTTTTTGGGGACGATAAATCTTTTTACAAACGCCCCCATATTGTAAGCAAACATCGGCTCTTCATGTGTCGACCCTAATGTAAACGGCTTACCTTGATTAGAGATAGACTCATAACGAGCAAGCGACTTTACATGAAAAACGTTGTAAGGTGTTGGAATCAATACCATATTGTTGCCAATATTTCATTTCCTCGATACCAAAAGATTGCTCTATCAGTTTATACCACTTCTTCTCTTCCATTAACTTTGGTTGGTCTGCAGGTTGTGAAATAGTCGGTTTAGGCAGGTTTTCATTATCATAGCTCGTTGTTCAAAGCGTTCTTGCTTTCCTATGTAGATGTTTAGTTGCAAGTCTCGAATAATAGTTTCAAGTACCTTAACAAAATCTTTCTTAACATCCAATCCAATCATTGTGGCAGCAAACCAAAAACAATCTCCAGAATAAGCATCATTTCCAAAGTCTTTCATGCGATAGCAGTCTGACTTTCTATCAAGATATATATTGCATGAAGCACGTTTATCGTCGTACAAAGGGTTACGGAAATTACGCTTAATCACGAAATCAATAGGCATATAGAAACAGAATATTTCAAGTCCTTTGTTGGTACGCAATAATATTTCTTCTTTGATGTTCATAGCTCTTCGAATAAGGTTTGAGATTCTCCCATATAGCCTTTTAGCACACCTTCCTTGTAAGCGTTTAAACGCTGCAAAGCCTCTAAACGACGAAAGCCCTTGAAAGTGGCTCTACCCGTCTTGACAGAGAGATAGAGTCCTTTAAATGGATAAACTACATGATTACTAGATACATATCTGTACGGAATAGAATTAGATTCCCTCCATCTTGCAAGTGATGCCTTTGATATTCCAAGCAGGTGCAGAACATCTGCCGAACTCAACTCAATCTTTTCCTCCAAAACGGAATAATCACGCTTTAGCTCCCTGATAAAGCAGGCTATCTGTCTAAATTCTTCACGAAGTGTTTGAAGTTCATTTATTAGGGAGAGTGTTTCGTGGTGTTCCATCTTCTTTAAGTAGGGTTTGGCAAAGATTAATGATAGCAGACAAAAATGGTTTCATTAGATGTTCTTTATCGTGACTTGTTAGGTGTTTCTTGAAATCCTCCATGAAGTTAAAAATTTTTATTCCGTCACTCGGCATAACCGCCATCAGCACCTTAATCAATTTATCTTGCTCAATAGTTTCATAAAAACCGTTCACATGAGTCTTAGGCTCAATCATTGATTCTATGGTTTCCCAAAGGAAGATGGATAACCAGAACTTCCTTCCCCAAGCCTGCAGCACACTTTCGATATGTGCTAAATCTTATATCCTTTTCCATCTTGCAAGCCTTAAGGAAATTTGAATACTCGATGCCACTTATATGAGCTGCTTCTTTTGCATTTTCACATAAAAGAGCTAAACCCTCAAGTGTAGGGGCTACTAATATAAAGATGCCCTTTGGGTTTTTAATTTGTTTTTATTAGCCATAATATACATAATTGTAATTATTATGGCTGCAAAGTTCCTAATGAAACAGGCTTTAGATAGAATATTAAAATACCATTTTCTGGTAGTATAATACCATTTTACGTATTGATAATCAACGGTATAAAATATAAGGTAGGGATCATCAGTGCAAGGTGCAAGACCTATCTATATATATAGGCTTGCACCTTGCACTGAAAAATTGTAACTAAAGAATCTATAAAACATTTTCTATCAAATATTTGGAGCATGTTCATCTTTTTAGTACTTTTGAAACCCAAGAAACACAAGAGCGTGTTTCAAAGCAGCAGTATCCACGTGTACTCTCAAAAATACTCTGTTGTGGCTACAATCTGGCTACACAGAAAAAGAAGAAAAGTTTATAAAGAACTATGATACAAGGAGATGCAAAGATATTCAATTTTCTCTCTCTCCGCAAAGCAAGAGGGTGTAAATCAGCGAGTTACGTGATTTATGCCACTGTTACACCGAAAAAGTAAAAGCTTTAGACATACCCCAAAATTCGAGTTATGGAAAAGATTCTAGACAATAAATAGGATGTATAAGTAATCTTTAGCCCATCCTTGAATTTACATACATATCGAAATTTGAAGAATGTGCTGAGTGAAGAAGGTAGACCTCTCATTTTTGGAATTTTTAATATATGTTACAATCCGTAATGGTTATCAATAGGAATTTTCTTGGTAAAATCATGTAAATTCATAGAGGTTGCCGTATTATGGCATTTCACCATCAGAAATTGGACACTGAATCAGTTCATCAAATTTTGCTTTAATATGTACAAGTTTACACCTCTGTCAAAGATATTTTCATGGTTCGCCAAGTTTATCTGAGATATTAAGGATATTATCGCTCCAATGGAATATCTACAGCTCTAAAGAGTTGCAATAAACTCTACATTTAAAGCGGATAAACAAATCTTCCTAATTTGATGTTTGCTTGTTTCCTTTCGGAGGTCTTCGTCTGTTTTGTATCTATGCAAAACTTTTTACAATCAGAATGAATTTCTGCAAATATCTTATAAAAACACATCTAACTTGTGATTGAGTATAAGGACATTTAGTAAATTTTGCCTATTTGCTTTAGTTTCTTTTCTCTTTTTGAGTTTTTATTTCTGCAATATATATAAATAGAAAAAAGTTGAATAATGCGATAAAAACAACTCCTATTTTGTATAAAGTATCTAACAAATCAATACTTTGACCTTGGGGAGATATGGGTTGTTAATTGATTATCCGAAATCAATGCTGTTTTTCGCAATAGAATCAATCCAGTAGTTGTAGTGTATCCATAATTATCCTATTGCAGTATGACTAAAGTATTCTCTGAATTGCTTCGGTAAGAGTTTTTCTCATATCTATAAGAACCCTGGAAGTGAATTTATATTTTTCCATAAAGGTATCTCACCATGTTTAATTACTACGTTTCTAAATAGTTCCTCAAAAGAAGGATTAATCGATTTGATATTTTCAGGGATAATTACTTCTATACTCATCATACAAAGTATCCATGTCATCTGTAAGGGTCTCCCTGACCTTATGCTCCTCTGTCCCTACCTCAGAATACTTTTTGAGATAACATTACCATGTTTAACTCTGAAAATCTTCTAGATTTATAACATTTCCTTTATCTGTCATGATTATAAATAAATATTTGCGTGAATAAAAGTTCCTGGAAAGAAATGACTACTGCACTTTACATACTCATTATCAGGGTTTTGTCTTCAATGTTTCCAGTTTTATTGAATGTTAAGATACGATATGTCTCACCTTTTAACCTCGGTCTCTGTAATAGGGTAGTTGACCATCAAACACAATATTTGTCTTACCTGATTGTAAAAATCATTCAGAGATGTATTGCCATGATTTTTATTACCTTTAAATTATAAAACTTTCTATAAATCGTAATGAGCCATTGCCTCTATTCCCATATCATTTGTGAGAAATCGAAGTTACGCCATCTTGCAATGAATATAGCGTCCAAAGTGTTTCTTCTTCGAAAGATTCGCCAAAGTCCCCTCTTGTGTACTTATCTGAAAGCTCTTTCATCTTCTCAGATGCAGTCGGATTTGGACAATGTATCTTTAAACTTTTCATACAAATAGACATTCCAATATTCATTATAACAAGTTGAAACTTCCCATGCTTCTCCATCAATAGTCTCTCCTCGAAATAACCAATAGAGTAGCGACGTTTTGTTGAAGAATGCTCTTCAGCATTTATAAGAATTTCGCCTATAACTGTACATAAATTATCTGTCGTATCTCATCCAAATGCCTTCCCATTTTTCAAGACATAAATCACATAATCAGACAAGGTGGTGGTATCAATATCCTTCTTTTCAGCCTGTCTAACAGTATCAACTTCGAACTATGTATGCACAAGTTGTAAGGTATAACATGAGGGAACTCAATTTGCTGCATGTATAGCTAAAGAACCATCAGAAAATAGCATCGTGCGAATGGGGGCTTTCCTTTGATAGAACGATCTGTGATACATACTTCTTAAATCTTTTTCTCTTTCTGCAGTTTGCGTAAAACAAAAATATCCTTAAGTATTAAATCCAATAAAACTTGAGCTTCAAGGGTAAAAGTCTTGAACATTTTGCATAGTCTATTACAATTTCTGAATAAGAAGCGTATAGCGATAATGCCACTATTCTCATGAATAGCAGAATAACTTTCTTCAGGATTCTCTATCAAAGAAAAATTATTTGGGACTTCAATTATATTTGAACTATAGATATCTTCTTGGCTACATTAAAAGTGCTTTATTTAATTCGCTGTTTTCTACACTCCAACAAATATATGACACTCGACGATAAAGATTTTTGTCAATAATAGTTCTATAGATACATGCTTGCCATATTTATTGTTGGCTCGACATTTTTCTTCACAAATAATTTCTTGCTCTTGTACTTGCTTTGAATATAGCCTCTCAGAAAGTTCTTATAACCTCGTTGCAATCTTGCTTTTTTCTTTTGATTTGTCATATTTGTTATTTCTTTTAGAAAACATTAGTGTAAGGAGATTTTGCTTTTGTAAAGCTTGTAATGGTATAAATCATTACAATTCTATATATAGGGCGTTAATGCTGCAAGAGGTTCACCTGACTCTTTAGCAAATTTTCATAGCGTAATCTGCAGTCGAGTCAACACTATATATATGAAGAAATTACTATAAAACATGTAGTCTGCCATAATCTTGACCTCAAAGGTACAAACTTAATTACAATAAAGCAAAGAAATGCTGAACATTAACATAAAATAAGAAGCTTGCTTCTCTATAACAAAGGGATATAAGTCTTATAGCATGCGATAGATAGTTTTTATCTCTAAAAGTGCGATTTTAGAGTGCAGCCCCCAAGTTTTATGAACTCCCATAATTTCCTTGCATTTCCTTATATTTCCCGCTATATCCCAGCCTCTTGGTAGAGTTTCAAAAGCTCTTCTACTTTTGCATCGTCAGACCTGACTGAATGCTCTATGCGCAAGGGTTAGTTATTCATTTCAAAAACAATTGAATTATGACGATAAACGAATTACTGGACAATCCTGTTTGGCAGATGACTGGTGAAGAATTACTTTTTCCTGCACAACATGGTAATATGTCCACGAGCAGGGAATCAACAGGCTTTCTTCCTCCAAAGAAGAAAAAGCGATATGTATAGCGGGTTGGCTGGCATTGCACGCCTCTTTTGGGTGCAGTCTGCCCACAGCTAATCGTATCAAACAGAGTGGTAAAATCAATCGTGCCATTACACAAGTAGGACGCAAGATTATTGTTGATGTTGACCTTTGCACTGGAATTGGCAGGACGAAAGACAGGAGGAAGATGATGAATACAACTGATTATGAATACATTTGGCGAAATTCGCTCATTCATGTAACTGATGAGTTTATGCTTCTCCTGTTGTACTACAAGCAGGTGAAGCCATTATTGGCACATTAGGTAACTTCAGTGTATCGACAGGTAAGGCAAAAAGCCAAGAAGACTTTCAACGTGAGTGCAATCGTTGCAGCAGCCCTTGTCAATGGGCAGGTGCAGGAATATCAGGCATCATTCTCAGAAAGTAAACGCACTATTCTTTTACTTGTGATACGAACAAAGTCCTTATCATTGCCAACTTGTGATGCAACGAATTTTTGAGATTGACAAAACTGCCGATAGACAAGGAACCGCAGATTTTGAAGTTCAGTCATCTTAGAGCCATTGCTGACCCTAACGAGCGCAGAGAAATCATTCGCTATGCCATCTACAATACACCCAACGTGGGCTTGGTAGTCATTGATGGCATTCGTGATTTGATGCTCGATATCAATACTCAACGGAGGCAACCAAGTTAGTGAGCGACCCTAATGCAATGGACGAGCGAGCAAAACATCCATATACAGACCGTGCTTCACCCTCAACAAGGGGGATGACAACGCACGAGGACATATTGGGACGGAACTCAACAACAAGGCTGAAACAGTTCTTCAAATCACAAAGGATAACACTATGCCTGAACGCAGTATTGTTGCACCTTCCATCATTCGTTCCAAACCCTTTTGAAAAGTTTGCCTTCGACTTAAGGAGGTTGAAGATGAGATTTGTATTCCCCAAATAGATCTCTCATATTCGGACAATGAACGGAAGTCACATCGTTTCTCCTACCAAGAGTTAGCACTAACGAACATCAAAAAGCGTTGAACCAGTCTTCTCTACAAATGAAGTCTTGCCATATAGTAAACTTATCGTAGCTCTCAAAGAGGCTTATGCTAAGATTGTGGGGCTATCCTATGGGCAAACTAAAACTCAAGGAACTTTTGCAATTCTTGCTCAACAAAGGCATAGTAGTTAAGGAAGAACGAGGAAAATATCGGCTCAGTCATAATTCTCACAATAAAACTTTGGTCGGTCGGACACAGGCTATATATACCTGAACCAATCCGACCAATAGAGAAACAAAACTTGGTCGGACGTATAGATGTGCCTATAGTGTACGACAGTCCGACCAATCCTAAGCCTTTCAGCCTCCAAAAGAAAAAGGCTGAGAGTTATTCTTTTCAAACATCAAAACAAAAATCACAATGGAAATACAAAATATCAAGCAAAATCTCTATCACAGATTATTTGCAGCAACAGGGGTTATTCACCTGCACGAGTACAAGGAATTCACTTTTTGGTACTGCTCCCCTGCCACGCAACGAAAGTACGCCATCATTCAAAGTAAATACAGAGCGCAACCAATGGTATGACTTCGGAACTGGCGAACATGGAGATATTATTGACCTTGTACGTGCTTTACAGCATTGTACCATGAACGAAGCTATTGAACTTCTAATCGGTTCAAAACAAATAGTGCATCAAGATTTTTCTTTTGGCGGTGAAAGAAAAACCTCTAAGCACAAATTAGAAATCATATCTGTGCAATCACTTACCAATCCTTATTTGTTACGTTACATCGCAGAACGAGGAATACCTCTCAGCATCGCTAATAGATTCTGTTCTGAAATTGATACAATACCAATCGGACATTCTATGCCATTGATTTTTCAAACGATGCTGGCGGTGGGAAATTCTAGTCCTTATTTCAAAGGCTGCATTGCTCCAAAAGCGATTACAACTATTAGTAAAGGCACAGACGTTTTACAAATCTTTGAAGGGTTTATGGATTTCCTTTCGTGGCGAACGCTAAATCCTTCTTCAACTTGCGACACCATAGTTCTTAATTTCTGGCTCTTTTGCCACGCATTCAAGAGAAGATAAAAAGGCTACAAAGCAAGTTGAGAGTTTTTCTGGACAATGATGAAGTAGGACGAAAAATCGTTTGAAGTTTTTGAAGCAGTTTTGCCCATCTATCATAGATGGTTCTGTTCGCTATCGAAACTCATCAAAGACCTCAACGAATGGCTCGTTGCTCAATCTAAAAGTGCAAAGAGAAACAAATGCTTCGTTACCAACCACGAAAGCGTGGTATCAGAAAATAGTGTTTATCGGGAAGCAAGTTTGTGTTTTTGAGTATCTCAAAAACCTACTTGCTCCCACCTTGGGAGGTGAAAATCCCGTTGGTCTCATCATAAAAATGGAACAGAAAGAAATAAAGGTGGACGCACCCACCAAGACATTATCAGAGAAAACGGAAATATCAAGTGCTTCTTCGGCTTAATACAATGGAGTACCACCTTGTTGGGAAAAGCACGTGAAGCCTCAATTTCACGGACATGAGCTTTTTACGGCAGCTCATAACAAAATGCAGAAGTAAAGAGCCGAATCAAGCCAGGAAATGCAACTCATCCGTACGGTTTCGGGCATGGCTAACAATCTCAATCAGATATGCCCATCGGCTCAATGCTTTCGGCATCTCTGTCACTCAACGAAGAATTGAATGCGCTGAAACAACTTATTCACGAACTTAGGAAACGATTGAAGCCATGATAGCCAAGATTATTAAAGGAACAAATTTCAGTGGAGTTGTCAGTGATATGCTCAGCAAACGCGAAGGTCAAGTCAGCTCTTGGCGAGCCAATGACGTGCGCAGTTCTTTTACCAAATGACATCGCATATGACTTCAACTGCAAGCCCCTATGCGTCCAAGTGTACAGAAACCAGGTTTGTCATGCCATACCTCTCATTCTCAGCACATGATCTCAGAAACGACTTGACGTGATGAGACACAATGGTGAAGATTGCCAACGAAACAGCTTCATAAAATGGGCTATGGCGTGACACACAGGAGGCCTTTATCGTGAGGCACAGTGACCGCCATCATCCTCCACCTGCACATTTGTGGTATCAATCGCATTGGAAATGACGGCAAGACCATCAGCGACCGCAATCGAAAAATACCGCTCTACAAAGATTTGCCGGGAACTGACTGAGCGTTATGGTCTGATCTATTGGCGAAGGAAAGCAAAGAGGTAAAACCTTCTGCGTTACGGTGATTGAGAGGTGAGGATAAATCATGCGGTATGAGATATTCGATACCATTAAGTCTATATTACCTCAATCTCAGACTTAGAAAAATTTTGTTGTAGAATTAGAGCAACAAAGGTATTACCACTCGTTTCAAAATGAAGGCAACACTAATGTTGTTCAGGTATCATCTTTCAGAAAGACGGTTGTTGCTTCTGTGGTTCAGAATAGACCGTTCCTGCTCTTTCTCGCGCCTCAATGCGAGATAGAACGAAATTCTCACAAACAAGAGCAAAATTCATCTACAAAAATGAGCTATGGCGATTCTGTAGATGAAAGCTATTCATTATATTGCTGTCCGTAAAACTCAAATAACTATATAAATCCTTGCGGAACATGCCTTTATATAGGTAATTCCGCATTCTTTTTGAAATCCAAGCCCCTAATCAAATAAGTCAAGTTCTTTTGGTGGTGAATTTGCCTTTTCAGCTATTATGATGAGTTCATCATTTTGTGGATTTTCCATAAAATGAGATGAAATCAGTGTAATACATCAGTGTGAGCCTCAGCATGGTTACCAGCTGCGAGAAGGATACGTGTCTTTTTATCATTCTGGAGATAACGGTACAAAGCAGATTGGCAATGAGTACCACCTCATGTCTGTATCTGTATGGCATTTACACTGTCACCATAGAAGAAATGCAGTGGGAAGTTCTGTTTGAGCTGCTTGTAAAAGGACTCTATAGCCCATCTTCGCTTGCAAATCTCCTCAAGGTCCTTTACATCAAGCTCAAGGTTATTGGTCAACAGGACAACTGACTTATGTGAGTTGTCACTCCATAGTTCCACTCGTCTTGCCTGGTCTTATCTCCCCTTCTCAAAGACAATCTTCTTGTCTGTATGTGTAACCAATCCATCAGGGCTTACATAGGTTACTGAGGACAACTCGCATAGGTGAGATTCTTCTTCATCTTGGTCACATAGCATACCCCTTCCTCTGTAAGTCGCTGGAACTGTGCATAATCAACGTATGCCTGTCCATGGTAAGGGTAGCATCCTTAGGAAGATGCACTTCTTTACGAGATAATGATCGTGCGTGGCGGCAGAGGTAAGCTGTCACGACCATGGAAACGCCAACATGATACTTCATCACCGTATGAACCTTCATACCGCCTTTCTTCTTACCACTCTTGGGGGTGTCTGCCTGCACCCTTGAGTATGTTGTCAAAAGCGGTAATCGTAGTTGAATCCATCATATGCAGAAGCTTTTCCATGTCTTCAGTTCACCTTTAGGGCGGCTGTCCGATAAAAAGAACCATAACGCTCTAAGAGGTACGCATAAACGCTTGCAAAGAACTCTTGTGGACGACGCTTGTTGGCATCAGCAAGCGTACTACGATGACGACATAGTCGATGCCAAGATGATGCAGTTTGTTTACTTCAGCCTTCATGCCTATCTCCACTTCCCTGAAGAGAATCAAAGTGTTTGAGAACACCGAAAAGCATTATGACAAGGTGAGTCCACCCATCAAGACGCTTCACATAAAGCTTCACTCGGGGTGTTTCAAGGCTGATTTGCTTGATTTGTTGCTTATCGAGTAATTTTATTACCTGATTATAGACCGGCTGTCCGATAAAAATGTGTACTTTTGCCCATGTTATTGAAGTTTTATCGCAGAAACAAAAGTAATAAAAGGGCTGAAATCCAAATACGGATTTTAGCCCTTAACTTTTATATGTGGAAAAGGTTTACCGGACAGCAATATTTCATTACCGACCTATCTGAAGCAATTAGTGAAGTGTTTTCTATGCCAACACCAAGTAATGGCGTAGATGTTGATGAGCTCCGCTTCCAAAAAGAAACTTTGCAATAGAGCTAATCGCAAACGTAGAATTTAATCATTTCAAAATTTTAAAACTGTATGAACAACGAAAATAGCCCCTGTTCTCGACATTCTCGAAGAACTCAAACAAGAATGCAAATCCATCAGTAAGGCGCAAGCAGAACTACGCACCACGCTTGCAGAACAACGTCCTGCCAACTCAACAGCAGCGCACTACAAACGCAAGAAACCGTGCAAATTCATCTTTCCAAAGAGACATCAAGCCAAAATCAAGGAGCACCAACTTTTTTTGTTTTGGAGGCACTCTCGCAGTCGAGCAAGAAACTCGACCCGAAGTTTGAAGCCTTGCAGCAACTCATCAAAAGAGCAACAAAAGCCCGTAGAATATAAGAACTACTCACTCTTTGCCAGCGTGCAATTAGCCGAGCGCATGTTGCTCCTATTAGTTTGTGGCTTGGTTATGGCCAGTTGCTGGTTCTTCGCCATAGGGAGCCAACCAACTGCAAACCGCCTCCGATTACGACCTCCGCTACCGCTATTTACGTATGAAAGGCAAAAGCCACAACTGGACTTCGCTCATCTTGATAGTATCTTTATAATGTATCGCAATCCCAAAGGCCATTCAGCAGATGCAACAAAAGGTTGTCGATTACGAGCAAGCCCTGCAACGACAAGCCGAGTTGTTGCTACAACAAGATAAGATTAAGCAAGAGCAAAACGAGCTTAAGAAGCATTTGAAGAAATAGCAATCATTTCAAGAAAAATATTTAGTCCTGTTAGAATACGCATTAACTATCAGTTAAACCTTATGCAACAAAGGAGCGTTACACAACTGATAATGGTCGTTAAGGACGGCACCGTTTGAAAAGGTAGTCGTTCCTTGTTGTTCCGTGCCATATGCGTCATGGGCGTGGCCAAAAAGATGAAATTTGGGTTTTACTTCCAACACCTTATTTCTCAAAGATAGATTTCCCCAATGTATTCCGTTGGATTTGTCGATGATCATTGCAGGTGGTTCGTAGTGTAATAAGTACGTCTACACCATGCGGTATGATGCTCTCTTGATGATTGTATGTCAAACCAAAGAATCTCACTCCTCCATTTCACAGCCTCTATCTTGCAAGAAATGAATATTATTGAGCAAGTCTTCTATGTTTTCAGCTTCCATAAACATAGATCATGATTACCCGTGACAAAAATCTTATGACGATAAGGCTGTTCGATGAACCGGTTCAGGAAGTTGAGAACCTCCTCTTCTGTACCCATATCAGTAAAGTCTCCACAATGCACCAAAACATCAGCTGTTGGTAAAGTGGTCAATAACCGATGTCGATTGTGGGTGTCTGAGATTTGAAGTATTGTCATGTTAGGGGCGCTATGATGATTTTAGGTTTCATTTATATTCTTTTTATAGGGTGAATACTTAAAACTATCTTGTATTATTGTATAATATTTTTCTAACTTTACTTCTTGTAGTTTATCATTCTTCCGCATGAGAAGTGGATGAGCTGGGAATCCGCTTTTTGTTATTTTGTATGTCTTAAAGGTGTAATCTCCTTGGAATAAGGTCATTATTCCTTGTATATTTTTCTTTTGGTTACCTACCAAGAGATCATGTAAAAATCTACGCTTACCATTGGCAATGTGGCTTCCCCAAGCACACCACCACATCAGCACATTTAACGGATTCTAATAGATTCTTTATTGAATCAATATTTGTTAAGTGAAGTACCATTTGGTAGTTTTTATCTGTGTCTACATCGTTGAAGTTAGTTGCTCGTTGAGGATAGACATTAATCATATACCATGCATTATATTCTCCACTGTTTTGAGCATACTTCTGCACTCTTGAAAGTGTAGGGTCAAGCAATGTTGGTATTGCTGTACTTGGGTTAATACCAATGCAAATCAATGCTTTTGTTTTACTTTTATCAATTTCTCTTCCTAAGATGTAGCGTACAGAAGTAAACTCATAATCACATTTTTGAGTATCTTCATAAATGTACGACCAACCATCTTTTTCAATTCTTCGTCTCATATTTTTATCCTAATTTAACGTGAGTTCGACAAATTATAAACGTCTATAAATTTGGTGATTGAGCGAAATTTGTTGTAACTCTAAGGTCTCGATATACATAGAATTACAAACAAAAAAATCGCTATGATCACCGAAGACAAAATTACAAAAAATCTTTTGTATGGCAGACGACTTCTGCAAGTTTTTGATGCTATGATAGCAAAATATACACTAAAACCTATTGGAAGAAGAAAATATCATCGAAAATTCTACAATGTCAAAGGCCGAAGTCATGCTGATAATGATTCTTTTCACGATTCCCGTTATCGCTGCTTTTAAACATTTCTATCTTGAAAAAAAGTATGCAAAGCATCTTCGCCATTTCTTTCCCAATGTTGTCTCTTATAACCGTATAGTAGAATTGGAAAGGGATGTAGTCATACCCTTAACCTTGTTTATCAAGAAGGTCCTCTTGGGCAAATGCACGGGCATAAACTTCGTTGACAGCACACCACTGCGTGTCTGCAAAAACCAAAAGAATACATATGCACAAAGTTTTTCAAAGGAATAGCCCAAAGAGGAAAAATGCTCTATGGGTTGGTTCTTCGGTTTTAAATTGCACTTAATTTGCAATGAGATAGGAGAGCTTCTCAACTTTATGATAATGCCGGGAGATGTTGATGACCGTAAGCCTTTGGAGTATAAAGCTTTTTGTAGAGTTTATACATGGTAAGCTGGTCGGTGATAAAGGGGTACATCACTAAGAACCTCTTTCAAAGGCTTTTTCGTTGACGGAATTCAACTTATTACCAAATTGAAAAAGAAACATGAAAGGAGCGTTAATGAGTGTTTCAGATAGACTTTTACTCAGAAAAAGAGCCATTATAGAGACGGTGAATGATGAACTTAAGAACATTGCACAAGTGGAGCACTCCAGACATAGATGCTTTGACAATTTCATCGTCAACTTATTAGGGGCAATTGCTGCCTATTGCTTGTTTCCAAAGAAGCCGTGCATCAATGTACAAAGGACCATTGACACACAGCTTGCATTGTTCTGAATTCATCGAACTTACGTTAATTAGATATTAAGTTGTGTTTCTTTTATTTGACAACGTACATTTGAATAAATAACAAATACTCAAGAACTTGTTTTATACAGTTTATTGGGGTAAATACAACAAAATTTATAGCCTAAGAATTTAATCCCAGTACCTCACTGCAAGTATTCACCTAAATTGCCGTTCAATTTGCTAAGAATGGAATACATCAATCTCTTTGGTGAAATACAAATGTATAGCTCTGGATGTTTCAGTTGTTTTTGCCAATGTGCACTAATACTTTCTTTACGATATTGTGAAGGGAGTATAGAAATCTGTTTTTCTTCTGGAACTATATGGATGTGCATCATCCTTTGGGCGGAAAAGTTCTTCTTCATAAATAGATTTATTCATAATTTGTTCCGCTCAGAGAGTCTGTCGCATAAGTTGATAAAAAGGTTCTTGATAGTATATGCTTCCTTCATATTCTTGAACACTATGCAAGAACTTTGATTGTTCTATCAAGTGAGAATATCGATTAAGCCTTGTTTTGCCTTTGATGAGCCTTCAAAACGTTCTTGTCCTTTCCCTTCTATTGATTTATCTTCACAAGCATAGGCTTCAGTGTATTTCCACTCAATAGGTATAAGCCATCTTTTTGCCTCAAAGTCTTCAGCGAGAATAAAGGCATCAATGGAAGTACAATTTGAACCTCTTGTAGGAATACCCTCTCCCAACCAATCACCTTTACTCAACCTCGAAAGCAATATAAGTTTCATCTGCTTCGTACGGAATAGGAAGAACTCTTTGAAGGTAGTAAGATTTTGAGCTGTATTTAACATCTCAAGAATAAGTTTCTGACAGTTTCGAATTCCGAATAAATGATTGAAACAAGCTACTTGTGATGATTTCATATTGCCCCATTGCGTATGCCACTTAATGTGGTTCTCTTTCATATAAAGAGTGCATCATCTCTAAAATCCCTCAAAAAGGTTGTTGATAGGATTAGTCAAGATAAATGGGTATGAGTTTCCACGAAACACACCCCCTCCTTTATCGTTGTTAAACCATTGAGGATGTAACTCTAATAGTTTTGCTTGTTTATTCGATTGTTTTGTGCTGATACGGGTTCATCATCAAATGTTGTATATATGTTTTTATCTACAATCTTGCTCAACTCCTCTTCAACCTCTCCTCCACCGTAGGTAAAGCAGATTTTAGTTGTCAGGGATTGCTTTTTGATAGTTGGTAATCACTAACACCAATTGGTTGGTCGTAACCTGAAAGGGCATGTTGCGCCACCACCTTATCACCTCCGTTGCAGAGTAGCAGCCCGATGGTCTTATTGTCGTACTCGCCACGTAGGGTATCATCTACTACTAATGTAGAAGTTAAGTTGTCCCATATGTTCAGGCTTGAAAGTGTGGCTTTGAGTTCGACAACTGTATGCATGTAGTTGGATGTTATAGAGAATGAGGTCGGCATAGAAATCAGAATCGCCCACTTCAAAATGCTTCTGCTGTGCCACAAATGCAAAGCCACTACCCATTTCCAAAAGATATTTGGTGATATGAGAAACCAATTGCCGTTCAATGTCTTGTTCTGCCATTTTATCTGTCTGTCCCATCATATCAAAGATATATGGGTCTTTCATCGAATAATTGGCAAGGTCGCTTGCGGTTTGGGTAATCGTGCCGAGAAGTTACTCACTTTCTTTGCTGCAATCTGCCGAGCGAAAAGATTAGTCTCAATCTGCATTTGCAGAACATTACTACTCAACCATTGGCAACTGCTTGCGTGATATACCAAAAGCGTTCGCAAAGGCAACTTGCTGTTAAGCAAAATTACATGGCTTGCCCAGTTGGTGCGAACTATGGCTGAGTGCTTGAAGATTCCCTCTATCTGACTGATATCGCTGTGATAGATAGCAGACAGCGTTTCAGAAACATCTCCTAATTGTACAAAGAGGTTCTTGCGTAGTTATATCTCCCCGAATACCTGCTGCTTGTATTTGCACAAGAGGCTCTTGCGTAAATTGATTGAGACTCATTTGTGAGTTGTAATACATTATCAACCGAAGGACTATTAAGCAACTTTTCAACCTTAACCATTTCTGTTAGAGCCTCCATAGGATAAGCCTTTGCAATTGGCACATATAGATAAGATTGCAGAGTGGAATACCCTTTTTCTTATTCGGATATTTAGAACGTATCGCCTTAGAAAGGTTGTCAATGACTTTGCTTCCCAACCATCTTTCTTTTGGGTAGAGGATAAAATGCCCACTTTCCATAGTGGAAAAAGCATATCTGCGTTTGCAGAGGCTATTAAGCGTACTTGCGTATACTCTAGGGTCAGTACCAATAGCTCGTACAATGAGCTAAATCTTGGTGCTCTGTTTTGTTATTTCTTGGATCATATGGTTTCGGTGTTATAATTGATTGAATTTACTCATGGCATTCGCTTTGATGTCGTCCGCAATATCTATGTTGTTTCATAGCCTTGTAATCGCTATGCCGATCCATTTCATAACTACTTGCGGAGGAATACCCAATGCAAGTGCATTGCAGATAAACGTTCTACGACCAGCGTGTGTTCCAAGCAAGGCATATTTAGGGTAGTAACTTCGTCAATGCGCTCATTACCTCTATAATAAGTTTGACGTACAGGCTCGTCAATGCCTGCAAGTTCAGCTAATTCTTTAAGATAATCATTCATTTCTTGTCATCTTCGATGTTTATCAATTATATTTAT
>BNJV01000739.1_pt1 | contig 22442 bp, 32 predicted proteins | sample 8540591 | NCBI WGS metagenome assembly BNJV01 (sample SAMD00202457, study PRJDB9452) | human saliva metagenome | host: Homo sapiens | reverse complement strand
TAGCGGGTTTAAACCGTGCTATGCTTGTTTTCAGACGACCTTTTAGTAAAAACCGACTGCGTTCGGCAGTCAACCTTGATCGAGTATTACAATTTGGGCTCCCCCATCCAGACTGCGGCGAGTGCGACGATGGATACCAAACTGATGATCATGATTAAATTTAAAAACAAAATTGACATATAGCCTCCGAAATGTTTGCTGTTGTGTTTATTATTGATACTGCCGTTCGGTATCATGGCGTACCGTAAGGCAGTTGGCGGCTTTACGCGGATACCCTTTTATAGTGGATTAACTTTAAACCGGTACGGCGTTGCCTCGCCTTGTCCTGATTTAAAGTTAATCCACTATATTGAACCGCTTTGCCGGGCGGGTAGAATAACATTGCCAGAATAGTTACTTTGTGTATTTACCTAATTTATCAATAAGAAAAAGGCAATAATTATCAACAATCAATAAAAAGCACTATCACTTTCGGATGTTTTTTATCAAACATGGCTCATTAACAGGAAAACTTTTCCAAATCTCTATTTTTATTTGATTTATGCACAATTTTCATATCCGTTTCCGCCGCACGGCGCTCATAGCCGGTGTGGTATTTTTGCCTTTGGCGGTGTTGATTGCCGTCCGTTTGCACACGCACGGCGGTTTTGAATTTGAAAAACCTTTGATGATGTGGGTCCACCATAACATCGGCGAAGGCTTTTTCCCTATTGCCACTGTTTTGCATTATTTGGGCAAAACCGCCATCGCCGTGCCTTTAATCGGCATCGCGGCGTGGTGGTTGTATCGTGCCGGCAACCGTCGCGGTGCGTTGTTTTGCGTGAGCGCCGCCTTGATACCGACGCTGAATATGCTGTTGATTAAAGATTGGTTCGAGCGGCCGCGGCCGCTGTTTTGGCCGCGCATGATTGAAGAGACTAATTTTTTTCGTTTCCCAGCGGACACAGCACCTTTTCCGCCGCCATCGCCGTCATGATGATTATGTTGTGCAGCGAGACGCCCTATCGGCGTGTCGCGTGGCTGATCGGCATTGCCTTTGCCCTGAGTACCGGCTTTTCGCGCGTTTATTTGGGCGTGCATTACCCGACCGACGTTTGGGCGGGCTGGACAAACGGCACGCTGACTGCGTTGTTGGTTTATTATTTCGTGTTCAGGGGCCGCTATCTTTCAGACGACCCGGCTGTTTCCCAAATATCCTCCGATGAATAATTTATCGCCCAATACGCCGTTTTGGCTGCGCAACGGCCACGCCGACACTATTTTCGCCAAATTCCTGCAACGCCCCTCCCCGCTTACCGGCGCGAGTTGCTGCCCGACAGCACCGGCAAAGCACAAGTTGCCTACGATTTTGTCGACAGCACCAATCCCGACGCACCGCTGGTGGTTTTGTTTCACGGCTTAGAAGGCAGCAGCCGCAGCCATTACGCGGTCGAACTGATGCGCGCGGTACAAGACAAAGGCTGGAACGGCGTGGTCGCCCATTTCCGCAGTTGCGGCGGCATCCCCAATACCGCGCCCGTGTTCTACCACTTGGGCGATACGCCCGAAATCGCCTTTATGCTCGACACGCTTGCCGCTCGTTATCCCATCATTTATGCGGCAGGCGTTTCACTCGGCGGCAATGCTTTTTGGCAAAATATTTGGGCGAACAAGGCAGCAATGCGCTGCCCCGCGCCGCCGCCGCCGTTTCCGCGCCGGTCGATGCGACGCTGGCGGGTACGCGTTTCGACAAAGGCATGTCGCGCCTGTTATATACCCGTTATTTTTTGAATTCGTTGCTGCCCAAAGCCCGCGACGTTGCCGATTTGCAGAATGCCCATCCCGACCGCGATGCGGCCGCCCTGTTGAACCAATGCAAAACGCTGGGCGATTTCGACGATACGTTTACCGCGCCGCTGCACGGTTTTGCCGACCGTTTCGACTATTACCGCCGCGCCTCGTGCAAACCTTGGCTCAAAACGGTAGCCGTTCCTTTGCTGCTGCTCAACGCCGTCAACGACCCCTTCCTGCCGCCCGAAGCCCCTGCCGAATGCGGATGAAGTGTCTCCGTCCGTCACGCTTTTGCAGCCCGAACACGGCGGACACGTCGGCTTCGTCAGCCGCGACGGGGGTCGTCTGAACCTGCAATGGCTGCCGCAAACGGTATTGTCTTATTTCGCACAATTTGAATAGTGTTCCCGAACGGCTGTCGGCGTTGCGTTGGGATAAATTGGTTGAAACAAAAAGGTCGTCTGAAAACCTATATTTCAGGTTTTCAGACGACCTTTTACTGCTGAAACAGCTAACCGCTCAATCAGTCGTGACCGATATCGACGGTTTTCTCTTTGTAGCGCGTATCGGGGACAAGGACGATTTTTCGTCCACTTTGCCGATGGCTTTCACGTCTTTGCCCGGGTAGTCCAACTGATGCAGGAAGTAGCGGATGACAGTTGAGGCGGGCGCGTTTTTGTCGTCGGAACGGATGATGACCCAAGGCGCGTCGCCGGTGTGGGTGTGGAAGAACATGGCGTTTTTGGCTTCGGTGTAGTCGTCCCAGCGGTCGAGCGACTGGATGTCCACGGGGGAGAGTTTCCAGTGCTTCAGGGGATCGTCGCGGCGGGAGATGAAGCGGCGCAGTTGTTCTTCGCGGGATACGGAGAACCAGAATTTGAAGAGGTGGATGCCGCTGGCGACGAGCATACGTTCCAATTCGGGGGTTTGGCGCATGAAGAGCAGGTATTCGTTGGGTTCGCAGAAGCCCATCACGCGTTCTACGCCGGCGCGGTTGTACCATGAGCGGTCGAAGAATACCATTTCGCCTGCGGTCGGCAGGTTTTGGATGTAGCGTTGGAAATACCATTGACCGCGTTCGGTGGTGGTCGGTTTTTCCAGTGCGACGACACGCGCGCCGCGCGGATTCAAATGTTCCATAAAGCGTTTGATGGTACCGCCCTTGCCTGCGGCGTCGCGGCTCTCAAACAGGCTGACGATGCGTTGGCCGGAATCTTTGACCCAGCTTTGCACTTTCAGCAATTCGATTTGCAGCTTTTGTTTTTCTTTTTCGTATGCGGCGCGGCGCATACGTTGCTTGTAGGGGTAATTGGCGGGAAGCGGTGCGCTGCCGGAATCTTCGTCCGTACCGCGTCCTTCGTGTTCCAAAACGGCTTTTTCGAAAACTTGCAACTGGTCTTGCTTTTCGCCCAATTCAACGTTTTCGAACGGTTCTAACTGATGATCTGCCATAGGGTCTCCTTATTGATTAAGTTTGAAATGATATGGTGTGGTATGGTTTGATTCTACTCCTTTGCCCCTCAGCGGACTACATAAAATTACACTGCGCCATTTTTTTCGGCTCGGTCTGCTAATTTGTGTAAAAACGGCGTATAATCAGGCTATTTGCACCACAGCCATGCCTTATTTCGCCCTGTTTGACGATGCCGTGAGCGGCCGCGCAAAACTCTATCAAAATCATGTGGAAAGCCGCCTTTTCCATCATAACGAACTGGATTCGCTGGACGATACGCTGCAAAAGGGCTGGCAAAAAGGGCTGCATGCTGTGTTGTTTGCAGACTACGAATTCGGTTTGCCGCTAATGGGGATGGCGTCCGAACGTGGCGGCAATCTTGCCCTGCACTGGTTTGCCGACTGCGCCGACATCGATGCCGAAAGCTGGCTTGCCCAAAATTCAGACGACCTCCCCGCCGGTATTTCACGCCGCAATCCTCCGTATCCGAAGCCGATTACCTCAACCACATCCGCCAAATCCACGAAGCCATCCGGCGCGGCGACACCTATCAAATCAACTACACCACTCGCCTGCACCTGCAAGCCTACGGCAATCCCGTCAGCCTCTACCGCCGCCTGCGCCAACCCGTCCCCTATGCCGTTTTGTCCCACCTGCCCGATGCGGCAGGGAAATCCGCGTGGACGCTGTGTTTCTCACCCGAACTCTTCCTCAAAATCGGTTCGGACGGCACCATCAGTACCGAACCAATGAAAGGCACCGCGCCGATTTTGGGCGACGGGCAAGACGAACGCCGCGCCGCCGAGTTGCAAGCCGATCCGAAAAACCGTGCCGAAAACGTGATGATTGTCGATTTGCTGCGCAACGACCTCGGCAAAATTGCCCAAACCGGCAAAGTATGCGTGCCCGAGCCGTTTAAAGTATCGCGTTTCGGCAGCGTCTGGCAGATGACCAGCACCATCCAAGCCCAAGCCCCTGCCGCACATTAGCGCCGCCGACATCCTCCGCGCCGCCTTCCCCTGCGGCAGCATCACCGGCGCACCCAAACGCATGAGCATGCAGATTATCGAATCGCTCGAAGCCGAACCGCGCGGCCTGTACACCGGCAGCATCGGCTACCTGAAACCCTGCGCGGGCGGGCTGGGGTTTGAAGGCATATTCAACGTCGTTATCCGTACCTTGTTGCTCAAACCCGCTTCAGACCCGATTTCAGACGACCTGGATAGCGGATTAACAAATCAGGACAAGGCGACGAAGCCGCAGACACGGCAAGGCGGGGAAACGCCGTACCGGTTTCAAGTTCATCCACTATATCAAGGCATATACGGCGTCGGTTCCGGCATCGTCATCGACAGCGACCCCGCCGCCGAATATCGTGAATGCGGCTGGAAAGCCCGTTTCCTCAACGAATTGCGCCCCGCCTTCGGCATCTTCGAAACCATGCGCGTGGAAAACAGGCAATGCCGCCTGCTCCACCTGCATTTAGGCCGTCTGAAAACCTCCGCCCAAGCCCTCAACCTGCCCCCTGCCCGACGACCGCAAAACCCGAATCCAACAATACATCGCCGACTTGCCCGACGGCCTCTTCCGCTTGAAAGCCGAACTCGTTTCAGACGACCTCATCCTCAGCCATGCCGCCACCGCCGAGCTGCCCGTCCCGCAGCGCGTCATCCTCGCACCCCAATCCCTCCCGCGCCGAGACTACCTGCGCCGCTTCAAAACCACCCGCCGCGCCCTCTTCGACCAAGCATGGCAAACCGCCGAAACACAAGGCGCGTTCGACAGCCTGTTTTTTTCAATTCATACGACCTTCTGCTCGAAGGCGGCAGAAGCAACGTGTTCGTCAAATACCAAGGGCAATGGCTCACCCCTGTCTCTGGATTTGGACATCCTCAACGGCGTCATGCGCCAAGCCGTGTTGCAGCAGCCGCAAACCTACTTGGGCGCGGACGCAGTCATCGAAACGCACATCACCCGCGACATGCTGGAACACGCCGAGAAAATCCGCCTCTCCAACGCCTTGAGGGGCGTGTTTGAGGCGGATTTGGTCGTTAAAGAATAAAATTATTTCCTGAAAACGGATAAAGCCGACAGGCGGAGTATTTGTGAAACGGGTTATATATCTGAAACTTGAGTGTTCACAAACATGCGCACGGCCTTACCCTCATAACGCTGGTTCAACCACGCCTGTAAGCGTTCGCGGTCTTTGGCAGGCAAAGACTCCCTTAAATTCGAGCGAAACCACGACAATATCGTCATGTTCGCCTGTTTCCGATTTAGTATTTTTGCCGCTTTCAGGCTGCTCGGAAACAGGCTCTGTTTTGCGCTTTCTCCCAAAACCAAGCCGCGTCCGACAACGATTTTTCCGCTTCCGGATATTGGGCTTTTTAATTCCTTGAGTACCGCTGCATCGTCAGCACCGGCGGTATCGGCAGTTTTGCCCGCAAGCACGGTATCGATATAGGCCTGCTGCTCTTTCAGTTCATTTTGCTGCTGAACCGGATTGTTTCGGCTTGCCAGCAATTCTTCGATTTTGGCACCATCCCCTCCCGCATAAACCACGTTCACCTCCGGCTCTTTTACCCCCGACGCATTAAGGCTTTTTCCAACAGGGCGATGATTTTCTCGGCATTACCCGTTCCGTTGACAATCAGACCGACTTTATTTTCCTTGTAGTTCAATACCTTACGAAGAACAAAAACTTTCCTGCTGCTGCACGGCGGTGATCGCGGCATTGGCTTTTGTGTTGAACAGTTCCTGGCGCACCAGTCCTGATGCCATATAGCCGCTCGGAATCATCACAGCCAACACGACAACAGTAATCATGATACTTTGCAACCGGCGTTTGGATTCCGTTACCAACCCCCTGCGCGGCAGCTTGAGCAGTTTGGAAAACAACAAGGTCGAAAAAGCTATGAACACGCAGTTGATGGCAAAAAGATATGAAGCGCCGAAAAAATATTGCCAGTTGCCATGTGCCAGTCCGTAGCCCGCAGTACACAGGGGCGGCATCAATGCGGTCGCAATCGCCACACCCGGTATGGCATTGCCTCCTTCTTTTCGGGTCAGCGCCACAATGCCCGCACTACCGCCGAAGAAGGCAATCAACACATCCCAAAGGGTCGGCTGAGTACGCGCCAAAAGCTCGCTTTGCGCCTCTTTAAGCGGGGTTAATAGAAAATACAGTGTAGCAGTAACCAAACTGATGGCGACGAATACCATAATATTGCGCACCGCTTGGCGGATCAGCGCAGTATCGCCCACCGCCAAACCGTAACCCATACCGACGATCGGTCCCATCAACGGAGAAATCAACATCGCTCCGATCACTACCGCCGTGCTGTTTACATTTAGACCGATACTCGCCACAGCAATGGCAAACATCAATACCCACATATTCGTTCCGGACACCCGAGTATTGGCACGGATAGTGGCATCGATCTTATCGGGATGAGCTTGGTCATGCGCAAGATTGAACACATCTTGCAACTTGGTCATGGCACCCTTGTCTTCTTGTTCCTGCTTTTCTTGTATTTCCTGATTTTTACTTTCTTCCTGATCTTGCATGTGCGTATCCTAAAATTTTAATAGTTTATTTTAAATATCTAATTCATAGAGAATTTTTGAGTAATGAAATAATGCCTTGCCATTACGGCTAAATCTGACAGGCACTAATTCTCGCAATATATTGCATACGTATCGCAAACTTCCCCCGCCGGACGGGGAAGGGACAAGTTACCTTGCGGCAACGAGTAGCGTGGGCTTTTGCCCACGAAAAGCCACCGTCTGACAACCCCAATCATCCAACAACCAAAATCAAACAACAGCCGAATTTGCGTTCATTTCGTGGGTAGAACCCACGCTACAGTTGTTGCCGTATCCGTTTTCAGACGACCTTTTTATCTGCTCACTCCTCCTATTTCCACCACCCGTACTCAGCGAAAAATACCGGGTCGTAATATTTCGGCAGTTGTTGCGGGATACCGAGGTTGTTGCGGTAAACGACGCGGTAGCGGTCGGTGTACCAAGCGGGGACGATGATGTATTGGTGGCGGATGGTGCGGTCTAGTGCCCGGGAGGTGGTTTTCAGCTCTTCGCGGTTGGTAAAGCTGCCGAAATGTTTGAGCAGCTTTTCGACTTCGGGGCGGCACACGCCGGCGAGGTTTCGGCTGCCGGGGATTTTGGCGGCTTCGCAGCCGAAATAATCGTATTGTTCGTTGCCCGGGCTTTCGCTGTTGGCATAGGCGGTAATGGTCATGTCAAAGTCGAAATCGTTGAGCCGCCTTTGGTATAAGGCTGGGTCGGTAACGCGGATGTTCATGGTTACACCGATTTTGGCGAGGTCGCGCTGCCATTTGGCGGTAATGCGTTCGTAGGTTTTGGAGGCGGTCAGGAACTCGAAGGTCAGGGGTTTGCCTCGGCTGTCGGTCAGTTTGCCGTTTTTGTAGCGGTAACCTGCTTTTTCAAAGAGGGCACGGGCTTTGAGCAGGTTGGGGCGTATGCCTGTCTTCGGGTCGGTTTGGGGCGGTTCGGGGACGGGTTGGTTCAGGACGGCGGGGTCGAGGGTGTTGCCGAGGGACTGGAGCAGTTTCAATTCCGCGCCTTGCGGTTTGCCTGTCGCCGCCATCTCGCTGTTGGTGAAGAAGCTGTTGCTGCGGCGGTATGCGCCGTAGAAAATACGCGCGTTGATGCTTTCAAAATCGAAGCTCTCGACCATCGCCTGCCGCACGAGAATGTTGTCGAACGGGGCGCGGCGCAGGTTCATGACGAAGCCCTGCATGCCGGCGTCGCTTTTCTGTATCCATTCGTGCTTGCCCATGCCGCGTTTGGCGAGCATTTCGTCGGAATAGCCCCGCGCCCATTTTTCGGGCGATGTTTTTCGTAAACGAAGTCGTATTGTCCGGCTTTGAGGCCTTCGAGGCGGACGCTGTCGTCTTTGAAATATTTGAAGCGGACGGTGTCGAAATTATATCTGCCTTTGCGGGTCGGGAGGTTTTGCGCCCAGTAGTTTTTGTCGCGCGCGTATTCGCTCATACGCCCGATGTCTGCTTTGACGAAGCGGTAGGGGCCGGAGCCGATGGGCATTTTGTTCGCGCCTTTTTCCAGCCCTTCGGGATAGCTTTTTGTGAGAAAATACAGGCAGTTGCCCTAATGCCATGTGTAATTCGGCATTGCGCTGTTTGAAGCGGAAAACGACTGTCCTGTCGTCGGGCGTTTCGACTTTGGCTACGTCGCTCCAGTATATGCGGTAGAAGGGGTTGGCGGCTTTGTCTTGGGTAAGCAGACGGAAGGAGGCGGCGACGTCTTTGGCAAGGACGGGATCGCCGTTGTGGAATTTGGCTTTCGGGTTGAGCCTGAATGTTGCCGACAGTCCGTCTTCGGCAAGTGAAAAGTCTTCCGCCAGCAGTCCGTACATGGAGAAAGGTTCGTCCCAACTGTTGTCCGTAAGCATGTCCACGGTCAGATTGAGGACGCCGGCTTCTTTGTCGCCTTTGAGGGTAAACGGGTTGAACGTATCGAAGCCGCCCTGTATCGGTAGGGAAAACACGCCGCCTTTGGGCGCGTCGGGATTGACGTATTCGTAGGCGCGAAAGTCGGCGGGATATTTCGGCTCCTGCCCCAAACCTAAACCGTATGCGGCAAAAGCGGTGGCAGTGGAGAAGGAAAACAGGGAGGAGGACGAGGGTTTTCATGGGTTCCAAACCGAACAGGACGATGAAGCCCGATTATAGAAAAAGGTCGTCTGAAAACCGCTGTCAGACGACCTTTTATCCGTTTCAAAACATAATCAAGAAGGCTGCTGCCGTTTTTTTCGCCTGAGCATCAAACTCTGCCAGCGTCATGTTCAAAGTCTGCAAACACGGCGTCATCACCGCATCGACAGCTTGGTTCACATGATCCCTTTCCACAGGGCGACGGGCGGTAAACGAAGAGCTCGAAGAGCTCGCTCAACTCAATCGAATCCGCCCCCGTTTTCAACACCCAACCCTGACGGCCGTTGTAGATATAGCCGTGTCGCGCCAGCTTTTCCAGAAGCTCGCCCAATTCATCGTAGCCCATATTGATATGTCGTCTGAACTCCTGAACAGGCAAAGCTTTTGCCCTCTTTTTGCGCCGCATCCAAAAAGCAGCAGGATTTTCAACACATCATCAAACCGCCCGCGCGAATCGAATCCCCTGCGGAACGCGTCGCCCTGCCAATAAGACAGCGACGAAGTCAGCACCGCGCCGCCCAACACCAGCGTCCACAGCAAATTCAGCCACAACAGGAAAAACGGCACGGCGGCAAATGCGCCGTAAATCGAGCGGTAGCCGTCGAAATTGCCCATATACCAAGCAAACAGGAAACGCGCCGTCTCCAAGCAAAACGCCGTGACCAAAGCCCCTATGAACGCATGTCGCGCAGGCACAAAGCGGTTGGGTACGAAACGATACAGGCCCCATAACAAAAGCGTTGCAAAAAACAGCGTCCCCGCCGTCCGCAACACCCCCATCCATTGGGACGAAGCCAGCGCAGATTTCTGCACCGACCCGACCATAAAAGAAATCCCCACGCCCAAAGACAGCGGCCCAAACGTCAGCAACGCCCAATACACCAAAAACTGCATCATCCAAGGCCGCTGCGAATTAACCCGCCAAATCCGGTTGAACGCATTATCAATCGTCCGAATAAGCATCAGCGACGTAACCACCAGCATCACACTGCCAATCGCCGTCAACTTCCCCGCCTGATTGCGGAACGCATTGATATAATCAAACACCATGTCCGCACCCTGCGGCACAATAGTCTGATTGACGAACGAAACAAAGAATCCGACCAGCGGTCGAACACAGGAAAAAAATCGAAGCGACCGCCACCATCACCGTCAATACCGGCACCAAAGCCAAAAAGCGTCGTAAACGTCATACTCGCCGCAGCCTGCGGCACACGCTCCTCATCGAAACGCCGGACCACAAACCACGCAAACGCAAACGCCTTACTGTCCGACAAACCTTGCCACCATTTCAAAAACGGCATAATCTTTTCCCGAAAAATAACGAATTAAAAATAAAAACAGAAACGACCACGTCGTCTGAAAACACAGCCTCAGCGAAATTAACACCTATTTCCCACCAACCCCATTGTAACGGAATACCCAAATGAACCCAAATCCCCTCAAAATCCTCGTCCTCTACTACTCCCAAAACGGCAGCACCCTCAACCTCGCCCGCCAAATCGCACGCGGCATCGAAAGCGTCGCAGGCTGCGAAGCCGTATTGCGCACCGTCCCCAAAGTTTCCACCGTCTGCGAAGCCGTCGAAAAAGACATCCCCGACAGCGGCGCCCCTACGCCACCGCCGAAGACCTCAAAACCTGCGCCGCCCTCGCCCTAGGCAGCCCCACCCGCTTCGGCAACATGGCGGCCGCCATGAAATACTTCATCGACGGCACCATCCCCCTGTGGCTCGGCGCAGAACTCGCCGGCAAACCCGCCACCGTCTTCACCAGCACCTCCTCCCAGCACGGCGGACAAGAAACCACCCTCCTCACCATGATGCTCCCCTCCTGCACCACGGCATGATCATCAGCGGCATCCCCTACACCGAATCCGCCTCGGCAGCACCCAAAGCGGCGGCACCCCCTACGGCGCATCCCACGTCGCCGGACGACAGCAAACCCGTCCTGACCGCCGAAGAAAAACGACATCGCCTTTCGCACAAGGCAAACGGCTGGCAGAACTCGCCGTCAAGTTGGCTTAAAGTAAATATAAAAGTCCGCCCAACCACAAACTAAAGAAAACTAAAGGTCGTCTGAAAACCTGATTTCCAAGTTTTCAGACGACCTTTTATCAACATCCATCCGTCAAGCCGAAAAAGCCTTATATGCCATCGAAGCAATAATCAGCAAAACCGTTACGACCAAAACCTTACGGATGATTTCCCCGTCTGAATTGATAGCATGGAGGCTGCCGAAATGGTTGCCCAACAAATTCGCCAAAATCATCGGGATTCCGATTAGGAACGCCATTTTTCCCGCTATCAAGAAAGCGACGAATGCCCCGATATTGGAAGCAAAATTGAAAAATTTTGAAGTCGCCGAAGCCTGCAACAACGACAATTTGTTGATGACAAACAAAGCGATGATGAAAAATGCTGCCCGTGCCCGGTCCGAAAAAACCGTCATAAAAACCAACAATCAGACAAGTTAAAAAGACGGCGACGGCAGATTTTTTTATCTCGCCGCGTTCATCGTCTTTTTTCAGCAAAACGCCTTTGAACAAAGTTGCCAGCAAGCCTATGGGTAAAAACGCAAGAATGATGTAATTGATGGTTTCCACAGGCAGAATCAGAATGACTTTCGCACCGACGAACGCCCCGATTAAAGCCGCAACAATGCCGACCGGCACAATGCGCCATACAATCGAACTGCTTTTCATAAAGTTTTTAATCGCAGCCACCGTACCGATGGTACTCACCAATTTTTCCTGTGCCAACGCGACCTGCGGCGGCAAGCCGACCATCAAAAACGCGGGAATCAAAATCAGTCCGGCTCCGCCCGCAATAGCATCGACATAGCCCGCAATCAAAGACGCGGCAACCAGCAGGAAAAAGACCGAGATAAAAATAATCGGCAATGATACTGCCGGGAATAAATAGTTGCTCCATAGATTGTTTCCTCTTGATTAAATTTAAATTTTTGTAGGTAGCAGCACGCAGGACCGTTTAAAGCTTCAAATAAAGTATCAGTACATTAATTACCACCATAAAAATTGTCAACACTATTTATTTTTGTAAAAATAAACCAAAAATCAGTTAACCGATTCAATTAGTTTCTTCTGCTAAAAAGGTCGTCTGAAAACCTTAATCGATTCCAAAATAAAAACCCGCTTCAAAAAGCGGGTTTCTTGTATCCGGTCAGGGCAGACCGTCTGTCCGTATTGTCCGAAACTTCGTTACTGTTTTTCTATTTTCCGGCGGGCAATTTCCGCTTTTTTACGGCTGGCTGCCAGTTGTTCGCGCATTTCGTTCAAGATTTGCTTGGAAGATTTCGGTTTTTCCCAGTTGTCCGGTTCTGCATTTTGTCGTTGCGCCAATTGCTTTTGATGCTCTTGATAAAGCGCATTCGATTCTTCGGAGACTTTGCGGGCAATGTTCGGCAGCTCTTTTTCAACCAAAGCCTCGGCGCGTTGTTGGGCAAGATGGCGTTCTTTGCGGCTTTGGGCGCAATATTGTTTTGCTGTCTTGCTCGGGGGAATAGCCGTAATGAGGCAGCGGTTTCCCTGCTTTTTTCATCGCCATGCTGTAATTGACGCATTGCAAGGCTTGCGGATCGGCAGCCATGTACAAAGAGTATAAATGCCCGGCATAGTCTTTGATGTCCTCATTGCCGCCGCATACATTCGCCGTAGCCTCAATCAGCGCCGTATCTTGCAGCATTTGCCGGCAATGTTCGACCTGCTCCGCATTCAAACTGACGGCGGGCTCTTGCGCGGCGGCTGAAAAAGATAAAATCAAAGCAAGTAAGCCTAAAAGCAGATTGTTTCATGGTTTTTCCTTTTAAACCGGAATGATATTTTCAAATAAAGCATGAATGTCGGAACGCAGTACATTCATGCCCGAAGTTTTCAGACGACCCCGTCTATCCCTATCTGCCATCCTTCTGACGGATAAAGGCATCGGCTTTGGCGCGGCGTTCGGTTTCTTCGGCAACGGTTTTACGCAGCAATTCATCAACGGGAACACCGCGGCGCGGGGCTTCTTCTTCCGCATACTGTTTTATCTTACTGTCCATGTACGCCTCTACCTGACGGCGCAAACGGTCGCGTTCCTCACGGCTTTCCGCGCAAAGGCGCTTCAACTCCTTATCGTCGAGATGGTGAAAGCTTTGTTTTTTTGAATTCCTCCTCCAGTTTCGGATATTGTCGGCACTGATCGACTTTCGGATGGTTAAACAACAAAAACCATAGACAAAAGGTCGAAATATTCGGCGGTCTCTTTATTGTCCCGATAACAAAGCGAACCGTTCGCCAAAGTATTGGTGTCTTTAAACAATTGCCCGCACTCGGCGGCAAGCTTTTTATCTGCCGCAGGATCGGATGGCACACCGGTTTGATTTTGGGCGGCGGCAGAAGCGGATAAAACCGGCGAGCAGCAAAGAAAAATACAAAGGCTTTTTCATATGGGTGCTTTCAAAAACAGATGGGAAAATCATGAATAGTTTATATACAGGGGTCGTCTGAAAACTTTCAGACGACCTTTTGTCTGTCAATATCTAGGCAGCGAGCAAGCTTCAGAAACGACAATTTTACATTCCACAGATCCCGAAGCCTGACATTTTCTTAATGCTGCTGGCTCCGCCTGTCCAATGTTGGCTCCATTTCCGTAGAAAGTCTTCAATTTTTTGCCAGATTTCCCCTGTGCTACGGCAAGACAGCCGTTTCTGAACCAGGCCCCCACTACACACGGCGCATTGCGTCCGCCATGTTCACAGGTTTTAATGGCTTCTTTTTCCGCTGCGGCACGTGAGTCTTGATTAAGTGCCCCGCCAGCAATACCCGTCTTAGGGTTAACCGCCCATGCGCCGTATTTGGACGGGACGTTGATGTTAACTATTTTCGTAGGCTGCTGCCGAGACTGGCGGGGAGATGCGCAGTTGGGATTGTAGCCGTATGCACACAATGCCGAATTATTCTGCAATGCGCCTTTGGTTGCATCATAGGTTGGATCGGCGGCATAGACATTAAAACTTGCCAGCCCCAATAAGATAAAAAGCAGTTTTTTCATCAGTCTTATTCCTTTGTTTGGTCGTAATCTCTTTTGCTTTCTTAAAGCAAGAACCTGATATAGAGGTCGTCTGAAATCTTTCAGACAACCTTTTGCCTGTCAATATTTAGGCATCGAGCAGCCTTCGGGCGTGGTAATTTCGCATTGCGGAAGCCCTGAAGCCCGACATTTTCGTAGTGCCTCCGCTTCAGCAAGACCAGGTCCTTCTATTCCAGGGAAAGTTCTCCATCGTTTTGCCTTCTTTTTCCTTGGGCAACAGCGATACAACCGTTTCTGACCCAAGCCTCTACTTTTACACGGCGCATTACGCCCACCTTGTTCACAGGATTTTATCGCTTCTTTTTCTGCAACAGCACGGGAAGGGGCATTGATAACATCTGCCGAAATACCCGTTTTAAGGTTGATTGCCCATGCGCCGTATTTGGATGGGACATTGACGTTGACAACTTTAGAACCGTTTTGCACGGAACCGCCGTTAGAGGATTGGGGCGTACTGACATTGTATAAAAATCTGCCGTCCCGAGCTGTCGATAATGCGGCAAGTTCCCGTGGCAGGCTGGTACTCTCCGCCGCAGCCGTTGGCATAAACGTTAAAACTTGCCAGTCCCAATAAAATAAAAAGCAGTTTTTTCATCAGTCTTATTCCTTTGTTTGGTCGTAATCTCTTTTTGCTTTCTTAAAGCAAGAACCTGATATAGAGGTCGTCTGAAAACTTTCAGACGACCTTTTGCCTGTCAATATTGCGGCATCGAACAGCCTTCAGGGGCAAAAATGGTGCATTGCGAATAACCGGAAGCCTGACATTTCCTTAGCGCCTCCTCCTCTGCAAGACCAGGTTTTTTTATTCCAGTAAAGGCTTTCCATTTATTCCCTAATTTACCTTGTGCAACGGCAATACAACCATTCCTGACAGAAGCTCCTATTTTGCAAGGTGCATTGCGACCGCCTTTTTCACAGGTTTTAATCGCTTCTTTTTCCGCAGCTTCACGCGAATCCATGTTGAGGGCGCCGCCTGCAATACCCGTTCTGAGGTTAACTGCCCATGCCCCGTATTTGGACGGGACATTGATATTGACGACTTTGGAGCTGTTTTGAACGTTGGATGATTGGGGTGGAGCCATATTGTATTGAACCATTTCCCCGTTATGCCCCTGAAAGCGGCAAATACCGCTGACGGGATCAAATTGTCCGGGGCAGCCGTTAGCATAGACATTAAAACTTGCCAGCCCCAAAAAGATAAAAAGCAGTTTTTTCATCAGTCTTATTCCTTTGTTTGGTCGTAATCTCTTTTTTTAAAGCAAGAACCTGATACCGAGGTCGTCTGAAAAACTTTCAGACGACCTTTTGCCTGTCAATATTGCGGCATTGAACAGCCTTCGGATGCGACAGTTTTTGCATTGTGCAAAGCACCCGCAGCCTGACATTTTCTTACATGCTGACGGTTCTGCACGACCTGGGGAAGGCTCCGATCCATAAAAGGTTTTTACTTTTCCACCGGATTTTCCTTGGGCAACGGCAATACAGCCGTTTCTTACCCAAATACCTACACACACGGCGCATTACGCCCGCCCTGTTCGCAGGTTTTAATCGCTTCTTTTTCTGCGGCAGCACGCGAATTTTGATTAAGTGCGCCACCTGCGATACCTGTTTTAGAATTGAACGCCCATGCGCCGTATTTAGACGGGACGTTGATGTTGATAACTTTAGTATTGTTTTTGGACGTTGGAGGGATTGGGGCGGAGCCATATTATATTGAACCATTTCCCCGTTATTCCCCTGAAAGCGGCAAATACGCGCTGACGGGGTCAAATTGACCGGGGCAGCCGTTGGCATAGATATTAAAACTTGCCAGCCCCAAAAAGATAAAAAGCAGTTTTTTCATCAGTTTTTCCTTGGTTTCAAGATACAAAAAAAGCTGTCCGAACATCTTGCATGATGGTTTCAGACAGCTTTTTTCAGCGTTTTAGCCCACTTTATCCCCGGGCTGCGCGCCTGCATCGACATCTAAGAGCTTCAGTTTCCCGTCGGCGGTGGCGGCGGAGAGGATCATGCCTTCGGATACGCCGAATTTTGCCATTTGCGCGGGGCGAAGTTGGCGACGGCGATGACCATGCGGCCGTTCAATTCGGCGGGGTTGGGATAAGACGCGGCGATGCCGGAGAAGATGATGCGTTTTTCAAAACCGAAATCGAGGTCGAATTTTAAGAGTTTGGTGCTGCCTTCGACGGCTTCGCAGTTCAATACTTTGGCGACACGCATGTCGATTTTCATGAAGTCGTCGAAGCTCGCCTGTTCGGCGACTTTTTCGTATTTGCTCTCTTCGGCGGCAGGCGCGGGGGTCGTCTGAATGCTTTGTTTGTTGGCTTGATTAAATCGTCCACTTGTTTTTGCTCCACTCGTTGCATTAAATGTTCGTATTTGTTGATAGTGTGTTCGCCCAAGGTTTCGCGCGTGTTCGCCCAGGTAATCGCGTCCAGATTGAGGAAACGCGCGGCGTTGGCGGCGGTTTGCGGCAATACGGGGGCGAGGTAGGCGGTCAGCATGGTAAAAGGCGTTGATGAGTTCGCTGCATACTTCGTGCAGGCGTTCGTCTTGACCTTCTTGTTTGGCGAGTTCCACGGTTTGTTGGCATCGACGTATTCGTTTACGGCATCCGCCAATGCCATGATGTCGCGCAGGGCGCGGGCGTATTCGCGGTTTTTCGTATTGCTCGGCTATGTTGTCGCTTTCGGCGGCGAGTTTTGCCAGCAATGCGCTGCCTGAAAACGTCTTTCAGACGACCTTCAAAAGCGTTTGGCGATGAAACCCTGACGCGCGGGCGGCGATGTTGGACGTATTGCCGACGAGGTCGCTGTTGACGCGGCTGATAAAGTCTTGCAGGTTCAAATCGATGTCTTCGATTTTGCTGTTGAGTTTGGCGGCGATGTAGTAGCGCATCCACTCGGGGTTCAGGCCTTGTTCCAGATAGGATTTGGCGGTGATGAAGGTGCCGCGCGATTTGGACATTTTTTGTCCGTCCACGGTCAAAAAGCCGTGTGCGTACACGCCGGTCGGGGCGCGGTGGCCGGAGAAATGCAGCATGGCGGGCCAGAACAGGGCGTGGAAATAGAGGATGTCTTTGCCGATGAAGTGGTACATCTCGGTTTGGCTGTCGGCTTTGAAGTATTCGTCAAAATTGATGCCGATACGGTCGCACAGGTTTTTAAACGACGCCATGTAGCCGACGGGAGCGTCCAGCCAAACGTAGAAGTATTTGCCCGGCGCGTCGGGGATTTCGAAACCAAAATACGGCGCGTCGCGGGAAATGTCCCAGTCGGACAGGGTGGTTTCTTCGCCTTCGCCCAGCCATTCTTTCATTTTGTTGAGGGCTTCTGGTTGCAGATGGGGCTTGCCGTCGTGCGGGTTGTTGCCGGAAGTCCATGCTTTGAGGAAGTCGGCACATTCACCCAGTTTGAAGAAGAAGTGTTCGGATTCGCGCAATTCGGGTTTTGGCACCGGAAACGGCGGAATACGGGTTGATCAGTTCGGTCGGGGAATAGGGTCGTGCCGCAGACCTCGCAGTTGTCGCCGTATTGGTCTTGGGCGTGGCATTTGGGGGCATTCGCCTTTGACGAAGCGGTCAGGGCAGGAACATTTGTTTTTCGGGGTCGAAAAAGCTGCTCGATGACGCGGCTCTCAATCTTGCCGTTGGCTTTCAGCGCGCGTAAATCTGTTCAGAAAACTGTTTGTTTTTCAGGGGAATGGAGTGCTGTAATAATTGTCGTAGCCGATGAAAAAGCCGGTGAAGTCGGCGAGGTGTTCTTCGCGCACTTTGGCAATCATGTCTTCGGGCGCGATGCCTTGTTTTTGCGCGGCCAGCATCACGGGCGTGCCGTGGGTGTCGTCGGCGCAGCAGTAGGTGGCACTCGTGGCCGCGCAGTTTTTGAAAGCGCACCCAAACGTCGGTTTTGGATGTGTTCGACCATGTGGCCGAGGTGAATGCTGCCGTTGGCATAGGGCAGCGCGGAGGTAACGAGGATTTTGCGTGTCATGGTTTTATGCTTGGGAAAACAATGGATAAAGATGGGGAATTATACCGTAAATCGTGCGGGCGAGACGGGGGAAAGGTCGTCTGAAAAGGGGATTCCGTGAAGCAGGAACAGGATGGGCAAAACGGGTTATAGTGGCTTAACTTTAAACCAGTACTGCGTTGCCTCGCCTTGTCCTGATTTAGTTAATCCACTATATCTATGGCAAAAGGTCGTCTGAAACACAAAAATCGGTTTTCAGACGACCTTTTCGATAATCGGGACATACAGGCCGGACGGTAAGCCGGGTTCTGTCTCGGACAGTCATTCCTCTAGGCACACCATTACTGATGCGCTCCAGCAACCTACCCGAACGCTCGGCGAGCAGCGTCAATGCGTTCTGTTTGGTCTTGCTCCGGATGGGGTTTAGCCTGCTGCGCCTTGTTACCAAGTGCACGGTGCGCTCTTACCGCACCTTTTCACCCTTACCCGTGCCGCCCGAAGGCGGCCGTCGGCGGTATTGCTTTCTGTTCCACTTTCCGTCGCGTTTCCGCGCCCGGCCGTTAGCCGGCATCCTGCTCTGCGGAGCCCGGACTTTCCTCCCCGTATGCCTTACGCGATACGCGGCGACTGTCTGTCCGACCTGTATGAAACGCGGATTATAACACAAGCAAATCACAACCGTTTGACCACCAAAAAAACCGCCTATCTAAAAAAGTTACCCATTTCGCAACATAAAAATTCAAATAAAATAAAACTATTTATAAACAAAAAGTACCGTTCGTCAAATAAATGAATGACATGTTATAAAAAGCCCATAAAATGAATATCACATAACTATTTTTAAATATAAAAAGTACATTACGATGAAAAACTATCCACATATCCTGTCTTACCTTGCCCTATCCTTACTTGCCGCCTGCGGAGGCGGTGGAGGAAGCGGTTCACCGTCAACCGCCTCAAGCGATACCAACCAACCCAAAATAGAATGCAACGCCGAATGCCAAGCGGGACGTGAGGCGAACGCAAAAGCCGCTGAAGAGGCTGAAAAAGCCAAAGTCGAAGCGGAACGTAAGGCTACTGAAAAGCCGAGAAAGCTAAAGCCGAAGCTGAGCGTAAAGCTGCCGAAGAAGCGGAAAAAGACAAAGCTGAAGCGGAACGCAAGGCTGCTGAAGAAGCTGAAAAAGCTAGAGTGGAAGCAGAACGTAAAGCCGCTGAAGAGGCTCAGAAAGCCAAAGCAGAAGCTGAGCGTAAAGCTGCTGAAGAGGCTAGAAAGCTAAAGTCGAAGCAGAACGTAAGGCTGCTGAAAAGCTAAAAGCAGAAGCTGAACGTAAAGCAGCCGAAGAAGCTGAAAAAGCCAAAGCTGAAGCCGAACGCAAAGCCGCTGAAGAAGCTGAAAAAGCCAAAGTTGAAGCCGAACGCAAAGCCGCTGAAGAAGCTGAAAAAGCCAAAGTTGAAGCCGAACGTAAGGCTGCTGAAAAAGCCGAGAAAGCTAAAGCCGAGGCTGAACGTAAAAGCTGCCGAAGAAGCTGAGAAAGCTAAGGCTGAGGCAGAACGCAAAGCCGCCGAAGAAGCTGAAAAAGCTAAAGCTGAAGCCGAACGTAAAGCCGCCGAAGAAGCTGAAAAAGCCAAAGCAGAAGCTGAACGTAAAGCGGCTGAAGAGGCTGAAAAAGCCAAAGCTGAAGCCGAACGCAAAGCCGCTGAAGAAGCTGAAAAAGCCAAAGCGGAAGCTGAACGTAAAGCGGCTGAAAAAGGCCAAAGCCGAGACTGAACGTAAAAGCAGCTGAAGAGGCTGAAAGCTAAAGCTGAAGCCGAACGTAAAAGCAGCCGAAGAAGCTGAAAAAAGCTAAGGCGGAAGCCGAACGAAAAGCCGCCGAAGAAGCTGAGAAAGCTAAAGCGGAAGCCGAACGTAAAAGCCGCTGAAGAAGCTGAAAAAGCCAAAGCGGAAGCTGAACGTAAAGCGGCTGAAGAGGCTGAAAAAGGCCAAAAGCCGAGGCTGAACGTAAAGCAGCTGAAGAGGCTGAGAAAGCTAAAAGCTGAAGCCGAACGTAAAGCAGCTGAAGAAGCTGAAAAAGCTAAAGCTGAAGCCGAACGTAAAGCAGCCGAAGAAGCTGAAAAAGCTAAAGCGGAAGCTGAGCGCAAAAGCGGCTGAAGCTGCTGCACCCTCAACAAATTGACGGCTATTACAGCAAAATTTCCCAATCAGGAATGGAAGGCGACGATATTTCCCATATCGGCGACATCAATATTCTTGAATTGGACGGACATCCCGCTGTTGCCTGAAACCTGAGCCTCAAAGGGCTGAAGTATTCGGTAATGTGAACGAAAAATCTGTCCTGGTTGCCACCACTCATCTGAAATACGGCCGCTACGGTTTTTATGAGCTTGAAAAATGGAGATACTGACATCCATACATCGTATATGTTCTACCAAGGCGTTATTACTCCGGAAAGCAGCGATGCCTCAAGAGGGTCAGGCTTTTTACCGCGGTTATGCGCTTTACAGCGATGTCGGACAAAGCCAATACGTTCGGCACTCCATCTTTTATGGTGGACTTCGGCCGCAAATCCCTCTCCGGTGCGGTTTATTCCGAAAACGGTGAATTTGATGAAGTGAATCTGGAAGGTCAAATCGTCGGCAACCGCTTCTTCCATGTGGATGAGAAAGAACAAAAATCATGTCGGGTATGTTCCTCGGTCCCCAAGCAGAAGAGCTTACCGGCCGATTCGATCATCTTCTGGAATCTAAAAACGGTACATTTGGTGCCGCCGCTCTGAAAGAATGATTTTTACCGTATCATCAGCTCAAAAGGTCGTCTGAAAACTTGTAAATCAGGTTTTCAGACGACCTTTCCGTTCCAACCAAGAAGCAGCCCATAAAATGCTACAATACCGCTTTGATTTTTGCCCGCATCATCATGAAAAAGCCCCCAAATCCTTTGAAGAGGCCCTCGCCCGCCTCGAAACCCTGACCCAGTCCATGCAAAGCAGCGAAATGCCGCTGGAAGACGCTCTGGCAGCCTATCAGGAAGGCAACGAGCTGGTCAGATACTGCCAAACCAAGTTGGCGGAAGTCGAACAAAAGCTGCAAGTATTGGACGCGGGCGAACTGAAGGAGCTGAACCTTGAACCCGGCGAATGAATTGAAAGCATGGCAGCAAAAAGCCCAAGCGCAGACCGAATTGCTGCTGGGCGTTTCCTGCCGTCTGAAAAACCAGGTGCCGCACACGCTGCACGAAGCCATGCGTTACGTTACCCTCGGCGGCGGCAAACGGCTGCGCCCGCTCTGGTGCTCGCCGCATCCGGGTGGGCGATGCCGACCAAAAACGCTCGTCGAACAAGCCATGGCGGCAATCGAAATGGTACACGTCTATTCCTTGGTTCGCGACGATATGCCCGCAATGGACAACGACAGCCTGCGGCGCGGCAAACCGACCCTGCCATGTGAAATACGACGAAGCCACCGCCCTTTTTGGTCGGCGACGCCCTGCAAACCCAAAGCCTTCGACGTGATTGGGCCGTCCGACCGGACTGCCTGCCGAACGCCAAATCGCCATGTTGTCCACGCTCGCCAAAGCATCCGGCAGCCTCGGCATGGCAGGCGGACAAAGCCATAGAACCTTGCCAACGTCGGCAAAGCCACTGAACCAGGCGCAGTTGGAACAAATGCACAGCCTCAAAACCGGCGCCCTCATCCGCGCCGCCGTCGTATTGGGCGCGCTTGCCTGCTGATTTGGATTCAGACGATGTCCGCACCTTGGACAACTACGCCGCCAAACTTGGCGGCGTTCCAAGTCATCGACGACGTGTTGGACTGCGAAGCCGACACCGCCACCCTGGGCAAAACCGCCGGCAAAAGACAGCGACAATGACAAAACCGACCTACGTCAAACTGATGGGCCTGCAAGCCGCCCGCGCCTACGCCGAAACCCTGACCGCAGAAGCCGTCGCGTTGCTCGAACCCTTCGGCGCAAAAGCCCTGCATTTGCGGCTGCTGGCGGAATTTGTCACTGCGCGGAAAAATTAAACGCTTTAAATCATTTGTCTTTTAAGCTACGGAGACATCAAGGTCGTCTGAAAAAATCAGTTCCAAGATTTTCAGACGACCTTTTTATATAAGGATGGTGTTTATAGTGGATTAAATTTGAATCAGAGCAAGGCGAGGCAACGCCGTACCAGTTTAAAGTTAATCCACTATAATGAATCATGCTTTTATTCAACGGGATAAACTGGGATTAAAATGTGGATAAGTTGTGCGAAAACAGTGGATTTTATAGGCGTTTTAACCGCCCTTCTGTTCCTGCAAACATCCGTTTTTAAAACCGAAATTTGTCGCTGAGATTCCCATAAAAGAGTTGGGAATGAAGACAAATGCCACGCCACAAATTGAAAGAGATTCAAATAAAAAGGTCGTCTGGAGCAAAATTTTTGGTTTTCAGACGACCTTTC